>Ga0209517_10010243_pt1 | contig 10485 bp, 9 predicted proteins | sample PeaSoiMetSII2010_FD_187695 | JGI IMG/M metagenome (GOLD analysis project Ga0209517, IMG submission 187695) | Peat soil microbial communities from Weissenstadt, Germany - SII-2010 (SPAdes) (version 2) | ecosystem: Environmental > Terrestrial > Soil > Wetlands > Peat | place: Germany: Weissenstadt... | reverse complement strand
CGTTTCAGAGACTGATTTCGGCGGGCGACCATCTCACAGCAGAGCAGTCCAGCGAGGATTCCGTCTTTCTCTGGAACATGATGGCGGATGGAGAGGCCGGCGCTTTCTTCGCCGCCGATCACGATTTTGTCCTGCTTGATGAGCTCGCCGATGTACTTGAAGCCGACGGGGGTTTCATGCAGGGGAATGTGATAATGCTCGGCCAGCGCGTTAATCAGATTGGTCGTGGCTACTGATTTGCCGACGCCGTTTTTCCAGCCGCGAGTCTCCACCAGGTAGTCGAAGAGCAGCGCAATGATGTAGTTGGGCTGGAAGAAGGTTCCGTCCTGATCGACGATGCCGAAACGATCGGCGTCGCCGTCGGTGGCAATGCCGATGCGGGCGTTGGAGTGGCGCATCTGGCCGCGGAGATCGTTGAGCAGATGGTCGTCTGGCTCGGGGGCATGGCCACCGAAAAGCACGTCCCGATAGTTGTGAACAGAGGCGACTTCGACGCCGGCGTCCCGCAGCAAGGCATCGGAATAGCCGCAACCGGCTCCCCAAAAGGGATCGAAGGCAACCCGCAAGCCCGCTTTCTTGATGACGGAGAGATCGACGATTTCACGCAGGCGGGCGAGGTAGGTGGCGCGCGGATCTAGGAATTCCGGCTTGGGCTTGGTGGAGACCGGTTTCAAAGCGGCACCTGCGTCAAAAGCCGCAATTTCCGCTTCGATCTGCCTGGTAACTTCGGGCAACGCGGGCGCGCCGTCGGAGGTCGAAAACTTGATACCGTTGTACTCGGGCGGATTGTGCGAAGCGGTGAAGTTGATGGCGCCGTCGGTGTGTTCACGAGTTACGACATAGGAGATCGCCGGAGTGGGTGCGGCTTCGGTGATGAGGAGCGGTGTGATACCGTGGGCGAGAAGAATCTCGCTGGCCATGCCACAGAAGGTCTCGCCAAGGAATCGCGGGTCGCGGCCGACGATCACACGTGCGCCCGCGGGCTTCTGCGAAACTACGTAGCGGGCAATGCCGCTGACGGCGCGGCGCACATTGGCGAAGGTAAACTCCTCGGCCATGACGGCGCGCCAGCCGGAAGTGCCGAACTTGATTTGAGTAGGCATGGATTCAGCGCGATCGCGCAAAGTGGTAAGCTTTTTTCGCAAAAGGTTAATTCTATATGACAGACATGAGAGTCGTCCTGACCACCGCGGGATCGCGAGATGAAGCGCGGCGCATCGCCGAAGGGCTGGTCGATTGCCGGCTGGCCGCCTGCGTCAACATTGTGCCCGGCGCGGTATCCATTTACCGCTGGAAGGGCAAGGTGGAGGAATCCGAGGAGTGGCTGCTGTGGATCAAGACCACAGCGGCGGCTTTCGAGCGGGTACGCGATGCCATCAAGCAGATGCACTCGTATGAACTGCCAGAATGCGTGTGCCTGGCGGTAGAGGATGGCAGCGCGGAGTACTTGAAGTTTGTGGAGGAGTCGGTAGATGAGACTCCCGCCCCCGATTGCGCAGAAAGGCGCAAATAAGAAAAAGAGATCTAGATTGCGCCGAGCGCCTGGTCGAGGTCGGCCATGATGTCGTCCACGTCTTCGATGCCGACGGAGAGCCGCACCATGCCGTCGGTGAGTCCGATTTCTTTTCTTCCTTTTTCGCCCAACGCAGCGTGAGTCATGGTGGCGGGATGCGAGATCAGGGTCTCGACGCCGCCGAGTGACTCTGCCAGCGAACAGAGCCGGACGTTTTTGAGCATCTTCTTCGCGTTGGAGAGCGAACCAGTTTCGAAGGTGATCATGGAGCCAAAGCCGGTCATCTGTTTTCGCGCCAGATCGTACTGGGGATGATCGGGCAAGCCGGGATAAAAGACCTGCTTCACCTTGCGGTGTCTGGACAGAAAGTCAGCCACAATGCGGCCGCTGCGGTCGTGCAGTTCCATGCGGACGGCCAATGTCTTGACCCCGCGCAAGACCAGCCAGCACTCAAAGGGCGAAAGAATCGCCCCGGCGGCTTTTTGCACGAAGCCCAATTGTTCAGCCTGATCGGGCCGGGTGCACACCACCACGCCGCCGAGACCGTCGCTATGGCCGTTCAGAAATTTGGTGGTGGAGTGGACGACCATGTCCGCGCCCAGAGCGATGGGCTGCTGGAAATAGGGCGACATGAACGTGTTGTCCACGACTAGTTCCACCTTCTTCTTGTGGCAGACGTCGGCGATGGCGCGAATGTCGCTGAGGGCCATGAGCGGGTTGGTGGGAGTCTCGATATAAACCATACGTGTGTTCCGGCGGATGGCGCGTTCTACGTTCTTCACATCGGAAGTGTCCACGTAAGTGAATTCAATCCCATAGCCGGAAAGAATCTGGTTAAACAGGCGGGGGACACCGCCATAAAGGTTGTGCCCGGCGACCACATGGTCTCCCGACCGAAACATGGTGCAGAGAGCGTTGATGGCGGCCATGCCGCTGGCGAAAACTCGCGAGGCGATTCCGCCTTCGAGCGATGCCAGGTTTTCTTCGAGGCGAGTGCGCGTAGGATTCGAAACGCGAGCGTACTCGTAGCCCTTGTTCTTGCCCAGTTCCTGCTGGAGGTACGTCGAAGTGGGATAGATCGGGACTGCGATGGCGCCGGTCTCAGCGTCGGCTTCCTGACCGGTGTGAATGGCGCGAGTGGCAAAGCCGGGGAGTTTGGTTTTGGACATAGGGATTTGAATCAGCAATTAGCACTTGGCACTTAGCATTTGGCCAGCAATCAATTCTTGTCGTTAACGCGATACTGTTCCGACACCACCCGAACGCTAACGACCAAATGCCAGGTGCTAAATGCTAAATGCCGAGCGTGCCTAAATTCCGCCCTCGAAGATCTTCTTCGACAAATAGCGTTCGGCGGAGTCGGGGATCATGGTGACCACGGTTTTCCCCGCGCCCAGCCGCTTGGCGACTTGCAGCGAGGCGAAAACGTTGGCGCCGCCGCTCGATCCTGACAGTACGCCCTCACGTGCGGCCAATTGCTTCACCATGCCGAAGGCGTCGACATCGCTGACCATCAAGACTTCGTCACACACCGAGCGGTCGAAGTTCTTGGGAATAAAGCTGGCGCCAATTCCTTCGACTTTGTGCGGGCCAGGCTTACCGCCTCCCAGAACCGAACCCTGAGTCTCGACGGCAACCGCCAAGACTTTGGGAAGATGGTCTTTGAGATAACGCGCGATGCCGGTAAAGGTGCCGGCAGTGCCGGCGCCGATTACCACGGCATCGATCTGTCCATCCATTTGCTCGAAGATTTCCTGGGCGGTGGTCTGGTAGTGGTAATCAGGATTGGCGGAATTCTCAAACTGCGCGGCCATGAAGGCGTTGGGATTGCCGGCGGCAAGTTCCTGGGCGCGCTTGATGGCACCCTGCATGCCCTCAGCGTCCGGGGTGCGTGTGACCTCGGCGCCGAGGGCACGCATGATCATAACTTTTTCCTCCGAAAAGCGCTCGGGGACGAACAGCAAGACTTTATAGCCACGGTTTACGCCGATCAGTGCCAGGCCAATGCCGGTGTTGCCGGCGGTGGCTTCGATGATAGTTCCACCGGGCTTGAGCTTTCCCTCGGCCTCGGCGCGCTGGATAATGCCGATGGCGGCGCGGTCTTTCACGCTGCCGCCGGGATTCAAGTATTCCAGCTTGGCGTAGACGGCGGCGGATGTGGAGGGAACAATCTTTCTCAACTTGAGGATGGGAGTTTCGCCAACGAGTTGAGTAATGTCGTCGGCTACCTGCAAGCGGCTTCGCTCGATGAGCGTCTTGTGCACACTACAGGGTACGGAAGGCGAGGCTGATGCGTCAATCGCACGAAGGTATGGAGACATTGGAATAGTGATACTTGGCTTGAAACCCAGTTCCCAGATCTCAGTTCCCAGTTCTCAGTTGCTAACGTGACTGCTCTTGACCTGGGTAGTACCCGCTGCGGGTCCTGACCACGAGCTTCTTGTAGCCTTTGGCACGAGCTTCGACGTGGATGGTGCGGTAGCCGCCGGCGCTCTTGGGAGTGGTGGGCTTGTAGCCAATGGTGTACTGGCTGCGGATGTCGTGGGCGACGGCGCTGCTGATCTCGTCCACTTCCGCGAGCGTCTTAGGCAGGAAGGCGATGCCGCCCGTAGCTTGAGCCACGGTTTCCAGAGCACGCCGCGCACGGCGTGCTCTCTCTTCACCCAGTAGTCCGATGGCGTATACGGTTGGGCCATTTTCCTGTTGCAAGTTGCGGACGGTTTCCTCCAGTGATTCGCGGCTGGCGTTGTCTTCACCATCGGTGACCACGAACAGCACCTTCTTTTGCAGCCGGGCGTGGGCTTTCATTTCATTCGAGGTCGCAACGATAGCGTCGTACAGCGCCGTGCCGCCGCGCGCTTCCACTTTTTCAAGAGCTTCTTTCAGCAGGAGCAGTTTGCTGGTGAAGGGCTGATCGAGATAGTACTCGTCATTAAAATTGACCACGCAGACTTCATCCTGGGGATTGCTGGCGCGGACCAGATTCAGGGCGGCCTTATTCACCTGGTCGCGCTTCTCCCGCATGGAGCCGGAGTTGTCAATCACAATGCACATGGAGACCGGGATGTCTTCCTGGCGAAACGAAGTCATGGTCTGAGGATGGCCGTTTTCAAGCACGGTGAACGCGGTCTTGGGGAGGTTCATCACCATGTGGTTCCGGTCATCGACTACGGTGGCGTGCACGGCCACTTCTTCAACATCTTTCTTGAAGACAAAGATGCCGTTTTCCTCGTTGGGCGCTGGATTTTGGGGCTGCTGGCTCTCAGTTGGAGGAGAAGCGGGGGCAGGCGCGCCCTGGGTTTGCGCCGCCGGAGTAAGAGAAAGAAAAATGATCAGCAGGGCCAGCCAACGATCATTCGGAAGGCGCATAGTATCCCGTTTTGGCGTAAACCCGGAGCGGCGGCAATCCTTTGGGCGGAATCAATTTCACTTTTATTTTACGCCATTTGCCGTCATGCCCAGGGTACTTGGGACGGTAACCCAGCACATACTGGTTGCGCAGTTCGATGCCAATCTTAGTGGCCACATCGCCGAGATCGTTGGGATTGTCGATGGTGAAGGCACGGCCGCCGGTGATTTCCGTAATATCAGAAAGCAGAGCCGGCCCGGAGGCTTCCTCGGGTGTAGCCATGTAGTGGTCGTAGATGCCGATGGCGTAGATCATCACATCCGCTTCCCGGACGGTGGACTTGATTTCGCCTTCGGTGTAGCGGCTATGGTTGTCGCCGCCGTCGGAAATGATGAGCAGCGCCTTCTTGGGATACTTTGCCTGCCGCATCTTGCTGACGCCGAGATAAATGCCATCGAGCAACGCCGTCCGCCCTTTGGGAACCGTGTAGACCAGCTTGCCCTGAATGTCTTCGACCGAAGAGGTGAAATCGGAAACCTCCTCCGGTTTGTCGGCGAAGGTGATCATGAAGAATTCATCCTGGGGATTGGCGGTCTTGAAGAATTCGATCACGGCTTCGCGGGCGCGCTCGATCTTGCTGCTCATGCTGCCGCTCATGTCGAAAATCACGCCGATGGAGACCGGCGCGTCTTCACTGGAAAACGACTTGAGCTCCTGCTGGTCTTTGTTCTCGAAGATCTCAAAATTTTCTTTGTCGAGGCCGGTGACCAGGCGATTCATGGGATCGGTAATCGTGACCGGGATCAGCACCAGGCTGACATCGACTTTCATGGGGCGGGTGTGGGTGCGAAGAGAGGGATCGACGGAGTCCAGGGGATTGGGTTTTGCAGGCTCAACCCGGGGAGCCACATGGACATCTTCGATGGAGACCTGGGCAGGAGCGCAGGGGCCGGCTACGCAGGCCAAAGCGATAGCGAAGACGAGGGAAGCAACCGGGAATCGTCCGTTAAAGCCAGACATAACTCTGCTCAGAGTCCAGGGAGGGGCTGACTGGGAGCCGTCTTTGGTCAGGGGCGAGATGACCCGCTCCGCCCACAAAGGCGGGCCACAAGAACCTCACTGGGGCTGATCGTACCACAGGCGAGTGCTCGCAGTAACAGGCTTTTTTTCGGAAGCGGGATGGGCCTTTACCGCAAGAGTTTGCTCACCCTTCGTCTCTTTACTCCCTTACAACCGGGTTGTCAGTATCTATGAAATTCTGGAACCGAACTATCCTGATCGCCCAGTCTGAGGTCTGGATGTGCGGTAAGGGTTTAGTAGAATGTCAGGTTCAGCCCATGGCCCACATCGCTCCCTTTCGAGCTCTGCGATACGACCCGGCACGGGTAGATCTCGCGAATGTCGTAACCCAGCCGTACGACAAGATCACGCCGGAAATGCAGGAGCGCTACTACGCGGCCAGCCCGCATAATCTGGTGCGCATCATCCTGGGGAAGCGGGAAGCGAAGGATGATACGGGAGCGAACACATACACCCGGGCGGCAGCCTACTTTCGAGATTGGCGGCGGCAAGGGGTCTTTCTGCAAGAAGCCCAGCCCTCGATTTACGGTTATGCGCAGCATTTCACGGTTCCCGGAGGAAGCGAGGAACTGGAGCGTCGCGGATTCATTGCGCTGGGGCAACTGGAGGACTACTCCGATGGCGTGGTGTTTCGTCATGAGCAAACGCTGGCGAAACCCAAGGCTGACCGGTTGGATCTGTTACGGGCCACACGGGCGCACTTTGGACAGTTGTTTATGCTGTACAGCGATGCGGCGGGAGAGATTGATGGTCTGCTGGCCGCGGCGGCGGCCGCGCCGGAGATTGAAACTCGTGACGAATACGGGGTGCGGCACCAAGTGTCGAAAATTTCCGATCCCAGCCTGGTTGACCTGGTCCGCAGCAAGATGCGGGACAAGAAACTCATTATTGCGGATGGGCACCATCGCTATGAAACCGCGCTGAACTATCGCAACGAGCGCCGGAGTACGGCGGATACGGCTCCGCCCTGGGGCGCACGCGGGTTCTCCTCCGAAATTCCGCCGTACGAGATGGTGATGATGACGTTCGTCAATATGGATAGTCCGGGCTTGCTGATCCTGCCGACCCACAGGGTGGTGCACGGGCTGGCAGCGTTCAGGGCGGAGGGGCTACGGCAAAAGGCCAGCGAGTTTTTCAGCGTGGAAGAGGCAGATCCGTCGGTGGACGCGGTGCGGGCGAGTGGAATCCTCCGCGAAGCCGGACGCTCGGGGACGGCGCTGATGGCGGTAACTGGGGATCGAGTCTTTCTCTTGGATACTCCCAAGTCGCCCGGCTCCAACCTCAGCGGACTTTCGATCCGGCAGCGATCGCTCGATGTGGTTCAGTTGCACAAGTACCTACTGGAAGGGGTGTTGGGAATTTCTGAGGCAGCGATTCGCGATCAGCAAAATATCAGCTACGTACGGGATGCAGGCGAAGCCATGGCACGGGTGCGGTCAGGCGGCGCGAATGTGGCCTTCCTCATGAATCCAGTACGCATGCGGCAGGTGCGGGACATTGCGTTTGCGGGCGAGGTTCTGCCGCAAAAATCAACTGACTTCTATCCCAAACTGCTTAGCGGGCTGACCATTTACGCGTTGGAGTAGGCAGAAAAGCGGCGGAACCCCGAGGGCTCGCGCCATAATGGAAGTACCTTGAACACCACTGCGGGCGGCATTGTAAGTACCGAGGGTCGCGGACGGATGCGCGTCGCCATGGCCGTTCTGCTTGCGATTGCATCGGTGGTCTTGCTTTCCGGATCTTCCGAGGAGAAGCGGGTCTCCATCTATTCGACCATTGCCAACTATTCACTTCCCGTACTAGAGCGGAACAGGCTGGATTACGTGGGCCTGCTGGAGGTGCTGGAGCCTTTAGGCACAGTGAGCGGCCGAGTGAACGCAGACCACTGGCGGTTGCGCTACAACGACGCCGATGCGGAGTTCACTGCAGGCAAGCGTGTGGCCCGCACCCGAGGTACGGATTTCTATCTGTCTGCGAATTTCATTCTCGAAGGCGGTCGAGGATTGGTGCCGCTGGCAGACCTCAGCAGTCTGCTTTCGCGCGTCCTCGGCGGTCCGGTGACCTTCAACCCCTCCGCGAGGCGGTTGTTTGTGGGTAGTGTCGCGATCCACTTCACGGCGCAGATCAGCAACGTGGCGCCTCCGAAGCTGATTATGAACTTCAGCGGGCCGGTGAATCCAAGCATCGCTACCGAGCCGGGAAAGTTGCGGATGACGTTTAGTCACGACCCGGTGGTGGCGCCCGGTTCCCCGAAACTGACTTTTAACAGCACGGCGATTACCTCCGCCAGCTTTCTGGAGAGCAACGGCGAGGCCGAGGTGGTGATCAGCAGCACCGTCCCGGTGCTGGCCAGCTTCAGCAATAACGGACGCACCATCACGGTGGGACCACCGCCCACGGCGGCTGCCACGCCCGCGACCGCGGCACCGGCTCTGCAGCCACCGGCACTTGCGCCTGTACCTGTGGCCGCAGGGCCTGCGAGTGTGGGCAACGCACCAGTCGCCGCTGCCGCACCGTACTTTGCCGTCGTCGACGCCAGCCACGGGGGCGAGGAGCGAGGTGCTGCGCTCACCGAGCAGTTGGCGGAAAAAGACGTCACCCTGGCCTTCGCGCGGTTGCTGCGCCAGGAACTCGACAACCGCGGGCTGCGCACGCTTCTGCTTCGCGATGCGGATACCACACTGACTCTCGATCAGCGCGCAGCGATGACTAATTCTGCATCCCCCGCCATCTATCTCTCAGTGCATGCGGCATCGCAGGGAACTGGCGTGCGGCTGTACACAGGGTTGACAGCGTCCGGTGGAGAGAACATCGGCGCATTTGTTGATTGGGATACAGCCCAGGCTCCATTTCAAGCGCTAAGCGATGCGGCTGCGACCAGCGTGGCGGCGGCGCTGCACGGTAAGCAAGTTGCGGTTCGGACCTTGACGGCCCCACTACGACCGTTGAACAACATCGCCACGGCCGCGGTGGCGATCGAGATCGCTCCTCCAGCCAGCGACGTTGCAAAGCTAAACTCGGCGGCTTACCAGCAGCCGATCGCGGCCGCAGTGGCTGCCGGCGTGGCCGACGCGCGAGACCGACTACAGGCGGCGCGAAAATGATTCCACGTCAGCTCATTCTCGGCGCGGTGGTCATGATCATTTTGGCTCTGGGCATGAGTTTCTACGCATGGCACATGCGCGGGGGCGCGAGCCAGCCCGAAACCGCATCCACCCAACCGGTGGCGCCGCCGGTTTCGGGACCCACGGAAGCAGTGACACTGTATGTGGCATACGATGATGGCGGATTCCTGCGGGCGCAGTCGGCGCGGATTCCGCTGCCTGCGGGACGCCAGGAGCGGGCGGAAGAATTGCTGCGCGCCCTGCTCAATATTTATCTCGATAAATCTTCTCCTCATGTGCTGGCGGCCGGTTCGGAGGTGCGCGACGTTTATCTGGTGGATCCCGGGCTGGCGGTGATTGATCTCAATGCAGCGTTCGCGGATGGCCATCGCTCCGGAGTCTTGATTGAAGAACTGACCGTGGTTTCGCTGGTGGAGACTCTTTCGGCCAACATTCCGGGAATCGCGCGGGCGAGAATCCTGGTGGACGGCAAGGAGCGAGACACGCTGGCCGGACATCTGGATTTGACGAATTTCTACGATGTTGCCGCCTTTTCTCAACTGGCACTGCAACTACAGAGCGAGCGCTGAGCAGTCGCAGCCATCATCATTTACAATCGCCGCCTATGGTTTATCGCTCCGATAATCGCACTGCCGACCAACTTCGGCCGGTCAAGATCCTTCCGGACTACATCAATACAGCAGAAGGCTCAGTCCTTATCGAAGTAGGGAACACGCGGGTGATCTGTACCGCTTCGATCGAAGAAACCGTACCGCAATTCATGCGCAACACCGGCAAGGGCTGGATCACAGCCGAGTACAGCATGCTGCCACGCGCCACCCTGACGCGCACTCCACGGGAAGTGAACAAGGGCAGACCCAGCGGACGGACTCACGAGATTCAGAGGTTGATTGGACGTTCCCTGCGGGCGGTGACGGACCTGGAACGGCTGGGTGAACGCACCATCTGGATTGATTGCGACGTGATTCAGGCCGATGGGGGCACGCGCACGGCTTCCATCACCGGCGCGTTTGTGGCGCTGGGGATGGCGTTCGAGAAACTGGTGGAGGCGGGCACGCTGACTTCCGCCCCGCTGCGCGATTTTATTGCGGCGGTGAGCGTAGGAATTGTGGATGGCGAAATCCTGCTTGATCTTGCTTATGAAGAGGACTCCCGCGCCGATGTGGACATGAACTTCGTCATGACGGCCGGGCACAAACTGGTGGAAGTGCAGGCGACGGCCGAGCATCAGGTGTTCGATGAGCCCCAGTTGCAGAAAATGCTGGCGCTGGCCCGTCAGGGCGTGCAGTCGCTGATTGCCAAACAGCAGGCGATTTTAAGGACGCTGACGCTGAGGCAGTAGGGGTTCCGGCTTCCCGATTTTCTCCTACACCTGCAACACGTCGCCTTCACGCGCCACCATCTGGTAGAGTACCGGG
>Ga0209517_10010242_pt1 | contig 10486 bp, 7 predicted proteins | sample PeaSoiMetSII2010_FD_187695 | JGI IMG/M metagenome (GOLD analysis project Ga0209517, IMG submission 187695) | Peat soil microbial communities from Weissenstadt, Germany - SII-2010 (SPAdes) (version 2) | ecosystem: Environmental > Terrestrial > Soil > Wetlands > Peat | place: Germany: Weissenstadt... | reverse complement strand
CGCGGCCGTCGCGGTCGGCGCGGATGGCCTCATGATTGAGGTGCACCATTCGCCCGATCACGCGCTCTCCGACGGCGTCCAATCGATCCTTCCCGACGAGTATCGCCAGCTCGTCGAAGAAGTCCGCCAAATCGCCGCCGTCCTGCATCGCACGATAAATTGACGCGCGGTGCATGGAATGGACGACCTGCACTGGCGTATCGTCCATGGGGAAAAAGCGGGGCGACGCGACAGCCAGCTTAGGTAGGTCATTCGTGAAATACTTTTCGGGCGAAGAAATCCAAATGGGAGATAGGGTGCTTTACTGCGGTGAACCCGGCGTAATTGAATTGGTCGCGGACAAACTCGTAGGGGATTTGGATATCGACTGGCATGTCAAAGAGCTCGGTCCAGGTGTGCTCATCCGCGAACCAAAGGTTTTTGGCCGCGTGTATATCAATGACACGCAAGACGACGAAGACTTGGTGTTTGTCTCTCGAAACGAGGGACAGTAATGCGGAAAGAGTCCGATTTTCAAACCACAAGACCGAGCCGGAAACTTTGATTGACTTCTTTTTGTGGGTCCAGAACAATCCCAAAATGCGACAAATCATTCGCACGATTCGCGCAAGTTTTCTGCTTGCGGTCCTAACGTTTGTTCTGCCGCCCTTCGCTCGCGCGCAAGAAGCTCCGTCGGCCATCGCGACCGATCCCGCTCCCGACAAAACAAATCCCGCCTCGATGGAGGCGATGCAGCTTCCGAGTCACGGCGCACTGCTCAACGCCATCGTCTATATCGCCGGTGGGGCCGGGCCGCATCCCGTCGTAATTCTCCTGCATGGTTACCCGGGCAATGAGAAGAACCTCGATCTCGCGCAGGCGATTCGCCGCGACGGCTGGGACGTTCTGTACTTCGACTATCGCGGCTCCTGGGGCTCGCCCGGAGATTTCTCATTCACGCACTGCATTGAAGATACGCAAGCCGCGATCGCCTACATGCGCGATGCGGCGAATGCCAAGGCGCTGCGCGCGGATCCCGCGCACATCGTGCTCATCGGCCACAGCATGGGCGGCTTCATGGCGAACTATGCCGGCGTGCTGGACCCCACCGTCGAAGCGGTGGGCATGATCTCCTCGGCAAATCTCGGCGGATTGGACACCTGGCCGCTCGGCAACAACCATACGCTCACGTTGGCGAATGTCGCGGCCGCTCTGAAGAAGTCGGGCATGGCGCCGCTGGCGGGCTGCACGCCGGAGAGTCTGGCGCGCGACGCCATGGCGAATCAGGCGCGCTGGGATTTCGTCAGCAACGCGCCGAAGCTGGCCTCGCGCCCGGTGCTGGTGGTCACGTCGGACGATGGCCTGGCCCCAACGAACAACGCCCTTGTGGACGCGCTCAAGAAAGCCGGCGATGCCAGCGTCACGGCGATTCACTTCCCCACCGACCATACCTACTCAGATCATCGCATCGCGCTTGAGACGGCGGTGCTGAATTGGCTGGATTCCTTGAGCAAGCCGTAGTGAAGGCGCGTACGTTTCGTCAAGCATCTCACGCTCGACTCCTAACTGATAGAATCTGCCGGCCGCTTAGGAGGCCGGGACCTGCCTGCCGGCAGGCAGGCTTTAGCCCCGGCGAATGCGGCCGCAGGATAGGAGGCTTCAGCCCCTGAAGTTCGAGTTCGCAGATGGCGCGCAAATTAAACATCAGGCTCATCTTCATCTTCGTCGTGCTCGGGGCGTTCGCGGCCCGCGAGATCGCCCTGGAGCATCTGCCGGCTCTGCTTCGTCCGGGCGCTCACCTTTATGCCTACGCGGCCAACGCCGACGACGGCACCGTCTCCGTCATTGACCTCGCAAAATTGCGCACGGTGGCGACGATTCCGGTCGGGCCCTCGCCTTCCGGTCTGCGCGCCCACCCGACGCGCAAGGAGATCTGGGGCGTGGCCACCGGCGCGGGCACGCTTTTTGTGATCGATGCCAAGCAGAGCCGCGTCGCCGCGCGCGTTTCCGTTGGGGCGCAACCCTTCGCGCTGGATTTTTCGCCCGACGGCTCGCGCGCCTACGTCGCCGCTTCCGGCTCGAACTCGCTTGTGGCGGTGGATTGCGTCACCGCGCAAATCGTGGGACGCGCCCGCACGGGGAATCGGCCGTGGCTCGCGCGCGTCACGCCGGACGGCGCGAAAGTTCTCGTGCCGAATCGTGACGACGGCACGCTCGAAATATTCGACGCACGCACGCTCGCCGTCGTCGCCACGGTGGGCGTGGCTCATGGCCCGGAGCAAATCGTCGTGCTGCCCGATAGCTCGCTTGCGTTCGTCGCGGCCCCGGCGTCGCGCGAAATCTCCGTGGTGGATTTGCGGCATCCCGCGTTGCTCGCGAATCTTCAGCTCGACGGCGCCGCCACAAATCTCGCGCTGAAACCTGACGGCGGCGAGCTCTATGCCATCGTGCCCGACTCGCACGGGCTGGAAGTCGTAAACACGTGGACGATTGAGGTGGGCGATTCAATCCTACTGGGCAATCAGCCTGCTTCGGCCGCGGTCTCCCCCGATGGCGAGACGCTGTACGTCACGGACGCCGCCGTCGGCCGCGTGACCGCCATGGAGACGGACACCCGCCACCTCACCGCGCTCATTCCGGTCGGGCGGCGGCCTGGGGCATGCATTTTCGATCCCAGTGGCGATTTGCTGCTGGTGGCCAACGAGCAGTCGAGCGACGTCGCCGTAATCGGCGTGCGGACCGCGAGTCTGCTAACGCTGGTGCCCGTAGGCTCGCGCCCCGTTTCGCTCGCCGTCAAACTTTTTTGAACGCTCGAGACAGAATTCCCGCCGAAATATTCCGCTTCGTTTGCCCCGCGCCGTAAATTGGGGTACGCTTTCACGGCAAAAAGTCAGCTTTCTTTCACAGGAGATTCCGTGGCCGAAAATAAAGATGTTCGCCGCGCGCTGGGCGATGCAGCCGCGCGCCAGCTCGCCAATACCACCAAGACCGTCCCGCAGATGGCGGCCATCACGCCGCGCTGGCTCGTGGCGCTGCTGCAGTGGTTGCCGGTCGAGGCCGGCACATTCCGCGTGAACCGGGTGCGCAGCGACGCGCCCGTCGAGGTCACTTGCGGCTCGCGCGACGAGCGCGAATTGCCCGAGACGTTCGTCGATTACGCCGAGAAGCCGCGCGAATTGACGCTCAGCAGCATCTCCGCCGTGCTCGACGTGCACACGCGCGTCTCCGATCTCTACAGCAAGCCGCACGATCAGATTCGCGAACAGATTCGCCTCACCGTCGAGAGCGTGAAGGAGCGGCAGGAGGGCGAGCTGATCAATAACCCCGATTACGGCTTGCTCAACAACGTGGCGCCCGCGATGAAAGTGAAGCCACGCCATGGCGCGCCGACGCCCGACGATCTCGACGAACTGATCGCCCGCGTGTGGAAAGAGCCGGCATTTTTCCTCGCGCATCCCCGCGCCATCGCGGCGTTCGGACGCGAGTGCACGATGCGCGGCGTTCCGCCTCCGACGGTGACGATGTTCGGCTCGCCGTTCCTGACCTGGCGCGGCCTGCCGCTGATTCCGACGGACAAACTCGTGATCGAAGGCAAAGACGGCAAGACGAACATTCTTTTGCTACGCGTCGGCGAGAAGAAGCAAGGCGTGGTGGGACTTTTCCAACCCGGCCTGCCCGGCGAACAGACGCCCGGCCTTTCGGTGCGTTACATGGGCATCAACCGCAATTCGATCGCGTCGTACCTCGTCTCGCTTTATTGCTCGGCCGCGGTGCTGACCGAAGACGCGCTGGGCGTGCTCGAGAACGTCGAAGTCGGCCGCTACCACGACTCCAAATGAGCGAGCGCGATCCATCGCTTCCGGGGCCCGCACCGGCGAATCGCGCGGGCGCGGCGAATGACTCGACGGCGGGCGTTGCGAGCGCCTTCGCAGCCGCAGTGGAATCGTTGTCCGCTGACCCGGCCGCGATCGAGCGCATGGCCAACGAGTTTTTCAAGGCGTGGCCGAACGCGAACTTTGCCGCGCCGGAAGCCGCGCTGCCACGTGAAAGCGCGGATCTCTTTACGACTCCCGCCCCCGCTTCCTCTGGTTTTGGCGCCCCTGCCCCCGGCGTCGCTATGCCGGTTTCCACCGATGCCGCGGCGCAAGGCGTGCCGAATGAGGCTCAGGCGTTGACGAGCGCCGCATCACGTTCCGGAAGCGCGGCGTCTTTTCCATCCGAGCCTGCGGGCGACTGGACGGCTTCGCTCGATCCGCTGCTTGGATTTGGGACCGTCCCCGATTCCCTGCTCGATTTGAATTTTCTCGATTCGCGCCTCGACCCGGGCTCCTCATTTTATTTTCTCAACGAGCCGCAGCCCCAGTCGCAGGAGGCTGCCGCCTCCAAACTCACTACGCCGCCGGTTCGCTTCGATCCCTACAAGAATTACAAGTTTCGCGAGGGCTCCCTGCCCCATCTGAAATTGGCGCCGGGCCTTTTCGACGCGTACACGGCGCGGCGTGATTTCCCGATTTTGCGGCAGCGCGTGCACGGCAAACCACTCATCTGGCTGGACAACGCCGCCACCACGCAGAAGCCGCAGGCCGTGATCGACAGAATTTCGCGTTTCTACGAAACGGAAAATTCCAATATCCACCGCGCCGCGCACGCACTTGCCGCCCGCGCCACGGACGCCTACGAAGCCGCCCGCGAAAAAGTCCGTCGCTTCCTCAACGCTTCTTCCACGCGCGAGATCGTTTTCGTGCGCGGGGCCACGGAAGCGATCAATCTGGTGGCGCAGAGCTGGGGCCGCCGCCACATCGGCAAAGACGACGAAATCGTTCTTACCTGGCTCGAGCACCACTCCAATATCGTGCCGTGGCAATTGCTCGCCGCCGAAAAGGGCGCGAAGATCCGCGTCGCCCCGGTGGACGACAGCGGCCAAGTTCTGCTCGACGAGTACGAAAAGCTGCTCGGGCCCCGCACGCGGATGGTGGCCTTCACGCAAGTTTCGAACGCGCTCGGCACGGTCACGCCGATCTATCAAATGGTGCAGATGGCGCATCGCTACGGCGCGAAAGTGCTGGTGGACGGTGCGCAGGCTGTTTCGCACATGCGCGTGGACGTGCAGGCGCTCGATTGCGACTTTTACGTTTTCTCCGGCCACAAAGTGTTCGGGCCCACCGGCATCGGCGTGGTGTACGGCAAGCCGGACGTGCTCGAAGCTTCCCCGCCCTGGCAGGGCGGCGGCAACATGATTACCGACGTCACCTTCGAGAAATCCGGCTTCCAGAATCCGCCTGCGCGATTCGAGGCCGGCACCGGCAACATCGCGGACGCCGTCGGACTGGGCGCCGCGCTCGATTATTTGCAGCAGTTGGGCATCGAGAACGTCGCGCGGCACGAACACGATTTGCTCGAGCGCATGACGAAAGGCCTGCTCACCATTCCGGGGCTGCGCCTCATCGGCACCGCGCCCGAAAAAGCGGGCGTGATCTCGTTCGTCGTGGATGGCTTCCGCACCGAGGACATCGGCGCCGCGCTCGACCTCGAGGGCATCGCCGTTCGCGCCGGCCATCACTGCGCCCAGCCGATCCTGCGCCGCTTCGGCGTCGAGACGACGGTCCGCCCGTCGCTGGCTCTCTACAACACGGCCGAAGACGTGGACGCGCTCATCGATGCCGTCCGCCGCCTCCGCGCCTGGGGCGACAATACCCGCGGCCGCTACTGAGAGAAATTCCTTTTCGCGGATAGGCCTGCGGCCCTTTCGGTCTTCTCTAGCTTTTTCGCTACCGCACCACCTGCGACCGCCCCTCGCACCCCGTGTGGCCGAATCTTAACGAATTAGCCAACGAGCCCTCAGTTGGCGTCCTTCCGCGCCGCTGCAAGTGATAGCCTGAGAATCGGGTCATTCCACGTGGGTGAATTTGTGCGAGATCGGGACGCGAACGCGAGGCGGCGCAGGAGCACGCGCGTCGCACAGGCGTTGCCGATCATTGTTCGAGGCACGGATGCGCAGGGACAGGCCTTCGTGGAGCACACCTCCACGGGTTCAATTAATTGTTACGGCTGCCGCTTCCAGTCCAAGCACGCGATCCCGCTGAACACCTGGATTTCGCTGGAGATTCCGCATCGCACGCCGGGCCACACTCCCCGGATTGTGCGCGCCCGTGTGAGTTGGGTAACGCCGGCGCGCACCGGACACGAGCGCATTCAAATCGGCGCCGAACTCGAAATTCCGGGAAACGTGTGGGGCATGGCGTTTCCGCCGGAGGACTGGTTTCCCTACCCTGAGGATCGCATGGCTGTGTCAGAGCCGCCGGTCCCGGGCGAGCCCTTTAGTGAGACGACCACTCCCGCGACGCAACCGCCGCCTGCCTTGAAAGTCGTCGCGCCGCCTCCACCGACTACGCCCGAGCCCCTTCGCAGCGAGATCCAGCGTCCTGCCGAGACGGATCTGCCGCCCGAGCCCGAAGAAACGCGTGACCGAAATTCTCTGGCGCTGCAGATCTCGCGAATTGTTTCGGAGGCCAGGCACCAAATCGAAGAAACCGCGCAGGAGAATGAGGCTCGCACCAGCGAAGCGATTCGCCAATTGGCGGACGTCGTGGAGCGGGCTGAAAGCTTGTGCGACGAACTCTCTGGGATCGCCGGGACAATTCAGAAAGCCTCTGAAGAGCAGATTCAGAACTCTCTTGAAAAGGCCCAGCCCCGCATCCAGTTGGCATTGGAAGCTGGCGTCGAGTCCGCTTCGCAGGCCGCCACGACGCAGTTCGACGAGCACGTGCGCGAGGCGATCGAGCGGTTTTGTCTGCAATCGGCCAAGCTCGCCACCGCTCACAACGACTCCTTCGAGCGCGCCCGCGTGGAGGCCGAGAACATGATCGGCACGCTGTGCGCGAGCCTCGATGCCGAGATGAGCAAGGCGCGTCTGCTGCTCAGCGACCTCCAAAGCGGCACGACCGGGCTCGAAGAAGCGGGAGAACGGCTCGACGCCCTTCGCAAGACAACCAACGAGGATCTGAAGTGGCACTCCAAGAGGATCGAAAATCAGGTCGGGCTGACCATTGAACGCGCCACCGATTTAGCCGCGAAGACCCTTGGCGAGAAAGCCGCGGAGGTTTCGTCCCGCTTCGCCGGCCAGCTCGATCACTATAGCCGCAGCTACGTCGAGCACACGCAGGCGCAACTCGATGACGCCGCGAACAGCTCGACCGTGCGGTCTCAGGAAGTTTTGCAACAGATGGTGGAAACCGCCGCCGCGGAGCTTCGCCGGGAAATCGCCCAGTTGGAACAGCGAATGCAGGAGTTCAGCGCGGCCAGCTCACCGGCTGCGGGTGCTCAATCCTCTTTGCAAGATGGCGCTCCCCTTTCGCGTCCGGATTGGAACCAGCCCGCGGACGCCGCCGTGGAAGAATTCAAAAAGCGTCTCGAAAATGTCGCAAATTCCTGGCTGGTCACCACCGCCGCCATTCTGAACGAACGCGCGAAAGAGAATCTCAACGCCTTGGTCAAAGAAACCGAAGAGCGCTTCCGCCGCGACACCGAATAATCCTCCACTAATTCTCACTTCTTACAAATTCATCCCCAGGGTCTCTCGGGCTAGTCCCATAGCGCTGCAGGCTGCATCGCGCAGCTGTGGAGTCACAGCCCCGTGACGTCGGTCGGAAGCGGCGGTGGAACCCGCGCTGCGCCGGGCGCAGTGGCGACGGGAGAGTCGCGCCAGGCGGCGAAGCCCGCGCGCACCAGGCTGAAGATTGTGCGGCGGTTCTGAAAAATCAATTTCGTCCACGCCCAAGGTCCCATTAGCGGGAAATAGATTCCACGAAAACACATTCGGGCGATGAAAATGTTTATGCGATAGCCCAACGGCTTGTCGCGGAGCGACTCTACAGCCTGAGCCATGGCCTCCGGACTGTACGAACTGGCCCACCCGTATTTCACTTCCGCGTGTGCTTCGGCGATGGTCATTTTCGATGGGGTATGCGCCATCTCAAAAGGGATGAACTCCTGCCAGTGTTTCGGACGCGTCAGCCGCCCCGCGGCCTCGAGCCTCTTGTATAGCGGCGTCGCCGGTAACGGCGTGAGCAAACCAAAAATGGGCAGGCCTGGCGGCCACGTGCGGATCTCCTGAAGCGTTCTCTCGGCGACCCCTGTCGTGTCGTTGTCCATGCCGAAAATGAAGGAAGTGATCGCATAGACGTTTCGCAGCGCGAGTCTCTCCAGCACGACCGCATACTCGCCCGGCTTGTTGAACCCTTTATTCACGGCGGCCAGATTCGCAGGGTCAATGGATTCCATCCCGATGAAGATCCACTTGCCGCCGGAGGCCGCGATGAGATCAATAAGCTCCTCGTCACGCAATAGATTTGCACTAATTTGCGCGACCCAATTCACTTGAGCGCCGGCGGCGATGATGTCGCGCAGCAACGATTTCGTCCGCTTCACATTGATCGCGAAATTGTCATCGATGAAAAACACCGCCATCTGGCCGCGCTCGCTCCGGGCTTGCGCTTTCAGCAGTAATAATTCATTCACCACGCTTTCGTTCGTCCGGAACCGGATCGAGTCGCCGAAAAAACCGGTTACCGTGCAGAACTCGCAGCCATACGGACACCCGCGCCCCGACTCCATCGGAATGATGCGAAACGTGCCCCAGCCTTCCCCGACGCGCTGCAGGGCTCGCGTCGCCATCTTCGGAACCAAATTGAACTGATCGAGATTGATTTTGTCCCAGGGAATCAGCGGATACGATTGCAGACTTGGTTTGCGCTCCTGGCCGAATTCATCCACCGGAGCGTAGATTTCCTGCAGCGTGCCGTGCGCGGCATCCTCGACGATCCTTGGCCAGGTTTCATCGGCTTCACCGAGGGCCACCGCGTCCGCGTGTCGCGCACCGCCAGCTCGCCCCAGGGCTTCATCGGCCATTTCGGTGACATGGGGGCCACCCATCACGACCGGCACACCCACCGCACGCACCGCATCCGCCATCCGGTACGCTTTCGCGATCATCCGGGTCATCGCGCCAATTCCCACAAGAGCGATGTTTTGGTCGCGAACATACTGCGCGATTCCGGCTTCATCCAGCGGTTGGGCGTTGCCGTCGATCAGCAATACCTCGTGGCCAGGCGGGGTCAACGACTGAAGGAGAAACATCCAAAGATGCGGCATGAAATTCCGCGTGACCCCGTTATCGGGGTTGTACAGCAATATCCGCATCAGTTTTTCTCCATTCAGTAGCCCCTTTCCGGGCGCGGAACCTCGCAACTTACGATCTCGATCGCTATCTCCAATTTTGATCTTCGCCTCTCGCGGCGCCTCCCCAGCCGAGTGCCTCAGGGCAGACCCGTGCGAGATCGGCGGGGCTCCGCCAACGCGTCCCTGCCCCCCAAGCGCCGATGACGGCGCGCGTCTTCACCTTCGACGGAAAGATTTATCTCGAGAACGCAGGCCCGAATCTCAAAGCGAGCGCCGCCCCACCGGTGCCCGCATATTCCAGGGCACAGCGCGTAAATAGACTTTCCAGAATTCGCTCTTGGTGGGATGTATCTGAAGTCTTGATCAGTTGCCCCAGAGCGAGTCCCGCCCAAACCGAAGCGAGACCCCAGAGGAGAGCAAATCTAAAAATAAACAGTGTCATGCAGCAGTGTCCAATATTAGACAAGCAGCCACCACCCTATCAGAAACTGGACCACAATGTAATCTTCAAGTCAGCGGAGGTCTATTGCCGATTACTGGTGGAAGGGCCCAGCCTCTTGGCGCTGAGTATGCGGCATCCCACTTTCCGAAGATTCCTTTCGCATTCATATCATCGTCCCGCCGTCTCTCTTGACCATCCACATCAGGAACGATAGGCCTGGAAACGTGGACATGACCTGGCACTCGCAGTGAATCGTGTCACGGAGCCGCGACACCTTCCCTTTGCGTCAGGGAAAGCAACTTGCGCGTTTGGCCGGACCGACTATTGAGCGATAGCGAATGAATAAGGTCACTTCCGCAAGTAAGTCGCACTCACTCAAAGAAGCCAAGGAAAAAGTTCCAGGTCTTCGCGAACTCCCGTTGAACCGGCAGCACCGTGTCGCGGCGAAACGTGCATCAGCTATGCTGCACGTGTTCTTTTGGCTAAGTGGACTAGAGAAGACAGGCCGGGCAACTTCTCCGCAAGCAAACCATTCTAAGCATGCGACAGTGGAACTGTCGTAATGCCATTGGCTCACCCTATGATTCTTCCCAGGCGCGCGCGCGATGCGCTGAGTCTGGTCGCGCTCGTATTGTTATTGCTGCTGCCCGTCCGAGGAGTCGCGCAGAGCGCCAATGCGCCGCGATCGGCCGGCTTGGGCTCCATTCAAGGCACAGTAACGTTTCTCGATCAAGATAAGCCGTCCCCTCTTGAGGGCGTGACCATCAAGCTGAGCGCAGCGTCCGGAGGAATTACCCCAGCTTCAACCATCACCGACACGGCCGGCGCGTATCTATTTTCTGGGCTGCCCGGGAATACCTATACCCTCGAACTGAGCGAGTCCGGGTT
>Ga0209517_10010239_pt1 | contig 10487 bp, 6 predicted proteins | sample PeaSoiMetSII2010_FD_187695 | JGI IMG/M metagenome (GOLD analysis project Ga0209517, IMG submission 187695) | Peat soil microbial communities from Weissenstadt, Germany - SII-2010 (SPAdes) (version 2) | ecosystem: Environmental > Terrestrial > Soil > Wetlands > Peat | place: Germany: Weissenstadt... | reverse complement strand
CGCTTCGTCACCTGCAACTGTTCGGCGGTGGTGGAAACGCTATTCGAAAGCGAGCTCTTCGGATACGTCAAGGGCGCGTTCACCGGCGCCAGTGCGGACAAGATGGGCCTGATGGAGTATGCGCACGGCGGCACTCTCTTTCTGGACGAGATCGGAGACATGCCGCTGAGCACGCAGGCCAAGCTATTGCGAGCCTTGCAGAACCAGGAAGTCACGCGCGTTGGTTCCGTTGCGCCCCGTAAGGTGGACGTGCGGGTCATTGCGGCCACCAACCGCGACGTCCAGGATTTAATCGTACAAAAGCAGTTCCGCGAAGATCTGTACTATCGGCTGGCAATGGTCGAATTGCGTACTCCGGCACTGTCCGAGCGCCGCGAGGATCTCCCGCTGCTCGAGAAATTCCTGCTGGACCGGTTTGCCACTCAATTTCAAAAGGATATTCGCGGGCTTACGCGCCGTGCGCAGATTGTCCTGTCGCGGCACTCCTGGCCGGGCAACATTCGGGAACTGGAAAACGTGCTCGGCCACGCCTGCATGATGGCCATCGGCGACATGATCGATGTCGAGGACCTGCCTGTGTCCCTGCGTCATGGCGAGTACGTTGCGGGAGCGGCGGCCTCGAGTGAGCAGGGGACCGAGCCAAATCACACCGCGGTCTCTTTTGATGAGCACGAAAAGGGACTGCTGGCCGATGCCTTGGAGCGCGCCGGCGGGAATCAATCGGAAGCGGCTCGCTTGCTGCGCATCAGCCGCGACCGTTTGCGCTACAAAATGGTGAAGTACAACCTGCGCTAGCGCGAGGGTTCGCTTACTCACGTGCGCGGCTCAGTTTCGCTGCTGAGCCACGACCGTCAGGGAGTGGTTGAGATATCAAATACCGCGTGAACTCCGCCGTAATCGGGAAGTTGTTCCATGCGAAACCCCAGCTCGCGGCAAACCCGCTGCATGTGGATGTTCTCGGGAAGAATCTCGGCGATCACGCGCTCGATCTTCTCGGCTCGCGCGATTTCAACCAATCGCCGCGACAGTTCGGTCCCCAGGCCGCGTCCTTGGTATTCGTCCGTGATCAACACGGCCAACTCGGCGTCGGTTTCGTCGATCTTACGCAGGCGGGCGACCGCCAGAATCGCATTGTCATACTCGGCGACCAGCGCAATATCCCGGTCGTAATCGTTGAAGCAACTGCGGATCAGGCGATCGTGCGAGACGCGGCGGTCCAGATCGATCAGGTGAAAATATCGCAAGTAGACGCTGCGCTCCGAGAGCCGCTCGTGAAATCGTGCGATCATCGGTTCGTCCTCGGGGCGAATCGGGCGAATCAGAATCTCGGTGCCGTCGGAAAACATCCATGGCTGCACGTACTGGGTGGGGTACGGCCGGATCGCCGGGCGCGGCAAATCGCGCAGTCCTTCCGGGTGCAGCACAACGCGCGCATCCAGCGCCAGCAGCCCTTCGGGAGACGCCAGCAGCGGATTGATGTCGATCTCCTTGATCCAGTTTTGCTCGGTGATTAAGTAGCTGAAGCGCACGATCAGCCGTTCGAGTGCCGCCAGATCGACCGGTTTCCTCCCACGGACACCTTTCAGCGCGGTCAGGATTTTGGTCCGCTCCATCACGCGCCGCGCCAGCGTCGTGTTGAGTGGCGGGAGCCCGACCGCGCGATCCTTGTAGACTTCGACCAGCTGCCCTCCGCTTCCGAACAGAATGACAGGCCCGAATTGCGAATCGATACTTGAGCCAAGAATCAGCTCATAGCCTTCCAAGCGCACCATCGGCTGCACGGTGACGCCCAGAAAATCGGACTCGCTTGCGAGTCGCCGAACAGATTCCGCAATGCTTTGATAGGCTGCGCGCACGGCGGTTTCGTCGGCCAGATTGAGTTTGACTCCACCGACATCGGTCTTGTGCGTGATGGTTTCCGAATGTAGTTTGAGAACGACGGGATAACCAACACGAGCCGCCGCCTGGGCCGCTTGATCGACACTGGTCGCAATCTCGGTTGGAACGGTCGGGATGCCATAGGCCGCGAGCAGGCCCTTCGATTCCGCCTCCGTCAGTAGAGTCCGCCCACTCGCGCGCACCTTCGCAATTAGCGCCGCTGCCCGGGCGCGCGCGGCGTCGGCAACTTCGGGAACTTCCATTTCGAACGCGGCGGGCGTTTCGTATAGCGCCTGCAGATTGGCGCTGTAACGCCACATCAATTGAAAAACACGCGCAGCGGAATCGGGATAGGGATACGCTGGAATGGCTGCCTGGTTCAGGATTGCTTCTCCGGGAGCAACGTCCAGGCCGCCCATCCAACTCGCGATCAGTGGCTTCGCAGCGCCTTTAGGCAGCGCGGCCAACCGCTGGGCCACCGCTGCCGGATCGGTCATCGCTTGCGGCGCCAGAATCACCAGCGTGCCGTCCGTACCCGGATCGTTGACAACCAGATCCACGGCTTTCGCATAAGTCTCGGCGCTCGCATCGCCCAGAATGTCGACTGGATTCCGATGGCTCCAATGCGGCGGGAGAAACGCATCTAGCTCCGTGATGGTCGCGGGCGAGAGTTCGGCCAATTCTCCGCCATCCATGAGCAGCGCATCGGTGGCAAGCACCGCGGGGCCACCGGCGTTCGTCACGATTGCCAAGCGCGGACCTTTGGGACGAGGCTGCTTATCGAGAGCTTCGGCGAGATAAAAAAGCTCTGCGATGGTGTCCACGCGCAGCACGCCGCAGCGCCGGAAAGCGGCATCCAGCACGTCATCTTGACCGGTCAGTGCGCCGGTGTGCGATGCGGCAGCCTTGGCTGCAGCCTGGGTGCGGCCGGGTTTAATGACGATGATCGGCTTCGACAGCGCCACTTCGCGCGCCGCCGAAAGAAAACTGCGCGCGTCGCCCACCGACTCCATGTAGATCACGATGCTGCGCGTTTTCGGATCGTCTCCGAGATATTGAATCAGATCGCCCCAGCCGACGTCGAGCATCGAGCCAACCGATACGAAGGCGCTGAAGCCAACCATTTCGCGCCGGCTCCAGTCCAGGATGGCGGTGCACAGAGCCCCGCTTTGACTGATGAAACCGAGATTGCCCGGACGAGCCAGAGTGCTGGCGAAGGTGGCGTTCAACAATTGATGAGGGTTCATCAGCCCGAGGCAATTCGGGCCGACGATGCGCATTCCAGCACCCCGCGCGATCTTCAGGATCTGCTGCTCCAGCGCCGCGCCGTCTTCGCCGATTTCGCGAAATCCCGCGGAGATGATAATCGCACCGGGAACTCCCGCCTTCGCGCAGTCGCGGACCACGCCGGGTACTGTGCTCGCAGGGGTCGCAATGACTGCCAGGTCCACGGGCTCGGGAATATCAACGATGCTCCGGTAACACGGCAGTTCCAGCAGCTTCTCGTGCCGCGGGTTCACGGGATAGATGGCGCCTGGAAACGGAGCGCCTTTAAGATTGAGAAGAATGGACCGCCCCACGCTATGCGGGGTATCGGTCGCGCCCACCACCGCGACGCTCTTGGGACGAAAGAACACGTCGAGCGTCGCACGGCGGCTCATCGTGGCTAACCGCGCTTCAGCGCCGCCAGAACACGCTTCGGCGTAAGTGGGAACTCCGTCATCCGCACGCCGGTAGCGTCAAAAAATGCGTTCGCGATAGCGCCCGCCGCCGCGGCCATCACCTCTTCGCCAGCGCCCGTCGAGCGTTCGTTCAAGCGCTGCACGACAACCGGCGTCACCTGCGGACATTCTTCAAAGCGCAGGATCGGGTAGCTGGCCCAATCCAGACTGGTGACATTCGTTTTGGTGAACGTCACTTCCTCCTTAAACATACGGCTCGCGGTTTGCACCAATTGCCCGCTGATCTGGCTCTCGACATTGCCGGGATTGACTACCAGACCCGCATCCACCGCGCCGTACAGATGCTTCGCGACAACCTTGCCAGTTTCCCGATTCACTTCAATCTCGGCGACGGCCGCGCCATAAGACGCCAGATGCGTTCCCATTCCGATGCCGCGTCCGGTGACCATGCTGGCCTTCGCCAGATTCGCGGCCGCCTGCCGTGGAGCCCATTGGGCCGCCTTCGCCGCCGCATCCAGCACGCCCAGCCAGCGGGCATCCTTGATGTTGCGCTGGCGAAACTCGTACGGATCCATCTTCAACTGGAACGCCAACTGATCGATGGCCTGTTCAGACGCAAACGAAAACGACAAATCCAGCGGCGAGCGCAGCCATGCGCCTTTCAAATATCCGAGCCCCGGCACGTGATGATTCACCAGGCGCACATTCGGGATGTCGTACATCCCACCGCAACACAGCGGGTTCACCTGCATGGCGGGGTTGGGCTGCCATTCGGCGGCCGGATTCCCCAGCGCGAGCTGCTCGGATGTTTCCACGTTGCTCCAGTGATGCTGCCAGCCCTCGTACTCGTACCCAACGATCTTGCCGTCGGCGCTCGCCGCAGCGCGAACTTCGCCTACGTGCGCGGGACCATAGTTGTCCCACCCGTGCTCATCCCAACGCATGAACTGCAGGCGAACCGGCTTACCGGCCAATTTCGATAGCAGCGCCGCGGCTTGCGCGGTGTCGTCGTAGCAACTGTGCCCGTAGGTGCCCGACCCCTCGTAATACTGCACGCGGACTTTGTCGACCGGCAGCGACAGCACGCGGGCCATTGTTCCGCGTGTTCCGTAGACGTCTTGCGTGGAGCACATCACCAGCGCCGAATCCGGCTTTACGTCCGCAAGGGCGCAGTTCGGTCCGAACGGAGCATGCGCTTGATAAGGAGACCGGCAACTGTGAGCAGCTTTGTGCGGAGCCGCGCCGATCGCGTCCGCCGCATTGCCCCGGTTCAGCACAATTCGGTCGTCGGTCTTCACCGCGCGCATCGCGTCATAAAGTCCATCGCTGCCGGATAGCGACGGCGCGGTGTCCCACGTGACTTTCAATTGCCGCGCGGCGCGTACCGCGTCCCACTCGTTCTCGGCCACGACGCCAACGAAATCGCCCTTGCGCAGCACGCGCGCACCGGGAATATTTCGGATCGAGCTTTCATCTAGCGCCAGAACCTTCGCGCCCGCTCCATACGCGCCTTGTCCACGCGGACGAACCACGCGGCCGTGTAACATTCCGGGCACGCGCACATGCTGCATGTAGACGTATTTGCCACTGACCTTGTCCGGCAGGTCGTTACGCGGAAAGGCTGTCGCCACGATCTTATATTCCGCCGGCATCTTTACTGGAGCCGATCCGGTGAACGCCAGATGAAATGGCTGATCTCCAACCAGCTCTCCGTAGGTAACCGACCGGCCCCCAGCCGAGACCACTCCCTTCACTACGGCCAACCGATCCACGGACGCATCGAGCTTCTTCGAAGCTAGCCGCAACAGCGCCTGCCTCGCTTCTGCCGCAGCCGTGCGAACTTGCGGTCCGCCGCGTTGAATCGATGCACTCGAATATGTTCCGCCTTGATTGGGAGTGACGTTGGTATCCAGCCGCACCGTCTTGAGCTGGCTCATGTCAAGATCCAATTCCTCGGCCGCCACTTGCAGGAGTGCTGTGGAGTTCCCCTGCCCCAACTCCGCGAACCCGATGTACACCGTGGCCGTGTTGTCGGCGTGAATCGCGAGCCAGGTGTCTACCTGCTTCGCATCGGGCGGACCGGCGACACTGCCACGCGCCATGCCTTCCTGCGCGAAAAGGATGTCTCGCAAATGGAATCCGATGACGAGCGCGCCGCCGGCCTTGAGAAAATCCCTGCGTAACGTCATGCCTTCACCTCCGACATCACGCGCGCGGCCCGTTGTACAGCTTGAATGATCCGAGGATAGGTTCCGCAGCGGCACAGATGGCCGTTCATCGCCGTCCGAATTTGCGCCTCGGTCGGCCGCGGGGTTTTCGAGAGGAACTCGGACGCCTTCACGATCATGCCGCTGTAGCAATAGCCGCACTGCACCGCCTGCTCGTCGAGCATGGCTTGCTGCACCGGATGTAAGGCGGGCGTCTCGGCCAATTTCTTTTGCGCGGCGTACCAGGCCGGCAGTCCTTCCAGCGTGGTGACCGATTTCCCTTCCACCGCCGACACCGGCGTCACGCAGGAGCGCGTTTCCACGCCGTTCACCAGCACCGAGCACGAGCCGCACTGGGCCAGCCCACAGCCAAAGCGCGGACCCTGCAGCATCAGCTCATTCGAAAGGACGTACAACAGTGGCGTATCGGGAGCCGCGGAGACGCTCCACGACCGTTCGTTGACTCTGATTTTGAGTTCACTGGCCATCCGAGCAGCCTCCTCGAGAACCAATTTAGATCTTTGGATAACAGCGTATCAGGATGCGGGTGTCTCGCGCCGATGAGCGGACCGGCATGTAAAATGATGCAAGCTTCGCGCGTTTCACGCGGCATTAGTGGCGGATTCTTCCATGCCCACCATCGAGCAGATCGAGCCTATTTTTCACGAAGCGCTTCTCCTTCCGGAGGGCGTGGACCGCGCGGCATGGCTCAGCCGTCGATGCGGGGAGCGCGCCGAACTGATCGCCGAGGTCTCCTCCCTGCTTGCGGCTCACGATGCCATGGCCATGCCGCCTGCCGAATCGGTCCAGGTCAGTCCAATCCCCGAAATTCCGAGCGAGCAGTTTGGCGCCTACCGGCTGGTCCGTCTACTGGGCCGTGGCGGCATGAGTACCGTATATCTGGCCGAACGGGTGGATGGGCGCTTCGACAAGCAAGTGGCTGTCAAGGTGATGGCCGCGCATCTTGTTTCCGGCGAAGAGTTCTTGCGGCGCTTGCGCACCGAGGCGCAGTTTCTCGCCACGCTCGAACACCCCAACATTCCAGCCTTACTCGATAGCGGCGTATCGCCCTCCGGGCATCCGTACCTGGTGGTCGAATATGTGGAAGGCGAGGCGCTGGATCAATACTGCGATCGCCGCAAGCTGGGAATAGAAGCACGCCTCCGCCTCTTTCTCCAGATTTGCCAAGCCGTCGACCACGCACACCGCGCGCTGATTCTTCACCGCGACCTGAAACCGTCCAATGTTCTGGTCACTCCCGATGGCATCGTCAAGCTACTGGATTTTGGGACTGCCGCCCTGATGGCGGAAGGCTCCCAGGTAACCATCACCCGGGCACGGATGCTGACGCCCCGCTACGCCAGCCCGGAGCAGTTGCGGGCCGAACGGCCGGGTGTCACCGGCGACGTATTTTCATTGGGCGTGATTCTCTACGAATTGCTCACCGGCGCGTGGCCCTTTGGAGATCCCGCTTCGGTCATGAGTGAGCTACGGCGGGCGGCCGGACACGCAACCGCATCCGCGCCCCCGTCGGCAGTCACCGCGGAAGCGTCGGCGCTGCGATCCTTGCCGCTGGAACGGCTGAAGCATGTGCTGGCTGGTGACCTCACCGCAATCTTGCTCAAGGCCCTGGAAAACGACCCGGCGCAGCGCTATCCGACCGTCACGGAACTCGCAGCTGACGTCGGGCGCTTCCTCGAAGGCCGCTCGGTAGAGGCGCACCCGCAGACATTCTTGTATCGAACGGGTAAATTCTTGCGGAGACGCTGGCCGGTGGTTACCGCGGCAGCGGTGTTCGTTCTAGGCCTCTCCGCCGCCACTGTGCTCGCCCTGCACCAGGCGCGAGTGGCCAACGAGGAGGCGCGGAGGGCGCAGGATGAAGCGCAGAAGTCTGCCCGCGTGACCCAATTTCTCCGCGGCATGCTCACTTCCAGCTTCCGCAATGGCGGGGCCGACGTTACCGTGATCCAGATGCTCAACGCCTCCGAGGCGGGGATTGAAAAGAGCTGGAAGGGCGACCCCCTGGCCGAAGCCACGCTCCGCGCCAGCCTGGGCTCGAGCTATGTGACCTTGGTCCAACCAGATCGCGCAGGACGTCAGTTGGAAAGGGCGCTCACGCTGTTTCAATCGCTCGGCCGCGATGTTGACGCCGCAGACACGCTGCTCGTCCTGGGCATTAATGCCCAAGGCCCGGAAGGCCGCATTGCGGCGGCTGCCGATTACTACCAGCGGTCGCTAGAAGCGCTGAAGCGGGCCGGCAAAGATGCCCCGCCGGCGCTGGTGTTTCGAGTACGAGTTTATCTCGCTGGTGTTCTTTATACGGGACGCCGCCTGTCGGAGGCGCGCACTCTTCTTGATGAAGCACTAGCGCTTGCCGCGCGCGACCCAACTGTTCCGCGAGACCAACTGCCCGCTGCCTGGACGCATCAGGGCGAGATTCTGTTGGAGGAAGCGCGTTTTGACCAAGCCGAAGCGCTGTTTCATCGGGCCATAGCCGCCGACCGCAATACAGCCGACGCCTGGATTGGGCTGGCGCGATCGAGTTATCTCAAACAGAACTTCTCGGCCGCAGCCGAGTTCTCGCGTCAGGATTATGAACTGGCAGCCAGCTACAACCGAGATCACCTGGGGGATGCCGCGGAAGCGGAAGTTGAGTGGGCACGCTACCGGGCCGAGGCTGGCGAAGCCGAACCGGCCTTGGCGCAAATCCGGGCCGCCCTCCCCGACTTACGCAAAGACTATCTGGACGGATATATGCTGGCCTTTTATTTGGAAGCTGCCGCTCGCGTGTTCCGCAAGGCTGGCCACCTGGAAGAGGCCGCGCAGTACGCGCGTGAATCCATAGTTGCCTTCCACCGCGGCCAGGTCCCAGAGGCACATCCGTTGGCTGCTGCATCTCTGGAAGACCTGGGCAGCGCGTTGGCGGGGTTGAAGCGTTATCCCGAAGCCGTCCCGGCCCTCGAAGAGGCCCTGGAGATAGATCGCAAACTCGGTCCCGCCTATGCCCCCACCGCCGACCGCGTCCAAGAAGCGCTGACCAAGGCCCGAACCCCGGCTTTAGCTGATCGTCTTCGATAGCTTGCGCCGGCGTTGCATCAGCAACCCGAATCCCCCGAGGAAAGCAACGAACAGGATCGATGAACGAGGTTCCGGCGTGGCCGCGACTGCCGAGATGCTCACTGTGCACCCGGTGCAGGCCGGATCTGTGCCGCCGATTGAGAAACTGGCGCCCGTCCCATCTAAGGCGGTGAACGAAATGTTGCTGCCTTGCGCCGCCCAAAACGAGTCCGGCTCCGTGAACGAGAAGGTGATGGTGTTACTACTACTGAAATCGAGCCCGCTGAAATCGGAAAAGTTGATTTGGGCTTCCGCGTCCGAAAGAGCCAGGTTCGCGGTAAAGTCGAACCCGGCAAAGGAGTAGCCGGCTTTGACCGTCGATCCCCCGCTGACCGGACCACAGACCGTAGGGCAAGAAGTATTGGGCGCCGAGTTGAACATCAGCGGGCCTACCCAGGAAAAGGCGTATTGCGTGAATCCGCTGTCGACCTCCTGGCCGCCACTGATGGTCGGCAGATTGAGAGTGTAGGTGTATATCTGGTTGGATACCTGGTTGGCCCGGGCAACGCCCGCGCTCAGCAAACAAGCGACAAGTCCGATATAACACCAATTCATTTTCATTTCTTTCCTCCGCAAATTAGTACGCTCTTACACCTACACCGCGCCAACCCTACCTTGAACGCGTCAGCAAAAAGTACTAGGAGTTTGGTCCGAGCTAGCGCGAGCCGTCTATTAGAGCTGCGGGTGGAGGCGCCGATACAGCCAGGTTTTGGCAAATTGCAGGTCGCGGTCCACAGTGGAACGGGTGACGCCCAGCAGCTCGGCCGTCTCTTCGTTGGTGCATCCGAGGAAATAGCGCAACTCGATGATACGAACCTTCCGTTCATCGAGGAACTCCAGCTCGGCGAGAGCCTGGTCGAGCGATAACATCTCTTCGCCCGCAGCGTCGATCCAGGCTAGATCCGGGTGCAGTGGCACTCGGGCGCCTGCCGAGCCAGGACGCTTCTGCGCATGCGTCCGGCGGCTGCAGTCGTTGAGGATGCGGCGCATTAACATGGCCGCGAACGAATAGAAGTGGTACCGATCGGAGAATTGAGCTGTGCGCTGGCGCGCGAGCCGCAGGTAAAGCTCGTTGACGAGTTCGGTTGCCTGAAGCGCCTGCTGGCGGTTTCCCTGCCGAAGATATCCAGCGGCGATCGCGTGCAGCTCCCGGTAGGCGACTTCGACCAGGTCGTCGAGCGCGGCAGCGTCGCCCCCGCTCCAGCGTTGCAAGAGGCTGGTGATCTCTCCGGGGATCGGACTCTCTGGGGTCATGCTTTGGGCTGAGAGTCCATAATATCGGCTTTCTCGCCAGCCAGGAGCAATTTCCCGTTGGCCTAATATGAGAATTGGCTGAACGAACAAAATGAGAAAGCTCGTCATTGCCATTGCGATCCTTGCCATTGCGATCCTTGCGGTGGTCGCGCTCCTGGCAGTTTTTCGACCATGGGTTCCCAAAGCCGTGGCCGACAGTAGAGCCTTGCGGCATGCTCCCGCCGGTGACGTGGTCGGGTTCGCCGACCAGCACAACACCTTCGCGTGGCTGGGTGTACCGTTCGCCAAGCCTCCCGTTGGCGACCTGCGCTGGCGGGCGCCGCAACCTTTGCCCCCCTGGCGGGACAAG
>Ga0209517_10010238_pt1 | contig 10489 bp, 10 predicted proteins | sample PeaSoiMetSII2010_FD_187695 | JGI IMG/M metagenome (GOLD analysis project Ga0209517, IMG submission 187695) | Peat soil microbial communities from Weissenstadt, Germany - SII-2010 (SPAdes) (version 2) | ecosystem: Environmental > Terrestrial > Soil > Wetlands > Peat | place: Germany... | reverse complement strand
AAAGCCATCAACGTGCATTTCCTGGACCCAGTAGCGCAGGCTGTCCACAATCATGCGGCGTGCCACGGGATGGCTGGCGTTCAAGGTGTTACCGGTGCCGCTGAAATCGGCGTAACGCGAGCGGTCCTCATCCAAAACGTAATACGCGGCGTTATCGATGCCGCGGAAGCTGAGGGTGGGACCTGTCTCCTTGTTTTCGGCGGTATGATTGAAGACCACGTCGAGAATCACTTCAATGCCAGCACGATGCAGAGCCTTGACCATATCGCGGAATTCATCCACGGGTCCGAGCGGGCCGCGGCGCGAACTATAGGCTGGATGCGGCGAAAAGAAATTGACCGGCGCGTAGCCCCAATAGTTCACCAGTCCCGGCGGGCAATCCTGCGCATCGAATGCAAACACGGGAAGTAGTTCAACGGCAGTGATTCCTAGATGCTGCAGGTAGGGAATCCTATCAAGCAAGCCCCGAAACGTGCCGCGAAGGTTTTCCTCGATGTCAGAGTTCGGGTGGCGGGTGAAGCCTCTTACATGTAATTCATAAATGATGGTGCGCGTGGAGGGAGTGCGGAGCGGGGTATCGTCCTCCCAGTCGTAAACGTGTGGATCGACGACAACACTCTTCATTGCCGAAGCGAAATTATTCCCCTTTGTGCTGGCGGCCTGTCGGCTGTAATTCTTGGGGGTGACGACAGCCTTACCGTAAGGGTCGAGAAGCGCTTTTTCGGGGTCGAAGCGGAGCCCCTGAGCGGGATCAAATGGGCCGTGGACCCGGTAGGCATACAGCTGGCCCGCCGCGATCCCGGGAACGAAAGCGTGCCAATAGTGAGTGGTAAGGTTGGAAACGGGATCGAACGAAACCGTGCGGGAAGGTTTTGCCTCGTCTTCCTGATCAAAGAAGAGTAGATCCACACCGATGGCTTCTCGCGCGTAGAGGCTGAAATTGGTTCCTGTCGGGAAAACCGTTGCTCCCAGGGGAGCACTGTGACCTTTCGTATCAATGAGGGTCATGAGTTGCCTAAGCGAAGGGGAACCTTGCGTAAGTTAACAGCGTTCGAGCTTCCGGCTGGCTTGAGGGCCAGAAGGAAGGCTAGCCATCATCGTAACTTAGGATGGGAATATCGGGATTATTTCTTTGCGCTGTTGAACAAATCTTGCAAGAGACTGGGAATCCCCAACAACTGGCAGAAGCAGTAATAGTCAGCGGGTGCGGCGCAGGGTGTCAATCCAACTGGCAAGGGTTTCGTTGTACGGCGATTCGAGGTCGAAAAACTCGATGCCCAGGCCGACGCGGGGCTTGACGATGCGCACGATGACCAGGGCTTCCAGGATTTGGCCCTTCCGTGTGAGCTTCAGACGTGCGCGGCAATTCAGGGGCAGAGCTTTGCTGGTGCAGATGAAGCAGCCGCCCAAAGAGATGTCCGAAGTGACACCATCGACCTTTTGGCCGCTCTGCATGTCGGTGATTTCGGCGTCGGCGGCAAAGGGATAGCGGATGGTATAACGGCGATCGCGCACCCCGGAGATGCGGTTGGGTGGGTCGTTGGTGCGGTCGGGCATAGGGATGACTTTGTTCACGCTAGGGACTCAATAGACAAGAATAGACAACCAGCGCGCCAAGGCGGATGAGGCCCACTGGAAACAGTGTGGCCGAAGGGGTTGGGATTGTGAACCGTGTTGCGGGACAGTGTCCTCCTAAGGGTAACGGTGGAAGTGCCGTGAGAGGGCTATTAGTGGGTTCGACAAGAGCAGGAGCAGGAAGAGTAGGGCAGGAAGCGGGCATGGTAGCCTGACCAGGTAGGCGACCCTCTCAAGAATCAACCCATGCGCGCTGAAGGAATACGTCAAAGCGACCGGATCACGTTGCGTCTGCAGGTAGAAGCATCGTGGTTTGGAAGCAACGGAATTGCGATAACGCAACCGGCACACACGATGCTGGTGAGCCGCAATGGTGGCGTGCTGCGCCTGCCGGAGAAACTCTTCACTGGGCAAGAGATCACGCTGCACCGCAAACTGGAAGGCGACCAGGCGAAGACCACCCGGGCCAGGATTGTGGCGGAGATTGACCGCGAGCCGGAAGGGTTTATCTACGCGGTGGCCATGCTGGAGCCGCAGTTGGATTTCTGGGACATCGAATTCCCCTCCATGCATCAGGCGGAAGAGGCGCTTGCGCGGCTATTGATGGAGTGCAGTTTCTGCCAGCGGCGCGAAGTCGTTTACCTGAACGAGATGGAACTGAAATCGTTTGAGATTCGCAAGTGCGTGGCGCGTTTGTGCCGGCATTGCGATGCTCCTTCCATCTGGGTGGAAGCGGCCACGGAGCCGAAGATTGACGACACGCTGCCATCGCGAACGGCGGACGAAGAACGGGTGATCCCCCGGCGAAATCGGACACGAATCAAGGCACGCGTCCTGGCGTGCATACGGCGGCGAGGCTTCCAGGAGGAAGTGGCCGTGTGCGAGGATTTGTCAAAAGGCGGAATCAGTTTTCGGAGCAGGAACCGCTATCCCGAAGGGACGCGTTTGGAAGTAGCTGTGCCATACACGCCGGGGGCGGGGGCGATTTTTGTGCCGATACGGATTGTCTTTTCGCAGCCCATCGCGACGGCGGGCCTGTTCCGTCACGGCGCGGCGTACGTCAGGCCGCCGGATTAGTGCGGTGATTATGGCGACGCGCGAATTGTCCGCGAGCTCCCGCGCTATCTCGTAATTTGGTGCCCCATTTTCAGAACTACAATCCATGTTGCATCACAGGGTCCTATCCGTGGAGACATGCCAGTTATTTACAAGGCAGGACATTATTACGCTCTTGTCCGACCACGGTGCTGATCAGTATTTGGGAATTGAGTCACAATTGAAGGCGCTTCCGCAGGTCAAATTCAGTCACTCAGTGACAGTCAACAGCCTGTAGAGTAGCCGCTGCCGGTCTGCTAATTAGGGATTTCGACGGAGCCGTTGCGGGCTGCCATCTGGCCGCCCTCGGAATCGCGCACCACTTGGCGAACCGTGTACCGCCCCGGCTTCAGATCAAAGTTGGACTTCACCGTGAGACCCGTTCGCAAATAATTCTGATACGTCGGATCCTGAAACTTCATCTTAACAACCTTTTGCAGACCGGCAACGAAGTTCCCGTTGTCGTCAAATATGGCGGTTGCGACCGTGAAGTCATCCATGCTCCAGCCTTCGGCTTTGCGGAAGTGGATCCCTTTCAGGTCGATGCGTGACACCACGCTAACGCGAGCAACAGCGGCATCGGTTTTGAAATACTGCGTCTGAATCTGCAATGGCAAACCGAGAATTTCATCTCGGGAGAATGCTGCTGCAACGATATCCTGGTGTGCCTGTTCGGCAGGATCGTTGACGTGACGCGGTGCGTAGTAGCCGTGGCGCGCTTGAATGATGTACTTGTTTTTCTGCGCCAGACTCACCTTTAAGGTGTGGAAGCTGCCATCCATTTTCTGACTTTGCGGAGAGAAGCCGAGGACATAGGAAACCTCAGGCGCGGTTCCCAGTTGGTTCAGACCGGAAGCCAGGTCGTTCGAATTCCCGTAGTAGGCTCCCCCTGTGCCGAAGGAAAAATCATTCAGCACCGAGGCCCGTTCGTCCTGATCGGCAAGGTTGTAGCTGGCAATTTGGGCGGCTACTGCTGGATCGATGTGAGTCACTTCTGCAATGTCACCAAAAGGCGCGGAGCCGTACAGGCCGCGTGCATCCAGTGTGTTGATAACAATATTGGAATGGTTGGCCTGATCAATGACGATGGACAGGTCCTGGTACTGACCGGGGGTCATGAGAAAACCTGGGGAAGCAAGAATCATGACCCGCTCGCCCGGCATGACAGACAAGTGTGTCAACACGTCTTGCATGAACCTGTACACGAATTGAGCTTCAATATCTCCATGTCCGAGAACTTCCTGAGCCCGGGATTGCACGATAAAATTTGCCGCCATTTGCAGTTGTTGCGCGGCAGTTGGGCCTCCGACCACTGGCGGACAAATATCTATTACCACCTGCCTCAGCACGTCGAGGACGGCCGTATTCTGATAATTCACAATCTGGTTCGCTTCGTAGTAATTGACGTCTGGACAGATGCTGTGGTCGATGGGAAAACGTGATCGAGGAATCAAACTGAGCAGCGTTTTCTTTAGGGCTTCCTTGTCGTTGGTAAAATTGTGGCTCATCTCTCCAGAAGAAGAGAAAATGGCGACGCGGTCGGTTGGCACGATACCGTCGAGAAACTTATCGGCTTGCGTTCGAAGATAGGCGGCGTCCTGCATCGATATGTGAGTGTCATCAAAAACCAAGGCAATGAACCGGTCGGGCAAGACGGGCGCTTGCTGTTCGGACGCTCCATCGGTTGATCCCGAGTTGGCCGCAACTTTTGCTTTTTCCCGGCGAGATTCGCGAGTTTCGACCGAGAACGTGGAGATCGCCTGGGGCTTGCCTTGGTCGTAGAGGAGGAAATCGTCTTTACGGAGGTTCGGAACCGGTTTTCCACTTGCATCGCGAACAGTCACGTGGACCTGAACGAGATTCACGTTCAATCGAAAGGTGGTTCCCTGTTCTTGAATCGTGACTTCGGTCTTGGTTGCGGAGTTAGGGGATTGTGACTGCGCTGGTGGGGGCGACGAGGTTTCCGTGCCCTTCGTATCGGCCGGAGCGGGTTTTTGAGAACTATCGGTTTGAGAAGCTTGTGAACTTGGGGGCGGAACTTGGGCTCGGGCAAACGGCAAACCAGCATAGAAAAGAAAGCTACAGATAAGAATGAATCGGCGCATTCCTGTAGGACGGACCGAAGACCAGAATGGAACGTTCAGCATAGAACCTGCCCTTCTCCGGCTCGCGGTCCCAAGACGGGGTGAATGCCAGAGCCATTGTCAGAATTTACCCAAGAGCGAGGATGGGCATGGCTATGATCTTCCGCTACTATGACTATAAAACAAGTAATTGTCGGTTACAGCGGATTGTATTCGAAACTGGAGCCGAGGTTCAGCAGCCTGCCAACTCTGGGGGGTTGTCGCCAAGCCGAATTCTTTCGTCGCAGGCTCTGACCGGGGCGGGATTGTTCTGGCATGGCGCGACTTACGTGAGGCCGCTGGATTAGCACAGCGAATATTGCGGCGCCCTAATTGTGACTCTGCTTAGTACGCATTTTCCCAATCACGACGTACCGGTAATGCGGGTCCCGGGACCCATATGGACGGTTATCGCGGTTATCGAGACTTGATGGAATGAGCGGTGCATACGCGGGCCGAATAATACAAATGTCTCGCAATGTCCTGTAGAAGCGTAGTTACCCCAACCGCGGCGAAAAATCCGTCAGCGTCAAAAATGTCGACTCAATCGTCTCCACCAATCTCCCATTCTCTTCCGTTTTCGCCTTCACGCTCTTCCACTCCGGGTTGTCCTGGAAGGCCTTCCAGTTCGCTGCCGCCGCTTCTCGGCTCGGATGCTCCAGAATGTAAAAGAAGGTGCTGCTTTTCACCGGTTCGTCCAGCGCAGTCCAATACGCAACACTCTTGATTCCATGGTCCGCAAAAAGCTTCATCGTGTGGTCCCGGAAGCGGGCTACCAGGTCCTCTATCTTTCCGGGGGCCGCGTGATAAATCCGCAGTTCGTACACCACAGTTGATCCTCCCATCGCACCACCCTGCTCTCTCTCCCCTCTTGCCAAATTCTCATGCGCAACTGAAGCGAACGTCGATCTCAATGCTTCCGCGATCTCGCTGGGCGCCAGCACCGCCAACGGCGCCGCCATCAGCAATGTTCGTCTCTTCATTCCGTGAATTCTACCAGATTTTCTAGAAGCCGACTCATCCTGAAGTGGTTCTCATTGGGAACGGAAGGTTTTCAGACTCCCGCGAGTAAACTTCAAGAAAGTGTTGCGTCGACCGTCTGAGTCGGCACCGTTTATCTAAACTTTATTTAAGCGCGAAGTCTATGGCCGGAGTAGAATGCGTCCGCACTTTGGAGGACGCTGTGAACTGGATAAGATTTGTCGCCATCGCTATCGGCACTGGTATTGCCTCTTCACTGACTGACTGGTTCTTTGCGGGCGATTGGCTCCATCGGCACTACACTTATCCCGAAATCTGGCGTCAGGGGGATGAAGGGCGAGCCATTGCTCTGACCAGTCCTCTTCCGTTCCTGACCTGTGGAGTCTTTGTCGCCCTCATCGCTTGGCTGGACATTCATTCCGTATCGAATGCCGTCAAACTGGCTGCGGCCGTGTGGCTGATCGGTCCTTTGCCGCTGATCCTCACTAATGCCGCTTTCATGAAGCTGCATCGCGTGTTTGTGGCGTCTTACGCGACTGGGTGGTTAGTAAAACTCATGATCGCTGGGGTCGCGGCTGGCTGGTTTCTTCGCTGACATTCAGTAGCTTAGGGTGATGTTACCGATGGCTTGACTTGTCGTGCTGCCGATCATTAAGATGCCGCCACGATTCCGGGTCTCGACATTCCCCAGGGGACACTCGCAGTAGCCCATGAGAAGGAGACCACTGTGCCTGCACACGGTTACGACATCATTACGGTTGGCGGTGGCATCGCAGCCTCCGCATTGGCCAAAGCGATGGCAGAACAGGGCGCCAAGGTTCTCATATTAGAGCGCGAAGTGAAGTTCAAAGATCGCGTGCGGGGTGAGGGACTCGTGTGCTGGGGCTGCGGCGAAGCGCGCGAATTGGGGATCTACGAGCTACTCAAAAAGTCCTGCGGTCACGACGTGCCATTTGTCGCGTCTGGCATGGGGATACGAGATCTCACCTCAACAACGCCACAACGCCTGCCGCTTCTTTCCTTTCCCCATCCAGTCATGCAGGAAACACTGCTGGCGGCCGCGGAACAGGCGGGAGCGGAGGTTCGTCGCGGCATGACTGTTGAGCAGATCGAAACGGGGAAAACACCCGCGGTAATCACCGCCAGAGGGAACCGCAAACGTATCGCGGCGCGTCTGGTGGTTGCCGCCGATGGCCGCGGGTCAGCTGCACGAAAATGGGCCGGCTTCGCAGTCCAAGAACAATCGAATCCCTATTATATGGCCGGAGTGCTTTTGACCGACGTCAAAGCGCCTTCGGACACGATCCATTTCATATTCAATCCCGACCTCGGCATGTGCACCGTTCTGATCCCTCTCGGCAACTGTCGCTTCCGCGCCTACTTTATATACCCGAAGACAGTTGGCTACCGTCTGCAAGGCGACCCCATGCTTAGACTATTCACCAGCGAGTCTCCAAAAGTTTATCCTCCTCTGGCCGAATACTATGCTGAAGCGAAAAACATTGGGCCGCTGGCCAGTTTTGACGTTAGCGATTCTTGGGTAGAACACCCCTATCGGGATGGAGTGGTACTCGTTGGCGATGCTGCAGCAACTACCGATCCAACTTACGGGCAAGGCCTCTCGTTGGCTCTGCGCGATGCGCGAACTTTGCGTGATGAACTCTCAAAGGACTCGGACTGGGCCGCGGCTGCAAGCCGCTACGCTGATCAACGTCGCGTGTACTTCCGCACCTGTCACACCGTGGAAGCATGGCTGCGTACGCTTTTCCAGGATTCTTCACCTGAGGCTGCTGCATCGCGCGCGAAGGCAATGCCGCTGATCGCCGAGGATCCTACTCGAGTGCCAGATCACATAAATAGCGGTCTCGATCTGCCCTTAAACGAGCAAGTCCGAGCGCGGATGTTTGGTGAGTGCTGAATTTAGGCGGCGTGAAGCTTCCGCTGAAGCATGGAGAGCGACGACTCCCGGCAAGTCGGCAAACCGGATAAGCTCCGCCCGGCACAAAGGTGCACTGAAATTACTCTACCCCTCTAATTCACCGCCCGTAGCGGCCCATCCATTCTCCTTGCGCCAGAATGTGGTCCTGCATGGCCCGCTCGACATCTTTTTTGGTGCCGCCAGGCTGAAGATTTAACTTCTTGTCCAGTGCATAGAGTTTGAAGAAATAGCGGTGAGCTTTTCCGGGCGGAGGACAGGGCCCGCCATATCCGATCTTCCCGAAATCGTTGCGGCCCTGGCGTGAACCGTCCGGGAGTTGCTCGATCTTCGGGACATTTTGTGGGAGGGCCCGCACGTTTGCAGGCAAATCGAACAATACCCAGTGCACCCAGGTACCCACGGGCGCGTCGGGATCGTCAGCAATGAGAGCGAAACTCTGCGTTGCGGCAGGCGGATCATTCCAGGTGAGGGCTGGCGAAATGTCCGCAGTATCGCACGTGAATTGTTTCGGAATGTTTGCGCCGGAAGCGAAATCGGGGCTTTGCAATTCCATCCGCATGGTTACACCTCCTTGTGGACCCGCTGCGCAGCCAGCGGCAACCGCATAAAACGCCAGAAGAAAAACTATTGCGAGGATGAAGCGGTGGTCTCGGGGATTCATCGGGACTCCCTCTGTGTGTTTAGAGTCATTCTACGCCTGACGTGAGGCGAAAGAGGACGCGGGTTCGCAGCTTGCAGTTATCAGTTTTCAGTTCTCAGTTAAGAGAGTACGGCTGACGGCGTTCAGTTCTACGGCAGTTGGAGAAACCCATGAGCCCAGGTACAAAAACGGTACCTGGGACCCGACACCGGGGAATCGAGGAGGAGGAAGAGAAACAGGTGCCTCACCCGCGGAAAGCGCGGGTTCGGGATGACAAACCGGAAGCGCGCGGATGGATTAGTCGAGGGCGGGGACGGTGGCGCTTTCGCGGCGGCGGCGATGGAGATAGTGCATCGCAATATTAATGTAGATTTCGCCGCAGGGCGTTTCAATGCACAGAACCATCGCTTCGGTATCCACGCTGCCCGCAAGGCCTTCCTCGTTCATATGAATTTCCGGTGGAAAGACCTTGAAGCGGAAGCCCTGGTCGTTGAGCAGCGTGACGGAATTGCCGATGACCATGTTCGCGAGTTCACACACGGTTTCGCGAACGACCTGCTCGCTTTCGGGAAGTTCGGCGCCGGCAAGCTGGCTTGCCACGCGCATGGCAACTTCGGGAGCAAGATCAAGAATTACGCGGCCTTCAATGTCCCCCTTGATGGATACGAGCGCAGCGACGCCCTTGCGGCGATAGGTGTTCTCATCCATGGAGAGGTCGGCGATTTTCGTGGGCGCTTGCAACGATTCAGCGAACACAGCATCAGCAGCATTGATGAACGGCTGGATGAGTTCCATCCTCATGAGTGTTGCTCCTCAGCCAACGCCACGGGTGCGCCGGCACCGTTGGGATCGTCTCCAAGAACATAGCGAAGAATTTCGTACAACACTTCGGGCTTGACGGGCTTCTGCACGAAGTGCTTCGCGCCCTTCTGCAGCGCCGCCAGAATGTTCTCCTGATAGCCGACGGAAGAGACCATGACGATGCGGGCATCGCCATGCTGGCGCACGATCCGCTCGACGGCTTCAATGCCTTCCATCTGCGGCATGGTGATGTCCATCAGGACAATATCGGGCTTGGAGCGGTTGAATTCGGCGATGGCGGTCAATCCGTCACCGGCTTCACCGGCTACTTCGCCGCCGAAGAGTTCGATCATCTTGATGAGGTTTTTGCGGGCGAAGACGGAGTCGTCCACGACCAGATAGCGGACCGGCTGCTGGTCTTTGCGAAGTAAAGGTTGAAACTGTTGCATAACCTTCTCCTTTGGCGCCGTGGCCGGTCAGGCACGCGGCGTCGAAACTGGTGTCCTTTCGTTCTTATCCGTTTTCTCGGCCTTCTCATGCGCGTCGGTTCTATCCGGAGTGCCGCGTTCGCCGCCGTACTGGTTGAGCAGATAGGCGCCGAGATTATCCAGCGGCACAATCTTGTTGGCGTAGCCTTTCAGAATGGCAGCGCGCGGCATGCCGGGAACAACGCAGGTCTCTTCGCTCTGGGCGATGGTATGGCCACCAGCGGCCTTGATCGCTCCAAGACCTTCGGCGCCGTCTTCGCCCATGCCGGTCATCAGGATACCAACAGCGGTAAGCGCGAATTCCTGGGCCACGGAGTGAAAGAGCACGTCCGCGGAGGGGCGATGGCCGTTGATGGGCGGGCTATCGGAGAGCACCGCCATTTCTCCGCGCGGCATCCGCCGCACCATGATGTGGCGATTGCCGGGACAAATTAGAACGCGGCCAGCGACAAGCAGATCGCCAGACTTTGCTTCGTGGACTTCCAGCGCGCAGCATTCATCAAGGCGCCGGGCAAACATGTCCGTAAACCCCTCAGGCATATGCTGGACGACGACGAAGGTCGCGGGAAAATCGCTGGGAATCTGCGAAAGCACATATTGCAGCGCGTTAGGACCACCGGTGGAAATGCCGATGGCGATGACGCGATTGGGCGGGAGCGCAACATGTGTACGTTTCTTTGCAGGCGTGACGACCTCGACCTGAGGCTTGGGAAGCGCCTTGCGGCCACCCGCTCGCTTGGCCACCTTAATTTTCTCTATGAGCTGGTACGCGATGGGATCCAGATGGCCAGCCGCGGCTTCCTTGGGCTTGGCGACGAAATCGATGGCGCCAAGAGCCAACCTGTTG
>Ga0209517_10010237_pt1 | contig 10490 bp, 9 predicted proteins | sample PeaSoiMetSII2010_FD_187695 | JGI IMG/M metagenome (GOLD analysis project Ga0209517, IMG submission 187695) | Peat soil microbial communities from Weissenstadt, Germany - SII-2010 (SPAdes) (version 2) | ecosystem: Environmental > Terrestrial > Soil > Wetlands > Peat | place: Germany: Weissenstadt... | reverse complement strand
GCGCCAGTTCGGAGGCATCTTGCGCTGGCTGGCGCCGGATGCCGCCCTGGAGAGCGACGATCTCCAGCTCGTTTTGTTCCGGACGGCGAGCCGTGTTTCGTATTGTCTGTATCTGTTGCGCGCACTGCTCGAGCAGCGCTGGCAGACCCCGGGCGTGGATCTGGTGTGCGCGCGCGAGGCCCTCTGCCGGCCGATCGCGGGTGAGTCCGCGAGCAACATCTATGCCGAGGCGGACGGAGAGCTGCTGGGCGGCCTGCCGGTGCGCTTCAGCACCGTGCCGAAGGCGCTGACGTTGTTGGTGCCGAAGAAGTAAGGATCGGAACATCGGGTGATCGGGTGATTGGAACGACCTCCGAGTCCGTGGTGCTTGCCCGTGAGGGTCCGCGCCGTGGCCAAAGCCGTCGCCTTGTTGACATCCACCAAAGAGACTCGGCGCCGAGGTTTCAAATCACCCGATGACCCGATCACCCGATGTCCCGATCCTCTCCGTGCCCCTGTGGTGGATGTGTTAGCCTGAAACTTCACCGAGCTTGACGCGCAAGCCTTGGATCCTCTCACGCACATGCTGACCGGCGCCTGCATGAGCCGCGCCGGGTTGAACCGCAAGACCGGCCTGGCAACCGCTACGCTGGTGCTGGCGGCGGAGGCCTCTGACCTCGACGTTTTCTACGGTATCCACGGCCGGGTCGCTGCCTTGCAGCACCACCGCGGCTGGACCCACTCCTTCGTTGCCGTGCCGGCTATGGCTGGGCTTGCGGTCCTCGTGGTGTGGGCCTGGAACCGGCTGTTTCGGAAACAACGCCTCGATCCCAACCAGCCGGTGCGCTGGGGAGTGCTTTACGGCATCGCCCTGCTGGGGCCGCTCAGCCACATCCTGCTCGACTACACCACAGCGTACGGCATCCGCATGTTCGAGCCGTTCTCCTACAAGTGGTACGAGTGGGACATCGTCTCGATCATTGAGCCATTCATGCTGGGCGTGCTGATCCTGGGGCTGGTTCTGCCCCACCTCTTCGGTTTGATTAACGAAGAGATTGGGGCGCGGCAACCGCAGTTCAGGGGACGCGCCGGCGCCATCGTGGCGCTCGCGGCCGTGGTGCTGATGTGGGGGGTGCGGGACTTCTATCATCGCCGCGCCGTCTCCGCACTGGACGCGCGTATCTACCAGGGCCAGGACGCGGTGCGCGTTTCCGCGTACCCTTATCCTTGGAATCCGTTTGTGTGGCACGGGGTGGTCGAGACCCGGGATTTCTACCAGACCCTGCTGGTGGATGCTCGGCGGGGCGAAGTCGATCCTCAGGATCGCGCGCGCACCTACTACAAGCCCGAGGAAACCCCGGCGCTGGAGGCGGCGAAGAATTCGTACCTCGGGCGCGTGTATCTGGATTGGGCGAAGTACCCGCTCATCATTACCGAGCCTGTGGAGGAGCGTGACGTGGCTTACCGTGTGCGGTTTATCGATTTGCGCTACCGCTATCCCGGACGCCAGACGCCGCTGGGGGCGTCGGTGGACCTGAACAAGAGTCTGCAGGTGGTCGGGCAGCGGTTCGGGCGCCGGCAGCAGCCCGCACCCTGAGCCAGGCCACGGTCGTCTTTAGCTCTGGAACTTCTTTGCCTGCGGCGCATCCAACCCCTATGCCAAACCTTGAAACCGCAGTCTTCGGCGGAGGATGTTTCTGGTGCCTGGAGGCGGTGTTCCAGCGCCTGCCGGGCGTCAAGTCGGTCGAATCCGGCTACATGGGAGGCCGCGTCGAGAATCCCACGTACAAGCAGGTTTGCACCGGGACCACCGGCCATGCGGAGGTGGTGCGGGTGACCTTCGACCCGAGCCAGATCAGCTATCGCGACCTGCTCGAGGTGTTCTTTGCCATCCACGATCCCACCACACTCGACCGGCAGGGGAACGACATGGGCACGCAGTACCGCTCCGCCATCTTCTACAACTCGGACGAGCAGCGCGGGGAAGCCGAGAAGGTGGTTGCCGAACTGACCGCCGCGGGCGAGTTCTCCGCGCCCATCGTGACTGCGGTCGGGCCGGCCGCGACGTTCTTCGTTGCCGAGGGCTATCACCAGAATTATTTCAACGAGAACTCGCAGCAGCCGTACTGCCGGTTCATCATCGCGCCCAAGCTGGAGAAGTTCCGCAAGGCTTTCGCGGAGAAGCTGAAGGCCTGAGCGGCTACACCGCTTTTACGGCGGACGCCAGCAGTGCTGGCGGAGAGGGAGGGATTCGAACCCCCGGTGGCCTTCCGACCACAGCAGTTTTCAAGACTGCCCGTTTCGACCGCTCACGCACCTCTCCGCAATGCGGCCTCAGCTTAAGTTTACCAGCACTCCCCCGCGCCACCGGCCAGCAGGTAGGCACGCGGTACAATCGAATCCACGCTCACCATGAAGAGGTTCTTCCAGTTGGTCTTGCTGGTGTTGGTGCTGGTGGCGGTGGCCATGATCTCCGCCCTGACCGCCATGCGGCTGGCCATCCACGGGCGCCAGGCCCGCGTGCCCAAAGTGGTGGGCATGAGCGTAGCTGAGGCGCGCAAAGCTGCGGCCGGGGTCGGTCTGCTGCTGGACCGAGAAGGCGGTTTCTACAGCAATGATGTAGCCGAAGGCCGCGTGCTGTCGCAGATTCCGGCCGCGGGCACCCTGGTGCGGCGGGGCTGGCACGTGCACGTCGCCCAAAGCCTGGGTCCACAAACCGCCGCCGTACCCGACCTGCTGAAGCAGAGCCAGCGCGCGGCTGAGATCAACATCACGCGCCGTCGGCTGGACGTCGGTACCGTGGCCGTAGCCCACATTCCAGACTTGGCTCCCGATCAGGTGGTGGCGCAGAGCCCGCCGCCGAACGCCCAGGGAGTGGCCTCGCCCAAAATCAATCTTCTGGTGACCTCGCCGGCGGAGCCGGCGGCGCTCATTATGGCGAGCTTGACCGGACGCCAGCTTGCCGACGCGAGCAAAGCCATTCAAGATGCCGGCCTGCGCGTGGCCGTGGTCAACACCGTGCCGGCTCCCGGACTGCCCGTGGGAACCGTGCTGAAGCAATCGCCCGGCGCGGGACAGAAGGTCACACCGGGAACGGCAGTGACGCTCGAGGTGGCGCAGTAAGAACGAGCGGTTGCTAGTCGCCAGTCACCAGAGCCAAGCGGTGCAGCATTTACACCGGCGACTGGCTATCGGCCACTGGCGACTTCGATCATGGCGGCGAAAAAGCCGTCGCAAGGATGGATGCCCGGCAGGGTCCGCAGGAATTTGCCGCGGACGAGAGAGTCCAGGTCATCCCACGCAAGTTCGCCTTCGGCCTGGAGCGGCTGTAGTTCGTCGCGGCAGTCGAGCAGGCGGAGGTCGTTGCGACCGCCCATCACCTCGGCCACCACATCCTCGTTTTCTTCGCGTTCCAGCGAGCAGGTGGAATACACCAGGCGTCCGCCGGGGACGAGGCAGGAGAGTGCCGCGCGCAGGATCGACACCTGGCGGCGGTGTAGGCCGGAGAGATCTTCGAGCCGAAGCCGCCATTTGATCTCGGGATTGCGCGCCAGCGTGCCGGTGCCCGAGCAGGGAACGTCGGCGAGTGCGCGGTCGAAGTCCGGTGCCAGCGGCAAAGCCTCGGCGTTGGCGGCAACCACGCAGACATTCCGCGCGCGCACCAAACGGCGTGTTAACCGGGCCCGAGCAGGGTGAATCTCTGTCGCGACCACGAGCGAAGACGGGTTGCGCTCGGCTATGACCGAGGTTTTGCCGCCAGGTGCAGCGCAGCAATCGAGGATCCGCGCGCCGTGACCGACCAGCGCCGCCACGAGTTGCGAGGCCTCATCCTGGAGATAGGCGCGCCCTTCGGCGAAGACGCGAGTCTTGGTCACGTCGCCCGAGGTTACACGGCGAGCCCGGGCCACCAGCGCGCCCGGCGCAAGCTCAATGCCTTCGTTCCGCAAGTCGCTCTCGGCTTTGGAATCCCGCAAGCGCAATGTGGGCACGGGGATTCCCTGGTCGTAGCGCGTGATCTGCGGGACTGCATCGAGGCCGTACTCGGCCGACCATCGCTCCACAAGCCAGAGCGGATGCGCGGTGGCGGATGCGATCCGATCGAGAGATTCTTCCTCCCCCGTCGGGGGCGGCGGACTGGGCTCGGACGCGGCGATCTTGCGCATGACGGCATTCGCCATGGGTGCAGCAAACCGCCGGCCGGCGCGCTTGACCAGTTCCACCGTCTGATCGACGGCGGCATGCGCCGGGACGCGCTCCAGGTGCGCGAGTTGGTACACGCCGATGCGCAGCGCTGTGGCAACTTCCAGATCGAGCTGGTGCGGCGGCGCCTTCGACCATAGGTCGATCATTTCATCAAGCTGCGACCGCCAGCGCAGCACGCCCATGACGATCTGGGTGCAGAGCGCCCGGTCGGCCGGAGAGAGGCCGTTCAGCCGCTCCGAATGCAGGAGTTCATCCGCGAACGCACCTTGCTCGACGCGCAGCAGGATGTCAAAGGCGGCGGAACGGGAAGGAGACAGAGCCATTTGTGATTTGTGATTTCTGATTTGTGAGTCTCAACGACAATCCAGAAATCGCAAATCGCAAATCACAAATCCCCCAGCCTTTCCCCCGCCTTCGGCCGGTAGCCGTGGATGAAGTTCTGCGCGCTCATCCGCCGCTTGCCTTCGGGTTGCAGTTCGATGACCTGCAACGCGGTTCCTTCGCCGCAGCCGAGGAACAGGTCTTCGCCGGCAGCCTTCATTTCGCCGGGGACGAGCGGCCCCATCCCGTAGGCGGCCAGGCGGGCGCGGTGCAGCGTCAGGTTCTTGCCACGGAAGCTGGTGAACGCGCCCGGCCAGGGCTGAAAGCCGCGCAGGCGATTCAGGATATCGGGCGCCTCGCGGTTGAAGTCGATCCGCCCCTCGTCCTTTTCGAGGATGGGCGCGAGCGTGGCCTCGGTGTGGTCCTGCTTGCGCGGTTGGATAGCGCCGGCGCCGGCCTCGAGGCCGCGCAGGGTCTCGAGCATCAGTTCGGAACCAATTTCAGCCAGCCGTGGCGCCAGGGTTACCGCCGTGTCCTCGGGATCGATGGGCATCTCGCGCTGCAGCAGGATGTCGCCGGTATCGAGCCCCTCGTCGATGCGCATGGTGGTGACGCCGGTAACGGTCTCGCCGCGCGCGATGGCCCACTGGATGGGCGCCGCGCCGCGATACTTGGGCAACAGCGAGCCGTGCAGGTTGATGTTGCCGTGCCGCGGCAGGTCGATCATCCATTTAGGAATGATGCGTCCGTAGCCGACCACGATGATGGCCTCGGGCTTGACCGCTTCGAGCTGGGTGCGGAACTCCTGGTTGTTCTTGATCTTGTCCGGCTGGACTACTGGGAGCCCGAGCGACTGCGCCAGCCGCTTGACCGGCGGCGCGGCGAGTTCCTGGCCGCGTCCGCTGGGCCGGTCCGGCTGCGTGACCACCAGGCGCACGTTGTGGCCGGCCTCCACCAGCTTCTTCAGTGTGGGGACGGCGAAGTCGGGAGTGCCGCAGAAGATGAGGTCCATGTCAAAGAGAACAACTAAGGATCGGGTGATCGGCTCATCGGGTGATCGGGTCATCTGAAACCTACCCGACAATTACCCGATGACCCGATCTCCCGATCACCCAATTCCTACCACTCCCCCGCCTTCATCAGCTTGCGGATCTTGCGTTTCATCAGGTCGCGCTTGAGCGCGCTGATATGGCTGATGTAGAGCTTGCCATTCAAGTGGTCGGTCTCATGCACGAGGGCGCGGGCCAGCAGTTCTTCGCCGGTGGTCTCGAAGTGCTTGCCGGCCGCGTCCTGGGCGCGCACGGTGACGCGCAGGGGACGCGTGACCTCTTCCCGGAACTCAGGCAGGCTCAAGCAGCCTTCGCTGCCGCGCTGTTTGCCCTCGGTGCGGACGATCTCGGGATTCACCAGCACCAGCCTGGCCTTGGGATCTTCCTTGAAGGTGACGTCGATGACGGCCAAGCGCTGGGAGACGCCGATCTGCGGCGCCGCCAGGCCTACGCCGTGCGCCGCGTACATGGACTCGAACATGTCCTCGACCAGCTTGCGCAGCGCGGCGTCGAAGACGGTGATGGGTTCCGCCGGTTTCTCCAGAACCGGGTTGCCATATTTGACGACGGGATAGATCATCAGGAGCAGTTGTCAGTAGCCAGTTGCCAGTTGTCGCCGCGGGTCATCAGTAATCCTTGAGCTGTTTCTTGTAGCCTTCAAAGTTCCGGAGCACTTCGCCCATGGAATCGCCGCCGAACTTCTCCAGCGCGCAGCGCGCCAGCGTCAAAGCCACCATGGCCTCGCCTCCCACGCCGGCTGCCGGAACCACGCACACGTCCGAGCGCTCGTAAGCCGCCTTCACCGGCTCGCGCGTCCGGAAGTCTACTGACTCCAGCGGCCGCCGCAGCGTGGAGATTGGCTTCAGGTAGCCGCGGACGAGGATGTCCTCGCCGTTGGAGATTCCGCCTTCGATCCCGCCAGCGTGGTTGGTCCGGCGCGTGAACCCGGTGTAGCCAGCACGACCGTCGCCCTGCGCGCTCCGTTCATATCCTATCGCATCGTGCACGGCCGACCCTGGGGATGCGGCGGCGCCGATGCCGGAGCCGATCTCTACCGCTTTCACCGCCTGAAGCGACATGACAGCGGCGGCCAGCAGCGCGTCCAGGCGCTCGTCCCAGTTGGCGTAGGTGCCCAGACCCGGAGGAACGCCGTGCGCCACCACTTCGAAGACGCCGCCGACGGAGTCGCCGGTCTTGAGGGCGTTATCCACCTCCGCCTTCATGCGCTCTTCAGCCTCCGGATCAGCACAGTTCAACAGGACCTCATCGTGAGTGTAGAGAGCCTGGATTTTCTCCCAGGGGATCTCGGCATCGCGCACTGCGGCGCCACCAACCGAAAGGACGTGGCTGAGCACCTCGATGCCGAACTCCCGCAGCAGCAGCTTGGCGATGGCGCCCGCGGCAGCGCGCGCCGCCGATTCGCGTGCCGAAGCGCGTTCCAGCACGTAGCGGGCCTCGCGGAAATTGTATTTCAGGGCGCCGGCCAGATCGGCGTGGCCGGGCCGGGGCGAGTTCACCGCTTTGTGCTTTTCGGCATCACCAGCGCCGACGGGCAGAGCCTCTTGCCAGTTCTTCCAGTCGCGGTTCTCGATAGTGAGCGCGATGGGCGAGCCGATGGTCGCGCCATGCCGTACGCCGGAGAGGATGTGCGCGGTGTCGCGCTCGATCTTCATGCGGCCGCCGCGGCCGTATCCCTGCTGCCGGCGCCACAGCTCGCGGTCGATGAAGGCGGAGTCGATCCTCAACCCGGCCGGCACCCCGGAGAGCACAGCCACCAGGGCTTCACCGTGCGACTCACCCGCGGTGGAGAAGCGCAACATGGGGGGATTCTATCTGATTAGTCAGTACTCGGAAGCTATCTAGACCAGTTCTAAGCACTGGGTACTTGGTTCTAGGTACTGCCCTTCGGCGGCTCCCACAGTTCGATGCGATTGCCGTCCGGGTCCGTGATCCAGGCAAAGCGGCCGTAGTCGTAGTCTTCGCGCTTGGGGTCGATCCAGACGCCTTCCGCGCGCAGCGCTTCCAGCAGCGCGTCAAGGTCGTCAACGCGATAGTTCACCATGAAGCCGGCCCGGCTGGGATCGAAGTACTTGGTATCGCGCGAGAAGATGCTCCAAGCGGTGCCGCCGGGTTTGCCGTCCTTCTGCTGCCACTCGAACATCTTGCCGTACTGCGGGTCAACCTTGAGGCCCAGGTGCTTTTCATACCATTCGTAGAGCTTGTCCGGGTCATCCGACTTGAAGAAGATGCCGCCGATTCCGGTCACGCGTTCCATTCAGGCTCCTCCCTACCGATGCCGGTGCCGCTTTTGCGCCCGCGGCGGCTCTTCTTCCAGCACCGCGAACTGCAGTTTCCTCTGCATGCGGTCGATGCGGTCGAGCACTACCTTGACGCGGTCGCCGAGCGAGTATTTCTTCTTCGATCGCTCACCGATGATCTGCCTGGTGTTCTCGCGGTAGGTGTAGCGGTCGCCGGTGAGCGTCGCGATCGGCACCAGGCCTTCGATGAACATATCCATCAGCTCGACGAAGAAACCAAACTTGGTGACGCTCACGATCAGGGCATCGAACTCGTCCCCGACGCGGTCGCGCATGAACCTGATCTTCTTCCACTCCATCAGCTCGCGCTCGGCATCGTCGGCGCGGCGCTCGGACTGGCTGGACTCTTCGGCGATATCGTGCAGCTCTTCTTCGGAGATCGGTCCCTGTGCGGCACTCGGCTGAGCACCTTTCCCCTGCGTGCGCCGCGTCTTTGACTTCCCACTTTCCACTTCCCACTTTCCACTTCTTTTCGACCACGGCGACGGCGTCTCGCTGTGCGCGGGCACGCCACGTCCGTCTTCGGCGCTGAGCACGTCTTTCAAGATGCGGTGAACGATCAAGTCGGGATAGCGCCGGATCGGCGAGGTGAAATGCGTATACGTGGGCGCGGCCAGCGCAAAGTGCCCAACGTTCTCCTCCGAGTAGCGTGCCTGCTTGAGCGAGCGCAGCATCAGGTAGGAGAGAATGCGCTCCTCGGGCTTGCCCGCGATCTTCTCGGTCAGCTTCTGGTACATGCGCGGGGTGATGTGGACTTCTTCCGGCAGTTCGATCACGTGCGCCGGACGGCCGGTGCCGTGCCGCGCCCGTCGTTCGGCGCGCATCTCCATGCGCCGCACCGGGAGCGCGCCCACCCCGAGCGAGTACCCGAAACCGGTGGCGATGGTCTCGAACTCGAACACCTTCTTGGGATCGGGTTTCTCGTGGATGCGGTAGAGCGCGGGCACACCATTGTGCTCGAGGTAGGAAGCCACGCACTCATTGGCCGAGAGCATGAACTCTTCGATCAGACGGTGGGCGATGTTACGCTCCGAACGAGTGACGCCGCGCATCATGCCCTCCTCGTCGAACTCGATCACCGGCTCCGGCAGGTCGAAATCGATGGAGCCGCGGCACACCCGCTTGCGGTTCAAAATGAGCGCCAGTTCGCGCATCAGCTCGAAGCTCTCGGCCAGGCGCGCGTACCGCTCGCGCAGGGGCTGGTCGCCTTCGAGGACCAGGTTGACGTCGGTATAGGTCATGCGCTCGGCCGAGCGGATCACGCCCGGGTGCAGGTCGTAGCTGGTGATCTCGCCCTGGTGATCGATCTCCATCACGCAGGACATCACCAGCCGCTCAACATCGGGGCGCAGCGAGCAGATGTCGGTGGAGAGTTCGACCGGCAGCATGGGCACGGCGCGGTCGGGGAAATACACGGAGGTGCCGCGCCGCCGGGCTTCACGGTCCAGCGCCGAGCCGTCGGTGACGTAGTGCGCAACGTCGGCGATGTGGACCTGCAGCTCATAGTTGCCGTTCGGGAGCCTGCGGACGAAGACGGCATCGTCGAAGTCGCGGGCGGTTTCGCCGTCGATGGTCACGATGGGCAGGCCGCGGTAATCGCGCCGCCGGCGCAGTTCGTCGTGGGAGATGATGTCCGCGATGTTCTGCGCTTCCTCCAGCACCTCGGCCGGGAAGCGGTGCGGCAGGTGGAACTTGCGGATGATGATCTCGACATCCACCCCGAAATCATCTTCGTAGCCGAGGATCTCGACCACGCGCCCGCGTGGATTCTGCGTGGGCGAGGGCCAGTCGGTGATCTCCACGTCCACCACCAGGCCTTCCAGGTCGGCAAATTCCGCTTTGCGGCGCGCCTCCTGACCGATGACGCGGTGCACGGCGCTGCCCTTCTTGTGCCTCTGTCCCTCCGCGTCCTCTGCGTTGGTCTTCGGAACCTCCATCCCCCGCGGGATCACGATCTCCTGCGTGATCTTCTCGTCGATAGGGGTCACAGAGTTGAAGCGTGTTCCATAATGGAACGTGCCGGCCACCGTGGGGTGAGCCCGGCCGGCGACGCGCACGATGCGTCCTTCGGCGCGGCCGTCCCGCACCGCCCCCATTTCGACCAGCACGCGGTCACCGTGCATGGCGTTCCCGATCGCGACCGCCGGGATGAAGATGTCCCCGCTGAGCCGCTGCTTGACGTCGGCAGCCTCGGGGATCACGAAGCCGTAGCCGTCGCGGTGCATGCTCAGGCGTCCCAGCACCAGGTTGCGGCCGGCGGCCTGGGGGATAGCGTAGCGGTCGCCGGGCACTTCCACCAGCTCGCCACGCTCGACTAGCCGATCCAGATGCTGGCTCAGTTCCCGGCGCTCGTCCCCGTGGACTCCCAGTTCGCGCACCAGTTGCTTGAAGCCGGCCGTCTTTTTCGGCTGGCCATCGATTTTGTCCAGGATGAAGCGGTCGGAAAGCATGATTCCGGCAGTCTAGGAACGGGAACGGCAAATTGCGCCTGCGTTCTACGCCTAACGTAACTGTATCCTAAGCAGGAATGGATTTCCTGATCGGGCCTTGGCCTGATATAACAAATTCAATCCGGACAGGAATAATTACATCTTCCGCGGTTCGGCAGATGTGGAAGTCC
>Ga0209517_10010236_pt1 | contig 10491 bp, 11 predicted proteins | sample PeaSoiMetSII2010_FD_187695 | JGI IMG/M metagenome (GOLD analysis project Ga0209517, IMG submission 187695) | Peat soil microbial communities from Weissenstadt, Germany - SII-2010 (SPAdes) (version 2) | ecosystem: Environmental > Terrestrial > Soil > Wetlands > Peat | place: Germany... | reverse complement strand
GCCAAGGGCTGTAGCAGGCCGAAGGGGCCGACCCGTGTGGGTCCCCAACGATTCTGCATGTGGCCCACGACCTTGCGCTCCAGCCAGACGGTATAGGCCACCGCCGTGAGCAGCACAACCATTGCGATCACAGTCTTGATCAGCGACACGGCGACGAAAGTTTCAACGCTCAACAATCCAGGTCTTCCTCGAAAGCTTTACTAGCTGCCTAAAGAATGACGCCGCAGGACTCAATCCGCGGCGACTTCCTCCGCTGGCTGCAGTTGCCGGTTTTCCATCACTGAGTTCAGCGCGCGGGAATAACGGCCCAAGGTTCCAGACGTAAACAAAGTGTCGTTGGCCGGCGCGATTAGTGCGGGATCGTGCAAAGCTCCGGCTCCGCTGCCCGACAACGTGGTGTGCTGATCGTTTCCGGCCTGAAGATTGGCACGGGAAACGCCGTACCCCGGCACCAACCGCTGAATTTCATCAAGAATCGCCGTGGGATCGAAGGGGCTCATTTTGGGCTCCAGACCCTGAGCCTCGAGCCACACACCGTGACGATCCACTTCGCCGGATTGCGCCCCGCGCGACTGACCCATATCGGAGTGAGTTCCGCGGCTGAAGGGAACCAGCTTGCTAACTTCGAAGCCCATCGCATCCGCGATGCGTACCATCATTTCAAAGTCCGACTTGACGCCCGTGATCTCTCCAGCTTTTTGCAAGAACTGCACATCGCCGCAGGTGTTGGTGAAAGTTCCCGATTTCTCGTACGCGTTGGCCGCGGGTAGAACCACGTCGGCGATTTGCGCAGTTTCGGTGAGAAACATGTCTTGCACGACCACGAAACTCTGCGAAAAGCTGAAGGGATCAACGCCAAGCCGGCCGACTGGATTCGCTCCCACCACGTAAAACGCTTTCAGATTGCCGGCTTTCGCGCTTTCGATCATCTGCGGCAGAGTGAGTCCCGGCGTCTGAGGAACACCACCCCACTCTTCGCGCCATTTTCCGGCGTCCGACATCGGGTGGTAGCCGGGCAGAAGATCGGGATAGAGTCCCATGTCGGCAGCGCCCCGCGAGTTGGCGTAGTCGCCGAGGCAGACAAACTTCGCGCCCGGTATCGCAGATCCAAACTTTACCAGCGATGCAATGTCCTGGCCGCGAATCTCCGATCCAAAAATAATGACAAGATTCTGCTCCCCGCGCAGTTTGTCGCGCAGCGCGGCGCAGACGTCGCGTTTCGTTTTCTCGCTCGCAAGTTCGCCGACAGCCGAGTCGTCTCCTGCTAGGAACCTCGCCACATTGCCTTCGCTTCCGGCGGGAATCTCGACGAAACCTGCGGCCTGCCTGCGCAACTTGATGGGCTGCGAATTGATTACGTGCAGCCGCGCCTTGTGCAGGCGGACATTGTTGCGAATTTGCCACGCAAGCAAAGGATGTTGTTCGGTAGGATTGTTACCGATCAGCAAAATCGCCGGCGCATTGAACACCTCACGCATGCTGGCGGTGGCTTCCAGCTTGCCGCGAAGAGCAGCCGCCAGGGCAGGGAAGTCAGCGGTACGATGGTGGTCAATGTTGTTGGTTCCCAGCACCACGCGCGCGAACTTTTGCAACAGGTAATTCTCTTCGTTGGTGGTGCGGGTTGAGCCGACCACGCCAATTGCCTGTCCACCAGCGCTGTCACGAACTTCTTTGAACCGCTGTCCGATCAACTCAAACGCTTCTTCCCAAGTCGAGGGAGTGAGCCGCCCATCCTTGCGAATCAACGGCTGCGTGAGGCGGTCTTCGTGATTGGCAAAATCGAAGGCATAGCGGCCTTTCATGCACAGGAAGTCGCCGTTGATGCCGCTCTTATCGCGATTGTCGCCGCGTACGATCTCCATGCCGGTGTCGGCCCGCCGCACGCCCAAAGTTGTCTTGCAGCCATCGGCACAGTGGGTACAAGTCGTGCCCACGTGCTTCATCTCCCAGGGACGAGTCTTGTAACGATATGCGCCCGAAGTCAGCGCGCCCACCGGACAAATGTCGATGCACATGCCGCATTCTTCGCACTCGAGATGGTCTTCTTTATTCGGGGCAATCACCGAACTGACGCCGCGGTTCTGCACCCCTAGCGCCCACACGTCCATGCCTTCGCCACAAACCCGCACGCAGCGGTAGCAAAGAATACAACGCGGCCGGTCAAAATAGACCACCGGCGACCACTGCTGCTCCTCACGATGGTTCTTAATGTCGATAAATTTCGACTCGGCGGCACCGTAGGAGAATGTCATGTCCTGCAATTCGCATTCGCCGCCGGCATCGCACACTGGGCAGTCGAGCGGATGGTTCCCCAGCAGCATCTCGACCATCGATTTCCGCGCCTGATGGATCTCGGGAGTATCCGTGCTCACGGCCATGCCCTCGGAGATGACCGTGGTGCAGGCGGTTTGCAGCTTGGGCATCTTCTCAACCTTCACCAGGCACATACGGCATGCGCCCTGTAGCGACAGATTAGGGTAGTAGCAAAACGAAGGCACTTCGATGCCCACGCTCTTGCAGGCCTCAATCAGCAGTGTCCCCGCCGGAGCGGTGACCTTCTTGCCGTCGACTGTGATGTTCACGTCAGCCATAAAAATTGTCGTCGGTCCTTGGTCGTTCGTCGTTGGCAAACCGGCATCGCCGTCGTGTGAGCCAACGACCAACGACGGACGACCCTATGCCATTATCAGTTCTGCTGCACCGGCCTTCTCAAACGGGCAGGGCCGGCCCTCCAAATGATCCTCGAACTCTTTGCGAAACTTCTTCACGATCGAAATCGTCGGCATGGCGGCCGCATCTCCCAGCGGACAGAACGTGCGTCCTAGCATGTTTTCCGAGAGATACTGAATGTTGTCGATGTCTTTCTTTACCCCGCCGCCGGAGTGGAACCGAACCAGCGTTTTCTTCAGCCAGTCCGTGCCCTCGCGACAGGGGATGCACCAGCCGCAACTCTCATGCTGATAAAATTTCATGATCCGCAAAGCAAATTTCACCATGCAGGTAGAGTCGTCCACCACCACCAGGCCCCCGGACCCCAGCATGGAACCAGCTTTCATCATGGAGTCGAAATCCATAGAGACATCGATTTCGCTAGCGGTCAAAATCGGACAGCTCGAACCTCCCGGAACCACAGCCTTCAGCGTGCGTCCATTGGGAATGCCGCCGCCCACGTCGTAAATCATCTTCTTGAGGTTGTAACCCATGGGCAGTTCGTACACGCCCGGGCGGTTCAGGTGTCCGCTCAAACAAAACAATCGGGTCCCGCCATTCTTAGGCGGCCCCAGTTTGGCATACCATTCCGCGCCGCCGAGCAGGATATGCGGCACGCTGGCCAGCGTCTCTGCATTATTAATGACGGTCGGCCCGCCCCACAGACCGACCACGGCCGGGAACGGAGGCCGGATTCTCGGAATGCCACGCTTGCCTTCGAGCGATTCCATCAGCGCCGACTCTTCTCCCACTTCGTAAGCGCCCGCGCCTCCGTGCCAATAAACTTCGAAGTCGTATCCGCTGCCGAAAATGTTCTTGCCGAGAAAGCCTTTGGCGTAGGCGTCGCGAATCGCCTTCTGCATGATCTCCAGCAAGTAGCGATACTCGCCGCGAACGTAGATGTATCCGGCGTGCGCCCCGGTGGCAATTCCTGCGATCACGACGCCTTCGATTACCGCATGGGGATCATGCTCGAAAATCAAACGGTCTTTGCAGGTGCCAGGTTCGCTTTCATCGCCATTGCAGAGAATGTATTTCGGCTTCGCCGACTGCTTGGGAACAAACGACCACTTCATTCCCGTGTTGAAGCCGGCCCCACCCCGTCCGCGCAGCCCCGAGTCTTTCACCAGGTTGACGATGGCATCAGGCTGCATGGCGAGCGCCTTCTGCACTGCTTTATAGCCATCGAGTTGCAAATAGCGGTCGATGTCAGCCGCACCCTGGCCAAAACGCCGGGAGACGACCTTCACTTCGTCGGGATGGGAGACCAAGTCAGCCATTCGCCTACTGCGTCGCTTTCTTCCTGTACTCGTCCAAGACTCTGTCCATTTTTTCCGTAGTCAGGTTCTCGTGGAAGGCGTAGTTCACCTGCACTGCCGGCGCCCAGCTACAGGCGCCGATGCATTCGACCTCCTCCAGCGAGAATATTCCGTCAGAGGTCGTGCCCTTGTTCCCAATCCCCAGCCGGCCTTTGCAGTGATCCAAAAGTTCTTCCCCGCCGCGCAGCAAGCAGGCAATGTTGGTGCAGACTTGCACGTTGTACTTGCCGCGAGGCTTGGTGGTCAGCATGGAGTAGTAGCTGATCACGTTGCGCACCTCGAGTTCGGTCAGGTCCATGCGGCTGGCAAGTTCCGAGATGACTTCATCTGTCAGGCAGCCGACTTCGTCCTGCGCGTAAAGCAGGGTGGGAACCAGCGCAGAACGTTTCGTCGGATAATGCGTGAGCATCTCCGCGAAGCGAGTTTCGAATTGATCCGAAAAGTTCATCTTCTGTCGCCATTCTCTGTGATCCTCTGTGCACTCTGTGGTGGCGTCTTTTTTAACCACAGAGGACACAGAGGTTCACGGAAACAATTCACCGGTCGATCTCTCCGAGCACAATGTCGATTGACCCGATTGCCGCCACCACGTCCGCGATCAGTTTTCCTTCGCACATTTTCGGCAGCAATTGCAGGTTCGCCAGGCACGCCGAGCGCATGTGCACACGGTAGGGCTTGGCGGTTCCATCGCTCACGATGTAATAGCCCATTTCGCCGCGCGGCGACTCCACCGCTTGATACACCTCGCCTGCCGGCACCGCAAAGCCCTCCGTAATAATCTTAAAGTGGTAGATGAGCGCTTCCATCTGCGTCTTCATCTTCTCGCGGTCGGGCAAAACCACTTTGGGGGCGTCGGCCTTGATCGGTCCTTGGGGCATACCATCCAGCGCCTGTTGCACAATTCCGATCGATTCGCGCAGTTCTTGTACCCGGCACTCGTACCGGGCGAAAACATCGCCTTCCTGCGACACCGGTACCTTGAACTTGAAATTCTCGTAGCCCGAGTAGGGCATGTCTCGGCGCAGATCGAAGTCCACCCCGCTGCCGCGTAACGTTGGACCACTAGCGCCCAGCGCGATCGCATCTTCCGCGGTGATCCGGGCTACGCCCTTGGTCCGCATTTTCCAGATCGGATTTCCCGTCAGCAGGTTCTCGTATTCGTCCACTTTGGAAGGGAAGCGGTTGGCGAAATCCCGCACCCGGTCAAAGAAATCCAGCGGCGGTTCCAGCGCCACTCCCCCGATCCGAAAATATGAGGTCATCATGCGCTGCCCGCTTACCGCTTCAAACAAGCGCAGGACATCTTCGCGCTCGCGGAAGCAGTAGAGGAAAACGGTTAACGCACCAATGTCCATGGCGTGGGTGCCCAGCCAGACCAGATGGGAGTTGATCCTGGTCAGCTCATTCAATAAGACCCGCAACCATTGCGCCTTCGGCGGAATCTCCAGCCCCAGCAGCTTTTCCACGGCCAGCGCATAGCACAGATTGTTGGTCATGGGGCAGAGGTAGTCGATGCGATCGGTGAGCGGCACCACCTGCTGGTAGAACTTGGCCTCGCAAGTCTTCTCGATGCCGGTATGCAGATAGCCGATGTCAGGCATGATCCGCACAATGGTTTCGCCGTCGATCTCCAAAATCACGCGCAGCACGCCGTGCGTGGACGGGTGTTGCGGCCCCATGTTCAGAATCATGGTGCGATCCTGCGTGGGTTCGAGCGCGATCATAGACGAGAGGTGGGCCATGAGATCTAGCGGTAGCCCTCCACGGGATAATCCTTGCGCAGCGGATGGCCTTCCCAGTTCTCCGGCATTTGAATGCGCCGCAGATACGGATGCCCGGTGAAACGGATTCCAAACAAATCGAAGACTTCCCGCTCGAAGAAGTTGGCCGCCGGCCAGACCGAGGTGACCGATTCTACGGCCGGGCTGTCGCTGCCCAACCGCACCTTCAACCGAACCCGTTCCTTTTTGGGAATCGAAAGCAATTGATAGACGATTTCAAAGCGCGGCTCCGCGGGATGCCAATCCACGCAGGTCACATCCGACAGAAAATTGAAGGGGCAGTTCGCATCGTCCCGCAACAACGCGCAGGCTTCGCGCAGGGAAGAACGCTCCACGTAGATGCTGAGTTCGTCGCGATCGAACTTCGCTCCTTCAACCGCTGCCAGATTCCAGGAGCGCAGCCGAGCCACCGCAGGGTGATCCTTCAACTGCTCAAGGTCGGTGATGGCCGGGGTCAGCACTAGACCTCACCTCGGCGGGAAGAAGTGGCCGCGCCCCAGTCCAGAACGCCCTTCTTCCAGACGTAGAAAAAGCCCACCAGAACGATCCCGATATATACCAGCATCTCCCAGAAACCAAACATCTTAAGCTGGCGCAGGATGACCGCCCAGGGGTACAGGAAGATGGCTTCCACATCGAACAAAATGAAGAGCATGGCCACCAGGTAGAACTTGACCGAGAAGCGCTCGCGGGCATCGCCGACGGGGGTCATCCCGCATTCATAGGGGGACATTTTGGCCCGCGTGGGTTTGCGATAGCCGATGAGCCAGGAAAGTCCGACGATCACCGACGCCAAAGCACCTGCTACGATGAAATGAATCAGCAAGGGCAGGTAACGCGCGAAATAATTGTCCGGCATAGGGGAGCTATATATAATTCGCAGCCAAGGATTGCCTAAACATTCTAGATTAGATTTCGCAGTAGGGAGTGTCAAGCAACCCGGCGGCGTGGTAACGGACTTTTAACAATCGCCGCCGCAGCCCGTTCACGGGATCAACCGAAGACCATGATTTTTGGCTTCAATACCGATGTGAAGCACCAGGACACGGTCTACCACGTGCAGAGCGAGGCCCGTGAGAACGAACTGCTATTGCAGACCCAGGTGTTTGTGCGCGGACGTTGCATCGGCAAGCGCGCGATTTCCTACGCCGACAAAGCCTCCGGATCGGGTTTCACCGATCAACAGAAAGAAGGAATCCTGCGCGACCAGCATCGCATGGTGCTCGATGCGATTCGGGACGGCCGGCTGGACGCGGTTCTCGACAAACGAGACACCCCGGAATCGCTGGCTGCCATCAAAGAGTTGGACGTGCAATGGCTGAATGCTGAGTCCGTGCATTCTGACCGACAGTTGCTCCTCCGCCTGCGGGTCACCGATAGCGGCGCCACCGTCGAAGGCGCCCGGTTAACTGTACGCTTCGCGCGTCCTGACGCCGCACCCTTTTACTTGCAAGTGGCTACCGGATTGGACGGCGATGCCGAAATGAAGATCGATGTCGACGAATCTTCACTTCCCGATTCCGCGATTCTGGTGCAGGCCAGCTATTCCGGTCGCACTGCCACGCGCAAGTTCCAGCTGCGAAAAGTTGAAGCCTAAGCCGGCCACTTGTCTGCGAACATCTCCAGCTGCGACAATCCTTGACAGATGAAACTGCACATCAATGGAGAACCGCGCGATTTCGTGGTCCCGCTTTCGCTCTCCGGATTGCTCGAACAGTTGGGCATGAAAGCTGACCGGGTCGCGGTTGAACTGAATCGCGGCATCGTTCCCCGTGAGCAGTGGGACGAAACCACCCTCGGCGATGGTGATCGGCTGGAGATCGTTCACTTCGTAGGCGGGGGCTAAGTTTCCAACCCGACGCCTAGGCAGGAACTCCTCTAGTCACCCCCTTATCCACAGAATGTTTCCTTGACAGCCTCCCAGTCGCGCCTAAAATGTTTAAAACATTTAGGTATTCGATTGTTTGAAACATTTTGGGACAGAAATGCAAGGGCCATTCACAACCCGCGAGGTGATTCAGTTCACCGGCATCACCCCCCGCCAGCTTCAATGGTGGGATGAGCGGGGAATTGTGGTTCCGGCGCGAAAAGGGCATCGCCGCCTGTATTCGATGGAAGACCTGGCCGAGGTGGCGGTGATCTGCGAATTGCGGCGGCGCGGGTTTTCTTTGCAGCGGGTACGCAAGGTGATGCGTTTTCTACAGCGGGAATTCAGCAAGCGCCTGGCTGAAACGGTAAGCGGAACCTCTGAGTACCACTTGCTTACCGACGGAAAGACGCTCTATCTGGAAACTTCAGCGCGTCAGATTGTCGATATCTTGAAAAACTCGCGACAGCCCATGCTGTCGATTTGTCTTACGGACGCGGTACGGCAGGTGCGCGCGGAGATTCGCGCCAAAAAAAATAATGGCAGTATCACCAATCGCTCATCACGCAAAGCAGGAACGGCTTCATAGCAGGGAAGTTTGGTTCCAATGATTCGGACTCACAAGGAGGCCACATGGTTGGAGAGCTGGACGTCCTGAGCGAATGGATCCCGGAACAGATGCTCCCCGGCACAGTCTTTGTGCTGGAAAATGCAGGTCGCGTCGGCGAAAAGGAAGATCCCTATTGGGCGGTGCTCTCCTGCCCAGAGTGTGGCACGCTGGGCCTGATCACCCGCAAACAACTCGCGGGATTGCTGCCGGTGATCTGTGGTTCCCAAGAGTGTTCCGCGCAGTTCTTCATCAACGACAGCGAAGTGGTGATCCGCAAACCGTTCTGATTCAGGGTGCGGGTTCACCTAACTTTGCACTGTGACGGCGGTCACAGAGGTCTGCAACCTCAGGAACTACTCTAACTGTGTAACAACCCTGGAGGGCATTATGCGTGCTCGCGCTTTGCTCCTCGGTCCTTTGCTCTTCGGAGTCTGTCTGTGGGCTCCGCAACTTCCGGCGAAAGATAACAGCACCTCCGCTCACCCCGCCAAACAGACGAAAGACTTCAGCAAGTTCGTGGATATTCCTGGCGCGGAGAAAACCGGGCCGGAGCAGTGCCAGCAGTGCCACAGCGAGCCCGCCAAGAACTTCCGTCACAGCTTCCATGCGATGCAGGACATCGAGTGCGAACAATGTCACGGTGCGGGCAGTCTGCACGCCGCGGCCGGTGCATATTCGAAGGACAAAATCATCAGCTTTCGTGATCGTTCGCCTGAGGCGAGCAATGGCGTTTGCCTGAGTTGCCACGCGAAGTCGGAGCATGTTCGGAACTGGTTCTCGGGAGCGCATCAGGCCCAGGACCTGAAGTGCATCGATTGCCACACCATTCATGGCGAGGCTAAGGCCGAGAAGAAAGCGTTCGAGTCCCGGATTCAACTGAATGACAACTGCTTGCGGTGCCATAAGACCCAGGCCGCTCAAGCCGATCTGCCATACCATCACCCCATCCGCGAAGCCAAGATGAGTTGCTTGGATTGCCATGATCCACACGGGGGTGATGCCGGAAACAATCTGAACTCGGCCAACACCAATGAGCTCTGTTTCAGGTGCCACGCCGAGTATCAGGGGCCATTTTCGTACCAGCATCCGCCGGTCAACGAAAGTTGTCTGAAGTGTCATTCCGCGCACGGTTCGCCGAACCAGAATTTGCTGGAAGTGAGCCAACCAGCGCTGTGCTTGCAGTGTCACTCGGCTCACCACAACGGCGCCAGCTTGCCATTAGTTGACAGGTGCACCAACTGCCATAACGCTATTCACGGCAGCGACACATCTTCTGCCACCGGGGGAAGCGTGTTGATCGATAAACCTTAGTCTCGCGGTCGGTTTGGCACTGGGCTTGAGACAGGGAGGGCTGCAATGAAAAATGTTCCCGTGTCACTCATCCTGGCACTGGTTGTGATGTGTCAGAGCCAGGCACAGCAGTCCAGCCCGAGTTCTCAGCCTGGGGAGAATACATCCGACGTCAGCTACCATCTGGTCACGCTCGCGCCGCAGTACCGGTTCCTGAGCACCAGCGGAAACCCGAGCCGAGTAGGGGAATACGACAGCCTGCAACAGTCCTTCGGCGGCGACGTATCGGTAAACGAAGTGTATTTTCCGCAACACTTGACCTTTCGGTACACGGCCGATTTTCGCAGCCAGGACGACTACGATATGAAGGCGGGGCTCAACCTGGGAAAATGGCTGGACATCGGCTTCGATTCCCGCAGCTTCATCCGGCACCTTGATGACAACTCCTATTTTGCCTCCAGCGTGATTTCCCCTGACATCGTCCGCACCGACTCGATTCCCCCCGATTCACTGCTCGGCATCCGGCGCAGGATGAATTCGGCTCACGCCAAGGTGAAACTGCCCAACCTGCCGATCAAGTTGTTCGTCAAAGTTGGCTGGCAGGCACGGGAGGGTCAAAGCCAAATGCAGTATTTCGACATGGGCGGCGACAACCAGTGCGGTACGTGCCACTCCTATTCGCAGCTCCGGCCCCTCAACTACACCACGCGGAACATTGCCGGCGGAGCGGAAGTCACGCTAGGCCGAGTGAAGCTGACCTACCAGCACGAGTTCCGCAGTTTCAACGACCGCATGCAGAACCCAGTGAACTTTTTTGGATTAACCGGCAGTCCCACGGAGCCGCTTCCCGCGGGGCCTCCGCAAGTTCAATTCACGCTGCCCGGTTTCTATGCCCACAACGTCCTGCCCAGTCAC
>Ga0209517_10010235_pt1 | contig 10491 bp, 16 predicted proteins | sample PeaSoiMetSII2010_FD_187695 | JGI IMG/M metagenome (GOLD analysis project Ga0209517, IMG submission 187695) | Peat soil microbial communities from Weissenstadt, Germany - SII-2010 (SPAdes) (version 2) | ecosystem: Environmental > Terrestrial > Soil > Wetlands > Peat | place: Germany... | reverse complement strand
AAGACCGTATCGCGTTCGATAGCACCCCATGAGGAGGAGCATATGTCCACACAACCAAACTACATTCCGCAAGGCACCTCACCCACACTGATACCAAACCAAGGCAGAAGCTGGTTGGGCAGAAACTGGAAATGGCTGCTGGCCGCCGTATTCGTATGCGGGGCAGTCTTCGTGGTCGGCATCCTCACTTTGGTGATGGGCGCGATGCGCGGCTCTGATGTGGCTAGGGAGGCGACCGCCAGAGCGCAGTCGAACGCACTCCTCGGCCAACACCTAGGGACTCCGATCAGCGAAGGCTGGCTCGTGGGCGGGTCAATCAACGTTTCGCCCGGCGCGGGGGACGCCGATCTTTCTGTTCCCATCTCCGGCCCGAAAGGCAAGGGCACGGTTTATGTCAGGGCGCAGAAAGCTGGCGGAGCTTGGTCTTACAGCCTGATGGAGGCAACAATTGAGGGAAGCAGCGAGCGAATCGACTTGCTCGCCAGCGCGGCCGCAGCGGTACCGCCGTCCGAGCTGCCGAACGCCACTCCTCCGGCAGACGCCCCCAGCCAACCAGCACCCAACGACCCGTCGGTAGCCATGGCAGCTGCGCCGCAACCCATCGCTCCCGATGCCGCCGCTCCCGCGCCCAATCCGGTGCAGAAAGCGGCCGGGGTCATCGCCAGCGCGCAATATGCGAACGATCCCAATCTGCGTTGCGATCTGCTCGAGGTGAAGCGGGTAAGTGGCGGCGCGCTGTTAGCTAGGTGGCGCTTCGTGAACACCGGCACCAAGCCGGTGAGTTATGACTTTAGCTGGGACGACATTTATTACATCGATCCCGCTGGCAACAAGAAATACGCCAATCTCGCCATTGACGGTAAGAGGATCCTCGACGTGTGGTGGGGAACACTGCCGCCAGGCGAGCAGCGAGTAAATTGGGTTAAATACCCCGCACCACCGTCGACATCGAAACGCATCAGCCTTAACGTTCCGAGGTTCGAACCATTTGAGGACATACCGGTCTCCGAATGAGCCTAACCCCTACCAACTCCCTGTGTACTTGGATCTTCGAAGGCGAGAAACATCGAGCCGGCTCCGTGCGGGGGCGGTTCGTTATCCAGATACAGCGTTTCCTCGGTCGGACCGGATGGGACGGAGCTGGGAACAACCTTTGCCAGGCCGAAATCAAGAACCTTGCCGTGGCCGCCACGCTTGGTGATGAGGATGTTGGCGGGCTTGATGTCCCGATGGACGATTCCTTTGGAGTGTGCCGCGTCGAGAGCATCGGCAATCTGAATGCCCAGATCAAGCACGGTTTTCGATCTCTAGCGGCTTTCCAGCAGTCCGGTGACGGAGCGTCTGTCCCTCCAGCAATTCCATGGCGATGAAGCTCCGCCCATCGGCCTCGTCAATCTCGTAGATCGTGCAGATGTTCGTGTGGATCAGCGAGGACGCGGCCTTGGCTTCACGCCGGAAGCGGGCCAACGCTTGCGGGTCTTTGGCTAGGAACTTCGGGGCAACCAACCGTCCGAGTCGCGTGTCTTCGGCCTTGTAGACGACACCCATCCCGCCGCCGAGCTTTTCGATGATGCAGTAGTGCGAGATAGTTTGGCCGATCACTGGCGCAGAATCTTACGTTGGTAGAATACGCAAGTCAATGAAACGCGAGAAGTTGCTAGCTCGTCAAAACGGGTGCTGGCTAAAAATCTCGGCTACACTCATCGACTCCAGCCGGGAGGTGAGCGCATCGCCTGTCCTCGCCATTCATCTGGCAACCGGTCCAGAGTCGGCGTAAACATGCCATGGAAAGCGTAGCCCCACTTGCAGGATCGTTTCGATTGCCGAGGTACGCTGGCGCGACGTTGCTAACTTTGACCTCCGCCGGATGCCTCACATTGTCATCTACACACGAGGGCTGGTTCGGTCGCGTGCTCCGTACCGCTGTGGGCCTGGGCCTGCCGTGGATTGTCGCATGGCTGGTGCCTGCAAAGTCACAGAATTGGCGCCGGGGCCACTGGTTTCGGGTGGTGTCCTCCTACCTCGTCGTTGTCGTGTTCGGCGTGGTTGTTGTTTTGATCTGGCCGTTTGTAATGACTTTATTGATGGACTCCGAATTTATGTGAACCTTAGAATCCACCGCCATTCTGTCGAAAAATCGCCATTTCACTCTTCGGACCTTGCAAACCCGAGGGCACAACTCGCCAGCAGACGGGCGGGGCAGACAGAAATATCTCTCCCGAGCGCCAGGGAAATACGCCTGGCGTTCACCAACGTGCAAGTCCCAGCCCCCGACTTAGAGGTCATAGTCTCTGGTTACTTGCCAGCTACCCGGTTTCCCGGTGGAATTGCCTTCAGGGAGGGACAACCCATGAGCCGCCTGTTTGGCTTTCTCAGCGTCATCATTGTGATGGCCATTGGCATGTACATTTATTCCAAGCAGATGCAGAGCTCCTCTGCCGAAGCCGGTGCCACCAACCCGGCCGGCGCCATCAACATCACCGGCGTGAAGAGCGATTTGATCAGCATCGCCTCGGCCGAGCGTCGCTACTTCGCCACCGAAGGGAAATATGCCTCGCTCGACGAACTCATCTCGAGCCATACCATTACCGTCGCGCGCCAGCGTCTCCCTTACAGCTATTCCGTCGACCTCACTTCCAGCGGCTTTCGCGTAGTCGCAACCCGCTCCGGCGAAAACATCTCGGGCACCCCCGCGCAGCTTTCCGTCGACGAGAACATGGAATTCCAAACCTCCGAATAGCCCAAGGCAGCTCTGATTAAGCCTCCCTGCGCCTCTGTGTCCTCCGTGGTTTACGCTTTTCTGTAGGACTTTAATCAGATAGCGGCGGATCGCCTGGATGCGGAATCTGCGGCTGCTATGGGTTCAGCGTCTGGCAGAGCAGTTTGGTGTGGTCAGAGATGATGCCGTCGACGCCGTACTCCGCGAAACGCTGCATGTCTGCGGGTTCGTTCACAGTCCACACCAGCACTTTCTTTCCGGCTCCCTTGATCTTGCGAACCAGTTCCGGCTCAACCAGTTCCTGCTGGGCAATAACATACTGCACCGGAAGCTCGCTCCAGAAGCGGAGTTGCGTCTTCGATTCACAGATCAGGCCGAGTGGAACCGTGGCGTCCAGCGCGCGTACCGCCTTCAGCGCTCCCGGCATAAAGGACGAAACCACGAATCCTCCGCGTGGCTTGTGCCTGAGGAAAAGATCGAGCGTGATTCTCTCCAGCCCCTTGACCTTCAGCTCAATGTCGAGAAACGAATCGCGATAGCGCTGCAGAACATCGCGCAACCGGGGCAACTGCGAAACCTGCTTGGCGGTTGCGCGGGATATCTCAAACCCGCCTGCCTTCGGATCATGGCAGACCACGGCCTCGTCATCCTCAGTGAGGCGCACATCGAATTCAAAACCGTCGCAGCCATCGGCCAATGCCTGGTCAAAAGAGGCGAGCGTGTTTTCCGCAATCGATTTGAGGCCGCGGGCGCCGCGGTGGCCGAGAAGAAGAGGACGGCTCATAGTCTGCAAGTCAGTGGCTGCGAATCAGCCGGAACGAATCATTGGCTGTAGATCATTCGAGATCGAAGTCCCGAATCGGTTTCCCCGTGTCGGGCGTCTCTTTCGCCTTCTTCAAAGCTTCCTGAAATTTTTTCTCCAGGAGGTCGGAGGCATGCTTCTGGTTTTCGACCGACTGCTGAAAGATGGACTCGCGCCGGCTGTCCTGCTCGCGCATGGCCTTGGCCGCAGCCTCCATGTCGTTAAACGTTTTCGGCTTTACCGCCGCAGTGTGAGCGATGACGGCCCGGGTCTCCACGTCGATTTTCAGCACCGCGTTGCAGCACGGACAGGTCACTTCGAAATTAGGGTGATTCTTTGCCATTGAGCGAATCATACCGCAAAACTGAGCCCACCACGCTCTCGCAGGCTGCTGAAAAACTCGAAAGGCGGCTCTGTTTGAAAGGGCGCGGCTTCAAGCCGCGCCTTAAGTGCAGCAAAATCAGTCGCGGCTTTAGCCGCTGAGGCGGCATCGCGGGCACGAAAAGAGTTTCTCAGCAGCCTGCTAGTGCTTTAGTCGGATGGGGAAGACGTGGAACAGGTTCAGCATCTCCCACCCCAGCAGGAAAATCGACAACAAGACCACCATCACGGCCATCAGTTCCCCAAAGCTCAGTCCACGGCGTGTAGGTTCCAGCCGCCGGGCGGCCAGCGTGAGAATATTGAGCGTGGCAAAGCCAAACACCACCGCCCAGAGAATGTTGTAAACATCCTGCCGCGACCCGCGATACAGCAGGGCAACGGCCACACCGACCAGCACGGTGGCATAAGCGCGCGCCACCGCGTACACGGCGAATGCCGCCCGCGTGGTCCGCGTGAAACCCGAAATCAGCGTTACTGCAGCAGTGATTGCCATCAACTGAAACCGCGGCCTTTCGGCCCCCAGCAGGCCTGAGCCTGAGGATTGCATTTGGATTATTACATTTTTTCGCGCTCCATTTCAGCCCTCTCCCAGCCTGCGCAACCTTCCGGTCAAGAGGCCGGGCCGGATTCCCTCGCCGTGGCCGAGATGGCTTGGTTAATATGAATTCATGACCAGGCCCCGCTTCATTTTCTTTGACGTCGGCAACACCCTGCTGTTTCCCAATCGCGCCCGCATGCTGGCGCCGCTGCCCGTCGACCAGCATCCCTCGCTTGCCGCCTGGCAGGCTCTGGAGCGTCGCACCAAGCAGGAATTCGATCAAGGCATGATCGCGGGCAAAGTCGACCACGGCTTCTGGTGGACGTTTCATAGCTACCTGCTACAAGGGCTCAACTCCCTGGACAATTCTCTGCACAATTCCCGGCACGACAGCGTGCGCGACGCCCTGGTTGCGAATACGCAGAATTCGGCCAACTGGGACCAGATCCTGCCCGGAACCCGCGACGCACTCGAACGTCTTCGGCGCGACTATGCGATTGCGGTGATCTCGAACGCCGATGGCAAGATTGACGCGGTGTTGCGCCGCTGCGGAATTGTGGATTGCTTCGCCAGCATCACCGATTCCGGCAATGTGGGCGAGGAGAAGCCGCATCCGGCCATCTTCGAAGCCGCTCTGCGCGAGATGAAGGCCGCGCCCGCCGAGAGTCTGTACGTGGGCGACGTATATTCGGTCGACTACGTCGGCGCGCGCAACGCAGGAATGCAGGCGGTGCTGTTCGATGTGGCTGGAGCCTACCGCGAGCGCGACTTTCCTCGCGTGGAATCGCTGGCAAGTCTCGAAGCCTGGCTCAAGCAATAGCGGAACGCTACAACTCGACGATCTGGTGATCGTGGCAATCGGGCTGGATCGCGTCGTACAACTGCTGCAGAAATTCTCGGCCGTAACGCGCCAGAAAGTAAACGCCGCCGATGCCGCGTTCTTGCAGTCCTTTGTCCGGATAGAGCGCCTGGCTCAGAGCTTCGGCATGGCGGGTTACAAGTTCGCTTTTCTGCGCTTCCGCGCGCGCGGCCTGGGATTGCAGACGCTCCAGTTGGTATTCGACTTTCGAGCGAGCCGTTTCCGCCGCGTCCACCAGCGTGCGGTCCAGCGTCACCAGCTTCTCTTTGATGCTGGACAGATGCGCATCCATCGACTTTCTGGCGGCTTCGAAGGCGGCTTGCAGATCCGCGGGCAGCCCGCGTTCGGCCAGCTGACGCCGCAGTGCCTCGGCGCCGGCGAACACATCGGGCACGGCGATGCCATGTCGCTCAATCAACCGCTGCATCTTCGTTTCAACAATGGTCGCGGAGAACCGCGGAACGATCGGCGTCACCCGGCCCAGCAGAGCTTCGTACACTGCGCCTGCCTGCGCAAAATATGCGGTCTCGGCAGCCCCTCCGGTGTACACCAGAGTGGGCAGCAGATAATCCTCCACGACGGGCCGCAGCAAAACATTCGGACTGAATTGTTCCGGGCTGGCAGAGATCCGCACAAGTAGTTCGCTCTGCGAAAGCTTCTCGGCCGCGGCGGCGTCGCTGCCAATCACGAACTCCCCGCTGCTCCCATGCCCTCGATGATGAATCGGAGTACGCGCGCCGTTTTGCATAGTAAAGAGCAAGACCGAAGAAGAAGTAACCTTCACCTGCTGGTGGTAGCCTGCCGCTTCCAGAGCCGCGCCCCGTGCCAATACCGCGCCCGCCAGTTCGTCGGCACGTTCTACAGCAGCCCGATACATGGGCTCGGCCACACGATCGATTTCGGCATCAGAGGCATCCAGCAGAATCACTCCCCACTCCGCAAACACGCGGCCGTAGAAACGCGCAAAAGCAGTGCCCAGCGACTCGCCCGGACGATAGCACTCGCGCAGCAATACCGCCGCCTCAGACTCGCCGAGCAACTGCGCCGCCTGATCCACCAGAGGGAGAATCTCGTCGTCGAGACGCACGGCACTGACGGGTGCTCCGGGAACATCGTGGCTCGTCGTGGTCAGCACCTGCAGCGCCCCGTCCGGTCCAGGAATCGAAACGTGGTTCACCTCGGCTAAATCATGGTCGTAGGTCGCCAGCCAGAACACCGGAACCGCGTCCACACCGGTCGCCGTCGCCTCTTCCGCAAGCTTGACGGCCGTCAGCGCCTTGTAAATGCAGAACATTGGTCCGCCGAAAAGTCCGACTTGCTGCCCGGTGACGACCGCTACCGCGCCTTGCCGCAAGCGGTCAAGATTCGCCAGCGTTTTCGCGGATGCGCCCCAAGATTTGTTCTGGCGTTCGAGAATCGCGGCGACGCGCTCCCGCCGCCAGGAATCGTAAGAAATCCTGGCCGCTTCTTCTTTTATCCATTCTTGAAAATGAGGGGACCTGGGATAAAACGGCTGAACCCCGGGCCGGTATGCGAGGAAATCGGAGAACAGTCGCGTGGTGTGCGGGATTTGCGAGAATGGCAGGCAGTGCGACTTCACTCAGAGTTCTCCTGACAACACTGCTGGGTTGCCTGTCGCATCGCCGGTGGTTGGACGTTTGAGATCATCTTGGGTCAACCCGTCATATCAACGGACCCGCTAAGGAAGCTCCGATTAAGCTTCCGGATTCCTCTGAGTCCTATGTGGTTTAGGCTTTCTGCTGGACCTTGGATAGGAGCTTCCCCTAACCACGCCGTACTACAGATGCCTGAAAAAGCCGCAAGATGCAAGATAATGGTCGAACCCGCACCGTGAAAGGAAATCATGAGCGCCGGCCCGTTGAATATCATTTTGCCACTAACCCTGGAAGGGACCGTGGTCCGTCTCGAACCCCTTCGCCGCGAACACTCCGAACTCTTTTGGGACGTTGCCAAGAACGATCTGGAAGACATTTTTCGCTGGATTCCCTACTCCATGAAAACTCCAGAAGATTTTCGCCGCCTCATCGACAAAGCGTTCGACGAGCAGCAGCGCGGAGAATCCGTGGTCTTCGCCACAGTCGAGCGAAGTTCCGGCCGCGCCATCGGCAGCACCCGTTTCATGAACCTCGACCGCATCAACCGCAGGGTCGAGATCGGATCGACCTGGATCGCGCCGCCCTGGCAGCGCACGGCCGTCAATACCGAGGCAAAATACCTGATGCTGCGCCACGCGTTTGAAGTCTGGAAATGCATTCGCGTCGAGCTCAAGACGGATGGTCTAAACCAGAAGTCGCGCAACGCCATTCTGCGCATCGGCGCCAAAGAGGAAGGCACCCTGCGCCGCCACCTTCTCACCTCAACCGGACGCGTGCGCGACACCGTCTACTTCAGCATTCTGGATGACGAGTGGCTGGAAGTGAAGGCGAAGCTGGAAGCGATGATGCAGGCCCCGCCCAAGTAATGCGGGTGGCCCATTCAAGCCGTACTTTGGCTTGAGTGGGGCAGTTCTATCGCTGCACAAAGCCTTCCCGCCGCTCGTTCGCGCTTTCGCGCCGTCCACTCTGTCTCGATCTCAACCCGTCCCTCGCAGCCAGTCGCGTAGTGCCGAAAACTGCTCCACTCCCAATCCTCTGGACATGCGCACAACCCAGCCTTCACCGGATTGCGATGAATGTCGCGCAGCTTTTCCACAAACTGCGCGTAATTTCGAATATTGAAATCGTAATACCGCTTTTGCCAGAAATGCTCCGCGTCGCCAATCAACCGTCGCGATACTCCCTGCTTCAACGACTTCAGCGCATCGCTGAGCAAGGGAACCCCATTCAGGACAGGTGGCCCATTGAGAACAGGTGGCCCATTCAAGCCGCCCTTTGGCTTGAGTGGGGCATTTCGATTGCTGAACGCATCCCCTTGCGGTTCACCGAGCAGCAGATGAACATGCTCCGGCATAACCACATACCCGTAAACCTGAAGCCCGAAACGACGCCGCACCCGCTCCAAGCCCAACTCGAAGACTCGCCGGCTTTCGTCGCCGCTAAGCAACGGACCCCGGTGATAACAGCAGAAAGTAACGAAATGACTCTGCCCGCTACGCTGAAACCTCGTCAGTCCCCACGGCATGAGGACAATCTAGCTTGTTCGTTGCCCGCAAGTCTGTGACGGATGAACATCCCCACTCAAGCCAAAAGAGGGCTTGAATGGGCCACCCCCAGTTCTTCGAAGACTTGCTTGATCCGGCTGTGGGAGGGGAGGGTGGCCCATTCAAGCCGTCCTTTGGCTTGAGTGGGGCAGTTCGACAGCCGGACAGGAAATATGGGGACGGAACATTCACTAACTTTGCCGGCTAGGAATTGGGGTCGATCCCGTCTGTTCGGTTTGAGTGGGCCACCCGCCGAAATACGGAAAACGGACAGGAATTCCGTTGAACTAGGAACTCAAATGGCGGATATGCTGGCGCAGGTAGACAAATACACAGCACGATCTGCGTATAGCATTGCGGGAAGCCTGATGTGCGAACACTGGACTAAAGATGTTTCTTCCGAATCTCTTCAGTCAAGCGTTCAATAGCACTTTCTAGAGACTCCATGTGGCTCTTGATTTTCATCAATTCCACATCAAGCGACCCTAGCCTGTCGTTTAGATCGCGCAATTGCTGGGTGAGTTCTTGGTCGGGCGTCATTTCACCCCTGCTTTCGGTTTAGCAAGCTTGCTCTCGGGCTTCCCATAATTCTTGATCCAATCCGGATCATAGTCTTTGTCCGAGCTAGTATTGATTCCGTCCAAGATGCCTTTCTTCTCTGGCTTAGACGGCTGGCTGCAATACGCAATCCAGAACACTAAGAAGATGAACATTGCGAAGATCATTGCTGCCAAGAGTACTCCAGTACGGAAAATGGACAACAGTACGGAAGTCGTTGGCCGCAGAAGGACTAGCCCTAAAAACACGCTTGGTAGTGGCACGGAAGCGGGTTGCCCGATCCGCCGCTGAGTTCTAGCCTTGAGGTATGAAACGGGCGGCTCTAGCAGTGCTAGGAATCGTCGCAGGCTATTGGGAGTTCCGCGACGATCTGGAAGTTTGGCTGCCCGCGTGGGGCTCTGTATATGGCGGGCAAGTCATCGGGCAGTCTGTAATCCTTGGAGTCTTAGGGCTGATCGTTTTCGGGTCCGTCGTGTTTATGGGCTACCGCTCTCTAGGATGGTTTCTCGACTAGTTTTTGTTTTTTCAACTCACCTTTGAAACGGGCAATTGCAAATCGCGTCCGAAAAAATATGTGGATTGCGAGGGTGTATACGTGTCTCAAAAAACAAGACAGATAGCACAACTTTTCAAGGAATACAAACGGCAGCGAGCGACAGCCGACAGCGCCAACCTTGCAGAAAAGAAGATTCTAGACGAAGGTTTTCGCCGGATGCGGGTCGATTTGGAAAAGTTTATTCCCGTGTTCTGCGAAGAATTGAATCAGGAACCAGAGATCGGAAACATTTTGGAATGCGGTTCAAACGATGATCGAATAACAGTTACGTGCCAAGATACGGGCGAGACTCTAAGCGTGAATTTCGATGAAATTCTTCACAAGGTTATTTTTTCTTGCAATAAGCCTGTGAAGGTTAGGGAGTCAGTAGAAGTAAAAGCAATTAACGTTACAGGCTGGTGGTTCGCGGACAAAGATGGTGGCAGCGCCGGAGCAGGGGACGATTCGGTCTCTTGGATGGCGGAGAAAGCAATTAAGGCGTTGCTTGGTATCCCCGCCTAACAGGGTTTTTGGGCAGGATCAGGACTTTATGGGCAGACAAGGGTTAACGGGCAAAGCCGCGGCGCAGCCTCTAATTCCTTATCTTTGAATACTTTGCCAGCAACTTCCTCTTCCACAATATTTTGCCCGCGACTTCCCGAATACGCCCATGCTAACCATCGTCAATTCAGCATTTTACGGGGAGCGCGAAAAAAAAATGTCGAGGGATATCCGACCCAAAGCAGCACCGACCGGAACCCCCAGGAGGCTGCCCATCATCTAATGAATTGACTTCCCTACTCGGGCAACCTAGTCTGGAAGTGGATCTTTGCAAGGCCAATCCCACCAGTGGGGGCGTCACGGCTTCGACGGAGATGCTTGCGGCCAAGAGGCATGCCGGGGTGCACACACCCGTAATCGTGGGCAAAATGATAATTG
>Ga0209517_10010233_pt1 | contig 10492 bp, 7 predicted proteins | sample PeaSoiMetSII2010_FD_187695 | JGI IMG/M metagenome (GOLD analysis project Ga0209517, IMG submission 187695) | Peat soil microbial communities from Weissenstadt, Germany - SII-2010 (SPAdes) (version 2) | ecosystem: Environmental > Terrestrial > Soil > Wetlands > Peat | place: Germany: Weissenstadt... | reverse complement strand
GTGCTGCTCGAGCCAGTGCTGGAACGACTTTCCCGTGTCGCGCTGCTCGGTGAGCAGCAGCGGTACGAGGCCTCGCCCAATCGAGACCTTGTCGGCCGCGCTCAGAAAGCGAAGGCGCAGAAACGACGGCGCGGTATGCAGCGGCGCTGGCAGAGGCGAAGACTTCATCACCGAAGTGCGCCCGCCCGGCTCGATGAAGTTCATCTGGTCGAACCAGCGGATTTGTCCGGCGACTCCAATGCGCTGGTAAAACTCGATCAGATTCGTGCACAGGCGAAAGAGCACATGCTGGCAGTTGTCCACCACTTCGCCGGTTCCGGGATGCTCGTAAGACGATGCCCGGCCGCCTAGAAACGGCCGCTTCTCAAACAGCGTGACCCGGAAGCCCACGTGGGCCAGGGCGCAGGCGGCGGCGAGTCCGGCGAGTCCGCCTCCCGCGATGGCGACGGTGGGTTGGCTTGGAGGTGAAGGCAAGAGTTGACCCATTGAATCATTTAATCATTGAGTCATTTAGTCATTGAGTCATTAAGCCATTGCGTGACTCGAACAATCGCGAAGTTGCATTCGGTCCATGGGTCAAATGATTTCAATGGCTCAATCACGTGAGCCGCATGAAGAAGCCCTTCCCCAGGATGCGCAATTTTTCCCATCGGCTCAGGGCGACTTTCGCGGTAAAGACGTCGAACTGCTTTTCGGCAATCTTGTCGAGCAACCGGCGGTAGATGTTCACCAGAACCCACAACGCAGGCTGGCTGTCTTCCGAGACGTAGGGGATCAGCGCATTGCCCGCGGCATAGAACTCGCGAGCCCGGGCGGCTTCGAAAGCAAGCAGCGGGCGGAAGCGCGCGGGGTCCGGCGCCGCGAGCAACTCCGACGCGGACACGGCAAACTTTTCGAGATCGTCCTGCGGCAGATAGACGCGGCCCATGCTCGCGTCTTCCTTCACGTCGCGAAGAATGTTGGTGAGTTGGAACGCGAGACCGCAGCGCTCGGCCAGCGGCTCGGCTTCGGGATCGCGATAACCGAATACATGGATGCAAACCAATCCCACGACCGAGGCCACGCGATAGCAGTAGAGGCAGAGGTCCTCGAAAGTCCTGTACTCCACGGCAAGGCCTGGAGTGCCGGTCGGCGCGGCGGCTGCGGCATCCCCGGCGTCAGGAGAATCCGCCACGTCCATGGCTGTGCCGAGCGCGAGTTCATCGAGCAACCCGGCAGGAATCGAGTACCGGCGCTGGGTGTCGGTCAGGGCGAGCAGAATGGCGTCGTCCGTGGGTTGGCCCTGCTGGGCCCGGTGCAGCGCGTCGAGCCACAAGTCGAGTTTCTGGCGGCGTTCGGGCAGACCCAGCGTGGCATCGTCGGCGATGTCATCGCAGCGCCGCATGAAGGCATAGACAGCGCATAAAGCTTCGCGTTTGCGGCGCGGCAGGACGAGGAAGGCGTAGTAGAAATTCTTGGCTGCCGTGCGCGTGATGCCTTTGCAGACGGAATACGCCATGACGAGCTGCTTTGGCACGGGCGTCCAGGGCGCCGCTGCGGACTGCGTCCCAGCGCTCATTTCGCCCCTCCCAGCACTTTGGTGATTGCAGCGCGTGCCACCAGGGCCAGCTTGCGCGGCTTCGAGATCGCCGGACGATTGCCCAGAACTGCGTAACCCTGCCTTTCGATCGCGCGCAGGATTTCCTGGCCGCCGCGGCTAAAAAGTTCCAGGTCAATGGCCAGCTCGCGATCGACTTTCTCGATCAACGGCAGTCCCTTGCGGAACCAATCATGCGCGCGCTCGACTTCGACCTTCATCATGGAACAGAAAGACGAAGTGTTCCGGTTCTGGGCGATGTCTTCTTCGCTCACGCCGAAGCGGCGCAGGTCCTCGAGCGGCAGATAGATGCGGCCCTTGCCGTAGTCCACGCTGACATCCTGCCAGAAATTAGCCAGTTGCAACGCGGTGCAGGTGAAATCGGAAAGCCGCTGGCGCTCGGGATCAGGATATCCGCAAAGGTAGAGCACGAGGTGGCCGACCGGATTTGCAGAGTAGCGGCAGTAGCCGAGCACATCGGCAAAGGTTTCGAAGCGCGTGACCGTCTGATCTTGGCGGAAGGCGATAAGCAGATCGGAGAACTCCTGCCTCGGAATCTCAAACTCGCGCACCGTCTCGTGCAGCGCTACAAATACCGGATGACGCGGCGTGCCTTCGTAACAGGCATCAAGTTCGGCCTGCCATTGGTCGAGCAGTTCGAGCGCGGCGGCGCTATCGCCAACTTCGTCTCCGAGGTCATCGGAGATACGGCAATAGGAGTAGACGTTATAGAAATGCTGGCGCAAACGCCGGGGCAGGAACCAGGTTGCGACCGAGAAGTTTTCATAGTGCGTCCGCGCCAGGCGGGCGCAATATTCCCGGGCTTCAGCGAGCGTGGGCGGAGTTGCGGGAATGGCATAGGCGGCGGGGAGGCGGCTCCATCCGGCGGCGGGCGTGGAAAGCGGCGGGATTTGAGTCGCGGTCTGGATCATTCCTTGAAGAAATTGTTGATTGTCGATTGCTGACTGCAAATCCCATTGCTCCGGTATTTCTTGCTTTCAATCTGCAATCGAAAATCAACAATCAACAATTGGACTCAGTGCCCCGGGATGATCGCGGTCTTGATGTCGCCACCGCGGTTCAGCATGTGACGCAGAACTTGCTGCAGACGTGACAGGGGCGCCTCCCCAGTAATGTAGTCGGTGGGACGAATCTTCTTGGCCGCGATCAGCCCGAAGGCTCGCCGCACGGTTTCCGGAGTGTGATGGAACGTGGCCTTCAGCGTGATCTCGGAATAGTGCAGGCGATTGGTATCGAGTTGCACTTTCGTCCCGCTGGCGCAGCCACCGAAGAAGTTGACGGTGCCGCCTTTGCGGACCATGTCGACCGCCCACTCCCAAGCCTCGGGCTTGCCGACGGCTTCAATGACCACGTCGCAACCGCGCCTCTGCGGGGAGAGCGCGCGGACGGCCTCCGTTACATTCGGGACTCTTGAGGTTTGCACGATTTCGTGCGCCCCCATTTGTTTGGCAGCTTCCACCTGTTCGTCGCGTTTGACCACGGAAATCACGTTGCAGCCGATGGCGCGGGCGACCTGGACGAACATCAGGCCGATGGGACCGCCTCCCAGAATCGCGACCGTATCGCCGATCTCTACCCCTGTTTCATGCAGCCCGCGCAGCACACAGGCCAGGGGCTCGGTCATAGCCGCGTCTTCGAAGCTGACGTTGGCGGGAATGACCAGCATGTTCGCTTCCACGATGCGCCGCGGTACGCGGATGTACTCGGCATAGGCACCGTTGTTAAAGAGCAGATCTTCGCAGAGATTCTCCTGATGCTTCGAACAGTAAAAGCACATCTGGCAGGGCGCGGAATTCAACGCCACTACCCGCATGCCCTTCTTGAACCCGTTCACGCTGGAGCCGACTTCTTCGATCACCCCAGCCAATTCGTGGCCAAACAGGGCCGGTGGGACGATCATGCGGGCGTGGTAGCCGCGCTGGTACACCTTGAGGTCGGTGCCACAGGTGAGCGCCACCTGTACCTTGACCAGAACTTCGCCCTCCCCTACGCGAGGGATCGGGACCTTTTCGATTTTCAGGTCTTCTTTGCCGTACAGGACGGCAGCGGTCATTTTTCCGTTCACTTCGAATTTCCTTCCGGGTACTGCGCCCAGGCACTTCCGGGCTGAATCAAGACTTTCATGGACGAGGGTTGAGGGTGAGCCGCCAAATCCAGCGCCTTTTTGCTGTCCGAGAGCGGAAAGCGATGGCTGACGAGGTGTTCCAAATCCATTTCGCGATTCATCACAAAACGAACTGACTCCTCCTGCAGGTCCACTGACGCACTGTACGATCCCACCAAAGCCTTCTCATCCACACAGATAGCCGCCGGATCGATCACGGCCTCTCCGTGCTGCGTTTGCGCAAACAGCAATACCCTGCCTCCAGGGCGCGTAGCCTCCATCGCGGTACGAATCAAAGAATTACCGCCGACGGCAAGAATCACCGCGTCGGCACCACGCCCCTCGGTCAGTTCGCGGACGCGCTCAAGCACGTTTACCCGCGCCGCTTCGATTGTATGCCCTAAGTTGAGTCTTAACGCTATTCTAAGCCTCTCGGCATACAAATCGGAAGTAATTAAGGTGGCCCCTGCCCGCCTGGCCAGAACGCTCAGGATGATGCCGATGGGCCCTTGTCCAATCGTCAGAACGGTTTCGCCCCGGCGCAGGCGCAGAGCCTCGATTCCTTTCATGCAGGTGTTCACCGGCTCGACGAAACAGGCCTGCTCGAAGCTGACTCCGTCGGGGATACGAACGGTGCCGTGCTCGACGATCCAGTCCATAACCCGCACATACTCGGCGAACCCGCCGCCGGAAGGCTCGAATCCCGAGGTGCAGCCCACCTTCTTGTAGGTGGCACACTGGGCGAAGGTCTTATTCTGGCAGTAGAAGCACTGCCGGCAAGGAATGTGGTGAAAGACCACGACCCGGTTGCCGGGGCGGTACTCGCTCACGCCTTCCCCTGTAGCCGCGACGATCCCTGATGTTTCGTGGCCGAAGATGCGGGGGGCGGAGTGCGATCCTGTGGATATCTTCTTGAGGTCGGTGCCGCACACGCCGCAGGAGTGCACCCGGACGAGCATCTCGCCGGGACCGATCTTAGGCACCGGAACGGTCTCCAGCCGGATGTCGTTTACGCCACGGTAGACGGCCGCCAGCATGGTCGCTGGTATGGAATGGACATCAGTTTCGACCGCGTACGGTCCAGCAATGGCCATAAGTCGTGTTAGATGAGGCTCACTGTTGATTCGTTTCAGGGGGTGAACGCACTATTGTATGCCGAAGCGCGGGCGAGCGTCGCTGGAAGTTACTCGTTGGTAAAGGAGGTTGTCGAACACTGGCAACTGACCACTGGCAACTGGCAACTGTTTTTCGTGCTATGCTGCGCAAAACTTCGTGTTTCCGGGATGGTCTGTGCTCGCTGAATTGCGGCTGGAAAACTACGCGGTGGTCGACAACCTGGCGGTCGAGTTCTCGCACGGGCTGAGCTTACTTACGGGCGAGACCGGAGCAGGGAAGTCCATTCTGGTGGATGCGCTGGCGCTTCTGCTTGGCGAGAAGGCGTCGAGCGAAGTGATCCGCACGGGAGCGGAACGGGCAGTGGTCGCGGCAGTGTTCGAGGCGGGGGGCGCGGCGGAGAAGCCGCTCACCACGATCCTCGAAGCCAACGGGCTGGATGAGTCCGACGACGGCTCGCTCATTCTGCGGCGCGAGATCGCGGCTGGGGGCAAGGGCCGGGTATTCGTAAATAATCAACCGGCGACCGTGGCCGTCCTCCGGCAACTGGCGCCGCATCTGGCGACCATTCACGCCCAGAATGAATCCATTCTTTCCTTCGACGGGCCGGAGCGGCTGGCGCTTCTGGACACGTTTGCCGAGAGCCACCTGGAGCCGGTCGAGACGGCGTTTGCAGCCTGGAAGAAGATTCGCACCCACATTGACGAATTGGAGCGTGGCGAACAAGACCGGTTGAGGTTGGTGGATCTGTGGGTGTTCCAGAAGCGCGAAATCGAGCAGGCGCGCCCGGAGAGCGGGGAAGATGAGCGCCTGGAAGCGGAGAAGCGGGTTCTCGCCAACGCGGAAAAAATCTACAACGCAGCCATGAATGCTTTCGACTTGCTCTACGAAGGCAACGGTTCGACCGCATCGTCGCTGCGGGCCGCGCACAAGCAGATCGAAGAACTGGCGCGCTACGAGCCCAAATTTCAGGAGGCGCTGGCTGCGCTCAACACTGCCCGCATCAGCGTGGAAGACGTTGGCGCCACCGTACGCGATTATGCCGGAGGGATTCACGCTTCGCCCGAGCATCTGGCGCAGGTGGAGGATCGCCTGGCGCTGCTCGATCGGCTGAAACGCAAGTACGGGCCGTCGCTCGACGAGGTCATTCAATTCGGGGCCGAAGTTTCGCGCAAATTGGCGGAGGTGGAGAACAAAGACGAGATTCTGCGCCAGTTACGGAGCGAACTGGCTGGGGCGGCAGAGCAATACCTGTCCGCGGCGCGGGTGTTGGCGAAGAAACGGTCTGAGGCCGCGCGCAAATTGGAGAAACTGGTCGAGGCCGAAATCAACGACTTGGCCATGAAGTCGGCGTTCCGCGTTGAAATCACCAGTTCGGACGAGGAAGGGAACTGGACGGCTTCGGGCATCGATCAGGTGGTGTACATGATCTCCACCAACCCGGGAGAGCCCCTGCGGCGGCTGGAACACATTGCTTCGGGCGGCGAACTTTCCCGCGTGATGCTGGCGCTGAAGGCCAGCGTGGAGGCGGGAGGGGCCCCCGGCCTGCACAAGAGGCATAACGGAATGGAAACGAGAGGCCCCACCCTTCGACAAGCTCAGGGCGGGCTTTCTCGCAAAGAACGCGAGAAATGGGGCACCCAGAGAACTCTGGTCTTCGACGAAATTGACAGCGGCATTGGCGGTCGCGCCGCCGAAGCGGTGGGCAGGAAACTGAAATCGCTGGCTCGGTCGAACCAGGTGCTGTGCGTGACCCACCTACCCCAGATCGCGACGTTTGCCGACCAGCACTATGTCATTGAGAAGAAAGAGTCTGGTGGCCGGACTCGCACCAGCATCCGGCTGGTCGCCGGCGAGGAACGAACCGAGGAAGTCGCCCGCATGCTGAGCGGCGCCAAGCTGACCGAGACCTCCCGCAAACACGCCGAGCAGATGATCAAGGCAAATGGCTAGTCGGGTATCCTCGGCGGCAGTGCGGCCCAGGCTCTGGATGTCGCTGGCATCACCAATGCAGAGGGTGCCCCATCCTTTCGCGTACTTTGCGAAAGGGTGGGAAATGCGAAGGCATGGGGAACGGGTTGTCCGGAAAGGTCAACCTTGCATCGACGGCACAGCCGCCCACCCTTGCAAAGAACGCAAGGATGGGGCACCCTCAGTTCAAATGGCACAGACGAAAATCAAATTGGCACAGACGAAAATCAAAATAAGGTTGGGCCGCGCGCCAGCCTTTGCCGCTGTAGCCGTCCTCGTTTGTCAGATGGCCACGGGACAGCAATCGCCCCCGGCGAATTGGACGGCAGAACAGGACCATCAGAACATGATGGACCAACTGGGGATCAAAGCGCTCCGTCCTGGGCCGAGCGGGAATGAGAACGACGCCAATCACGCTAATTTCGATGAGGCGAAGGCGAATCCCTATGGTGATCTGCCCGATGCGCTCACGTTGAAGAGCGGGCAAAAGGTTACATCAGCGGAACAGTGGTGGAATCAGCGGCGCCCGGAGATTGTCGAAGACTTCGAGCGGGAGGTCGTCGGCCGCATCCCGCCCAATGTGCCGAAAGTGATCTGGGCCGTAAAGAGTACAAGCGATTCGAAGGCCGGCGTTTTCCCTGTGGTCGAGAAGCAGTTGATCGGACACGTGGATAACTCCGCGTACCCGTCGATTAACGTAGACATTGAGATGACGCTGGTCACGCCCGGGAACGCGAAAGGTCCCGTGCCCGTGATGATCATGTTCAGCAGCGCGGCCATCCGCCAGTTCATCGCAAGCCACCCGGAATTCAAGAAGATGATGGGGAGCGATCCGCCCCCGACGGAGCAACTCATCGCCGGTGGGTGGGGTTACGCGCTGCTGGACACCAGTACCATACAAGCCGACAACGGCTCAGGTCTCACGAAGGGGATCATTGGCCTTACGAATAAGGGCCAGGCTCGAAAACCGGACGACTGGGGTGCGTTGCGGGCGTGGGCCTGGGGCGCCTCGCGCGCGCTCGACTATCTCGAGACGGACAAGAGCGTTGATGCGAAACACGTTGGCATCGAAGGGGTCTCTCGTTGGGGAAAGGCCGCGCTCGTGACCATGGCGTTCGATACCCGCTTTGCTGCCGTGCTGGTGGGCTCCTCCGGGGAAGGTGGCGCGAAACCGCACCGGCGCAATTTCGGTGAAGAGGTTGAGAATCTCACGGGGGCCGGCGAGTATCACTGGATGGCAGGCAATTTCTTGAAGTACGGCGCGGCCGAGGCTTCGTTCGGAAGCAAGAATGCCAGCGACTTGCCGGTGGACTCGAACGAACTGATTGCGCTATGCGCGCCGCGGCCGACGTTCATCAGCTATGGGGTTCCCGAAAAGGGAGACGCAAAATGGCTGGACCATCAGGGCAGCTTCATGGCGAGCGTGGCGGCGGGCGCTGTCTTCCGGCTGTTGGGTGCGAAGGACCTCGGAGTGACTGAGGACTATCACAACGCGAAGATGCCGCCGGTGAATGCGGGGCTTCTCGATGGCCAACTCGCATGGCGGCAACATGATGCGGGCCACACCGATGGCCCGAACTGGAAGTACTTCATTCCCTGGGTGGACAAGTTCTTCAACTATCACCCGGCAGCGTGGGGACTTCCGGCCGATCGGCCGGTTTTTCGGACGGACGCAAACTCTCTGGTTGCTCATGCCCAATTGCTGGCGAAGGCGAAGCAGGGCGGGATCGACGTTTATTTCGAGGGTGACTCGATCACAAGAAGGTGGGGCGCCGTCGATTATCCGGAGTTGCTCGCCAATTGGAAACAGAATTTCTTCGGCTGGAACGCGGCTGACTTTGGATGGGGCGGTGATCGAACCCAGAACATCCTCTGGCGTTTAGAAAACGGCGAGTTGGACGGAGTGAACCCTAAAGTCGTGATTCTGCTCGCCGGCACAAACAACGTTGGCGATTTATCGGCCCCAGATCTATCGAACGCAGGCGGAGCCGATGGGAGAGCAGACGACGTTACGCGAGGTCTGCAGGCGATTTTGCATGTGATTCAGGAGAAGGCGCCGGCGGCGACAGTAATCGTCATGGGGATCTTCCCGAGAAACGACAATATGGCGTTCATGCCCGTCATCGGCAGGATCAACCGCAGTCTGTCGGAGCTCGCGGATGGCCAGAAGATTCGATATCTGAATATCAACGACAAGCTGGCCGATGGCGAGGGAAGGCTGCTCGACGGGATGATGAACGCAAAAGACAAACTCCATCCAACCGCGAAGGCATATCAAGTCTGGGCCGATGCACTGAAACCGGTGCTTACGGAGTTGCTGGGGCCTCCCGCTGCCGTGGATCACGCCCCACCGCCTACGGGTGATCCCGCTGCGGGACACTGAGCGAGTCCGGCGGGGTAGCCCAGGAGTATGACGTCGCTGGCATTACCAACGCAGAGGGGGCCCCATCCCTTCGCAGGCTCGGGGCAGGCTCTTTCGCGTAGCTTGCGAAAGGGTGGGAAACGCGAAGGCATGCGGAACGGGTTTGTCCGAAAAGGTCAACCCTTGCATCGGCAGCACAAGCGTGGGCCACCCGCCTCAAATCCCCGAGAAAGGGCGAACAGACGGCGCAAGCTTGTGTAATCGCCTGGTTTCGACAACTGAGTCAACGACCTGCAGTGGCGTCGAGGGCATTGCGTTTCGAGTTGCCTAAAACACGCAGCAACTGATCGGTCCAAAGCAGGGCCATGATGACTACTATCCACAGCAAGGCCGGTCCATTACCGACCATGAAGAAGTCTTTCAGCCCATGCGTGCCAGCAGCCGAAAAATACCGCCACCAGACGTTTACAAGAACAATACCGGGATACAAAATCAGAGCCGTTTCTATCCAGCCTGCCCAGAGCCTTTCCTTCCACAGACCATACGCAAGTACCAAGCTGAAGATCACAGTGAGCAGTAGAGCCATCCACGCAATAGCAGAGTTGACATGGCCAAGAAAGTGAAGAAGAGATGATGGTCGCTCTATCGCAGGCGGAATCCAATAGATTGCCTCTAGAAAGCCGAAAGAAATCGTTCGTTTGATGCCCGTCAGGAGCAACACCCCGAGAGTCAACTCCGCCACGGTGCCTACAAGGATTAGGCCAGCGACCAACCGCCACAGGGATTGTCGCAATCGCATTCTCGCAAATACTACATCCACACCAGTCCCGATGGATAGCTCAATTGGCGTAAAATCCCCTTTGCACTCATTGACCTTCAAAAAGGCGAACAAATGGGCGCATTTGCGCTGTCGCCTGGCACACGCGGGCTTAAGGAATGCGCCTCAGAGTTGCCCTGCGATCGCAACGGCCAGCTCGTTTTTCTGTTTGGGTGTTCCCGCCCCATCCAGAAAATAACGGACCTTGCCCTTGCGGACATGCAGTCCACGCTCCTTATCCAAATAAGCTTCGTCTCCCACGCCGTTTACGATAGTTGATCCGTCTCCAAGGTAACTCTTCAGCTTCGCAAAGAGGTCAGCCGATGCAGTTGGCGAGGGATCGACGTATACACGGAACAACAACAGGCGCAGCCCAGATCCATACTTGCAATCGGTTCCTTCATTGGTGTTCCGGAACGGCCGTGGAGCAACACTCTCTGTCGGAGAACCGTAAGCGTATCCTAATGTCTTGCTTACCATCGCAGAGGGCAGGAGCGAGCACAAGTCGGACGGGGGTTCGGCTGCCCT
>Ga0209517_10010230_pt1 | contig 10496 bp, 9 predicted proteins | sample PeaSoiMetSII2010_FD_187695 | JGI IMG/M metagenome (GOLD analysis project Ga0209517, IMG submission 187695) | Peat soil microbial communities from Weissenstadt, Germany - SII-2010 (SPAdes) (version 2) | ecosystem: Environmental > Terrestrial > Soil > Wetlands > Peat | place: Germany: Weissenstadt... | reverse complement strand
CCAGCCTCGTAACCAAAGACGAAGAGGGTAAGATCGTCCTCGACAGCCGTCAATTCCTCGCCGACAACCTGCTGTATCCCGCGGCGCACTTCGACGTCGTGCTGTGCTGGAACCTACCCGACTATCTCGACGAAAGCCTGGTGCGTCCGGTCATGGGACGCCTGTGGTCGGTGCTCAAGCCCGGCGGCATGCTGCTCGCGTTCTTTCACACCAAGGATGCGGGGCCGGACTCGCCCTGTTTCCGCTTCCATATCATCGGGAAAGACATGCTCGAAACCCAGCGCATCGTGCTGCGCCGGGAAGCCCGCCGCGGCCCCACGGGCGCCATTCATACCGCGATCAACGAGGGATTCCGCCTGCAGCGCGTTTTCAACAACCGCCACATCGAAACTCTGTTCCGCGACTTCGCCTCCATCAAGTTCTTCCTCGCCCGCGACAATATTAGGGAAGTGCTGGTGGTGCGGTAGTAGTGAATCTGCTTCAGGAATAGGTTTTGGGAAGGGCACGGCTTTAGCCGTGCCGCCGAACGCCTCGGAGGATCCGGCTTTAGCCGCTGAGGGTCGCCGCTTCCTTCCACACGATCACTCCCATGCGAAACAGATAGTGCCGCGAGATTTCGATTCTTGCGGCCGTTCCCCCTTCCGACAGGATCTGCCGCATTTCCTCCGGCACATACGCCCTCCGCACCGACGCCACTCCGTCGAACCGCGACACATAGCTGCGCATCAGCGGAAAGCCCGCATACACCAGTGCCAGATGCAGCGGATGCCGGATCAGATCGTTGATCAAAACTGCGCACCGGCTCACGCGCAGCGCTTCACGAACAAAACGAGCCAGTTCGGCAGGCTCCAGGTGATGCGCGAACAGGTTGCAGCTGACCAGATCGAAGGCGCAGTCCGGGAAGGGAAGCGCCAGCGCGTCGGCAACAACGGCCCGCTTTCGCGGCAGCAGGTGCGAGCGCACGCGGTCGAGCAGAGTTACTTCCAGCGTGATTCCCTTCCGCGCCAGTTGCTCGCCGGCGATCTTCGGTACCTCGCCGAATCCCGCTGCCACCTCCAGCAGCGAGAATCGTTTCTTTCCGGTTGCGGCGGCAACGCGCTGGATAAGCCGGCGCGTGGTGGCCATTCCCCCGAACCAGCGGTTGATGCGGCTAATGTCGTGCAGCGACGCCGCAATCTCAAGGGGAGGACAGTCGTCCGAGTCGAGAATTTCCGGCGTGTTAACCCGCTGCATAGTGAAGTCGGACGCGGGTGGAGTGGCATAACCCGGACAATGGCACAAATTCGCCTGTCTCTGTCATAGCCCCGCGAACTAACTGAGAACTGACAACTGGCGACTGGCAACTGCGGTTCAAACTTCCGCCAACTCTTCCTCCAGCAGTTGCTTGTTATACAAGTCGCTGTAGTAGCCGTTCAAGGCCAGCAGTTCGTCGTGAGTGCCCAGTTCGACGATGCGTCCGCCGTGCAGCACCGCGATGCGGTCCGCATTGCGCACGGTCGAGACTCGGTGCGAAATGAAGATCGTCGTGCGGCCCTGCAGGACGTCGCGCAGGTGATTCAGAATTTTGTCTTCGGTCTGCGTATCGACGCTGGAGAGCGCATCGTCAAGAATCAGGATTCGCGGATTCCGAATCAGGGCGCGGGCAATGGCCGTGCGCTGCTTCTGCCCGCCGGAGAGCGTGAGGCCGCGTTCCCCGACCAGGGTCTCGTAGCCCTCCGGGAAGCTCTCGATGTCGCCCGCAATGTTCGCCGCCTCGGCCGCGCTGCGAATTTCGCCATCCGTGGCGGAGTTCACTCCCAGCGCTATGTTCTCCCGGATGCGGTCGCTGAACAGGAACGTCTCCTGCGGCACGAATCCAATGCTCTTGCGCAGCGAGGCCAGGGAATACTGGCGAATCGGGCGGCCGTCAACCAGGACCGTTCCCGGTTCCGCGTCATAGATGCGAGGAATCAGGTTCACCAGGCTGGTTTTGCCGGAGCCGGTCGGCCCGACGATCGCCAGGCTGCTGCCTGCGGGAATGAGCAGGTTCAGATCGTGCAGAACTCGCTTCCCGTTGTAGCTGAAATTCAGCCCGCGGAATTCGATCTCGCCTTCGATCTCCCGGTCCTGTGCCCCCGGTTCATCTTTAATCTCGGGCTGTTCCTGCATGATTTCGTTGAGCCGTACCAATGACGCCGTCCCGCGCTGGAACAAGTTGATGACGTAACCCAGAGCGATGATCGGCCACATGAGCTGCATCATGTAGAGGATGAAGGAGGTGAAGTGACCGACGTCGATGCGGCCCAGCAGAACTTCGCGTCCTCCCAGCCACAACACCAGCACCAAGGCCGCGCCCAGCATCAACTCCAGCGTGGGCCAGAGCATGCCCATCAGCCGCACTAGTTTCAGACTGCGGTAGATGTATTCCTTGTTGTCCGATTCGAAGGCCCGAATCTCGGCATCTTCCTGCACATAGGCCCGGACCAGCCTGGCTCCCGAGAAATTCTCCTGCGCGCGCGCGGAAATGTCCGAGAACATAGCTTGGATTCGCTCGAAACGATCGTGAATCTGCCGCCCCCAGTACTGGATTACGATGCTGGCAACGGGCAACGGCAGGAACGTGTAAAAGGTCAGCTTGGGGCTGATCGAGATCATGAACGCCAGCGCCCCTGCCATCAATACGACCGTATTGGCCGTGTACATAATCGCAGGCCCTAACAAGTTGCGAACTGCGCTCAAGTCATTGGTGGCCCGCGCCATGATGTCGCCGGTGCGGTTGCGCTGGTAATACGAGTAGGAAAGGCTTTCCAGCCGCTCAAACAGGTCGTTCCGCAAGTCGAACTCAATGTCGCGCGAGATGCCGATCACGATCCAGCGCAGAAGGAACTGAAAGGTGCCCTTGCCCACGGCAATGGCGAGCAGCAGGCCGGCGTACAGCAGCATGTGGCTATAGATGCCACGGCTAAGATCGTTGAACGCCCGCCCGATGACCAGCGGCATCAAAACCAGAATCCCGTTGGTCAAAAACACGCACAGGGTGCCCGCGAGGTAGCCCCAGCGGTAGCGCTTCATGTAAGGCAACAACGGACGCAGGCTCTTAGGGAACATGCAAGCTGGTAGATGAAATTCTAGCAGGCAGGGTGCAGGTTTTTCGCGGGCAAGGTGCTAGCGCCCACCGGACTCTCTTGCCCGCGCCGGATCGATTGGGCGGGCTTCCGGCGGCGGCTCAAGGCGCATTCGGGAGGGGAGCAGGTCACGGCCGAAGGCAGCGAGGCTGACGGCGGCGACGATCACACTCCAGGCGGCGAAGAACACCCACCCGGCGTCCGACAGAATTGAGTCACCCACCATCACCAGTGTTCCTCCGGCAGCGGCGCGAGGCGGTCAAGAGCACCTCGCGCCGTAGGCAACAACAAACTCCAGGAGAATCCGGTCCTCGCCGAACTCACTCTTGCGGAGGGGCGGCGGGCGGCGCGTCGTGCATGTGCCTCTCCCCGCGAGCCTGCATGTGAGCCTCGTGCTGGGCTTCCATGTCCTTCATCTTAGCCTGCTGATCCGCGGTCAGCAGTTGGAACAGTTGGTTGTGAATGCGCGTCTTCTGCACGGTCAGTTCGACCTCGACTTGCGCCTTTTGCGCCGCCAGAGTGCGAACCTTGGCTTCATCGTAGGTGCCTTCCGCGTACTGGCGAAGCTGCTTTTCGATCTGGCGGGACTGCTCGAACAGCGGCTTCATGGTCGGACGCTCTTTCTGCATGATGGCCTTCAGCTGTGTCTTCTGGTCATCGGTCAGGTTCAGAGACTTGACCATGAACCTCATCATGGGTCCGCCCATGCCGAATTCGTGGCCGTGACCGTGCATGGCTGGAGGCGGAGGTGCGTCCGCGGCAGTCTGGGATTTGGCGATTGCGGTGCCCAGCAGTACGGCTAGGGCCGCCATCAAGAAGCGAAGACCAAGCGATTTCATTTGTAACTCCTATAGGTTCTCCCGGTTTGATTTCCGAGAAACTCTGCTTTCTCTCATACAAACACAGTTCGTCGGGAAACGGCCGTAAAGAGTCGGTCAACCAGAGTAAAGTTTTGTCAAAAGAGTGGGTGAGCCTTCGCCGCTGCGCCCGGGAGTCGTCGCTCGCCTGGCGGGTTTGACAATTCTTTACTTCTGGATGTTTTGTCCTTGGTGCACAATGAGAGAGGCAATGGAACGCATTCTGGTCATTGACGATGACGTCGAACTCTGCCACTTGGTCGGGGAGTATCTGCAGGCGGAAGGATTCGCCGTCGAATGCGTGCATGAAGGCGAAAGCGGCCTGAAAAAAGCCACAGCCGGAGAATACCTGCTGGCCGTGCTCGATGTGATGCTGCCCGGAATCAATGGATTTGAAGTGCTGCGGCGGATTCGCGCGACCTCGCGGCTGCCGGTACTTTTGCTCACGGCGCGCGGGGAGGATGTGGACCGCATCGTCGGTCTGGAGATTGGCGCTGACGATTACCTTCCCAAGCCCTTCAATCCGCGTGAACTGGTGGCGCGCATCCGGGCGATTCTGCGGCGCACCCGCGCGGACGGCAACGGTGCGCCATCGGCGCCGGATATTGTCCGCGTGGGCGATGTGGAGCTTGATCCCGCGACCCGCATGGTTCGTCTCCACGGCCAACCCGTTGACCTGACATCGGTGGAGTTCAACTTGCTCGAAGTCCTTTTGCGGGAAGCCGGCCGCGTGGTGCCACGGGAACGCCTGGTCAATGCCGTGCTGAGCCGCAAGTTCTCGCCGTTTGACCGCAGCATTGATATGCATGTCAGCAAGGTGCGCAAGAAACTGGGTGACACCGACAGCGACGAGCACATCAAGACCATTCGTGGGGTAGGATATATTTTTGTCCGGCCCAGAGAGAAGTCCAGTGTCTCCTAGGCCGGATTATTCATGAGGATTGCTTACGGTCTTGAAAGGGCGCGGCTTCCAGCCGCGCCGACACGGGCGAAAACAAGTCCGGCTTTAGCCGCCGGGGCGAGCCGTTTGGCAGCATCCGGTGGTATTGAGAAGGAAGACGGCGGCGCGGCTGGAAACCGCACCCTTTCAAAGCAGCTTCATGAATAATGCAGGCTAGGCCAACGAGCGCGGCATGAAAAGTCTCTTTCTCCGAATCTTCCTGTCGTTTTGGGTGGCGCAGGCGTTGATCATCGTCCTTGCCGTCCTGGTGACGCTGGCGCTCCGGCCGAGAAGTTCGACCTGGGAGGCCTTACGCGCTACCGCGCTGAATGATGCAGTAACTGCTTATGAGCAGGGCGGTGACTCTCAGCTGCGGAATTACATGGAGGATTTGGACTCCACGCAGCATGTGCGGGCGTACCTGTTTAATGAGCAGGGGACCGAGCTCTCGCACCGCACACCTCCAGATTGGGCCATTCGGGTTGCAACCGGCGGATCGCGCATGCCGCGCGATGGATTCATGATTCCCGCACCCCCGGTGCAGCGAGACTCGCGCTCATCTTCCGACGGCCTCCACCAGTACACGCTCGTGATGGGCTTGCCGCCGGGCCCGCGGGTATTCTTCGGCCCGCGCGGAATGCCGGTGCGCTGGTTGATTATCGCGGTGATCTGCTCGGGGCTGGTCTGCTATCTCCTGGCGTGGTATCAGACCAAGCCCATCGTCCGCTTGCGGGCTGCCACCCGCCAACTGGCGGCGGGCGATCTGACGGCCCGCAGCGGCGCTCCGGCCACGCGGCGGCGAGATGAAGTGGCCGGGCTCATGCGCGACTTCGACGGCATGGCCGAGCGCCTGGAGACCTTGGTCAAGGCCCAGTCCCGCCTGCTCAACGACATTTCGCACGAGCTGCGTTCGCCTCTGGCGCGTTTGAATGTTGCCCTGGGACTGGCGCGGCAGCGTTCCGGTGCAGAAGGCTCGGAGATGATGGACCGCATCGAGCTGGAAGCCAGCCGCCTCAACGAACTCATCGGCCGGATCCTCACCTTGGCCCGCCTGGAGGATGGAGAACAACTTGTGCCGCAGACCCCGGTGCCGCTTGACGAACTGGTGGCGAACGTCGCCGAAGATGCGGAGTTTGAAGCCCAGGCGCGGCACTGCCACGTGCACACCGTGATCCCCGAGGGCGACTGGGAGGTGCGCGGTAACGCGTCGCTGCTGCACAGCGCGGCCGAAAACGTGATTCGCAATGCCATCCGCTACACCCAGGAGGGAACATCCGTTGAAATCGAACTGACCCGCGAGCAGGGGATCAAAGGACCCGAGGTCGTGCTCAAGGTCAGCGACTCCGGGTCAGGCGTTCCCGCTGATAGTCTGGAAAAGCTGTTCGAGCCGTTCTATCGGATCGACGATGCCCGTGGACGCCTCACCGGAGGAGTCGGCCTGGGCTTGGCCATCACCGAGAGAGCAGTGCGCTTCCATGGCGGCCGAGTCTCCGCGCACAATCGCGAGGAAGGGGGCCTGCGGGTGGAAATCCGCCTGCCCTTAATCGCGGGCGGGCCAGGGGTTGCGCAGACGCAGCCCGAGCCGGTGGCGTCGGCGCAAGCGTAAAGTCAGCCCTCGGACGTCATCCCCCAGGCAACTCCCGGATGCTCCCAGGGTTCCAATAGGGCGTGCCGGGGGTTTGCTCTTCCCGCCGTTTCCTGATACATAAATGGGTTGAGATTTTCCCGCTTTTTCCAGATGGCCAGGTCCCGGCCGACGGGGCGCCGGGGTGCGCGCACAAGACCCCTCACGTACAACATGGAGATCAACTAGAGAATGTCGAAACGATTCGCGTGGCTGTTCGGAGTGATGGTTCTGGTTGCAATCGGCCTGCTGGTAGCTTGCGGGAACAAGTACAACTCCGCGTCGGATGGCCTGGTGCTGGTGACCAGTCAGGGGTCGGGGTTGCTGGAGAGCTTCAGTTTCAGCCTGAACAGCGGTAGCATCTTTGCCGTCAACAATCCGCCCGCGGACACGTCAAGCCAAGTCTGTGTTCTGAACGGCCTGCCGTCGTCGATCGTGGTGGACCCGGCGGGAACATACGCTTACACCATCATCACCGCTAATGTGCCGGCCTGCGGTTCGGGCAGCACAACAACCGGCATCGCGGCGTTCAAGATCAATTCCGACGGAACGATGACGGCGGTGGGGCAGATTGTGACCGATCCGAATCCGATCCAGCTGGTTATGGATTCGAAGGGCAAGTTTCTGTTTGTGGCGGAAGGATTGAGCACGACCTCGATCGCGAACGCATCCCTGGCGAAGACCGCTTGCGTTCAGAGCAACACACAATACGGAGTCTGTGTCTATGCGATCGGCAGCGGTGCCACATTGACCGTCGTGCCGGCCACCTTCACGTTCGCAAATCCGCCGGAACTGGGATTCCAGGCGCCGAACTTCGCCGCCGTTGCAGCTACTCCTATGGTTCTTCCTCCTCTCATCAACGGGGTGCAACAAGCAGTGTGTTCTTCTCCGGGCAACAACCCTCCAACCGCGGAGTACCTTTACGCGGCTGATTCGGTCAACAATGTGGTCTGGGAATTCTCGGTGGACACTTCGACCGGCGCGTTAGGGAATCCGCCGGGCACTCAGTCGGTGCAACCTCCTGTCGGTAGTTCTCTGCAGCCCCCCTCCACCGGCTCGACGCCTTCCGGCATAGCCGCGGATGCTTGTGATCGGTTCGTCTACGTAGCCAACAATCTGTCGAACAACGTCAGTGCATACTCCATCTGCAATGGGGGGCCAAGTCAGTCATCAAAGTGTCCAGCGACGGACGGCAGTCTGCAGCCCGTGGCTGGTTCGCCGTTCAGCCTCAGCGGCGGCGCCAATGGCCCGGGGCCGATCATGACTGACCCATTCGGCAATTATCTTTACGTTCTGAATCTGCTCTCGAACCAGATCTCGACCTTTCGCATCAGTCCCGTTGCAGGCGGTCTGACAGTGGGCGCGGTCGTGTCGACCGGCAACCAGCCCAAATCCATGGCCATTCGGGGTGACGACAACTGGCTTTTTGTGGCGAACTTCCAGGCGGCCACGCTGTCGCAATACTCGGTCACCCCCGACACCGGCGTGCTGACCCGGTTGCCGGACACGACCACCGACAATCAACCTTGGGGAGTGGCAGTGAAGTGAAGCACGGGTCAGGGGCTAGTGGTTAGTGACCAGTAACAGACTGGCTCCGTTCACTGACCCCTGACCACTGACCACTGCCCTACGTCGGCACTTTCAGAATTAAATACCCGCCCGCAAGGACAAAAATCAAATCCGGCGACCAAGCCGCCAGCGCCGGAGGTAGCTGGCTCAGGTTACCCATGGCCTCGAACAGCCGCGACACGACGGTGTAGACCACCGCGATCAACACCGCGACCGCGACTCCGGTGATCGCTCCCTTCTTCTCCGCCGTGAGCGAGAACGGAATGGCCAGCACTGCCATGATCAGCGTGATCAGGGGGTACGAAAGCTTCTGTTGGAGCTGCACACGCAGCCGCACCACATCAAATCCGCTCTGCTGCAAATCGCGGATGTAGCGGTGCAACTCCTCGTAATTCATCTCCGTGTACTGCTTCACTTCCTTCTTGAAATATGAGGGCGTCTCCGGCAGGTCAGGGAAGGTGGCCACATCGAAGGGGCGGTAATTGACGATGGCCGAAACGTTGAGCGAGCGGTCCCATCCCTGCTCGTAGATCCAGCGGTTCAGATTGTCGGTCCAGTGGGCGCGCTCGGCGTGAATGCGCCGGGTGATGGTGAAGCTGGCCCGATCGAGCTGAAACACCGTGACGTTGCCGAACTGGTCGCGGTCGGGATCGAAAAACTGGTAGTAGTAGATGTCGTTGTTCTGGCCGAAAATCCATTTGCGGTCGGGCCGCAAGTAAGTCTGCGGAGGCTTGCCCTTGATCTGGTTGTGCAGCGCCTCCTGGCGCTTGTTGGTCCGGGGCAGGTAGAACTGGTCGACGAAAAACAGCGCCGCCGCCAGCACGGCCGCAGCCACGATGACGGGCGTGACGATGCGGTAAATGCTGATTCCCGTCGCCTTGATGGCGGTGATCTCGTTGGCGCGATTCATCAAGCCAAAGGTGACCAGTACCGCCAGCAGCATGACCAGCGGAGCGACGTTGTACAGCAGGTAAGGCGTTACATTCAGCAAATATTCGGCCACCACCATCGCCGGAACCTGGTTGCGGAGAATATCCCCCAGAAGCTCGAATAGGGTAAACACAACCACCAGCACCAGGAAGGTGGTCAGGATCATCCCCAGGTAAACGAAAAAGTCGCGCAGCACGTAGTCATCCAGCAGGGTGGGGAAGCTGGCGCTGAAGACGCGGCGTCGAGTCGAGGCGCGCTCGAAGGCATTCTCGCGGCGGCCGCGCACCGCTGCCGCTTGGGGCAAGGAATCTCGTTTCCAGAATGGCCGGAATGAGGCCAGCTCAAACGGACGCCTCTCCGCTCGCAACAGCAGGAACAAAGCCAGAGCCAGAAAGACCAGGTCAGCCAGCCATGCGCCAAACCACGGGGCGACCGTGCCCTGCCTGGCCAGCGAGACTCCGACCAACGAAACCACGTAATAAACGAAGACCAGCAGGATGGTCAGCACGAACCCGCCCGACTTGCCGCTTTTCTTGGACGACAGGCCCAGCGGGATTCCGACCAGGGCGAGCACCAGGCACGCACTGGATAGCGCAAAGCGCCGATGGAATTCGATGAGATACCAGCGGGCCGAGATCGGTGTGGCGCGGCTGGCTTTTTCCCGCAAGGCCCACGTGTCCATGAGGCTGGCCGGCAGGGACTCGTCTCCCTTGCTTTCCGTCGAGGGCAATTCGATGGGAATGTCAGTCTGCTGGAAGGTCGAGATCTGGTAGTGGTCGGCTTTTTTCGGATCGGTTTCGTGCGCCGAACCGTCGATCAGGTGCAGGTGCAGGCGGTCCGGGCCTTCGCTAACGACGATGCCTTCCTTGGCCAGCGTGATCTTCGGGTTCGCGGCGTCGCTGAGGTCGGCCATGAAGACGCCTTTCCACAGCGCCGCGCCCTGCGCGCTTTGCACATCCTGCACGTAGAGAACGATCTTGGGGAATCCTTCGTAAAAAACTCGCGGCTGGACTTCAAACGAAACTTGTGAGCCCTTGAGCCGGTCTTCCAAGTGACCCAGAGCGGCCTGCGATCGCGGCGCGATGTAGACCCCGTTTCCCAACGCGAGAAGCCACGCAGCCAGGACAAAAATCGAAAGCACGCGCAGGAAGCTCCAGACGCCCATGCCGCTGGCGCGCATGGCGGTGATTTCCGAGTCGGCGGCGAGGCGGCTCAATCCGATCAGGATTCCTACCAGCACGCTCATGGGCAGCGTGTAGGTGAGCGCGAGCGGAACCGTGAAAAAGAAAATTTCGGCGACGCTGGGCAGCGGCGCACTGGCCCGCACCGCCAGTTCCAGTATGCGTCCCAGGTCGCGGGTGAACAGGACAAAGGTGAAGATCGCCGCGCCGATCAGGGCGTGCGCCGTCACTTCGCGCAGGATGTAGCGAGTTAGAATCCGCATTTAGTCGTGACGGCAGATCCCTCACTTC
>Ga0209517_10010228_pt1 | contig 10497 bp, 10 predicted proteins | sample PeaSoiMetSII2010_FD_187695 | JGI IMG/M metagenome (GOLD analysis project Ga0209517, IMG submission 187695) | Peat soil microbial communities from Weissenstadt, Germany - SII-2010 (SPAdes) (version 2) | ecosystem: Environmental > Terrestrial > Soil > Wetlands > Peat | place: Germany... | reverse complement strand
CTTTGCCCTTGTTCATCGCGGCTCTCCGTGACTTTCCGGTCCGTTTGCCCGCCGGTAGAGGGCGATTCGATGGTCGCCCAGCTTCGCGACGCTCACCCGCGTGAGGTCGTCGCCGAACCGTCCGGACGGCGGCGGAGCGCGATGGTATTGCTCCGCGACCACCCAAGCCTGCCCTGTCAGCAGCTTCAAGTCCACCAGCCGATCGAGCACCTCGGCGGTAAAGTCGTCGCGATAGGGCGCGTCGATGAAGACCAGATCGAAGCGCTCGCCGCGGGCCGCGAGCTCCGCCATCGCGCGCCGCACTTCGGCGGCAACGATCGTCCCGCGCGCAGCCAGGCCGAGCTCGCCCAGGTTGCGCCGGATCGTGGCGGCCGAAACCGGCGACGAATCGACGAAAGTCGCGTGTGCCGCGCCGCGCGAGAGCGCTTCGATCCCCAGCGATCCGCTGCCCGCGAACAGATCGAGAACCGCAAGCCCTTCAAGATCGAGCCGCGAGCCCAGGCGCGAGAAAATCGAATGGCGCACGCGCGCGGTCGTCGGCCGCGTCACTATCCCGGGCGGCGCCTTGAGCCGGTGCCCGCGATTTTCTCCCGCTATGACTCGCATCGTGCAGCAGCGCGGATTGCGATGAAGTAGCGGCAAGATAACCGAGTCTTAAAACTGCCGCAAGCCGCGCTTCTCCACGCCGCGTATGCCCTCACGTATCCACCATCGATATGCTGGCGCACGCTCAAGATTTCGACTAACACTCTTAGATTCAAGAGCCTGTGACGCCGCCTACGCCGAGCACCTACTGCGACCACGTTGCCCTGACACCCTGATGTCCACCAGCCACGAAACGAGCCGCGAGATCGAGATCAGGTTCTCCGACGCGACGCTCGCGGAGTATCGTCAGACCGTGGCGCGCTATCCCACCCGTCAGGCAGCGCTGATCCCGACGCTCTGGATGGCGCAACGCGAGTTCGGCTGCGTCAGCTCGCAGGTCGAGCTCTACGTCGCCAAGTTGATGGAATTGCCGCCGGCCCATGTGCATGCCGTGGTCACATTCTACTCGATGTTCCATCGCAAGCCCGTGGGACGCTACCTGCTCGACGTCTGCACCAATCTCTCGTGCCGGCTGCGCGGCGCCGACCAGGTCGTCGATTGCATCCGGCGCCGCCTCGGTATCGAGCCCGGCGAGACCACCGCCGACCACAAATTCACTCTCGGCGTGGTCGAATGCCTCGCTTCGTGCGGGACCGCCCCGATGCTCCAGCTCAACCAGGATGGCTTCCACGAGAACCTGACCGTGGAGAAGACGCTCAAACTGATCGACGAGCTTGCCGCCCGTGCTGATTGAACTACTAATCGCCGCGATCAAGGTGATCGCTGTGCTCGTGACGGTGCTGAGTCTGGCGGTCGTCCTGCTGTGGTTCGAGCGCAAGGGCAGCGCTTTGATTCACGACCGGATCGGGGCGAATCGGGCCGCGATTACGGGCCTCGGCGCGCGCATGGGGATTCCCAACCTGGGTTTCATCAACACCGCGCTGGCCGATCCGATCAAGATGTTCACCAAGGAAGACATCGTGCCCGAGGGCGCCGACCATTTTCTTCATACGCTCGCCCCGTTCCTGGCGCTGTTTCCGGTGCTGATCACGTTCGCCGTGATTCCGTTCGGCGACACGCTCAAGGTCGGCGGAATGTCGATCAATCTCCAGGCGGCCGATTTGAACGTGGGCCTGCTGTACATTCTGGCCACGATTGGAATCGGCGTGTACGGGATCGCGCTCGGCGGATGGGCCTCGAACAATCGATGGGCGCTGCTCGGCGCGATTCGCGCCAGCGCCCAGATGATCTCGTACGAGCTGCCGCTCGGGCTGGCGATCATCGCGGTCGTGATGACCTACGGCACGCTCGATTTGCAGGTGATCGTTCGCGGCCAGGGCGGAGTATGGTTCGGATGGCTCCCGCGATGGGGCGTGATGCTCCAGCCGGTCGCGTTCATCCTGCTGATGACGGCGGGGATGGCCGAATCCAAGCGCGTCCCTTTCGACCTGCCCGAGAGCGAGTCCGAGCTGATCGCCGGCTACTTCACGGAATATTCGGGCGGCAAGCAGGCCGCCTTCATGTTGACCGACTTTGCCGAGGTAATCCTGGTCGCCGCGCTGGTGACGACGCTGTTCTTCGGCGGATGGCAGGTACCGTATCTCTACCCCGACGGCTTTCACCTTCCCGGCGGCGCCTTCCTCGCGCTTCCCAACGCCGCGGTCGCGATTTTCGGAGTCATCGCGTTCATGATCAAGCTGGTGGCTTTTTGCTGGCTTCAAACCCTGATCCGCTTTACGCTGCCGCGCTTTCGCTACGATCAGTTGATGCGCCTGGGATGGAAGGGGCTGGTGCCGCTGGGGCTTCTCAACGTGCTCGCGACCGCCTTCGTGGTGGTGGCGTTCGGAGGGCCGCACTGATGCCACTGTGGCTGTTCGGCTTTCTGGCCGCGCTCTCGATCGTCTCCGCGCTCGGCGTGATCCTGCAGGCCAACCCGGTCCATAGCCTGCTGGCGCTGGTGATGACGCTGCTCGCGGTCGCGGTGCTTTTCATCGGGCTGGGCGCGGTGACGCTGGGCTTTATCCAGGCAATCGTCTATGCCGGCGCGATCATGATTCTGTTTCTGTTCGTCATCTGGCTTCTGAACCTGCAAGCCGAGGCCGGCATCGCCGGAGGCCGCCTGGCGCGCAGATTTTTCGGCGCGATAGCCGCGGCCGCGCTGATGGGGGAACTGTTCGCGATCCTGAGCCGCGCGCCGTCGGGCGGAAACCTCGAGGCGCCGGCCGGCTACGGCTCGATTCACAATCTCGCGATGCTCCTGTTCTCGGACTATCTGGTCGCTTTCGAGGTCACTTCGCTCCTGCTGCTGGCGGCGGTGGTGGGATCGATCGCGCTGGCACGCCGGCCGGCCGGCGCGCGAGACGGCGCGGTCGCGCCGCCGCGCGCGGCGGGGAGCCGCTGACGATGGTTCCGACCGGCTACTACATGGCGCTCAGCGCCGCACTGTTCGCGATCGGGGTCGCGGGCGTGGTCTTGCGCCGCAACGTGATCGTGATGTTCATGTCGATCGAGCTGATGCTCAACGCGGTCAACCTTGCGTTCGTCGCGCTCGGGCGCGGGTTCGGCACGGCCGACGGGCAGGTGATCGTGTTCTTCGTGATCACGGTTGCAGCGGCGGAAGCCGCAGTCGGCCTCGCGATCATGCTCGCGATCTTCCGCAGCCGCGAAACCATCAATGCTGACGAGCTCAACCTGATGCGGTGGTGATGCCGATAATGCCGATCTCCGCTCCATTTCCCGCGCTCGGTCTGATCCTGCTTTTCCCCGCGTTGGGGTTCGTCTTCAACGTCTTCTTTGCGCGCCGCTTCGGCCGCTCGGCCGTCAACCTGGTCGGCCCGGGCGTGATGTTCGCTGCGTTGATCGTCGCGCTGGCGGCCTGCGCCAGGCTGATCGCGATGCCGTCCGGAAGCTCGCTGGAAGCTCCGCTCTGGGCGTGGATCTACTCCGGATCGTTCCAGGTCGATTTCGCGCTCAGGCTCGATGCGCTCTCCGCGGTGATGGTGCTGGTGGTCAGCGGCGTCGGTTCTCTGATCTTCGTCTATTCGACGGGCTACATGGCGCACGACGAGGATTTCGCCCGCTTCTTCGCCTACGTCAACCTGTTCGCGCTCGCGATGCTCCTGCTGGTGCTGGCGAACAACCTGCTGCTGATGTTCGTCGGATGGGAAGGCGTCGGACTCTGCTCATATCTGCTGATCGGATTCTGGTACGCGAACGCGCAGTACGCTTATAACGGGCGCAAGGCCTTCATCGTCAATCGAATCGGCGACGCCGGTTTCATCCTCGGCGTGCTGACTATCGTCGCGACGCTCGCTGCTCACGGCGTCTGGACGCTGGACTTCGCCGGGATGAAAGCGCATGCGGACGCCTTCACCGGTGTGGCCGCGACCGCCGCCTGCCTGCTTTTGTTCCTCGGCGCGACCGGCAAGTCCGCGCAGATTCCGCTCTACGTGTGGCTCCCCGACGCGATGGTCGGACCGACGCCGGTCAGCGCCCTGATCCACGCCGCGACTATGGTCACGGCCGGGGTGTACATGATCGCGCGCCTCAGCTTTCTTTTCACCCTCGCGCCCGCCGCGATGGAAACGGTCGCGGTAATCGGCACGCTGACCGCGCTCTTTGCCGCGACCATCGCGCTGGTGCAGCCCGATATCAAGCGCGTGCTCGCCTATTCGACGATCAGCCAGCTCGGATACATGTTCATGGCCGTTGGCGTCGGCGGCTTCGCCTCAGGAATCTTTCATCTGATGACGCATGCTTTCTTCAAAGGACTGCTGTTCCTGTGCGCCGGCTCGGTGATCCACGCGCTTGGCGGCGAGCAGGACATGAGCAAGATGGGCGACTTGCGGAGCAAGTTGCCGATCACTTTCGCGACCATGCTGATCGCGACGCTCGCGATCACCGCGGTGCCCGGCTTCTCGGGCTATTTCTCCAAAGATTTGATCCTCGAGGCGGCCTTCAGCTCAGGCCATCGGGTGCTCTGGGTGTTGGGCGTTATCACCGCCGCGCTGACCGGCTTCTACATGTTCCGGCTGATCTTCATGACCTTCTTTGGAACGTCGCGGGTCGACTCCGACCGGCTCCATCATGTGCACGAATCGCCGCCGGCGATGACGATCCCGCTGATCGCGCTGGCCGTGCTATCGATAGTCGGCGGATGGGTCGGGCTGCCCGAGGGTTTGCTCTGGGGCAACGCGTTCGCGCGCTTCCTGGCGCCGGTGGTCGGCACTTTCCATCCCGTCGCCGAGGCCAACGGACTCGTACTTTCGATCGCGGCCAGCGGCGCCTCGCTGATCGGAATCGCGCTCGCTTACATCATGTATATCCGGCTCCCGGGCCTGCCATTTATACTGTCGTGGCAGCTCGGCAAGCTATACAAATTGCTGCTCGAGAAATACCACATCGACGAACTGTATAATCTCATTGTCACGCGGCCGCTGTTCTGGATTTCGACTTACGTACTCAATCGTGCTGTCGACTCGTTCGCAATCGACGGCGCGGCGGTGGGAGCCGGCCTGACGGTCGAGACCGGCGGCGAGATCGCGCGGCGCGCCGAAACCGGCAACGTGCAAACCTATGCTTTCGTCTATCTGCTGGGCGCGGTCGGAATCGCCGCCTACTACCTGTACCTCGTGATGCGCTGAGGGCGGCCGGCGATAGCGCAAGGGTAATGATGGGCAGCTACTGGCTAACCGGACTGATCTTTATCCCGCTGCTAGGCGCCTGCCTGGTGCTGCTTCAGGAGCGCGCCGACGCGATTTGGCGGGCGGCCTTCATCTTCTCGCTCGCGCCGCTGGCGATCAGCCTGTACCTGTTCGCCGAGTTCGCGCCCGGACAGGCGGCCTACCAGTTCGCCGAGCAGTACCCGTGGATTCCCGGCTTTGGGATCACATACCACGTCGGCATGGATGGCATATCGCTGTTCCTGGTTCTTCTGACTACCATCTTGATTACTCTCTCGATACTCTACTCGGGCGGCGGCGATATAGAGTCGCGTTCGCGCGAGTTCTGTTTTTTCATGCTGATGCTCGAGACCGGCCTGCTTGGCGCCCTGCTCGCGATCGACCTGTTCCTGTTCTACGTATTCTGGGAGCTGATGCTGATCCCGATGTACTTCCTGATCGGGATCTGGGGCCATGGCCGCAAGGTATACGCCGCTCTGAAGTTCGTACTGTTCACGATGGTCGGCTCGATCCTGATGCTGGTGGCGATCCTGTACCTGGCGCATGCCGCGTCCGTTCATCTGGGCCGGCTCAGCTTCGACCTGCCGGACCTCTACGGGACGCCCCTGTCGCCGGCCGAGGCGCGCTGGCTGTTCGCCGGCTTCGCGCTCGCCTTTGCGATCAAAGTCCCGATGTGGCCGGTCCATACCTGGCTGCCCGATGCCCATACCGAGGCGCCCACCGCGGGCTCGGTGATCCTGGCAGGAGTGATGCTCAAGATGGGCTGCTACGGATTCCTGCGCTTCGCGATTCCGCTCTTCCCCACGACCGCGATAGCGGCCGGGCCGCTGTTCATGGCGCTGGCGATCGTCGGGATCGTCTACGGCGCGCTGGTCGCGATGGTCCAGCCCGACCTGAAACGGCTGATCGCGTACTCGTCGGTGAGCCATCTTGGCTTCGTGATGCTCGGCATCTTCGCGCTCGACACGCAGGGCGTCGAAGGCGCGCTCTACCAGATGCTCAATCACGGACTTTCGACCGGCGGACTGTTTTTGCTGGTCGGGATGATCTACCTCCGCCGCCATACCAGGGCGATCTCGGAGTTCGGCGGATTGTGGCGCAGCGTGCCGCTGATGGCGGCGATCTTCATGGTCGTGATGCTGTCCTCGATCGGCCTGCCGGGACTCAACGGCTTCGTCGGCGAGTTCCTGATCATGCTCGGGGCTTATCTCAGAATCTGGCAGGCCGCGGCCTTCGCCGTCAGCGGCATTATCCTGGGCGCGCTCTATATGCTCTGGACCTACGAGCGGGTCTGGTTTGGGCCGATCACCAAGGCCGTCAACCAGACTATCGCGGACTTGAGCGCGCGTGAGATAGCCGTGATGGCGCCGCTGCTCGCGCTGATGCTGCTGATGGGGCTCTACCCCAGACCGCTGCTGACCCGGATGGAGCCCTCGGTCGCGCAACTGCTTTCGCGCGTGCAGGCGGCGCAGGCGCGGCTCGACGCGGAGCGCGCGCTGGCGCAGGCCGTGCGCCGCTCGCCGGGGGAATCGGTCGCGGTCAAATGAGCGAATTCAATTCGGGCGCGCTCGATTTCTCGTGGCCCTCCGTGCTGCCGCTGATCGTCGTGGCGATCGTGGCCGTGGCGGTTCTGATGGTCGGGGTGTTCGCCGACGACGACGAAAGCGTGGGGCTCGGGATGCTTTCGATCGGCGGGCTGGCGCTGGCCTTTGTGCTTGCGCTGGCGACGCTCGGCCAAAGCGCGCGCGCGTTCAGCGGCTCGATCCTGCTCGACAACTTCGCCATCTATTTCGAGCTCGCGATCCTGATCAGCGCCTTCCTGACCGTGCTGATGTCGCTCGAGTACGTCGGCGATCTTCACCTGCCGGGCGCGGAGTACTACTCGCTGATCCTGTTCGCGACGCTCGGCATGATGCTGCTGGCCACGGCCGGCGACCTGATCGTGATTTTCCTCGGGCTGGAAACCATGTCGATCGCGGTCTATGCGCTGGCCGGTTTCAGGCGCGGCGATCCCAGATCGATCGAGGCCTCGCTCAAGTACTTTATCCTGGGAGCGTTCTCGACCGGATTTCTGCTCTACGGGATCGCGCTGATTTACGGCGCTACCGGCACGGTCAGGCTCGATCGGATTCGCGCGGCCATTTCCGGTCCGATGGCGGCGGGGCCGATCGCGCACAGTCCGCTGATGCTGCTCGGCCTCGGCCTGATGCTGATCGGATTCGGCTTCAAGGTCGCGGCGGTGCCGTTCCATATGTGGACACCCGACGTCTACGAGGGCGCCCCGACGCCGGTGACGGCTTTCATGGCGGTGGGCGTCAAGATCGCCGCCTTCGCGGGCTTCCTGCGCATCTTCATGGTCTATCTCGGGGCCGCCGGCGCCGAGTGGACCTGGGTGCTGTGGGTGCTGGCCGCGCTGACCATGACCGCCGGCAACGCGATCGCGCTGGTGCAGACCAATATCAAACGGATGCTCGCCTACTCGGCGATCGCGCACGCGGGCTATCTGCTGGTCGGCATGACGGCGGCCGGCAACGCGGCCGGCGGCGCGATTCTCTATTACCTGCTCGGCTACGCATTCACCAGCATGGGCGCCTTTGCGGTGGTCGCCGCGCTCGGACGCGGCGATGCGCCGCACGAGCGAATTGCCGATTACCGGGGACTCGCGCGGCGCCAGCCGGGGTTGGCGGCGGCGATGGCGCTGTTCATGCTGTCGCTGACCGGCGTGCCGCCGCTGGCGGGCTTTGTCGGCAAGTTCTATCTATTCAGCGCGGCGCTCAGCCAGGGTCTCGTGTGGCTGGTGATTATCGCGGCGCTCAACAGCGTGATCTCGGCCTATTACTACATCTCGGTGATCGTCGCGATGTACATGGACCGGGGCGGCGCGGAGGACGTGCGGATGCGAGGGCGTCCGGCGTTGTTCGCTACGGTCGCGATCGCCGTGGTGGGAGTAGTCCTGATCGGGCTATATCCGCAGCCGTTTATGGCCGCGGCGAGCAACGCGTTCGCCTCCGCGACCAGCGTCCCGCCAATCCACGCAGCGTCGCTGCTTCCGTAGCGCGCGCTGATTTCCCCTCCCGCTTCTCTCTAATTCCCGCGCCTCGAAAACTCGGCTTGCCCCCCAGAGGGGCTTTGCCCTGAAAGGCAGCCTATCGCGATCTTTTTGGTGACGGGCGATGGACTTTTGGGGCAGATTTGCGCGCGGTCGCTTTAGCTTCCTGAAGTTGCTCGGTCAGGAGCCTCGCCAGGTAACTTTCCATTTTGTCTATGTTGAAATGGCCTTCTTCCCAGGCCTGATCGGCGGCGCGCAGCGCTTCGACATATGGAGTCCGATCTTCGCGAATCCGCTCCGGCAGAATTTTGCGCCCGGGTAGCAAACGACCTTCTCGGGCACACAAGAGATAATAGCAGGTCGCCCGAGCGGTTCGACCGTTGCCCTCGATGAACGGATGCACCCAGTTCAGACGCCACAGGCCATAGGCCGCAAGCTGCGTTGAGGTCAGGTCGAACCAATTCTCATGGATGGATGAAGGATATGAACTGATCCATGAGATGGGGAACTTCTTTGAAGTGTGGCGGAATGTGGTTTCCAACGTAGATGGGTTGCTCGCGGAAGCGACCACCAAATTGAGAAATCCCCGCAACGGCAACGTGGTTCAAGGCCCATAACGCGTACTTGTCGAGAGCGGTGGGGCCTTGTTTCAGACCGATTTCTACAAAAGCCGTGAGAAGATCGTACTGCCGAGCGAGGTTCTTCTCCTGAAGTCTAGCGAAGAGGTCCCGGTCTTCGCCTTCCAGTACAAGCATCGAATCTGTTTCGGGGTGTATTCCGTTCGATTCAGTCTTGCCTCATCCGGAATCGCTTCGACGCCAGACGAGCCGACTCTTTTGTGATGGCGGACCCTACTGGAGCGTTCCCATATACGAAACTGATCCGTTGTTCCGCCAACTGCTTGTCCGTTACTTTCAAACGACGCGTCGCCTCGCGAAGCCGATCAAGCTCCGGATGAGACGGTGGCGGGCCAAGAAATACCTTCCGCGCGGCCATGTTTAAATCCTCCTGCTCCCACCCAAAAAATTGTTGTAACGATATATACCCTAATTATAAATCCGCTCAATCGTTATTTCACGCCACTCCCTTGCGCGCTTGCGCCGTGCTGCTGATCCGGCCAGCCCGCAGCCATTTGTCCCCCTCGCGGTAGTAAAATATCTTCCCGACCTTCACGAATTTCGGGCCAGTGCCTTCGCATTGCTTCATCGCGAGCGTCTTTATCGACAAGCCAGATAGCAGGGCCCACTTTTGATATCCATTCGCCTGTCGGTTAAAATCTTAATGTTTTCAGGCACTGTTACTCCACTATTGGAGTACATTGTAAGGCTTTAGCCGATATTGACCTATGTGTGGATGGGATGTCTTGCAATGGCTGTATGATTCGTGGCAGATAACGGGAGAACTTTCGAGATTTTACAAGGACAGGCCAGTTCAACATGGAACCATGGGAAGCGGGCGCATTTTCTAGGAACGACCGGGGTCGAGCCGGAGCGACGCGCAACGTCAGATCGGAAACCGTTACGTTTCGGTTGGAACCTCGATCTAGGTATCTCGCCGATTTGGCCGCCAAAAAACAGCGTCGGACGCTTAGCTCGTTCATCGAATTCGCGATCGAGGAAGCGTTGGAAAAGGTCTACATCACGGATACGCAGGCAAACACTAAGAGCATCAGCGAGGCCGCTTCCCAACTCTGGGACGTGTTTCAGCCCGATCGGTTTGTGAAGCTCGCCCTGCGCTATCCAGACCTGTTGAACCACCACGAGCAGGTAGTTTGGAAACTCATCCAAGAATGCGGCCTTGTTTGGCGAGGAAAATATTCCCCGCCCGATGACGAATGGTCCTGGAGGGTGGCGGAAGAATCGATGATTTGGGATCGCCTGCGCGATCACTGGGAGACGTTCAACCGAGTCGCCAGCGGCGAACTTGACAAATCGGAATTGCCTTCTTGGCAAAGGCATCGGCAAAAGAGGTCGTCGCCGCCTGACGAACCTATACCATTTTGAAAATGTATCGGTGGGGGTGTAGCTCAGCCCAGTAGAGCGGTGGTCTGCAAAACTACGCGTCCCCGGAGCGAAGCCGGGCACCCCCACCAATCTTGGATATTGCGGTGTTGCGGAGCGGATTTCAACGGGAAGCTGTCGCCTGTTTCGGCTTGTCCCATCTAGGCGATTTGCATTTCGG
>Ga0209517_10010226_pt1 | contig 10497 bp, 9 predicted proteins | sample PeaSoiMetSII2010_FD_187695 | JGI IMG/M metagenome (GOLD analysis project Ga0209517, IMG submission 187695) | Peat soil microbial communities from Weissenstadt, Germany - SII-2010 (SPAdes) (version 2) | ecosystem: Environmental > Terrestrial > Soil > Wetlands > Peat | place: Germany: Weissenstadt... | reverse complement strand
AACGCGCCCGAACGCCCGTGCGAGGCCGAGTTGATTCTTGACCACCTCAAATCGGCCGATCGTACCGAGAACAACTGATCCCGCCGGCGCAAATCCTTCCGGAAGCGCCTGCTTTGGGCTTCCTGCCGGTGAAAAGCGGTCCGTGTCGACCCCGTTATAGATGAGGTCGAGGCGGGCTTCCGGAATGCCGATTTCGCTTCGCAGCCAATCCTGCAGGTCCTGGGAGACGGCGATATAGCGGTCGACGATCCGGCGGCTCAAACGGCGGAGCCGGTTATACCGCGGGTTATTGCCGTCGAGTTCCACCATGTCGCGGCCATGCTCGCCATGGACGAGCCGCGGCACGCCGGCGAGCCAGGCGGGCGCAAGCATGTCGAGGGCCGGGAGATTGCGCGTATGCGCAATCCGCGGCTTGAGGCGGCGGAGCAGGCGCCACATGCGCATGTAGGCGCCGACGTCCTTGCCGAGCCGCTTGTGGAGTTCGTAGATTTCGACGTCTTTCCGGCGGATCCGGTTGCGGAACTCGGTCGCATTTGTGATGCAGATGATGGCGTGGCGGTAGCGGTCGGCGGGAAGATGGTTAATGAGATTAACCACGCCGTTCTCGAGCCCGCCGACCGCGAGCTGATGGATGATATGACAGACGAGCGCCGGCGGTGCAGTCATGGCGGATCGAGTGATTGGAAAATTCCGGCGAGGGTCCAGAGGCGGGCAGGGAAGCGATAAGGAAATCATTGACCATCCGCCCATCGCGATCGAAACGCCGCGGCTGAGCGTCAGCCGAATAATTCGCTGCAAATGTAACCATGTGTTAAATTTAAATCTATTAACCTATGGGGCTCTTCGGTTCCCCCTCTCTCTGCCGCGTGATGAGCGAGCTTCTCCACCACCTCGTCCAGGATACGGCGCAACGCAGCCCGTCGCTGTGCGCGCTAATCTATAAGGACCAGGCGCTCGATTACCACGCTCTCTGGCAGCGCATCGAGCTGGCGGCCCGAGGCTTCGCCGGCCTTGGCCTGAAGCGTGGCGAGCGTCTCGGGGTCTATCTCGACAAGCGGCACGAAACCGTGGTCGCGATGTTTGCCGCCGCCGCCGCAGGCTCCGTCTTCGTTCCGATCAATCCGATCCTCAAGCCGCGCCAAGTCGGCTACATCCTGCGCGACTGCAATGTGCGGCTCTTGGTGACTTCGCGGCAGCGCGCGGCCGATCTGGCCGAGGAAATCGCAACCTGCCCCGATCTCGCCTGGGTTGTTTCGGTCGATGAAAGCGCGCCGGGTATGGCCGGCGGGCCGACCCGTCTTTCCTGGCAAGAAGCCGTCGCGGCGCGCGGGCCCGGCAGCCCCGCCCGAATCATCGATACGGACATGACGGCAATCCTCTATACCTCTGGCAGCACCGGCAATCCCAAAGGCGTCGTGCTGTCCCATCGCAACATGGTCGCGGGCGCCAAGAGCGTGAGCCAATATCTCGAGAACGGGCCGTCCGATCGCATCCTCTCGGTCCTGCCGCTGAGCTTCGATGCCGGGTTGAGCCAGCTCACGACGGCGTTTGCGGCAGGCGCCCGCGTCGTGCTGCTCAACTATCTCCTCCCGCGCGATGTGGTTCGCGCCTGCGCCGAGGCGGAGATCACCGGCCTCACCGGCGTGCCGCCACTGTGGATCCAGCTCGCCGAGCTCGAATGGCCCGAGGCGGCTGCGCGCGCCATGCGCTATTTCGCCAATACCGGCGGCCGCATGCCCCGCGCCACGCTCGATCGCCTGCGCGCGGTCATGCCCAAGGCCAAGCCTTATCTGATGTACGGCCTGACCGAGGCCTTTCGTTCGACATATCTCGATCCCGCCGAGGTCGACCGGCGGCCTGATTCGATCGGCAAGGCCATCCCCAATGCCGAGATCTTGGTGGTGCGGCCCAATGGCGAGAAATGCGGGCCGGACGAAGAAGGCGAGCTCGTCCACCGCGGCGCGCTGGTGGCGCTGGGCTATTGGAACGATGCCGAGAAGACTGCCCTGCGCTTCCGCCCGGCGCCGGGCCAGCCCAGCGGCATCTGCCTCCCCGAAATCGCGGTCTGGTCGGGCGACCGCGTGCGGCGCGACGCCGAGGGCTTTCTCTATTTCGTCGGACGGCTCGACGAGATGATCAAGACCTCAGGCTATCGCGTCAGTCCGACCGAGGTCGAGGAAGTGATCTATTCGACGGGTCTCGTCGGCGCGGTGGCGGCGCTCGGCGTCCCCCATCCGCGGCTGGGGCAGGGGATCGTCGTGGTGGCGACGCCGCCGGCCGATGGGCGGCTCGATGAGGAGGCTTTGCTTGTCGCCTGCCGGCGCAACATGCCGCAATACATGGTGCCGCTGCTCGTCATTGAGCGCACGAGCCTGCCGCGGAATCCGAACGGCAAGATCGACCGCAAACTGCTGGCCCACGAGCTTGCCGCCAGCTTCGAGCGCGAGAGCGCATGAGCCCGCCGCCCAACGCGCATCCGACGATCGCCGCCTTCGGAGTCAGCGCCGGCTGCCTCGAGGTAGGCGGCATGCCCTTGACGCGGCTCGCCGAGCGGGTGGGAGAGACGCCGTTCTTCGCCTATGACCGGCGGCTCATCGACGCGCGCATCGGGCATTTGCGGCAGCATTTGCCGAAGGACGTGGCGCTCCACTACGCCATCAAGGCCAATCCGATGCCGGCCGTGGTCCAGCATCTCGCGCATTCGGTCGATGGCTTCGATGTGGCCTCGGCGCGAGAGATGCAGGTCGCGCTCGACACGCCGATGTCCGCCGATCGGATCGGCTTTGCCGGGCCGGGAAAGTCACGCGGAGAGCTGGCGCAGGCGATGGCCGCGGGCGTCACGATCGAAGTCGAATCGGTGGGCGAATTGCGCGCCATCGCGCAACTGGCCGAGCGGTCGGTCATGCGCCCGCGCGTCGCGCTCCGCGTCAATCCGGATTTCGAGGTCAAGGGCTCGGCCATGCGCATGGGCGGCGGCCCCGCGCAATTCGGCATCGATGCCGAGCAGGTTCCCGACGCGTTGCGCGAGATGGGCGCGCGCGGCCTCGATTTCCTGGGCTTTCACATCTTCGCGGGAGCGCAGAATCTGCGCGCGGATTTGATCCAATCCTTGCAGGAGCGCACGATCGAACTCGCGATCGCGCTGTCCCGCCAAGCGCCCGCGCCTGTCCGGCACCTCAATATCGGCGGCGGCTTCGGCATCCCCTATTTTCCGAAGGATTTGGCGCTCGACATCCGCCCGATCGGGGAAAGCCTGGCGCGGCTTATTGAGAAGCGGGTGAAGCCGACGCTGCCGCAAGCGCAAGTGATCATCGAGCTCGGCCGCTATATCATCGGCGAGGCCGGGATTTACGTCACGCGGATCATCGACCGCAAGCAATCGCGCGGGCAGGTGTTTCTCGTCACCGATGGCGGCCTCCATCATCAGCTTGCCGCCTCCGGCAATTTCGGCCAGGTGATCCGGCGCAACTACCCTGTCGCCATCGGCAATCGCATGGACGAATCCCGCACCGAAACCGTGAGCGTCGTCGGCTGTCTCTGCACGCCCTTGGATCTGCTGGCGGACAACGTCGAGCTGCCGCGCGCCGAGGTGGGCGACCTCGTCGTCGTCTTCCAATCCGGCGCCTACGGCCTGACTGCGAGCCCGATCAATTTCCTAAGTCACCCGGTGCCGCCCGAAGTGCTGGTGTGAATGGCGAGAGGCTCTAGACTCCGAAGTGGCCGCGGTACCAGGCGACGAAGCGCGGGATGCCTTCGTCGATCGTCGTGGTCGGATGGAACCCCAAGTCGCGCTCAGAGTCCGTGATGTCGGCGTAGGTCGCGGGCACGTCGCCCGGCTGCATCGGCAATAGCTCGACGATCGCCTTTCGGCCGATCGCCGCCTCGAGCAAAGCGACGAAGTGGCGCAGATCCTCGCTGCGATGGTTGCCGAGATTGTAGAGTCGGAACGGCACGCCGTCGGAATCCGGCTGCGCCGGCCGGTCGAGTGCGGCCACCACGCCGGCCACGATGTCGTCGATGAAGGTGAAGTCGCGCTGCATGACGCCGCGGTTGAAGAGCTTGATCGGCTTTCCCGCGATGATCGCCTCGGTGAAAAGCCAGGCGGCCATGTCCGGACGCCCCCAGGGCCCATACACCGTGAAGAAGCGCAGGCCGGTCATCGGAATGCCGTAGAGATGGGCGTAGCAATAGGACATCAGCTCGTCCGCCTTCTTGGTGGCGGCATAGAGCGATTGCGGCGTGTCGACGCGGTCGCCGATCGCGAAGGGCAGCTTGGTGTTGCCGCCATAGACCGATGAAGAGCTGGCGAAGACCAGATGCTTCAATGAGGCATGATCGCGGCAGGCCTCGAGAATTTCGAGATGACCCTGAATATTCGCGGTGATATAGGCGCGCGGATGGGTCAGCGAGTAACGCACGCCCGCCTGCGCCGCGAGGTGGACGATTCCATCGACATCGGGATTGCGCGAAAGGAGCTCCGCAAAACCGCCGCGCCCTGCCAAGTCCAGGCGATGGAAGGTGAAGCGCGGCTCTCGGTCGAGCTCGGCGAGCCGGGCTTCCTTCAGCGCGACCGAGTAATAGTCGTTGAGGTCGTCGACGCCGATCACCCGCTCGCCTCGCTTCAACAGCGCGGCGCTGGTGTGATAACCGATGAAGCCGGCGGCGCCGGTAACGAGGACGGTCATGACGCTTGGCGGAGCTCGAACAGGGCTGAAGAGGGAAGGAGAACTATCGCCGGCAGTTTATCGCCGATTCAATCGTGATTTCCAGAGCCGACCGTATCGCAGAGATGCTCGCTCATAAAGTCGAGAGTCCGGCGGAGCCCGTCGCGAATCGAGGTTGTGGCGGCAAAGCCGAAGGCCTTGGTCGCCGCGGTCGGATCGCCAATGGAAACCCGGATATCGCCGGCGCGCTCGGGATGGTGCTCGATCCGCGACTGGTGGCCGACGATCTCGCCGATGACGGTGGCAAGCTCGATGACCGAGGTCACGCGGCCCGTGCACAGGTTGAAGATCCGGGCGTCGGCGCGGAGATCGGCCATCGCCGCCACGAGATAAGGCACGATGTCGCCGACGTAGATGAAGTCCCGCACCTGCGCGCCGTCGCCGAAGATGTCGATCGTCCCGTGATTGACGGTTCTGTCGACGAAGATCGAGATGACGCCGGAATAGGGCGACCGCGGGTCTTGCCGCGGTCCGTAAACATTGAAGAAACGCAGGCCCAGATTGGGAATCCGGTGGACCGACCAAGCGATTTGCCCATGCAGCTCGCAACCAAGCTTATCCGCTCCATAAGAGGACAGCGGGTGCGTCGCTGCGGTCTCTGCCAGCGGCATATGCGGGTTCGCGCCATAGACGGCGGCGGAGGAAGCATAAACAACGGGGACGGGCGCCACCGGATTGATGCGCCGCACGGCGTCGAAGACCGTGATCGTGCCGGTGAGGTTGCTGCGGTGGGTCCCGAGCCAATCCTCGGTGCAGCGCTGCACCGAGGCGACCGCCGCCAGATGGAAGCAGCCGTCCACTCCGGTCATCGCCTCCAGGACAATTTTGCGATCGGCGACGTCGCCGATCAGAATCTCCGCTCCTTCGATCGCCTCGTGCCGCCGTCCGTTGGAGAGATCGTCGAGAATCCGCACGCGGTCGCCGCGCTTCAGCAGCGCTTCCACGAGATGCGAGCCGATGAAGCCGCAGCCGCCCGTTACAAGCCATCTCGCCATAATCGAATCCTGCGCCTTGGTGGGCTATTGCTGACAGGGACGGTGCGCGGCCGAATGTCCCTACTTTCGCCTGGAGAGAATGCTGACCCAATCGACATGACGCAAGAGTTCGAAGCAGGCGTGGCACAGCCGCCGATGGAGGCTCACGACATCGTCTTCGGCCATGTGAAGCCCACACCAGCCGCAGCGCAAGGCGAGGCCGGAGCTTTCGACTTCAACCTTCGCTCGCGTGCCGCCATCCATTAACGAATTCTCCGCATCTCTTACGCAAGATTTTACCTGAAGGCGGTAAACGAAAGGTATCGAAAACCAAAGCCATCCGCTCAAGCCGGCGCGGAATTGTCCACGATATCGCTCTTTGCTACCATCTTGTGATGACCAATCGGCGCGCGCTGATCCTCGATCGGGACGGCGTCATTAACCACGACACCGGCTATCTTCATCGCATCTCGGAATGCCGTTTCATCGACGGCATATTCGAGATGGCGGCGGCCTTTGCTGCCGAGGGATTCGTCATCGTCGTCGCCACCAACCAGGCAGGCATCGGCCGCGGCTATTATGGCGAAGCGGATTTCGAGAAGCTGATGGCGTGGATGAAGGGCGAATTTGCCCGGCACGGTGCGCCGCTCGCGGCGGTCTATCATTGCCCCGACCACCCGACGGAAGGGCTGGGCGCCTATCGGCGCGACAGCCCCTGGCGGAAACCGCGGCCGGGCATGTTGCTGCAGGCGGCGGCCGATTTGGGGCTCGACCTCACCCGGTCATGGTGCGTCGGCGACAAGATGCAGGACATCGAGGCCGGGCGCGCCGCCGGCGTGGGCACGCTCGTGCTCTACGATCCGGCGGCCAAGGGAGTCGAGCGGAAGCAGGATTATTGGGTTGTCTCGCGTCTTTCCGAGGTCGCGACGCTGTGCCGGGCCGAGAGCGATCAGAAGGCCGGCAACAGCGGCTAGACGATGAGCGCAAAATCGGATTTTGTCCGCCAATAGGCCAACATGTCGTCGATCGTTTGATCGAGGGAAATCTCCGCCCGCCATCCTGTCGCCTGCGTCAGTTTCGTGCAATCGCCCCAAATGATTGGCTCATCCGTAGGGCGAAAGAGCTTCGGGTCGGCCTCGGGGACAATGTCGCGCCGCGTCGAGCGTGCGAGGACCCGCGACAGGATCTCCGCCATCGGATAGGCGGTTGAGCCGCCAAGATTGTAGACATCGCCGCTCTTCCCGCGCTCTTGCAGGAGCACAAGACCACGGTTGAGATCGCGGACATCGACGATCGTTCGCCGCGTCTTTAGGTTGCCAACGCGAATGCCATTGGCCTCGGGATGGCGCTCGAGCCAGACCGCGCGACGGACGAAGTCGGAGGGCGCATCGCCGGTCTTGCGGGAACCGGTGCAATTGAAGATACGGACGCGCACCGTGTCGAGCTTGTAACTTGCCCAGTATTGGTAGGCGAGTAAGTCGGTGGCGACCTTGGAGACCCCATAGGGGTGCACCGGGAGCAGCGGTGCGCTCTCCGAAATTGGAACTTTCTCCGGCTCGACCGGTCCGTATTCCGCGGAGGAGCCGGCAACGATGACACGGACGTCCGAGCCCAAGCGCCGTATGGCTTCGAAAACATTTGCCGTGCCGATGACGTTGCTTTCCAAGGTCTCGATCGGGCGCTGCCACGAAATCGTCGGATAGCTCTGCGCCGCTAAATGAAACACAGCCGAAGGCCGGAAGCGCATTAGCGAGTCATAGACCGAGCACCAATCGCGAATATCGACCTCTTCGAGCGGAAGACCGGCAAGATCGGCGGGATCCACCGTCGGCTTGTAATAGCTCGCCAGAACATCGTGTCCCTGCGCGAGGAGCGCCTCCGCGAGATGCGACGCCATCATCCCGCCGCAGCCGCTGATCCAGATGCGCATTGGCCGGCTCCTCACAAAGCGCGTCGCAGGGGCGGTGCCGCGGCGAGGTGCCGCGGTTCCGTCACTGCGGCGACGATTGCGTCAAGATGCTGCATCTGCCCTTCCCAACTATAATTCGTTTCGGCAGCGGCGCGGGCCTTGACTGCCATTGCGGCGCGATATTCGACATGTCTCAGTAGGTGGAGGACATGATCAGCAAATTCCCTTGCATTGTCCGTCGCCAGAATGCCGTCGCCTTGGGAGAGGACGGTGCCGCTCCACGCGGGGATCGAGGCGACGCAGGGCAGCCCCATGGCCAACGCTTCGAGAAGCTTATTCTGGATCCCGCGCGCCATCCGCAGCGGCGCCACAAAAACCTCTGCCTCGTCGAGATAAGGCCGGGTGTCCGGAACCCGCCCTGTCACCGTAACGCCCGGCCTTTTGGCCAATTGCCTTACCGCTGCGACCGGCCGGCTGCCGCAGATGATGAAGTTCGCCTCGGGGATCTGCGCCCGGACGAGCGGCAGGACTTCATCGCAAAACCACAGGACGGCATCGATGTTCGGAAAATAATCCATAACGCCCGTAAAGACGATCGATGCTGGTCTCTTGGGACGGCCCGCGGATCGGAAATACTCGAGATCGACACCGTTGCCGACCAAACTAACCGGCACACCCGGAATGAGCCGCTCGAAATCGCCCCGCTCGACGGCGGTGCAGACCAGCGCATGCGAAAAGCTGTGAGCGATGTGCCGTTCGTAGGCGAGGAAACGTCGCTGCTCGAGTTGGTAGATCCACTTCAGGGGCGGCTTCGACCGCGCCGCATACTGGCCCCATTTCAGTGAATCGAGGTCGGCGAATTGCATGATCCGCGGCGTGCGCGAGAAGGGCTCCGCATATTGCGCCACATTGCAGCTATAGACCATGATGAGATCCGGCCGCAGTTCGTCATGACCGCGTCGAATCGCAGCGTGCAATTGGTCGTCGTTGTAGGCCGCTACCGAAAGCGGCTCGCCGGTGAAGAGCGCCTTGAGCGCGCGTAGCTTGCTCGACAGCGGCGTTAACGGAATTGCTGTGACGCTTTTTGTGTATCCGTGTAAGCCTGCGATGTTGCGAAGATCCGGCGTGCCGTCGGCCAGGCAGAAGACATGCACCTCATGTTCCTTCGAGAGGTGCCGAATCTCGTTGAATGTCGTAATCTTGTCCCCGCGATCTGGCGGGAAAGGGACGCGCTGGCACACGAAAAAAACTCGCATCAGCGAACTCCGCGGAATTGGCTCTCGCTTGTCAACGCTCTAACCTTGAACCCAGGCGCCAATCCACTGATTCTCATATATAAATCACGCAAGAGCTAGGGCCGACAGGACTCCATCCGAAAATCCAGGTTAATTTGTATTTCTTCACATCCCGTCAAGCGTATAGGAACTAGAAGGTCGGTCGCGCCGCCACTGAGAGAGGCAATTCGTTAATGCTAATTCGTTCGCGAGCACCCTTGCGGCTGGGCTTGGCAGGCGGGGGAACCGATGTGTCGCCCTATTGCGACACTTATGGCGGCGCGGTGCTCAATGTTACGATCGACCTCTATGCCTACACGATCATCGAGCCGGCGGATGATGGCCACGTTTCGTTCACCGCAGCGGACCTCAACGAGGTTTTCGAGGCGCCGGCCGAGGCGGCGATGGAGATCACCGACCCGCTGATCCTGCATCGGGCCGTCTATCGCCGGATCGTCAACCAGTTCAATGGCGGCCGTCCCTTGTCCTGCCGTATTCGGACTTTTTGCGACGCGCCGCCGGGCTCGGGCCTCGGCACGTCCTCGACCATGGTCGTATCGCTCGTCAAGGCTTTCGTCGAATGGCTCAATTTGCCGCTCGGCGAATACGAGATCGCGCACTTGGCCTTCGAGATCGAGCGCTTCGACGCGCGTCTCCAGGGCGGGCGCCAGGACCAATACGCCGCGACCTTCGGGGGCGTCAATTTCATCGAGTTCTACACCAATGAACGGGTCATCGTGAATCCGCTGCGGGTCAAGAACTGGATCATGTCGGAGCTGGAGACCTCGCTTCTCTTGTTCAACACCGGAGTCTCCCGCTCCTCCGCCAAGATCATCGCCCAACAGAGCGCCAATCTGATGGCCAACAGGACAGCGGCGCTCGAGGCCATGCACGAGCTCAAGACCGATGCCTTCGGCATGAAGGAGTGCCTGCTCAAGGGCGACATCCGCGGCTTCAGCGGCTTCATGCGCAAATCCTGGGAAGCTAAGAAGAAGACCGCCGAGGGCATCAGCAACAATCAGATCGAACGTGTCTGCCTCGCGGCCTTCGAGGCCGGGGCAATGGCGGCCAAGGTGTCGGGTGCCGGCGGCGGCGGCTTCATTACCTTCTTGGTCGATCCGGCGCGCCGCGTCGAGGTGATGCGCGCGCTCGAGAGACAGGAGGGCCGGGTCACGACCTGTCATTTCACTCGGCAGGGCACCGAAGGATGGAAAATCTATTGAGCGCCGGCGCCTGTGGCTTGGCCGGCATGGCGCTTCAAAGGAAGTCCTGAATGTATGCCGTTGTGCTCGCGGGCGGGCAGGGAACGCGGCTTCGGCCCTTGGTCGGCGACCTCCCAAAGCCGATGGCGCCGGTTCATGGGCGGCCCTTCCTTTGTTACCTGCTCGACCTGCTCGAGCGCCAAGGCATCACCGATGTCGTGCTCTCCGTCGGCTATCGCCACGAGCAGATCACGGCTTTTTTCGGCCGGCAATACCGGGGCCTGGGTCTTGCCTATGCAATCGAAGCCGAGCCGCTCGGCACGGGCGGGGGGCTGCAGCGGGCCCTCGGCCTGGTCGAGCGCTTTCCGGCCTTCGCCCTTAACGGGGATACCTATCTCGAGCTCGACTATCGCG
>Ga0209517_10010224_pt1 | contig 10498 bp, 8 predicted proteins | sample PeaSoiMetSII2010_FD_187695 | JGI IMG/M metagenome (GOLD analysis project Ga0209517, IMG submission 187695) | Peat soil microbial communities from Weissenstadt, Germany - SII-2010 (SPAdes) (version 2) | ecosystem: Environmental > Terrestrial > Soil > Wetlands > Peat | place: Germany: Weissenstadt... | reverse complement strand
CTGGCAATTCGGTTGCGAAGCAGGCGAAAGTGATCAAAAACGAGCCCTTCAACATCAGTCCGCGCCTTTGGGAAGCACAGCGTCAGGCTGCCCGAAGCCAGTTGGAGGAACTGCAGGCGCAGGTCGAAGCCTACGAACGTCTCCAGTCCGGCAGGAGCAGGGAAGCCGTCCTTGAAGCGGTGGAGGATCTTCCCAAAGCACTGATCCGCACCCGCATTGCGTCGGGCATGACGCAGGCGGGACTCGCGAGGAGGTTGGGTGTAAAACCGCAGCAGGTGCAGCGCTACGAAGCCACCGAATACGAGAGCGCCAGCTTCGGCCGGATTCGGAAAAACGTGCAGGCACTCGATCTGAGAATCCCCAAAGCCATACGGCTGGTTCGCGGCCGATAACGCCCCACCCCCTTCCCGTCCTATACTACAGGTTTGAGCCCTTTAGCCCCGTTTTCTGCACCCCTGGGTACGGGTGTCACGAAACCACTCCAGCGAAGCCCCTTCGCTGCCATCAGGACCACTGCATGAGCTCACTCGCCGTCAATCCCATCAACCGCGCCGTCGGCTTCTACGAAGCACCGATCGGCAAAAAGGCCGTGATGGCCATCACCGGCCTGATCCTGTTCGGCTACGTCATCGGACACCTGCTCGGCAATCTCCAGATCTATGCCGCGGATCACGACCAGATCAACCGCTACGCGGCCTTCCTCCACAACCCGGCCAACGTGGTCCCGTTGTGGGCCATCCGCGCGTTCCTGTTAGCGGCCGTGGTCCTGCACATCACCGCCTCCCTCCAACTCTGGCTCCAGAATCGCGCGGCGCGGCCGATCTCCTACGTGCGCAAGCAGGACGTCCCCACATCCTACGCGGCGCGCACCATGCTGTGGAGCGGCCCCATCGTGGGCGCCTTTATCGTCTTCCACGTCCTGCACCTCACAGTCGGCGCCGTCCTGCCGCTCCAGGACGTGAACGGCAGCGCCGCCACCCCGGACGTGTACCACAACGTGATCGCCGGGTTTCAAAACGTCTGGGTTTCGGGCTTTTACATCGTCGCCATGATCCTGTTGTGCATGCACCTGTACCACGGGCTGTGGAGCATGTTTCAGTCGATGGGGGTGGACCATCCGCGCTACACGCCCTGGCTCAAAAAAGGCGCGGCGATGGTGGCCATCCTGATCGCCATCGGCAACTGCTCCATCCCCATCGCCGTCATGGCCGGTATCTTGAAGCTCTGAGGACACCAGCATGGAACTCGATTCGAAATGCCCGACAGGCCCGATTGAAACGCGGTGGGACCGTCACCGTTTCAACCTCAAGCTGATGAATCCGGCCAACAAGCGCAAGCACACGATCATCGTGGTGGGAACCGGCCTGGCGGGCGGATCCGCTGCGGCGTCCCTGGCCGAGCTGGGCTACAACGTGAAGTGCTTCTGCTTCCAGGATTCGCCGCGCCGGGCGCACTCCATCGCCGCGCAGGGCGGAATCAACGCCGCCAAGAACTACCACAACGATGGCGACAGCGTGTACCGCCTTTTCTACGACACCGTCAAGGGGGGCGACTTCCGCTCGCGGGAGTCCAACGTCTACCGCCTCGCGCAGATCAGCCTCAACATCATCGATCAGTGCGTGGCGCAGGGCGTCCCGTTCGCGCGCGAGTATTCCGGCTATCTGGATAACCGCTCCTTCGGCGGCGCCCAGGTATCGCGCACCTTTTATGCCCGCGGCCAGACCGGCCAGCAACTGCTCCTGGGCGCGTACCAGGCCCTCGAACGCCAGATCGGCGCCGGCCAGGTCGAGATGTTCCCGCGCACCGAGATGCTCGACCTCATCGTGGTGGATGGGCGCGCCCGCGGCATTGTCACGCGCAATCTCATCACCGGCAAAATCGAATCCCACCTGGCCGAGACCGTGGTGCTCGGCACCGGCGGCTACGGCAACGTCTATTACCTCTCCACCAACGCCAAGGGTTGCAATGCCACGGCCATCTGGCGCGCCTACAAACGCGGCGCGCTGTTCGGCAATCCGTGCTTCACCCAGATTCATCCCACCTGCATTCCGGTGTCCGGCGAATACCAAAGCAAGCTCACCCTGATGAGCGAATCCCTGCGCAACGACGGCCGCGTCTGGGTGCCGCTAGCGAAGGGCGACGTGCGACCCGCCGCCAAGATCCCGGAAAACGAGCGCGACTACTTCCTGGAGCGCAGATACCCCAGCTTCGGCAACCTTGTCCCGCGCGACGTGGCTTCGCGCAACGCCAAGATGGTGTGCGACGAAGGGCGCGGCGTGGGTGAATCGGGCCTCGCCGTCTACCTGGATTTCAGCGATGCCATCCAGCGCCTCGGCGCGCCGGTCATCAAGGAGCGCTACGGCAACCTGTTCGACATGTACCAGCGCATCACGGGCGAAGATCCTTACAAGGTCCCCATGCGAATCTTCCCCGCCATCCACTACACCATGGGCGGCTTGTGGGTGGACTACAACCTCATGTCGACCATCCCCGGCCTGTACGTCATCGGCGAAGCCAATTTCTCCGACCACGGCGCCAACCGCCTGGGCGCCAGCGCTCTCATGCAAGGCCTGGCGGACGGCTATTTCGTCCTGCCCAACACGATCAACGACTACATAGCCTCGGCGAAACTGGAAAAGATCGACGACTCGCACCCGGCCGTCAAAGAAACCGAAGCCCAGACCGCCGGAATTACGATGCGTCTCCTCGAGATCAAGGGCACGCGTTCGGTGGATTCCTTCCACCGCGATCTGGGCAAGCTGATGTGGGAATACTGCGGGATGTCCCGCACGGCCGAGGGACTGCAGCATGCGCTCTCCAAAATTCCCGAAATGCGCGAGCAGTTCTGGCACGACGTCAAAGTCCTCGGCGCCGGCGAGGAGCTCAATCAGTCCCTGGAGAAGGCCGGCCGCGTGGCCGATTTCTTCGAGCTTGCCGAGCTGATGTGCCTGGACGCGCTGGCCCGCAACGAATCCTGCGGGGGCCACTTCCGGGAGGAATACCAGACCGCCGAAGGCGAAGCCGCCCGCGATGACGACCACTACTCTTACGCGGCCGCCTGGGAATTCCGCGGCGTGGGGATTCCGCCCACGCTGCACAAAGAGCCTCTCTCCTTTGAATACGTGCACCCTGCGCAACGGAGCTACAAGTAATGCGAATCATCCTCCACATCTGGCGCCAGCGAAATGCGGCGGAAAAGGGCAGCATGGTGCGCTACGAGGTGCCCAACGTCAGCGAGCACATGTCGTTCCTGGAGATGCTCGACGTATTGAACGAGGACCTGGTCGCCAAAGGCGAAGATCCCGTGGCCTTCGACCACGATTGCCGCGAGGGCATCTGCGGCATGTGCGGGTGCATGGTGAACGGCGTGGCCCACGGTCCGCTGCCCGGCACCACCCTCTGCCAGCTCCACATGCGCCACTTCAAGGATGGCGACGAACTCTACCTGGAGCCCTGGCGCGCCCGCGCCTTCCCCGTCGTCAAGGACCTGGTAGTCGACCGCTCCGCCTTCGACCGCATCATCGCCGCCGGCGGCTTCATCTCCGCCTCGACCGGCAGCGCCCCCGACGGCAACGCCATCCCCGTGCCCAAGGAAAATGCCGATCGCTCCATGGACGCCGCGGCCTGCATCGGATGCGGCGCCTGCGTTGCCATGTGCCCGAACGCCTCGGCCTCGCTCTTCACGGCCGCCAAAATCGCGCACCTCGGCCTTCTGCCGCAGGGCCACCCCGAGCGCCAGCAGCGGGTAGTCGCCATGGTAGCCCAGGCGCGGCAGGAGTTGTTCGGAAGCTGCACCAATATCGGCGAGTGCGAAGCCGTGTGCCCGAAGGAGATCAAGCTCTCCGTCATCGCGCTGATGAATCGCGAATTCCTGGCCGCGAAGTGGACGGGGCGGGCGGGGGTGGCGGAGGACTGACAGGGGCTGCACCGCAACGCCCGAATCCCGGCGATCTCGGCCTGGAGCGTGTGCTGCTTGGCATCCTTGAGCAGGCCGGCGCCGAGGCCCTTGCCCTGCCACGCCGACGCAACCGCGAGGCGCGCGAGCAGCATGATCGGAACAGGGTGACGCGCGAGCCCCTTCTTCAGGCGTTCGGGCGCACCGTCATACTCTACCTGGCCGACCACCAGCGTGTAGTACCCGGCGACTTCCGCATCCGCCATTGCGACCTAGGTCTGCGAGGCCTCGGCCTGCTGGTTCTGAAGCGCGTAACGACAGTTGAACCGGTCGGCGCCGTGGTGTCGCCGCAGGTTTTCGATCCGGAGAGTCACCTAAACGCCGCCACGCTCGAACACACTCGGCTCCTTGAGCAGCTTCGCAAGTTGCGCCGGCGGGCAGGGCGGCGCCGATAGTGCCGCTTGAAAAGCTTCCCACCGCGCGGCGGTCAGCCCGAAGCGGCGGCGGTCGGGCAAAGTCTCCTCGGCACGCGCCAGAGCGCTCTCCAGAACGAATTCGCTCAGGGAGCGATGCGCGGCGGCAGCGGCGGTCTGGAGGGTCCGCTTGGCCGATGAAGTTAACCGCAGATCAAGCTTCTCATGGCGGGCTGCCATTCTCTTTTTCGCGATGGCCATTTCACTTCTCATCGTAGCGAAACCCGCCGCGGCGCCCCCCTCACCGTTGCCGGTGCTGTTCGCGGATCACGCGCGGATCGTCCATGCGCGGGCTGCCGGGCGCGGGATCGAGCGGGTCCTTCACTTTATCCGGGTCGAAAATCGCACGGTCGGCGGGCACCACGGTGTACGGCGTGAAATCGGGCTGATCGGTGAAGCACTCCGACAGATCCGTGGCTGCCGCGTCGAAGAGGTTGAGCGGCGGCAGGCCCAGCAGGCGAAAAACCGTCTTCAGCATTCCCGGGAAGCTCGAATTTCCATGCGCGGCGTAGTTCCGGCGCGCGTATGGACTCACGACCAGCAAGACGGTGCGATGCGAATCCACGTGGTCCACGCCGCCCTGGGCATCGTCTTCCGTCACGAAGATGGCCATCTCGCGCCACCACGGCGTGTGCGACAGGTATTCCACAATCCGGCCGAGGGCATAATCGTTATCCGCCATGTAAGACGCGGGGTACGGATATCCGTCGGCCGGGCGCGTCCGCGCCCCGTGGTCCTGGGGGAGATGCATGAAGACGAACTGCGGGAACGGCTCTCCGCCGGCCATGTACTTGCGCTCCACTTCGGCGATAAACTGCGCCGCCCGGTACTGATCCGGAATGTTCATGTTGAATTGCGGATAGTCGCGCGAAGTGTTGCGGTAGAGCGGATCGGGCATGGGCACATTGGTGACGAAACGCGCGCCGGTGGGCTTCTCGCCGGGCTCCTCCTCCACGCCCGCCAGCTCGAATCCCTCGCCGTAATTGCGGAAGGCGATGGCGTGCCGCTCCAGGTGATGCCAGATGGTGCCCGCTTCCAGTTGCTCCTCGGGATGCACCGAGGAACTCGACCCGGCAAACAGCAGGCGCCCCGGCGCGCTGGTCGGCAGGCGGAACTCCTTCTCGCCGCCGTACGCCGCCATCAGGGACGATTCCGTCCAGGCATTGGGGTACGAGCCGACCAACCAGTGGTGCCCATCCACACTGACTTCCGAATCGGCATAGAAGTTGTCGCTGAAGGCGAAGCGCCGCGCCAGTTCATGATGGTTGGGGCTGACCTTGACGCCGGTCAAAGTGGGCAGGGAGGCGGCCGGCCGCCGCTCCGGCGCCACCGTGGCGTCGAGGCCCAGGCGCGCCAGCGCGCTCACTCCCGCCACTGCGCCGTCGGAGGCACTGGGTATATCGCCGAACACCTCGTCGAAGGTGCGGTTCTCCTTGACGATCACCAGCACGTGCCGGATGCCCGCGGGCAGCGGCAGCGCAGCCTCGCGCGCCGGAGCGAAGCCGTTGTTGCGCAGGACCACTTCCGTGAGGCGCGCCAGATCGTCCGCCCGCGGTGCGGCGAACACCGAAATCGAGCCGCGGCGCCGCGTACCCTGGAACGAATCCTCCGCGCCCAGGGGACGGTCGTTCGGCCCGGTGCCGCGACCTTTGGCATTCACCGCGTAGAGCGTGTTCCCGAACGCCGCCGTACGCGTGGGGAACCAACCTGCCGGCAGATGGCCGATCAGCCGCATCTGGCGCGTGTCGACGATGCCGATGGCATTGATTCCCGCCTCCGCCACCAGCAGCCAATGTTGCGGCGCGTAATACGTCAGCCCCACGGGCAGTACGCCCCGCAGAGATTCCAGCCCCGGAATGCGGATCGGAATGGTGGCGCGAATTTTGGCCGTCCGCCCGTCTAACACGGTGATGGAATCGTTGTGGCCGTTGGAGACGAACACCTCGTCGCCGCTCACCGCCACGCCCGACGGGCTGCTTCCGCCAAAGCTCGCGCCGCCGAACGGCAGGCCGGTACGCACCAGCGCCTCCAGGCGCGGTTTCTCGGGGTGGGACAAGTCCACCACCGCCAGGGAATTCGATTGGGGCACGTTGGGATCGCCCAGCGCGGGCACGTCCACCGGCCCGCTAGCGGTTTCCCGCCGCGCTCCCTTCATGGATTCCTCAGAGGGGAATCCGAACGCCGGGAACGGCAACCCCGTCGCCAGCGCCCCTTTCTGCGTCGCGCCCGGAAGCGCGCGGTACTCGAACATGCCGATGTTGGTGACGTAAGCCTTTCGCCCGTCGACCGAAATCGCGATGGCAAACGGCAGCCGGCCCAGGCGCAGCGATCCCAGAATCCGCCGACTTTTGGTATCGATCGCCACCAGCCGGAAATTGGCCTGGTCGAGCACGTAGAGCCGTCCGCGCGCGCGGTCGAGCGCCAGGTCGCCGCTATAGCTGTCGGCGAACCCACCCTGGTTGAGCGAGAGCACGTGCTTCTTCGCGCCATTTTTCGGATCGAGCACGCGCACACGTCCCGAGTCGCCTTCGGAGGCGTACAGTTCGTGGTCGCCGGCAAAAGCCAGGCCCATGAATACGCTGTGCCAGTCGTCCTCTTCCGGTTCGCTGGAATCGCGCCTGCGCCGCGGCGCCACGATCTGACGCGCGGTCCACGCACTCTGCTCCTGGTGCAGCACGGTGAGGGAATAGCGGTCCGGGCCGCCATTGGCCGAAACCACCAGGTTACCGCTCGGGCTGACGGCCAGTCCGAACGGCCCGGGTCCGGTCACGTATTGCTCTCCCAGCGGGGTGACGATTCTTCCACCGGGCAGGATGCTTTCCGTGGCCGAGCCGCGGTCCGTCGGCCGGTTGCCCGCGGGCGCGGTATAGTCGGCGGCCAGGGCGCGGAAGGCCGCGAAAGCGAAAATTAACGCTCGTAAGTCAGGCATGCGAGTAGTCGAATCGTACCGCATCCACGCTAAGATATGATGACATGCCCGGGTATCGCGAAATCGCTCCCTCGCCCCGCTTGGCTGGAGCCATCGAGTGCTTCTGGACCATCGAGCAGCAGGGCCCGGAGCCGCTCCACCGGGTCGTGCCGGATGGCTGCGCCGATATCCTCTTCGCGCGCGACGGCGATGCCGCCGGAATCCAGGCGGTCGGACCCATGACGCGCTACCGCGATTTTCCGCTGCCCCCGGGCCGCCTGCTGGTGGGCGCGCGCTTCCATCCAGGGATGTGGACGGCCCATCTTGGTATTCCCGCCGGCTGCATCACGGACGAGACTCTGCCGCTCGACGACCTTTGGGGCGCCCGCGCGCGCACGCTGCGCGACCGGCTAGGCGAAGCGCGCTCGGCGGAACAGGGGATCGCCGCACTGGAGCACTCGCTTCCCCCCAGCTCGCTTTCCGCCAGTCGCGAAACCGGCCCGTTCCACCGCGCCCTGGCCTGGATGGCGGAGCGGCACGGCTGCGTTTCGATCGACGACCTGGCGGATCAATCGGGCATGAGCGTGCGGCAATTCCGCCGCGTCTGCCGCGAGCAAACCGGGCTCACGCCCAAGTTCCTGGCGCGGGTCTTGCGGTTTCGCCATGCCATGGCGCAGGTTCGCGCTCATCCCTGCGCCTTCGCACACCTGGCTCTCGATTGCGGCTATTACGACCAGGCGCACTTCATCAACGAGTTCCGCGAACTCTCGGGCCGCACACCGGCGGCGGTAGCGGATGGCCGTTTTTTCCAATCGCCCTAGCGCTCCTCTTCCGTAAGATGTCGGTGTAAGGAGCAACTGATGAGCAACATTGCCAACGACCGGCGCATCGACTACATCGAGTTCCCGGCAACCGATATTGCCGCAACCAAGCGCTTTTACCATGACGTTTTCGGCTGGACCTTCGAGGACTACGGTCCGGATTACACCAGCTTTTTCGACGGACGCCTCGCCGGCGGATTCTGGACGGCGCCCAAGGTCCAATCCGGCGGGGCGCTGATTGTGCTTTACGCGGCCGACCTGGAAGACATCGAAGCCAAGGTGAAGGCCGCCGGAGGAACCATCGTGAAGCCGACCTTCTCGTTTCCCGGGGGACGCCGGTTCCACTTCAGCGATCCCAGCAGCAATGAACTGGCTGTCTGGTCGGAGTGACAGGAGCGGCAGGGCGACAGACGACAAAAAACGATCGTCTGTCCCACCTACCAGCGTGCCATCCGCATCGGACGTAAGGCGGTCGCCGATATTGAACGACCAGCCCACGCCGAACGGTCCGGATCGCGTAGGCCGTGAACCGGTTCTCGGCGGGACCGCCGAACCCGGGCTGCGCGCAATCGCGGCGAAAAACCGGCGATGGCAGCCGTGAGAAATCCCGCACACCTCCGTCCCACGGCGTACCCGATGACCTCGCAAAATCCGCCGTTGGCTAGAGGTTTACCGGTCCTAAGGGAGTACCATGCGGACCATTCGACGGCGGCGGGACGTTACAATGGGACTTCACTGATCGAATGCCCAAGCGAATCGCCATCGTGGAGGACGAAGACGAGCTGGCCTCGCTGATTGAATACAATCTGAGCCGGCAAGGCTACCAGACCCAGCTCCTGAACGGCGCCAAGGGCACTTTGAAAACCCTGGAGCAGGGCAAGCCGGACCTCATTCTGCTGGATGTGATGCTGCCCGAAGTGGACGGGTTCGAACTCTGCCGGATGATCCGCCAATCCCCGGTGCTGGGCCGGACCCCGGTGCTGTTCCTGACTGCCCGTTCCGACGAGGTGGACCGCGTGCTGGGTCTCGAAATCGGCGGCGACGATTACATGACCAAACCCTTCAGCCCGCGGGAACTCATCGCACGCGTGAAGGCGCACTTGCGGCGCGAGGAGATGGACAACGAGCCAGGCGCGGTCGCGATCGGCCCTTTTAGGCTGGACCGCACATCGCGCCGCGTCCACCTGGCGGATAAAGAGATTTCCCTCACTTCCACCGAGTTCAACCTTCTGGAATTTTTCATGGCTAACCCCGGGCGCGCCTTCAGCCGGAGACAGCTTCTGGAGTCCGTCTGGGGCGAGCAGCGCTACGTCACCCCGCGCACGGTGGACGTCCACGTCCGCCGCTTGCGCGAGCAAATTGAAGAGCAGCCCGACAGCCCGCGCTACCTGACGACGGTGCGCGGTTTCGGCTACCGATTCGAGGAACCCGCTTGACCCGCGGGGTCTTTCCAAGATGACCGGCAGGATCTTTCTGAAACTGATCATTGGCGTGTTCTGCGTGCTACTGCTAGCCCTGGTCAGCGTGGATTACGGCGCCAGCGAAGTGGCGCGCGACGCGAACATCCGGAACGTCACGCAACAACTCACGGAAAAAGGCCGCATGCTGGCGCTTCTCTTGCCGGACCCCGCGGCTTGGGGAGTCGCAGACGCGCGGAGAATGGCCATCGCGGCAGGCGGCCGGATCACGGTTGTGCGATCGGACGGCAAGGTGCTGGTGGATTCCGAAGCCGATGCCGCCGGCATGGAGAGCCAAGCGAAGCTTCCCGAGCTGATGGCGGCGTGGCGCGGGCAGACCGGTTCCACCATCCGGCGGAGTGCGACCTCGGGAGCCGAGTTTCTGTACGTCGCGGTTCCCCTTGCCGGCGGCGCCATCCGCATGGCCATCCCGCTCTCGGAGATCGACCGCCAGGCCCGCCTGGTGCGCGAAAAAATCCTGTTCAGCACGGCCGTGGCGTTTCTCCCGGCGATTGCCATTGCGGCCGTGTTTTCCCGCTGGATCTCCGAGCGCTTCGCCGCCATCCTGTCGCATGCCGGCGAGCTGGCGCGCGGCAATTTCCGCGCCCGCGTGGTACGCCCCGGCAAGAGCGAATTCGGACAGCTCGGCCATACCCTCAACGCACTTTCGGAGAACCTGCAACGCACCGTGGAGCAGCTCCAGCGCGAGCACGCCGAACTGGAGCGCGTGGAGCGCGTGCGCAAGGACTTCGTGATCAACGTTTCGCACGAGCTGCGGACACCGCTGGCCTCCATCCAGGGTTATACCGAGACCCTGATCGATGGAGCGCTGGGCGACCCCCAGCACAATATGCGCTTTCTGCGCATCATCCGTCACAACGCCGAGCGCCTGGCCCGCATCACCGAGGACCTGCTGACGCTCTCGCGCATCGAGCAGCGCCGGC
>Ga0209517_10010220_pt1 | contig 10500 bp, 9 predicted proteins | sample PeaSoiMetSII2010_FD_187695 | JGI IMG/M metagenome (GOLD analysis project Ga0209517, IMG submission 187695) | Peat soil microbial communities from Weissenstadt, Germany - SII-2010 (SPAdes) (version 2) | ecosystem: Environmental > Terrestrial > Soil > Wetlands > Peat | place: Germany: Weissenstadt... | reverse complement strand
ATGCCGGCGAAGTCCAGCGAGGCTTCACGCTGCGGCGCTTTCCGACACCTTGGACGCTGGTGTTTGAGGTGCTGGGGATCAATCGCGTGCTGGCGTCCAATCCAGTGAATCGGCGATATCGCTGCCTGGATGTGGATCTCGAGACCGCAGGCGAGGCCGAGCAACCACCGGGAGCATTCCTGATGTTTCGGCGCGAAGTGTGGCAGAGGTTGGGCGGTTTTGACACACAGTTCCATCCGGTGTGGTTTGAAGATGTGGATTTCTGCAAGCGGGCGAGCGACTTGGGCCTGAAAATACGCTATATTCCGCGAGTTACGGCGCGCCATCGAGGTGGCCACAGTATTGCAGGGCTGGAGTGGTCATGCCGCGAGGTGTATTGGTATGTTAGCCTGCTAAAGTACGCCTCGAAGCACTTTCGCCCTGTGGGATACCGCCGGGTGACTGCGGCGGTGATGCTCGGTTCCTTGTTTCGAACGGCCGTTGAGATGGTGCGGCGGCGAAGTTTCAAGCCAATTCGGGTCTATGGAAAGATAGGTCGGCTCGCGGGACGCAGTCTAATCTCTGGCCGTGTCAGTGAACTAAACTGTTTGGGCAATTGCAGCAAGGCAACAGAGCAGCGACAGTTGTAAAAATACATAAGAATAGAGACACGACCCACATACATGTCCTGTAACGATCGGGTTTCCGTCACAATCGTCACCTTCAACAGCGGTCGGTTTATCAAGCGGTGCCTGGAATCGGTTTTAGCGCAGCGTTATCCCAACACGGAAATTATCGTGATCGATAACGCCTCGACGGACGGCACGGTGGACATCCTGGAGCAGTTCGTAGACCGCTGCCGGGTGATTTATAACGATGAAAACATCGGCTTCGCGGCGGCGCAAAATCAGGCCATCTCCATCAGCACCGGCGAATGGGTGCTGACGTTGAATCCGGACGTGCTGCTGCTGGAGAACTTCATCCAGGCGCTGGTGGATGCGGGACAGACCGATCCCAAGGTCGGGACCGTGTGCGGGAAGTTACTAACTATCCGGGCGACTTTTGATTTACCCGATAAGCCGTTGGTGGATTCGACGGGAATTTACTTCACTCCGATGCTGCGCCATCTGGACCGGGGCAGCCAGGAAATCGACAACGGGCACTATCTCAAACACGAGTTTGTGTTCGGCGCCACGGCCGCGGCTGCTTTGTACCGGCGCGGGATGATCGAGGATATTTCGCTGGACGAGGAATTTTTCGATCCAGATTTTTTTGTGTACCGCGAGGACGCCGACGTGGCCTGGCGGGCGCAATTGCTGGGCTGGCGCTGCATCTATACGCCGCACGCGCGCGGTTATCATGTGCGCAACGTTTTGCCGGGTAACCGGCGGGCGCTGCCTCCGGTGATCAACATGCACTCGGTGAAGAACCGCTTCCTGATGCGCATGAAAAACATCACCGGCGATTTGTACCGCAGGAACTGGTTTTCCATCACCACGCGCGATTTGGTGGTGATTTCCTGCTGCCTGGTGCGGGAGCAAAGCTCGCTGAAAGCATTTTGGTACATCGCCAAAAACTGGAAGCGGGTGATGGCCAAGCGGCGCGAGATCATGAGCCGCAAACGCGTGGACGACGAATACATCGCGCATTGGTTCAGCTATCGTCCGGTGAGCGCTCCGGCCAGCAAGCCGAAGCCGGCACGTCCTTTGGCGCGTTCCAAGGCAGCGCGAGGCTGATCGCGGTGATTCGGCCACAGATGAACACAGATGAACACGGATTCTGAGATCTGCGTTTATCCGTGTTCATCTGCGGCTGATACCCGAACTTGAAGAAGCAGGCGGCGCGCATCGCGATTGTCGGCACTCGCGGGATTCCCGCGCGGTATGGCGGGTTTGAAACCTTCGCCGAGGAGCTTTCCACTCGTTTGGTCGCGCGCGGACATCGAGTCACGGTGTACTGCCGCGAGCGGCATCCCGAGCCAACATATCGCGGTGTTCGGCTGGTCTACCTGCCGACCTGGCGCCATAAATATTTCGACACCATTGTTCACACCTTTTTTTCCACGGTCCATCTGATTTTTCACCGGGCGGATGTCGCGCTGTATTGCAACGGCGCGAATGCGATCTTCACCGCGCTGCCACGCCTGGCGGGGATTCCAACCGTCCTGAATGTGGACGGCCTGGAGCGCAAGCGCAAGAAGTGGAATCGTCTGGCCAAGACCTGGTACGCGATTTCGGAATGGCTGGCAACGTTTTGCGCGAGCGTGGTAGTAACCGACGCGCGGCAGATCGCCCAATACTATCTGGAGCGCTACGGGAAGCGCACCGAATTCATTCCCTATGGCGCCGAAACCGGCAAAGTGGCGACGGCGCTGGTTTTGAGCAAGCTCGGATTGGAAGCGGGGCGCTATTTTCTGTACGTCAGCCGGATGGAGCCGGAGAATAATGCTCTGGCGGTACGGGAGGCTTTCGAGCAGGTAACGGGGCCGGTGAAGCTGGCGTTGATCGGTGACGCGCCTTACGCCCAAGAATACATCCTGAAGGTACGCGCTACACGAGACGCGCGGGTGGTGATGCCGGGAGCGATTTATGGCGCGGGTTACCACGAGCTGCTATCGCACTGCCTGGCGTATATCCATGCCACGGAAGTGGGCGGCACGCATCCGGCGCTGATTGAGGCGATGGGACGCGGGGCGCTGGTGCTGTATCTGAATACACCCGAGAACGCCGAGGTGGCGGGCGATGCGGGAATTCCATTCGAGATCTCAGACCTCGCTCAGAAGCTCGAGGAGGTTTTGAGCATGTCCACTGAGGAGCGCGCGCAGTGGGGCGGGCAGGCCATGGAGCGGGTAGCGGAACACTATGGCTGGGACGCGGTAACGGACCAGTACGAAGCGCTGTTGGTGGGGAAGCAGGCCTAGCGCGAGCCCCCTTCCGAGGGGCCTTACTATAGATGCATGGGCCCGTTCGCCTTCCGATCCTGGGTGGAAATTTCCCTCAAACAAATCACCGAAAACTTTCGCGCCGTCCGTGAAGTGGTGGGCCCAGAGGTGGAAGTGATGCCGGTGGTGAAAGCCGACGCCTACCGGCACGGAGCCGTGGAAGTCTCTCGCGCATTAGCAGCCGCCGGCGCCCGCTGGCTGGCGGTGAGCAACGTAGAGGAAGGCGCCATTCTCCGGGACCGGGGCATCACGACGCGTATCCTGGTGATGGCCGACTTCTTGTCCGCCGAGCGCGCTGGCCTCCTGGAATATGATCTGACGCCGGTGATTCATTCGCTTGGCGACATCGCGGAGTGGGACCGGTTGGTGGCGGAATCCGGCGGCGCCCCGCGCGATTATCACCTAAAAATCGACAGCGGCATGGGACGGCTGGGAACGCGAGCTTCGGCACGAGAAATTCAGGAAGCTACCGTAGCCGCCAAGCATGCCCGCCTGGAAGGCCTGATGACACATTTCGCTTCCTCCGCCAATTATGCCAGCACGCAGACGGACGAACAGTCGCGCGCCTTTGAGAGCATCTGCGAAGAACTGGCCCGGGCGGGCGTTCATCCTCCCATTCTGCATTTGTCGAGCAGCACGCCGGTTGCGTACGGCCGGCGCGGGGCGTGGAAACGAATGGTGCGGCCAGGCCACGCAGTTTATGGTTACGTTTCTCAGATCGCTAAAGGCGCAGCGCCGCAGCGCCTTCTGCAAGTTCGACCAGCGCTGCAATGGAAGGCCGCAGTGCTGGCCGTGAAGGATCTGCCGGCCGGCGCATTGGTCGGCTATGGCGGCATGTATCGGACCACCCAGCCGGCGCGCATCGCGGTGCTGGCCGCAGGCTACGCCGATGGCATTCCGCACCGGCTATCCAACAAAGGCCGCGTGATCGCGAAGGGCCACTGGGCGCCCATTATCGGCGCGGTGTCCATGGATCTGACCACCATCGACATCACGAACTGCCCGCCGCTCGCAGCCGGCGACACGGTGACGTTGCTGGGTTCGGAAGGCGGCATTTCGATTGACGCGCAACAAATTGCCCGGCTGGCTGGAACGATCTCCTACAGTGTGTTGTGCGGGATTCACGCGCGGGTGAAGCGGATTTATGTTGATTAGAGTCAGGCTACCCGGCGTATTACGCGCGCAGGCAGCGTGATGATGGACCACACCAGTTCAAGAACACCGCCGACGGCGATTCCGACGATACGGAAGGGAAGCAGCAGCAGCCAGACAATCGGGTAGAGGAACAGCGCCGCGAGCGCCAGGGGCCAGCACAAAACGAACAGAATGCACCACAGAATAAAGCCCAGCATGAGGCCTCCTCAATTATGAGATACGGCGAGCAACTTGGAGAAGTTCCGAAGGGGAATGGAGCGGGAGACCGGATTCGAACCGGCGACATCGACCTTGGCAAGGTCGCACTCTACCAGCTGAGTTACTCCCGCGAACGACCTCCATTGTCGCGCGGTGGACGCAAGTGTGTCAAACTCTCAGGCTTCTTGGCGAGAACTCTCGGTAACCTGGGACTTTACCCAATGTTCATAGTTAGACGCGAGGGCGAATTCCAACATTTACAAGTCATACTGTTTCAGCTAACTCATTGAATAGAAAGGTAAAAAAATACGTCATCGCCTGAGGTTGGTTGTGCTAGACTGACTTTTCCTCAAGCGGAGGAAAAAGACGGTTTCCGGAAGGGAGCTGCTAGACCTGGTGGTGGTCAAGCGGTTCTCAAACAGAATCGATACAACTTGGACTATAGCTTTTCCACAATCTGTGGAAAAGTTGTGCAAAAACTGCGCGGATAGCGACTGACGAATGAATACGTGGGACCACATTAAGACTCAGATTTCGAGCAAGATCAGCACGGATGCCTTCAACAACTGGCTTTCGAGAACGGTTTTCCTGAATAGCGAGGGCGACCGATTACGAGTAGCGGTGCCGGACACAGCCACTCGCGATTGGATCCAGCAGGAGTACTCGGCTGAGATCTGGTCGGCGATTCGCGATCTGAATTTGTCGCTGCGGGAAATCGTGTACGAGATTCAAGGATCGGTGCAAACCACCAACGGCTGGGGCGGCAATGACAAAAACGAAATTGTGTTCGCGCCATCCATCAGTCTGAATCCCCGGTTCACGTTCGACAGCTTCGTGGTTGGATCGTGCAACCAGTTCGCGCATGCTGCAGCGCGGGCGGTGGTGACGAATCCGTCGCGCACCTACAATCCGCTGTTCATTTACGGCGGAGTAGGGATGGGAAAAACGCACTTGATGCACGCCATCGGAAGGTCGATGGCCGATCAGCACGCCAGCATGCGGATTATCTACACATCCAGCGAACGGTTCATGAACGAGATGATCACCTGCATCAAGAACGACCGGATGCAGCTGTTCCAGCGGCACTATCGCTCGGCTGACGCGCTTCTGGTGGACGACATCCAGATCCTGGCCGGCAAGGAACGAACCATGGAGGAATTCTTCCACACCTTCAACGAGTTGTTCGAGCACGAGAAGCAGATCGTGATTTCGAGCGACGTGCCGCCCAAGAATACCCCCGGCCTGGTGGAGCGTCTGCGGTCGCGCTTCGAGTGGGGATTGATGGTGGACGTGCAACCGCCCGATCTCGAAACCAAGATGGCGATTCTCGATAAGAAGGCGGAGGCGGAAGGCATCAAGCTGCCCGAAGAAGTGCGCATTTTTATTGCAACAAAAACCAAGTCGAATGTTCGCGAGTTGGAAGGTGCGTTAGTAAAGCTGACGGCGTATTCGTCCGTCACCGGGTCGCCAATCACTTTGCCCATGGCCCAGCAGGTGTTGAAGCACCTGACAGTAGGGCAGGAGCGCAGGATTACCATCGAATCAATTGTGAAAGCGGTGGCGGATAAATTCTCGCTACAGCCCTCCCAACTGAAGCAGAAGACCAACGAGCAGAAGATCGCTTATCCTCGGCAGATTGCGATGTATCTCGCCCGGGAGCTGACCTCGGCCTCCTTACCCGAGATCGGAAGGGCGTTTGGCGGGAAACATCACACTACCGTGTTGCACTCCGTTCAGAAGATTGACAAGCTGCGACAGCGAGACCAAGATTTGAACAATATCATTCACACTCTAGTCGACACAATCCACTAGGGGTTATTCTTCTTTTCCACAGAGTATGGCGGATGGGACCTGTGAAGCTGGTGGAAGAAGGCGGAGAGAGGCCGATCTTGCACCGTTGCCGACACTTGAATCCACAACTTCCAGTGGCAGGAAGTTTCTGAATTTTGTATAATTTAGAGAGAAATCAACATTTCAACAGACCCTACGAATACGGTTCTAAATAGATGACTCTTTTGACAACGTCATAGAGCTATTCGCGAGCTAGCATTTGACACGAGGACTGAGCGAGGAAGACCAGCGAGGGAAGCATGGAGTTCACAGTCAGCAAGACGGATCTGGTACGGGAATTGAACCTTTCGCAGGGCGTGGTGGAGAAGAAGACCACCATACCGATTCTGTCGAATGTACTGGTGGAAGCGGCCGGAGACAGGATCAATTTGACGGCTACCGACCTGGAGTTGGGGATACGATCCTCCTGTCCGGCTCGAGTAAAAAAGCAAGGTGCGGGCACTATTCCCGCGAAACGGCTGCTGGACTACGTGCGCTTGCTCCCGGACGCCGACCTGGAAGTGAAGCTACAGGACAACCAATGGGCCAGCCTGGTATGTGGGCGATCGCGGACTCGCATTGCGGGAATGTCGCGCGAGAGTTTCCCGGAGCTGCCACAAATGCCGGAAGTGCTGGCCCAAATTCCGGTGGGCGTACTGGCGTCGATGATCGCGCGAACGATTTTCGCGATCTCGATGGAGGAATCACGCTTCACCCTGAATGGGTCGCTGCTGCTGCTGAAGAAAGATGGACTCTCGATGGTGGCGACCGACGGGCATCGTCTGGCGATGGTGGAGCATCCCGTGGATTTGCCGGGCGTGACCAGCACTTTTCGAGCGCTGCTGCCGCGTAAGGCCATGGGAGAGATTTTGAAACTGGGCCAGGAGTCCGGCCCCGACGCGAAACTCGGATTTTCCGGTGACGATAATCATCTGTTCTTTCAGTTTGGCGAGCGTCTGCTGCTGAGTCGGAAGTTGACCGGGAACTTCCCGGATTTCGAACGCGTGCTGCCCAAGGATCATCCGCACTTTGTAGCGCTGGACCGGGAGGAGCTGCGCAAATCGATTGAACGTGTCTCGCAGTTTTCCGATGAGCGATCGCGAGCCGTCCGGATGCGTGTTCAGGAAGGCGAGCTGCACATCCATTCATCGTTGTCGGAAACGGGCGAGAGCGAAGAGAGCCTTCCGGCGGACTACAACGGAACCCCGGTGGAGATCGGTTTCAACGCCGGCTATTTGTTGGACTTCCTGCGGGCATCGAACGAAGAGAAGGTCACGTTTCACTTCAAGGATCCGAACAGCGCGGGCGAATTGCGGCCGGCGTCGAACGGCGAACCAGGCTATAAGTATCGCTACGTCGTGATGCCCATGCGCATTTGAAGATTAGCGCGCGGGCGCGGGTGACGGCGAGTAGCAAGAGGATTTGACTTTTACACATGGCAACAAAAGAAATAACTCCGGCGGAAGTTTACGATTCCAATAGCATCAAAGTTCTGGAAGGTTTGGAAGCCGTGCGGCTGCGTCCGGCGATGTACATCGGCTCCACCACAGAGAACGGTTTGCACCACTTGGTCTACGAGGTGGTGGACAATTCGGTGGACGAAGCCTTAGCTGGGCACTGCGACAAAGTAGACGTCACGATTCACGACGACAATTCGCTGACTGTGGTCGACAACGGCCGCGGCATCCCTACGGATATCAAGGAAGAGTTCGGCATTTCGGCCGCCGAAGTGGTTATGACCAAGCTGCACGCCGGCGGCAAGTTCGATTCGAAAAGTTACAAGGTATCCGGCGGATTGCACGGCGTGGGCGTGAGTTGTGTGAACGCATTATCGGAGTTGCTCCAACTGGAGATCTGGAACAAAGGATTTACGTGGGAGCAGGAGTATCGCCGCGGGATTCCCCAGGGGCCGCTGAAGCAAGTAGGCAAGGCCGGTAAGAAGACGGGCACCAAGATCACATTCAAGCCCGACAGCACCATCATGGACGCGCACGAGTTCAACTACGACACTCTGGCGCAGCGGTTGCGCGAGCTGGCGTTCCTGAACAAAGGCCTCACCATCACGCTAACCGATGAGCGCGTGGACCCGGTGAAGCAGCACGAGTTTCTCTACAGCGGCGGAATCGCCGAATTCATCAAGCATCTGAACAAGGGCAAAGCGGTGCTGCACGACAAGCCCATTTACATTGAAGGCGAACGTGAGCTGCCGAATGGCGGCGTGCTCAGCATGGAAGTGGCGCTGCAGTATAACGACGGGTACTCGGAAAGCATTTTCAGCTTCGCGAACAACATCAACACCGTGGACGGCGGGTCGCACCTGAGCGGTTTCCGCAGCGCGCTGACGAGAACCATCAACTTTTACGGGCAGCAAGCTGGGCTTTTCAAAGACGTGAAGGAGAACCTGACCGGCGACGATGTGCGCGAGGGTTTGACCGCGGTGGTGAGCGTGAAGCTGCCGCAGCCGCAGTTCGAAGGGCAGACCAAGGGCAAGTTGAATAGCGATATTCAGGGTTTCGTGGTTCAACTGGTCAACGAAAAGCTGGGCGAGCATTTCGACAAGAATCCAGCGGTGATGCGCAAGATCGTGTCCAAGGCCATTGATGCATCGCGCGCCAGGGAAGCGGCAAGGAAAGCGCGGGATCTCACGCGTCGCAAAGGCGCGCTCGATTCTGGCGGCCTGCCCGGCAAGCTGTCGGACTGCCAGGAAAAGGATCCCGAACGTTGCGAGCTGTTCCTTGTCGAGGGCGAATCGGCCGGCGGGACTGCGAAGTCGGGCCGGGACCGGCGCTATCAAGCCATCCTGCCGCTCAAAGGCAAAATTCTGAACGTCGAGAAAGCGCGTTACGACAAGATGCTGGGGCACGAGGAAATCCGCTCGATGATCACTGCCATTGGCACCGGCATTGGGCTGACGGATTTCGACGTGGCAAAGCTTCGCTATCACAAAGTGATCATCATGACCGACGCGGACGTGGATGGCTCGCACATCCGCACGCTGCTGCTCACGTTCTTCTTCCGGCATATGCAGGAGCTGATCAAGCGCGGACACGTGTTTATCGCGCAGCCGCCGCTGTACTTGATCAAGAAGGGCAAGTCGCAGAAGTACATCAAGGACGACAAGGAATTTACGCGCGAGATCCTGCGCCGCGCGACGGAAAATCTCTCGGTGGAGGCGCAAGACGGGACGACGCTGGAGGGCGCCGAGCTGCGGGCGTTTCTGATCTCGCTCGACGAGTTCCAGCAGATTTCCCGCCGCATGGAGCGGCGCCTCCGCGATGTGCGGGTGGTGGAAGTGCTGGCCAACATCGACTTTAAGCTGGATGCCAAGGCGGACTTCCAAGACAAGAGCAATCTGGAGCCGGTGGTGGCGGCATTGAAAGGGGTGAAGGTGGAAGCTCGCCTCGAACGAGAGGAAGAGCATGAGGCGTGGAAGGTGATCTACCACGATCCGACCAACGCCGAACGCGGCATCACCATCGACTTGCCGTCGCAGCCTGAGTTCCGGCGTATGCGGGCCATCGCGCGCCAGGTTTCGAAGTTCAATCGGCCGCCGTTCAAGATCCTGAAGGAAGGAAAAGCCGACGCGGAGACGCGGCCCGGCTGGCGCGAACTGCTCGACTATGTGAAGAGCGAAGGCATGCGCGAGGTTTCCATTCAGCGCTACAAGGGACTGGGCGAGATGAACGCCGAGCAGCTGTGGGCCACCACCATGAACGCGGAAACGCGCACGTTGCTCAAGGTCGACCTGCACGATCTGGCGGAAACCGAAACGATCTTTTCCACGCTGATGGGCGAGGACGTCGAGAGCCGGCGGAAGTTTATCGAAGAGAACGCACTGGACGTGCGGAATCTGGACGTTTAGCGTACAACTTTCGCGAGTCTAAAGCAGCGTACGAACGCCGGCTCGCTTGGCGGCTTTGTTGAGCGCGGCATCCCGGGTAGCGAGCGGAAGCCCTTTACGCAGGGCTAATTCAAGATAGACAGCATCGTACACGGAAAGCGAGTGTTCTCGAGCGATAGTGGAAGTTTTCTCCAACGCCACGCGCGGTCCTTCCTCGTCCACGAGTGACTCTAAGTGAGCCAAATCCCAGCGCGCCCTTTCATACTGTTGCTCTTGGATAACGCGCCGGCGCCAGAGGGCCAATAGCGAATTCGCGACCTCGAATGCCCACAGCACCGGAACTACGACCGGAGATCCCGCTAACGCCTCATCCAGTAGGGCAATAGCCCCGCCCGTTGATTGCGAATCGACCACCCAAGAGATTGCAACGGAGGAGTCGACAACGAATGCATTCTTCACCGCCGACCTTCATTGATGCTGTCCTTGATTTCCTTGTACGTTAGCGGCTTGAAACCCTTTCGCTGGGCGATCTCCTGCCGAAGTGCCCGAAGATCTT
>Ga0209517_10010219_pt1 | contig 10502 bp, 9 predicted proteins | sample PeaSoiMetSII2010_FD_187695 | JGI IMG/M metagenome (GOLD analysis project Ga0209517, IMG submission 187695) | Peat soil microbial communities from Weissenstadt, Germany - SII-2010 (SPAdes) (version 2) | ecosystem: Environmental > Terrestrial > Soil > Wetlands > Peat | place: Germany: Weissenstadt... | reverse complement strand
TCGACGAAATCGGCGACATGCCGATGGAGGCGCAGACCCGCCTCCTCCGCGTTCTGCAAGAAGGCGAGTACACGACGGTCGGCGGGCGCACGCCGATCCGGACCAATGTCAGGATCATCGCCGCCACCAACCGGGACTTGCAGCAGCAGATCGATCAGGGTCTCTTTCGCGAGGATCTGTTCTACCGGCTGAACGTGGTGCCGCTCAGATTGCCGCCCTTGCGCGAGCGGCTGGAGGACATTCCTGACCTCGTGCGCCACTTCCTCGCCATTGCCGAGAAGGAGGGCCTGCCGTCCAAATCCTTCGAGCCAGGCGCGATCGAGCGGCTCAAGCGTTACCACTGGCCGGGAAATATCCGCGAGCTGGAAAATCTCGTGCGCCGCTTGTCGGCGATCTACGCCCAGGACAGCGTGACCGGGGAGATGGTCGACAGCGAGCTCGCCAGCGCCGCCCGCGCGCCCTTTAACGACACTTCGGAACGGACGGGCGATCTGTCCGAGGCGGTAGAGCGTTTTCTCTCGGACTATTTCATGAGCTTTGGTCAGGAGCTCCCGCCCGCCGGCCTCTACACCCGCGTGCTGCGCAAGATCGAGCTGCCGTTGATCACGGCGGCGCTGGCGGCAACGCGGGGGAACCAAATCCGCGCTGCCGACCTGCTGGGCCTCAATCGCAATACCTTGCGCAAGAAGATCCGAGACCTTGGCGTCAAGGTGATCAGGACGCCGGGGTCCTAGCGGAAAATTTTCTTCGGTTTCGGCCAGGACTTGCTCTAGGCGCCCAGGTTTTGGGGGGCCCGGCAAACGCATCACTATTGCGCCACAGTCGCTAAAGCGCCACATTGTGATTTTATTGCATCATAAGAGGGTGAGCGCTCCCTCATTGCAGACGGCGAGACCTTGGGCGGGTAGGGGAGAGGTTTGAGTAACTTATTGCATTCGTTGCGAAAAGCGGCGGAGAAATCGGGATTGTGGCGCGCGCGCCAGAGCCCGAACCAGCCGTCAGGGGCCGGAGACGCTCAAGCGGGCGCCGACTCGGCGCTGCTTGAGGGTTCGGCGCGGGAACCGATTCGTTCGCGCCGCCGTCTGCCTTTCACCATCGGTTTGATCACCATGATGCTGTCGCTCGGCTCCGGCCTTGCGACCTACGTCATCCTGACCGGTCTCACCCCCATCGTGCCGACCCACCTCGTCGTGGTGGGGATGCTGCTCATCAACCTCGTGCTCGTGCTCGCGATGGTGATGATCATCGCCTGGCAGGTGACGGGGCTCTGGCTCGCGCGGCGCCGGCAGGCCGCGGGCGCGCAGCTCCATGTTCGTATCGTCAGCCTGTTCAGCGTCATCGCTGTCGTCCCTGCGATTCTGCTCGCGGTCTTTGCCAGCGTCTCCCTCGATCGCGGGCTCGACCATTGGTTCTCCGCCCGCACCAAGTCCATCATCCAGAATTCGGTCGACGTAGCCACAGCCTATCTTCAGGAGCATGGCCAGGTGATCCGCACCGATACCCTCGGCATGGCCAATGATATCGACGAGGCCGTCAACCTATTGAAGTCGCGGCCGCAGGGCTTCGGCAACTTCCTTGCCGCGCAAGCCGCGATCCGGGCTCTGCCCATCGCCTATCTGATCGATGGCGACGGGAAGATTCTCGCGACCGCGGCGACGCTGCAGGACGTCCCCTATCAGGCGCCGCCGAAAGCCGCCATGGACCTCGCAAAGAAGGGCCAGGTCATCGTCATCGCGCCCGGACAGACCGCCCTTGTCGGGGCCATCAAGGCGCTAGAAAACTTCAACGACACCTACCTCTATGTGGTCCGCCCGGTGAATGCGCAGGTGCTGCAACAATTGCGCGAGACCCGAGCCAATGTCGCCGAATACCAGCTGCTCGAGCAGCGCCGGACGGGCGTGCAGGTGGCCTTCGGGCTCATGTATGTGGCCATCGCGCTCACTTTGCTGCTGTCCGCCATCTGGATCGGCATGTGGTTCGCCAATCGCCTGGTGGCGCCGATTCGCCAGCTGATGGGGGCAGCGCAGCAGATCTCCCAAGGCAATCTCGGCGTCGAGGTTCGCGTCCGGCCTGCCGATGGCGACCTCGCCGTGCTTGGCGCCACCTTCAACACCATGACGTCCGAGCTCAAGAGTCAGCGGGACGCGTTGGTCGGCGCCAACACCACCCTCGACGAGCGGCGCCGCTTCATGGAGGCCGTGCTGTCGGGCGTAACGGCGGGCGTGGTCGGACTGGACGCGGAGGGGAAGATTACGCTCGTCAATCGTTCCGCTGAGACCCTGCTCGGAGCCAAGGAGAAGAACCTCGCCGGGAAACCGCTGGCCGAGACCATCCCCGAATTCGGCCCGCTCATGAAGCGCGCGCAGAAGCAGGGCAAGCATCTCGTCACCGACCAGGTCGCGCTCCGCCGCGGAGGCTCCGAACGTAATTTCGCCGTTCGCGTCACCACCGAGGGAACGGACCAGCAGGCGCAAGGTTATGTCGTGACCTTCGACGACATAACCGAGCTTGTCAGCGCCCAGCGCAGCACCGCCTGGGCCGACGTGGCGCGGCGCATTGCGCACGAGATCAAGAACCCACTCACCCCGATCCAGCTCTCGGCCGAGCGCATCCGCCGCAAATACGGCGATTCCATCACCAAGGATCGCGACGTGTTCGATCAGTGCACCGACACCATCATCCGCCAGGTCTCCGATATCGGGAAGATGGTCGACGAGTTCTCGGCCTTCGCGCGCATGCCAAAGCCGATGATGGAGCTCCACGACGTCCGCGACATCGTGCGCGAAGCGGTGTTCCTGTTCCAGGTGAGCCGGCCCGAGATCACTTTCACGTTTGATCTTCCCGTTAAACCCGCGGTGATGCTTTGCGACCGGCGCCTGTTGACCCAAGCCGTCACCAATCTTGTCAAGAATGCGAGCGAGGCCATCGACACCGCGCTTGAAGCGGAGCCCGAACGGCCGGAGAAGGGGCACGTCATCACCAAGGTACGGGTGAAGGGCGACCGGCTGCAGATCGCCGTCATCGACAATGGCTGCGGCCTGCCCAAGGAGAATCGCCAGCGCCTGGTCGAGCCCTACATGACGACGCGAGCCAAGGGCACGGGGCTTGGGCTGGCAATCGTGCAGCGGATCACCGAGCAGCATGGCGGTACGGTGCAGCTCGCCGATGCGCCGAAACGCAACGGAAAAGTTCAGGGAGCTTCGGTGCGCATGGACCTGCCCATCCGCGAGGTCGAGGATGTGCTTGCCAGCACCGAAGCGAGTGCCGAGGAGGACGCCTCGCTTCAGGCGAAGGCTGCCGAGGCGGCTGAGTGAAAGGAGGGAGAAACCTATGGCGTCCGACATCCTCATCGTCGACGACGAAGCCGATATCCGCGAGCTGATCTCCGGCCTCCTCGAGGACGAAGGCCATGGCACGCGGCTCGCCAAGGATAGCGACGAGACGCTTGCCGCCATCGAGGAGCGGCGCCCCTCGCTCGTGATCCTCGACATTTGGCTGCAAGGCAGCAAGCTCGACGGGCTCGAGCTGCTCGACCGCATCAAGCGGGCGCACCCCGATTTGCCGGTGGTGATCATCAGCGGCCACGGCAATATCGAGACCGCCGTCGCCGCTATCAAGCGCGGCGCCTACGATTATATCGAGAAACCCTTCAAAGCCGACCGCCTCGTGCTCATCACCGCGCGCGCGCTCGAAGCCTCGAAGCTCAAGCGCGAGAACCGCGAGCTGCGCGAGCGCAGCGCTTACAGCTTCGACATGATCGGCCGCTCGACCGCCATCAACCAGCTCCGCCAAGCCATCGAAAAGGTGGCTCCGACCAACAGCCGCGTGCTCATCACCGGGCCGTCAGGCTGCGGCAAGGAGCTCGCCGCCCGTGTTATGCACATGAAATCCGCCCGAGCCGACGGACCTTTCGTGGTGCTGAACGCGGCCGCCATGGTGCCCGACCGGGTGGAGCTTGAGCTGTTCGGCACCGAGGACGGCGCCGGCGCGGGCCCCCGCAAGGTGGGTGCGCTCGAGGAAGCCCATATGGGCTCGCTGTATATCGACGAGGTCGGCGACATGCCGCTCGAGACGCAAGGGAAGATCCTGCGCGTGCTCGTGGAGCAACGCTTCCAGCGGCTGGGGGGTGGCGGTCCGAAGGTACATGTCGACGTCCGCGTGATCTCCTCCACGAGCCACGATCTGCAGAAGGAGATGTCGTCAGGGCGCTTGCGCGAGGACCTGTTCCATCGCCTGAACGTCGTGCCCATCAGAGTGCCTGCCCTCTCCGAGCGGCGCGAGGACATTCCCGAGCTCGTCCGCTACTTCGTGCAGGCGATCTCGGTAGCCTCCGGGCTTGCTCCACGCCGCATCGGCGAGGATGCCATGGCCGTGCTGCAATCCCATGATTGGCCCGGCAATGTGCGGCAGCTCCGCAACAACATTGAGCGGCTGATGATTCTCGTGGGCGGCGACGCCGACAGCATCATCACCGCCGACATGCTGCCCGACGAGATCATCTCCCCGGTGCCGCTTTCGCCCAACGGGGCAGGGGGAGAGCATTTGATGTCGCTCCCCTTGCGCGACGCGCGGGAGATTTTCGAGCGCGAATATCTGCTCGCCCAGGTCAACCGATTCGGCGGCAATATCTCGCGTACGGCCGAGTTCGTGGGCATGGAACGGTCGGCGCTGCACCGCAAACTGCGCGCGCTTGGGGTGAATTCGACCGAAAGAGGGGCCGCTTTGCGCTAGGCCTTAACCATGGTGCCAGCTGTATCAGGGCACTTGCGGTAACGCCTCGCAATCGCGTCTAATATGACCTGCCCGGCAGGGAAGGCAATCGTCCGGGGCGATTCGATCAGCGTAAGCGTGGACCTAAGGGACGGGGAAGCCCATGGCAACTGAACGCGCGCAAAGTCTGCAAGACACGTTTCTCAATCACGTTCGCAAGCAGAAGACCCCGCTGACGATATTTCTCGTGAACGGCGTGAAGCTGCAAGGTGTTGTGACCTGGTTCGACAATTTCTGCGTCCTCTTGCGCAGGGATGGGCATTCGCAACTCGTCTATAAGCACGCGATTTCGACGATCATGCCCGGTCAACCCATCCAGCTCAATGAAATCGGCGACGCGGAAGGTGCCGTGGATTAGTTGCGCCCGACCAATCCGAGACATCTGAAACCTAAGCAGCAGCCAGCGGCGGGCCGCCGGAAGGATGTCGCATCGGCCCGGCATCCGATCAAGGCGGTGGTTTTCGAGCCGGTCCTCGGCACGGAGCCGCGACGGACGGGAGCGGCGGCGGAAACGTTGACCTCGCTGCCGCGATCGCCGAAGGTACGCCTCGAGGAAGCGATGGGTCTCGCGCGCGCAATCGACCTCGACCTGCGTGCGCACGGGCTCGTGCCGCTGCCCCGCCCTCGGTCTGCAACGCTGTTCGGTTCCGGCAAGGTCGCAGAGCTTGAAGGGCTGATCCGCGCCGAAGCGGCTGAGCTCGTGATCGTCGACCATCCGCTCACCCCGGTGCAGCAGCGCAATCTCGAGACCGCTTGGAACGCCAAGGTGCTCGACCGCACCGGTCTCATTCTGGAGATCTTCGGCGCGCGGGCGCGGACGCGGGAAGGGCGCTTGCAGGTCGAGCTTGCCCACCTCGTCTACCAGAAGAGCCGGCTCGTGCGGTCATGGACCCATCTGGAGCGCCAGCGCGGCGGTTTCGGCTTTCTGGGCGGCCCGGGCGAAACGCAGATCGAGACCGACCGGCGCATCATCGGCGAGCGCATCGAGATGATCCGCCGCGAGCTCGATCAGGTCCGCCGCACCCGCGCCCTGCATCGGAAGTCGAGGGCCCGCGTGCCCTATCCGGCCGTGGCGCTCGTCGGTTACACCAATGCCGGCAAGTCGAGCCTGTTCAACGCGCTGACCGGTGCCAACGTCTTGGCCGAGGCTACGCTGTTCGCCACCCTCGATCCGACCTTCAGGGCCATTCGTCTGCCCCGCGGCTCAAAGGCCGTGTTGTCGGACACCGTGGGCTTCATCTCGGATCTGCCGACGATGCTGATCGCCGCCTTCCGCGCTACGCTCGAGGAGGTACTCGAAGCCGACCTGATCCTGCACGTCCGCGACATCGCCGACGAGGCGAGCGCAAATCAGCGTGCCGACGTCAATTCCGTCCTCGGCGAGCTTGGCATCGACGCCGCCGCGCGGCCCGAGCGATTGCTCGAAGTCTGGAACAAGGCCGACCTTCTCGATGCCGACACCCGCGCCCGCCTCGCGAACGAGGCAGCCCGGGATCCGCAAGCTCCCTGTCTCGTCTCGGCGGTGACGGGCGAGGGGCTTGCGGCGCTCCTGGGCGAGATCGAAACGCGGCTCAATCAAGCCCGCGCCACCATCGATCTTGCGCTCAGCCCCGAGGAGGGGGCGTTGTCGAATTGGATCTATGAGAATTGCGAGGTCGTGCAGCGCGCTGATCTCGGCGACGGCGTGACCCAGCTCCGTATCCGCGTGGCCCCGGAGAAACGGCACAGGCTACAGCGCCTCGCTGGGGCGGCGCGGCTGAGACTTGCCGCCGAATAGCTACGGCTTCGAGGCCTCTGCTGCCTTTGCCTCATCCCAAAGCTGATCCATCTCTTCCAATGTGGCGTCTTGCGGCGACCGGCCTTGGGCGCGAAGAGCTTCCTCGATGCTTGCAAAGCGCCGTGCGAATTTGGCGTTAGCCTCACGCAAGGCAGCTTCCGGATCGAGCTTGAGATGGCGCGCGATGTTCGCCATGACGAAGAGGAGGTCGCCGAATTCCTCCGTCACCTCGGCAGAAGAGCCGCGCGCGCCACGTTTGCTCTCAGCGATCGCGGCCTTAAGCTCGGCGATTTCCTCCTCGGCCTTGCCGAGAACAGGCTCCAATGAAGGCCAGTCGAATCCAACCCGCGCCGCGCGGGTTTGCAGCTTCACCGCACGGCTCAGCGCGGGCAGGGCAAGCGGCACGTCATCGAGCAGCGAGCCCTCCGTCGTCTTGCCGCGCGCGGCCTTCTCCTCGGCCTTGATCCGCTCCCACGCCCCGCTCGTCTCGAATGCGTCTCTGAGGCTCGCATCCGCGAACACCTGGGGGTGTCGGCGAATCATCTTTGCAGTGATGGCGTCAACGACGTCGCCGAAGCCGAAGCGTCCTTGCTCCTCTGCCATGCGCGCGTGATAGACGACTTGCAGCAGGAGATCGCCGAGCTCGTCCTTAAGCCCATCGAGATCGCCGCGCGCGATCGCGTCGGCCACCTCATAGCCTTCCTCGATGGTGTAGGGCGCAATCGTCGCGAAGGTCTGATCGCGATCCCAAGGGCAGCCGGTTGCCGGGTCCCGCAGCCGCGCCATCACGCGCAAAAGATCGTCAATGCGGAGCGGCTTGGCCGGCGTGTCGGCCATTACCGTGGGCAGGCAAGGCGCGCGGGCCAGCCCGCCGCGCGGCGAAAATTGATTGCTTCGCCAAGGGGATAGGCGAAAGGCCCAGTTTTCTGACGGATATTCTCGATTCGCATAAGGTATATTATGGAAAATTTATGGGCGATGTTACACTTGACATACTCGACCCCCATGATTTAGTATTTTGGCCATAGGAGACTTATCGCTATGGCCACCGAAATTCGCGAAACCACGATAACCACGGATGACGGCGCTTCCATTGTCCGGCTTCATATAGCCGACGCGCCAATTGGCGATGACACCGCTGCATTTCGTCTAACTCTGCTTGCCAAGCTGCCGCGCTACAAAGCGCCGCTCCTCGTCCAGATACAACGCGAGGCGATCCTTCGGGCTCGCGAGGTTCTGAGCCGCCTTGAGCGCGAGCTTTTGCAGGACGTTCCCGAGCGGATGGACGCTCGCCCGACCGAGATTTAAGGATATCAGACATGGCCAAATCCGTCCTTTCCGCCCCGCATTTCCAGAACGAAGCCGCTGCTTTTGCCTACGTAGAAGCTACGCTGTGGCCCACTGGACCTGTGTGCGCTCATTGCGGTGAAACCATAAGGGTTGGGCGCTTGAGCGGCAGAACTACGCGCCCCGGCCTCTACAAGTGCTACGCCTGCAAGAAGCCCTTCACGGTTCGGATGGGAACGATTTTCGAGTCTTCCCATTTGCCACTGCATCTGTGGCTGCAAGTCATTCACCTGATGTGCGCCAGCAAAAAAGGCATCGCTACTCGGCAAATTCAGCGGATGCTCAATTGCAGCATGAAAACCGCATGGTTCCTCGGCCATCGCATCAGGCTCGCCATGGACCCTGGTTCCGCAACGCCTCTTGGCGGCGCTGGCAAGACCGTCGAGGCCGACGAAACCGCTATCACCAATTCCCGCAAGACCAAGCGCGGTCCTGAGCGCAAGAAGCCCAAGGCATACGTCCTGAGTCTTGTGGAGCGCGGTGGAGCAATCCGTTCCATGACGCTTGACCATAAGAGCGTTGGACCGCTGCTCTATCGGCACGTCCATGAGGATAGCCGCCTCGTGACCGACAAAGCTCAACACTACAAATTCCCGCCAGTTGCTAGCCACGAAAGCGTAGACCATTCCAAGTACGAATGGGCGCGCGGTGACGTGCATGTGAACACGTTGGAGGGCTTCTTTTCGATCTTCAAGCGTGGCCTGATTGGTGTCTATCAGCACATGGATGCCAAGCATCTTGATCGCTATCTGGCCGAATTTGATTTCCGGCAAAACACCCGCGCCAAGCTTGGCATCGATGATGTGCGGCGCACCGAGATTGCGCTTAAAGGCGTGGTCGGCAAGAGGCTCACCTATCAAACAACTGATCGCGCGTAAGAATTCGAGAGAGGACGGCCAATGACGGCGGCGGCCCGTCCTTTCTCGCACTAATCTAGGAGCAACCGTCATGGTGGCGTATCGACTTGTCGGGCTCGAAAGCGGAGCCGTCGATACAGTGGCGCATGAGATACATTTCGTGCTTACCGTGTCGGGACGGCCACCGATGGCGTTTGTTGCCAAATATGGACCTGCGGCGCAGGTCATCGGCGCTCTCGGTCGGATGTTTGTGGAGCTACGCCGTATTTTAACCGAGGCGGACACGGCGAAGGCGATTGCTGCAGAGAAAGTTGCATCGAGTCATGTGCAAAAGGATCGATGGGAGAACGTGGTACTAATGCAACTGACGACTCCAGAGGGCGTTCCGTATACGTTTTCATTGCCGCCCCATGTTGCAGCCGGAATTGCTGAGCAGTTGAAAACTGAAAGTGCAAAACCGCATCCCGCATCAGACTGGCCGTAGTTAACCCACTTCATGATAAGGTTCCCTGATGCCAAATAGACCGCCCACCAAGCCCAAACTGACCGATGCCGAACGCCACAAGCGATTCGTGGAAATGGCGCGCGTAGTAGGCGCGTCGGATGATCCGAAAGATTTTGATCGGGCCTTCAAGAAGGTCGTTCCTTCTTCAAAAAAGAAGCCTTCCTAGCGTCACGCTTCGCACGCCATTCCTCGATCTCCATTCGCCGTATCTTCTCAAAATTGATCTTGAGATTTTTCAGGGCATCGGCGCGGAGTTCGATGAACGTGAGTTCGCCTCTCGTGGGGGGCGCAGTCATGTCTGCTGAAATTCGAGTTTCAAGCCACTCATCCGTTTTTATCAGCTTCGAGTAAAAAGCAGCAAGAAAGTCGCCCACCATCAAAGGGGGACACGTTTCCTTCGCTTCAACGGTAAAAGTACCGAAAAGATCAATTCCTATCCGCAATAAGCGAGACTTGATGTCATTGAAAATGCGCTCGCAGTCCCACACGTTGGTGTGACCGCGTTCGATTACGATATTTAGCCGATCACGGTTTCCACGAGCCGTCATTCGATCCAGTAGATGCGCCAAACAAGCCCGAAAGCAGACACCATACTGGCTGTCTAGATTCATCTTCTTTGGTATCGGAGGGGCGCGATACTCGCTCAGATACCTCTTTCGTTCGAGGGCAACGGCAAAACCTTCCGCTAGGTTCTTTCGCACCAGTTCATTGAGGTCATTGACTAGCTTCGTCTTTTTTGGCTCCGACCATCCTCGAAATTCATTGGCATTCGCCTTAAAATCCTTGGCGTGAAAAACCTTGAAATCTTCTTGTTGCTGAAGGCGACCAAGCTTCGTCTCAAATCGTCGCCACTGATAGGCATGTCCAAGAAAGGCGGCCATCACTAACATAGGAGACGGTCCGTGGGTGTTAGCCTCGTCAAAATAGGCCGTGAAGATCACAAATAGCTCGCGCGGCTTCCATTCGTGCCTAAGGGCGATGCATAATTCCCCGACGAAGCCTAGCCTCCCATCATACCCCTTGTGGCTAGGTATGGGAAGTGTAACATCGCCAATTTATGGGCGGGGTGTGGTCCGCAGCCGCAAGGCCCGCGCCAGGCGCGTCATCGGCTTAACTCCGCTCATAATGATCGCGGACGAGCTGGTCAAGCAGACGCACGCCGAAACCCGAGCCCCAGCTCCGATTAATCTCGCTGTCGGGCGAAGCAAGTCCGGTGCCGGCGATGTCAAGATGCGCCCACGGAGTT
>Ga0209517_10010216_pt1 | contig 10502 bp, 11 predicted proteins | sample PeaSoiMetSII2010_FD_187695 | JGI IMG/M metagenome (GOLD analysis project Ga0209517, IMG submission 187695) | Peat soil microbial communities from Weissenstadt, Germany - SII-2010 (SPAdes) (version 2) | ecosystem: Environmental > Terrestrial > Soil > Wetlands > Peat | place: Germany... | reverse complement strand
GATGGGAAGGTAAGGTCTGCTGAAACAACTGTGTGGGGACAGCCGCGCCCGGCTGTCCGGTCGAGCGAAGCTCGACAGAGCAGTCCGTCCCGAGACCAAACTGGGCACTCCCGATGGGAACACATTCAATCTGGGCCAAATCGCCGTCCCCGCAGCCGATTGCCGCGGAACCCTGCGCCAAACCCCTACCTACACTTTCGTGCCAGGCATGGCACTCGCGAGCCATTTACCCAATTGGGGCTCGGAGTTAGATTGTTCTTGAGCAGCACTTGGGGGAGGGCTGATCAACAGACGTCCCAAGACTCAAATCGAGTCTGGGGCGTTTTGTTTTGTGCGCGAGAATATTCTGCTGCACACGACCGTTCTCAGCGGTCAGCAGCAGGGGTTCGTATCAGGGCATGAGTTCGCAGGCTGCGGAAAGATTGGCTTTTGCGCTTGATTTTGGGTGGCGCAGTGCTTCAGCGCTGCAATAACTGGCTTCTATTCAATGCCGGCTTTAGCCGCTGAGGTTCCTCACAGCGAAATCCCCCTCTTCCACGGGATGAAATCATCCTGCCCAGCCAGCTCGGCCTTGGTATGCGCCAGACCGCTGGCCACCTCAACCACGTGGTCCAGAATGGCCTCTCCCATCTGCTCGACGGTCTTTTCTCCCAGGATGATCGGACCAGCGTCCAGGTCGATGATGTCGTGCATGCGCGCCGCCAGGTCGGAATTTGTGGAAATCTTGACCACCGGCGCGATCGGATTCCCCGTCGGCGTACCCAGGCCGGTTGTGAACAGCACGATGTTGGCCCCCGCGCCCACCTGCGCCGTCACGCATTCGACATCATTCCCCGGAGTGCACTGCAGATTCAATCCCGCCTCACGCGAGTACTCCGGATAATCCAGGACGGCGGTCACCGGCGATGCGCCTCCCTTTCGTGCCGCGCCCGCCGACTTCATCGCGTCGGTAATCAGTCCGTCGCGGATGTTGCCGGGAGAAGGATTCATTTCCAGGCCGGAGCGCGCGGCTTTGGCGCGATCGGCATAATCCCGCATCAGCTGAATGAAACGATCCGCCACCTCTTTGCTCCGGCTGCGTTCGATCAGCGACTGCTCCACCCCGCACAACTCGGGAAATTCGGACAGAATCGTTCTGCCGCCCAGAGCTGCAATCAAATCGGAAACGTGTCCCAGCGCGGGATTGGCAGAGATCCCCGAAAACCCGTCCGAACCGCCGCATTTCAGTCCCAGACACAATCGAGAAAGTGGAGCCGCTGTGCGCCGGTACTGGTCTGCGTCCACCAGACCCAAGAATGTCGCGCGCACCGCCTCCGACAGCATCCTGAATTCAGAGCCCGCTTGCTGCTGCTCGAAAACAAACAGCGGCTTCTGGAATTTCGCATCGCGGCGATGGATTTCTTCCCGTAGCATCCCGGCCTGCGCGTTTTGACAGCCCAGACTGAGCACCGTCGCCCCGGCAACATTGGGATGGTGAATGTATCCGGCAATCAGGCCACAAAGATTTCTCGCGTCTTCGCGCGTGCCGCCGCACCCGGACTCATGCATCAGGAACTTGACGCCATCCACATTCTGGAAGCACCGCGGACGTCCCGCATCCCCGGCCTGCTTCTCCAGTGCCGCGCCTCTGATTTCGTCCGTCTTGCCTTGCCGGTAAAGCGCGGCGAAGTGGGCCACCTGCTGCCGGTAAGCGTTCGGCGTCGCTAACCCAAGTTCCTCCTCGAATGCCTGCTTGAGGACGGCAACGTTTCGGTTCTCGCAAAAGACCAGCGGCACCACCAGCCAGTAGTTGCGGGTGCCCACCTGGCCGTCGGCTCGGGCGTATCCAGCGAAGGTCCGCTCCCGCCACTTCCCCGCATCCGGAGCCGTCCAGCGGTATTCGGCGGACTTCTCGCGAAACCCGGCGGCATCGTGCCGGACGTTTCGCGTGGTGAGCACCTCGCCTGCCTGAATCGCCGCGGTCGCCTTTCCTACCAACACGCCGTACATCACCAGGTCTCCACCGGCCGGAACCGGCTCGGTAGCGAACTTGTGCTTGGCGGGAACGTCAGAGGCCAGTGTGAACTCGTGCGGAGGAACGCCCACCCGGTCTCCCTTGCTCAACGGACGCAGCGCGCTCAGCACGTTGTCTCTGGGATCGAGTCTGAGAACTGCAGTTTGCATGGTGGCCTGACGACGTTTGCCCGGCTGATGATATCCGACCGACTGGATGCTGAAAAGCACCCGCGCGCGCAATGCTCGAAGTTCCAGTTTCCGGTGAATTGATCCGAGGCTTGACGGGAAGGCCCCCGAAGATTCTGGAGCCGACGATCGGACTTGAACCGATGACCTGCCGATTACGAATCGGCTGCTCTACCAACTGAGCTACGTCGGCTTCTGGTTTACTTTCTTTAGTTTACCAAATTGCTCGGCGGTTTCTGCTGTACAACTGCTGTACAAGCGATCCGAGCCTCAAGCTGCTTCATGGCGGCGGTGACATCTTCTCGCACGGTCTTGATGTAAAACCGCTGCGTCGTTCTCACGTCTTCGTGCCTGAGGATCGCTTGGTTCACAGTGTCCGGCACCCCGAGTCTTTTCAGATTGGTTGACAGGCCGCGACGATACCCGAAGTCAACAGCTATGACTTCCATGAGCTTGCAAACAAAGAAATCGACAGACGACGTGCAACGTTTTTGGCAGAACACAAGGACTGCTATTTCATTCTCGGAACCTACGACTTCTATCTTGTGAACAAACAGATGGCCGTATTCAACCTGAAGAAAATGGGCGGCTCAGAGCACGCTGATGATTTTGTCAGGAGCAATGGATTTGGTGAAAGTATCCCATATCGCAAGAACAAGAACGGTGATTATGTAGACAAGCACGGAAAGCAGGTTTATAGCCCCTTTAGGGACTATGCTGGGGTCGGAAGCGAGGGCCCCACAATATCAGACATGATATCCGACATGCCCAGTGCGATATCGTCAAGATACAGTCGGGATTGGCTATATGGCATTGATAGCATTAATCATGATGATGATGATGTGATTAACCATGGACTTTTCGTGCCCATTCCTCTTGGGCAGCTAGACAAACTCTACGCTGCTGTTCGAAGCAAGTTTTCCCAGCAGATGGACGATATCTATGCGACGGAAATGAAGGTCGGAGGCGACAACAGTTACCTCGATGGCCACTTTGAAAGATACTGCGACCAATTACCCTGCGATGTCCTAAAAAAACACATCGAGTCGTATGTGAGGCGGCAGGGGATATGGGTGTTAGCCCAAGGCGACCCGATGAACCCCGAGAAGATCCGGGTGGACAAAGCATGGATTGTCGTCGGCGGCCCGGATATCTTCATGACATTGAAATGAGACTTGGTACAGCCCGACTTGCCTTTGAGCAGCCCCGTAAGGACTACTTGTTGCTTGTCGGCTATGCAGTTTTCATTGTTTTCCTATTCTGCGTCCAACTTGTCGTCTCCCGTTCCTCTTCTAGGCGACAAACATTCGAGGAATCTATGAGCCGATTCTGGTACTTGGGAGTGGTCCTGCTGCTGGTTAGTCAATCTTTCGCTCAGAAAGCGTTCCCGACAAAAACAACGTGCCATGCAGAGGTACGAGCTTGGATCGCTCCGTACTGCCGGGTCCACGGATGTGCGACAGACCTGAACAACGCGATCATGGACGTTTCCGCCCAATACAAGCTGTCCGCCTCCGTCGGTCTCCCCGAACTGAGTCGTCGCTTCCGTGAGATGTCACAATGTCTGGACATGGAGTACGCGAATGGGGAAACCGAGTTCTTCATGGGCTACAAGTACGTGTCTGACATATACAGGTTCGTCATCGTGAGCCGGAGATCGAGGAGAGAACAATGAACGAGGACTCCAGCTTCTCGATCTGAAACCGAGTCTCTCAGGCTGCCCTCGGCCACTCCTTTTTCAGTTCGAGCAAGAGAGGCCGCAGCAGATTGTAATGTCTTAGGTCGGCAATTAACGCGGCTCCAGCCGCCGCTTTAAGAAAGCTGCTGCCGTTCTCCTCGGCCCAGCGAAGCCAGTCGTTCAATGCCACATCGGTGGCGGGGGAAATCATCAGTTTTCGCTCCTTGTGCCCTGACACGCGTGGCGACGATGATAGCAGTCGCCCCGCTCCACAACGAGCTTGGCTGTAAGGAAAGGCTCAGACTTTCCCAGCAACACTGCGATCTTCGATAACCCCTCTGACAAGTCTGCTCACCTAACCCGAAAAATCTCGATTTTCACTTCCTCAGATAGAGACAGTCGGCGGACTAAAACGCAGGGAGGTCATCATGGCAGTCCATCCAATTGAAGTTTTGGAGAAGAGGCTTCGCGATCTTTTGGGACGGTATCAGTCCGAAGTTTCGCACGCAGTCGATCCCGTGACTGGGAAGTTCGCCGGGGAAATTGAACGATTGATCGAGCAGTTTGGGGCCGAGGAACTCGAAATCAATTTGCGGTATTACCCTCTCACCATTTTTCCGAGAAACTTGCATGAAGCCTTCGCTCCTGTCTCAGCCCTTAGGTCTCAGGACGAGGACTAGGGGTTAGGACACCGAAGGGTCTGTCGAACCTCCAGCGACAGCACCATTTCCTGAACGACCCAAGTCGGTCGTCGCTTACCTCGCACGCCACTTGCAATGGGTTCCACAGTACCCGACAATTCCACTCGTATGACCGTCGCACTCGTCCGTTACGACGCCGCTCGCAAGGCTATCGCCGCCGCTCACCGCGTCGATGAAGTCAAGCAAATCCGCGACAAGGCCGAAGCTGTCCGTGTCTACGCGAAACAGGCGAGAGACTTGGAAATGCAGAACATGGCTGCCGAGATCAGGCTCCGTGCCGAACGTCGTGCGGGCCAACTTCTGGTCGAGATGCAGAGGACTGGACAGAGGCAAGCGAAGGATAGGGGACGGCCCAAGAAACTGTCGTGCACTTCGACACTTCCTCAACTCGGACTCACTCGCGATCAGTCGTCGAAATGGCAGCAGCTTGCGGGGCGAATCGACGATGCCACATTTGAGAGGGCTCTCACCCAAACAAAGCAGAAGAACCTAGAACTCACAACGGCTGCATTGTTGCGAGAGGTCAAGGAAGTCATGAGGCCGATGGGCTCAGCCGTTGAGCCGGACATCAACGTCATCGCGGCAGAACTAATAAGGGACATCGAGTCGGTCAGCAGGAAGGAAAAACTGAAGACGGTAGTTAAGTCCCGCCAACGGTTGAATCCCACAATTCACAGGCGGATCATAGCTGCTCTGGAGAATGCAGCGAGTGACTCAGCCAATTTCAAGAGGCAACTCTTCAACGACTTTGAGGAACTTCGGGAGAACGGCAAGGCATATCAACGTTTAATTCGGGAACGCATGGCAGAGCAGCCCGATCCCGATATAGCGGAGAAGCGGAGGCTCGCTGCTGATTTTGAGAATGCGGTCGTGCGTCAGATCAGCTACAACGAGGCGAAAAACCTGATCCTCGGTAATGAATGGCTGGGGAACATGGGAATCACGGAGTGTGCTTTCGGGTTGTTCTTTGGGCGTCATCTTGCTGGGACAGTTTGTTTTGGGAGGACAGCAGGAGCTTCCTCAATATGTGGACCGGACCATGAGGGCAAGGTGGTCACGTTGTGTCGCGGAGCCTGCGTCCATTGGGCTCATCCCCATTCGGCGTCGTTTTTGATTAGTGCGGCGTGCAGAGAGATGACGAAGAAGGGCTACAACGTCTTCATCGCCTATTCCGATCCCGAGGCAGGAGAGGTCGGCACAGTTTACCAATCGTGTAATTTCTTGTACTGCGGCATGACTAGACCAAAGAAACGATTCAGAACGCCCGACGGCAAGACTTACGATGGCCGAAAAATCCAATGTCTCACGCGGGACCGCACTGGGGGAAGCCTCAGGTACAAGCGAACACGGGCCGATCAAAAGAACCTTCTAATCAAGCAGGGCTGCGAGTTTTTTGACGGGACGCCGAAGCATCGGTATGTTGGGATTTATGGCGACAGGCGGATGAAGCATTTGCTGCGGCGTGCCCTGAAGTGGGAGGCTTCCTCATATCCCAAACGCCTACAGGTTTGCGAGACAAATTCAGAGGAGTTCGATTACACGCCCGGGGAAACCTCCAGCCCGGTGCCTGATGTCGTCCATGTTGTCTGATTTCTTGCCGATCACGCTGATCTTGATCGGGTGGTAGCGGTGAGCAAGTCAACAGTGCTGCCGGAAGAGCGGATCAACGAACCAGATTTGTCACCAGCGTTTCGTTTGACTGTAGCTCATTTGTCTCCCGCGTCCTTATAGTTATTGACGAGAGGAGTCTTATCAACATGGCACCCAGAGTGACCGAATCGGAAAAGCAAAAGATTCTGCTTTACAGAAAGCACACGCCCACAGGTAAGTACAAGGATATCGCCGACGAGTTCAATAGGAGCGTCTGGACAGTGGGTAATATCGTCTGCGAAGCACGGAAAGCGAGAAAGAAGGGTCGTTAGTTAGGTCTCGGTGCTTCCTGCTCGTCGAAGAATTGGCTTCTCCGGAGAGACGGTGACCACCAAGGCGAAAAGAAAGGGGAAGCTCGTGCCGCTGGGGATACTACGCAGGTCAGAAGACGTGCGGGAAGAATCAAGGACTGAGCGAAAGAAGAGCAAAGACCTGCCGATCTGAAATCGGCTAGTCAAAGTGCTGTACAAAACGCTGTACAAACGATGCTCAGGGACACCCTAGAACCCCCTAAAACGACCCTGAACCCACCATACTCCACAACAACATACGCAAGGCTGAGTGCGTTACGAATCGGCTGCTCTACCAACTGAGCTACGTCGGCTTCTGGTGGCTGACTTTAGTTTACCAAACGGCGGGGTTCTGGCTGCGCCCGGCTAGTTCTTCAGCGTGACTACCGCCACCGCGAACGGCAACAGGCGAAGCCTAGTATCTCCCACATCCTGCTTCACGGGATCGGGCGAGGCTCCGCCAATCATCTGAACCGTCGCCCCCACGCACTCCTTGGGCAGTTCCACGGCAATTTCGCGATTGCGCTGGTTGATCAGCAGCAGTTTTCGCTGGCCGCCCCGGACGAAGGCCTGCGCTTCGATCGCGTCTGCATCTCCCGGCGGGCCATTCCGCACCTCGGTGCCGGCCAAGTCATCCCCCGGGCCGAGATTGTTCTTGAGCAGTTCGAGGATCCTAAAACGCGCATTAGGCTTGCCGTTCGTCCAATCCACCATGCTGACACTGGGATACTGGCTGGGGTATCCGACCAGTTGCGATTCGCCCACGACATCCACGCCGAGCTTCGCCAACTCAACGTAGAGGTAGGCATAGAGCGCTCCGCTCAGATTCCAGTAGGCCGGCGGAATCGGCTTCTCCACATGAGTTGGCTCGCCTTGATCCGAGTCGCTGGCCAGAATCGAGCCGGCTTCGTTGATCATGATTTTGGTGGACGGCGACAGGCGATCCCGGATTCGCAGAATGTAACGGGTCACCGCCAGGAACTCACTGGCCCGGTCAAAGAACGTGTACTGCCACTGACCCACCGTCTGATCGGCGCCCGGTGTTGCATACACATGGAAGGAAATGTAATCCAGCGGTATGCCCGGCGTGTGGTTCTTCGGGTCCAGAAAATACTCGAACATGCGCGCCCCGCCCGCCGGGTCCGACAGAGCGAGACCCACAAACTTCATTTCCGGCACGACTTTGCGCACTGCCTCCACGATCGCGTCGTAGCGCTCCACATATTGCTCGGGAGACGTTTCGTGCTCCCCGTCGATCTCGTTGAAAACCTCCCAGTAGCGCATGTCGTAGTGGTGTCCGGAGGCATGAAACTTCCCCAACTCGTCCGTGAATCCACCGTGGGTGTACCAACTCGCCAGCCGGGCATAGTAATCGGCCAGCGCCCGCAGATCGGTGAGATCCTTACCTTGCGAGTAGCTCCAAAAGACCTGGTTCGGATCGTCCGGATACGTGACCGGTTGGGGCGTACGGAACATCCACTGCGGAATGGTGCTGAACATCCACACGCTGGAGTGCCCTTTGCTGGCCGCCGCAAGATCTTCCACCAGAGGGTCCATGTACTGAAAGTCCCAGTAGGTTTGGTCCTGGTCTGGAGGCCGCAACTCGGCCACCACCAATTTGGGATACGGAAACCAGAAAGCATAGCGCACATAGTCGCACCCCAGCCGGCGCAAAGCCGCCAGCGAGGCATCATGGATCGGCGAGCCTCGGCGCAACATGGGATTGACCACAGCTTGCAGCGTAGGCGTGGTGTGGTTGGGCGTCTTCTTCGTCCAGTCCACGACCACCGTGGGTGCAACTGGTGACGCTGCGACTTGCGAGGGTACGTCCTGTGACGGCGCGACTTGCGCGAACAGCGTGCCGCTCCCCAGCACCAACTGCAGCAGTACGAGCCGGCACAGAGTGTGACGGCTTTGACCGCTGCTTCGATGCTGGCCCATGGCTTTCAGAACTGCCATGTTAGGGACGCAGAGAAGCCAAAGTCAACGAGAAGCGAGAATCCACCCTCCCGGTCAACTCCCTCGGTTATCTTCTTCTCTGCCTGCGACACCGCTAGCATTCCTTAGAACGACATTCCAGATCGTCAGATCTTTAGGTCCATGGGCTGTTAGGGATGCCGCCGAATAGGAGCAGAATCAGGCGGGGACTTCCATCGCGGATGGCCTGCGAGAATCCTTCGCTCAACCGGAAACAGCCCACGTCTTTTCTCCCGTTTTCACCCGATTTTTCCCGGTTTCTCACGAATTCACCCGACGCAGGCGGTACTCGTCCTGTGCCACCACACAGACCGTGACCTCAGTAATTTGCACCCCTTGCCACTGCATGCTGGAATTTTCAGAATGGGACAAGTAGCGCCATTCCCAGGAATGAATCTGCCCTCGAGGAGACGCGAATGGATCGCATCATCAAGGATTCTACCGGCAGGCCGCAAGGCGTCATTCGTCAGCAAGCGGGCGGCCGTGAAGTTCTGGTCAGTAATTCCGGGCACCCCATCGCCTATTACGATCCACAAACTGACGCCACCTACAAACCGGGTGGCTCCAAGATTGGGGGCGGCAATCGCCTCGTAGGCATGGCTGGGCAGGACTACTAGAGTAAACCGCACCGTGTGGCAGGCGTGGGCTGGCAGAGCGGGACTGCCCGGAGTTTCGGGAGCCGAGTTTCCGGAGAAGGAGAACGGATTATGGGTTGGTTCTTTTTGATAGGGCTTGCAGTTGCGATCCTCTTGCTGGTGAGCGGCAACGGGTTGGGATTCCTGGCGGCTCTCGGAGTCACCTTCGTGGTCCTGGTCATTTGGTGGATCGTGCGCTCCATAAAAGAGCAGCACAAGCGCGATGCCTGGGTCGATGAGCTCGAAAAAACGCACGGCGTGCAAGCGCAGTTCGCCAAAGAATCAGACGTGCTGTCAGAAAAGCTCCAGAAGGGCGAGAAAGTGTCGCCCGAGGCCCAAGAACATTACCAACAGACCTACAACGCGTTGATGCCGTTGCTTCGCGTTCATAGCCATGCCTTTGACCGCCGCCTGCGTGAGGTGCGTGAAGAACAAGGAGACTACAGCAAGCAGCCCGGCATCGTCGAAGCCTGTGAGGGCATGCACAAGTGCGTCATCGAAGGGATCGCTAAGCAGCATCTTCCAGAGATGTTGGCTGATGCCAAGCAGACCTTGGAACAGGTCGGAGCCGAGAGCGGCCGGACTCAGGAATTGTTGGGGCAGTGGGAGTCTCTTTACTCAGTTCTTCAGGAAAAAGTGGCCGCTGGAGATATTGCCTCGGAAGGTATCAAGAATTACCTGAATCAGATTCTCTCCGTCAGCAAAGAGCTGTTCCCGTTGCTGCCTGACCATCAGATTGACGAGCTACAAACCAGGTTCAGCACTCTGACGGGAAACCTCAAGGCTCGCGCCGCGGCCATGATGGCGAAGGGCGCATCCGGACACGCCTAGCCTAGCACGTGCTGCAAGTACGATTCGTGTCTTGGTATGCCTTCAGAGTCTGTTCTGAGCGGAGTCGCAAGGAACACGGTGAGTACTCCGTTAAATCATTGCGGCTTCGCAGGCTGCGGAAAAAGGAATTGGGGTGGCGCAGCGCTTCAGCGCTGCGGTAAGAAGCACATTTTCAGCAGCGGCTTTAGTCGCCGAGGTACCTCTGGGGCTGAAGCCCACCTTCTGCCAGCTTTATCGCAGGCCTGGAAGGCCTGCGCCACCCAAAGTCCGGTACGACATTGATTGTTTCAGATCAGGCGCTGAATTCGCGATTCTGCGTTTCGCTACGGCCTGCCAGCAGGCATTGCCAGCTTCGGGTTGAACGCTCCCCACACGAACTTCACGGACATCGCGCCAGCGCGTCAATCGCTGCGAGTGATGCTCCCTGCCCGGCCTGCGCTGCCTATGCTGCCTCTGCCGCCACCATCGCATCGTATTCCTGCTGCGACTGGCTGGGCAGCAGCACCCACATCGTGTAGACACCGATGGCGGTTCCGAACGGAATATTAAACAGCGAGAT
>Ga0209517_10010215_pt1 | contig 10503 bp, 12 predicted proteins | sample PeaSoiMetSII2010_FD_187695 | JGI IMG/M metagenome (GOLD analysis project Ga0209517, IMG submission 187695) | Peat soil microbial communities from Weissenstadt, Germany - SII-2010 (SPAdes) (version 2) | ecosystem: Environmental > Terrestrial > Soil > Wetlands > Peat | place: Germany... | reverse complement strand
CGATGGGCTGCATACGAGTCTTCATCACCTCTTCCTGCAATTCGGTGGCGATAAGGTCCATACGTTGGGAAACCGCATGCAAGCCGGGGTTTTCGATGGAATTTGCGAACTGCAACAGCTGGTTGCGGGCCAGCACAAGTTCGCCGACCAGCGTCATCAGCTTGTCCAGCAGGTTGACGCCCACGCGAATGGTTTCAGGGGTCGCGGTTTCGCGCGGTTTGGCTTCCAGAACCTGTTGCGCTGCCAAAACATCTTCCGGCTTGGCCAATCCCAGGGCCACGAGAATCTCGCCCAGACGCCGGCGATCTCCACGTTCCTGTTCTTCCAGCGCGCGCACGACGTCGGCAGCCTGCACTACCCCACGCTCCACCAGCAGCCCGCCGATTTTCCCGCGTGTGGGTTTGCGCTGGGAAGCGTCGCCTTTGCCTCGAGACGGCGCAGGGGAATCAACTGGTGTCGCCGGGGCGGGTGCTTCCAGCGCGAGAAGAATTTCTTTTGCGGCCGCAGCTACAGGCGCCTCGGGAACGGCAATCGGCTTCTGAGTGAGCGGCGCAGCCGGCAAAGACGGCACCACCGCAACACTTCCCGCGGCGGGGGTTTGCAACCGTGTCAGGTTCTCGCGCAGCTCCGGGTAATCGGCCTCGCCATCCTGGCCGGTCGATTCGATTTCCTTCAGCATCTGACGCACAGCGTCCACCATACCCAGCAGGGCTGTGGTGATTTCTGGATTGAGGATTAACTGCCCGTCGCGCAAGCGTGTCAGCAGGTTCTCGCCCACGTGCGCAACCTTTTCCAGCTTGTTGAAACCCAGAAATCCGCAGGTGCCCTTGATGGTGTGGATGGTACGAAACACCCCGGCCAGCGCGTCCTTGTCCTGCGGATTCTTCTCCAAGCCGACTAAGTCCCGGTCCAGCCGGTCCAGGTTTTCGTAACTCTCGACTAGAAAATCTTTGACAATGTCACTGTCGCTCATCGCAGCCATTCCCTCCCGATTTGGGAGCGATTCCAGGGCGGGATCTTACTTGCCGCCGCTGGATCCATCGCGATCGAACATAGAGGTAACGAGACTCTACAGTTGTTGGAAACAGTTGGTTCGGCCTCTGCAATTCTCTATCGTCGGTTTAGCCATTTTCATTACGGGGATTTGGGAGGATTAGGATAATCCTGCAAATCAGGTGACGAACCGTCCAAGGGAGGAAGCCAGAGGATCGACAGGTGGCGATGCAAACCGTTGAAAATTTGGTCGGGGAGAGAGGATTTGAACCTCCGACCCCCTGGTCCCGAAGTAGGGACTTAACGTTGTAAGTGATTGGTCTGGTAGCGCCTTACCAATCTGTGATTCGGTCTCAGTTGCGCCCTCAGCGCCCACGCCGCTAGGCTTAGAGCATGGCAAAGGCACCTTTCATTTGCAACGAGCCGGGTTGTGGGCGAGAAGGCAGATTCATCCGCATGGTCGTTGATCTGGTTCCGATGCCCTCCAAGATGCCGCACGAAGATTTGAAACGCAAACCGCCTTTTCAGGAACTGATGGGTGTCTTCGAGATCGAGTGTGCCGTACACGGTCAACGCATGATTCAGAGCCTCGGTCATCACGTCTCGACTCTTCCGAAGAAATCGTCCAAGAAAAAGAAGTGACAGCAGATAGTAACCAACCTATTGCCACTTTACGTTGATGACATCATACTCGTTGCCGTTGGACCCATCGGTCGCTCTCCATACAAGACAAGCCGATGTACCGATGCAGCTTTGGTTGTGGGTGGTCACATCGGAGAATTCTTCCGTGCCGCAGCTCACCTCAACCTGACAGCGGTACCAGTGATTGTTCTTCTTGGGGTTTCGGTCGCTTACGGTAATAGACGTTATTTTCTTTCCGGCTGGAGCCGTTATCGGATTCGTGCTGTAAAGCCCATCCTTACATTGCGGGCACCCGACGGGCCCCCCTGTGTAGTGGGTGTAGTCTTTTCCGCTTGTCAGCGTGATTTGCGTCCCACCTGCCTGACCAGTTGAACTTGAAGCCATCAAGAGCACAAACGCACAAACGGTCGTGATTCTGACTGCGTTGTTCATAACTATCGCCTCCAAGATTCCCGGATGGTCGAAACACTTATCAGGAAGCGTTTCCTTTGTCAAGAAGATAGCTTTCTGAAAAATGCGGGGACAGACGGGGGACAGACGGGACTGACCCCAATTGCAATCGCGGGTTGAAACCTGGGGAGAGACGGGACATTCCCCCAAAAGATTGGTCGGGGAGAGAGGATTTGAACCTCCGACCCCCTGGTCCCGAAGTAGGTATTTAACGCTGTAAGTGATTGGTCTGGTAGCGCCTTATTCAATCACTGATTCCCGCCAGTTGCGCCCTCGCGCCCAGCCGCCTCGCTCGAATGCCTGTCTCTGCTATGCTACGGTCGCCTGTTGGAAGCAATCCACCGATGATTAACTGGCACGACCCGATCTTCGTTTGGACAGCCGTGGGAACGGTTGCCGGGGTCGTCGGAGTGTTCCTCAGCCTCTATGTGATCCGCGTGACCAAGGGTGCTCGGAAAGCGGCGCGCGCCGCCGAGCGAGCGGTGCAAGCATCAGCGCGGAAACGTGGATTAGTGGAAGAGCTGGAAAATGTTCACCACAAGGCGGATCAACTCGGCGCGCTACTCCAGCACGAGCAGTGGTTCGCTGTACAAATGCGAATCCAGGAAATTTCGGCAATCTGTAGTCAGATTCTCAGTCGTTGGCCGGAGGGACTATCCGTGGAGAAGAGAGGAAATCTCACGATGGCCGCTGGTCTCGCTCGGTCAATTGGAACACGAATTTCTGCATCAGAATTCAACGCCTCGGAACGCGGGAAACTTGTAACAACACAACTCAGGTTAAGCGACCACATCAGCGGCGCGCTGGGCGAAGCGCGAAAAGTAGAAGAAAGGACGTTACAGATATGAGCACCAAGGATGACACCTTCGTGGAGTACATCGTCGAGAACACGGAAAATGGAAAGCTTAGATGGGAACCAACGGCGGGGGACACTTTCATGGCACCTCTGCGTGGGGATCACACCGTAACGATTGAATTCAATCCCAATGGGTCGGACATTCTCTCCCTGCGGAGTCGTGATGGAAACGTGATTCTCAACCTTTTTGAGAACCAGTTCCCCCAGATGCAGGGTCTTTTCGAGCGTGCGCGCCGGAACGCATATGACGTGGACAAAGTGATCGACGAAATCATCAGCGGTCCCCCGTTAGCACCGCCGTCCAAGAAAGACCCATCAGCTCCCATCGCCGACGAAGACATTCCGTTTTGAAAGGACTTCCCCTGGTGTGACCCGACCCCGCTTCGCGCGCCTGTTACCCCGCTATCCCGTTGGTTCCACTCGAACACTGATGTTACCCTCCCCGCCAGAAAACACCGTGACGAACAGGCTATTTACAAACTCCGCGCGCGGATGGGAATCTCAGCAAGTAAGCGGACCCGACCGGCGCGGAAACGCTGGTTCGGGTCCTGACCAAACCGACGCCACTGGAGGGCGTCACGCATGGCTGAAAGCAACTATAAACCGTATGAACAAACCGGCGAACCCTTCACCCTCGGGTACTACGTCTTCGACTTGCCGAACGGCCAGGTCTTCGACATGCTCTCCGATGCCCCTGTGGTGCTTCCCGAAGGCGATCTGAGCAAACTTCCAGCGAGGTATGTCGAGCGCGTCACCAGCGGCGTGACTCTGTCGAGTCGAATCACGTCGCGGGTGGACGAGGCACCAGCGGCGGATCTCTTGGGGTGGGGGAAGCTCAGCGACCAGGAGCTTGAACTTCAGGGAAAAATGCGGGGACGGGAAAAATGCGGGGACAGACGGGACTGACCCCAATTGCAATCGCGGGTTGAAACCTGGGGAGAGACGGGACATTCCCCCAAAAAATTGGTCGGGGAGAGAGGATTTGAACCTCCGACCCCCTGGTCCCGAACCAGGTGCTCTACCAGGCTGAGCCACTCCCCGACAAACGCGCGATCCGGCGTGACCATGAGGTAGGAAAAACGCGCCGGAGCCACACCAGAACTAATACATCATCGAGATTATAACATCCGGCTACCAGCGCATCCCATGACTGCCAAAGTGCGCTAGTGTCTTAGCTCCAGACTCGGCTTACAATGAGGTACCCAAACCGTGGGCGGAATCGTACTCGCTGCGTTGGCGGGCAAAATTCGCTAATATAACGATTTAATAGCCGTGGCTTGATGACTGGGACTTGATAAGCATGATCGCTTTGACCGCAAGCCGCCTGTACACGCCGCTCGAAGTAATCGAGCAGCCCGTGATCTTGCTCGACGGGCCACGGATCGTCGAAGTCAGCTCTCGCACCACCCGCCCGCTTCCCGAAGGCGTGCAACCCATCGACTTCGGGGATTCTATTTTCGCGCCAGGGTACGTGGACATCCACATTCATGGCGGGGCGGGGCACGACGTAATGTCGACGGATCCGGCCGCTCTGCCGGCGGTGGAGCAACTTCTGGCGAAACACGGCGTCACCAGCTACTTGCCAACCACAGTGACCGCTTCCGGCGATCACATTCTTTCTGCGCTGGATCGTCTCGCCACGGCGATTGAGACTGCCGAGCGCGACTCCGGTTCCCGCGGACGGCGGGCGCAGCCCGTGGGTATTCATCTGGAAGGCCCATTTATCAGTTTCGAGCGCCGGGGAGTGCATCCGCCGCAAGACTTGCTGCCTCCGACGCTGCCGGTGTTCGAGCGCTTCTGGCAGGCCTCGCGCGGTCGTATTCGAATGCTGACCATCGCGCCGGAACTGGAGGGTGCGCGCGCGGTGATTGCTGAAGCCGTGCGCTGTGGCGTCTGCGTCAGCCTGGGACACTCCGACTCCAAACTGCATGACACCCGCGCGGCAATTGAGGCGGGAGCACGCCATGCTACGCACGCCTTCAATGCCATGCGGCCGCTCGGGCACCGCGAGCCGGGAATCGTAGCCGCCGTGCTCACCGATCCGCGGCTCTCGGCGGACATCATTGCCGACGGCATTCATCTCGATCCCACCATCGTGGAGTTGTTTCTGAAGATGAAAGGTCCAGAAGCGGCGGTGTTGATTACAGATGCAACCGCCGCCACCGGAATGCCCGACGGGCGCTACCGCCTGGGATGGTTCGAGGTGGAAGTGAAGAACGGCATGTGCACGGCGGAAGGCGCACTTGCGGGCAGCGTGTTGACCATGGATCGCGCCGTGCGCAACGTTACCAGGTTTGCAGGTTGGAGCTTGCAGCAGGCGGTCCGACTGGCCACGCTGAATCCGTCGCGTGTGGTGGGGCTTTCGAACCGGGGCAAGCTGGAGGCTGGCGCTGAGGCTGACATCTTGGTATTGAGTTCGAGCGGCGAAGTGAGAACCACTTTTGTTCGCGGCGTGAGGATGGAGGCCGCAGCCGGCAACTGACAAATGAAAAGAGAGGCAGGTTAAGAAGAAAGATTGGCGGACAAAGGCGGATTTCCCCATTACATGCTGAAGGAAATCTTTGAGCAGCCGCAAGGGCTGCGCGATACCATCCTGCCGCGCGTGTCTCTCGAAAAAGGCGTGGTGCGGCTGGACGAGGTTCGCATCGGCAGGGAAGAGCTGTGCGCCCTGCGCCGCATCCACATTGTGGCTTCCGGAACCAGCCGCCATGCCGGAATGACCGGTCAATACATGATCCAGGAGCTGGCGAACCTGCCCGCCGATGTGGACTACGCCAGCGAATTTGAATATCGCAATCCGATGATTGGCGCCGGTGAGCTGACCATCGTGATCACCCAATCCGGTGAAACTGCGGATACAACCGCCGCGCAGCGCGAGGCGAAAGCCAGAGGATCGCGCACCATTGCGATCTCGAACGTAGCCAATTCCACGATTGCACGCGAGGCCGACGGCGTGCTCTACACCAATGCCGGGCCGGAGGTCAGCATCGCATCGACCAAGGCCTTTACCGCGCAGATGGCGGTGTTGTTTTTGCTGGCTGCGTATTTGGGCCAGGAGCGCGGCAGTCTGACCAAAGATCAGGTGCGGCGCCACATCAGCGAACTGCTGGAGCTTCCCGCCAAAATCACGACCGTGCTGGCAACCGCGTCGCAGTGTGAAAAGCTGGCAGAGAAGTACCGCTCGGCGCAGGATTTCCTGTTTCTCGGCCGCGCCATCCATTACCCCATCGCCATGGACGGGGCTTTAAAGTTGAAGGAAGTTTCCTACGTTCATGCCGAGGGTTATCCCACGGGAGAAACCAAACATGGCCCCAACGCGCTCATTGATGAGAGTCTTCCGATCGTGATTATGGCAACCTGCGACCGCAACGATGCAGGCTCAGTCCTGCGTTATGAGAAGAATGTGGCGAACATCAAGAGCTTCCGGCAGCAGTCGGCACGGGTGATTGCGATTGCTTCTGTGGGAGATGAAGAAATCGGCCGCATCGCCGATTACACGATCTTCGTTCCCCAGGCTTCCGAGCTACTGTCGCCGATTCTGGAGATTGTCCCGCTGCAACTCTTCGCCTATTACATGGCGGTGAAGAAAGGCCTGGACGTGGACCATCCGCGGAACCTGGTGAAGTCGGTCACGCGGGAATAGAAGTTCGTTGGGTACGACTTACGCCGCGAACGAATCGTCATCCGGATCGGGCAGTGACGATGGCGGATCGCTGGCGGGGAAAGTGTCCGCGACAGTTTTGTCCATCATCTTATCTTTCCGCTGTTCCAGGTTGCTCTCGTCGATCGAGCGATCCTCGGGATCGCGTGAGCGTAGAAACAATGATTCAGCCATAGCAATCCACCTGCCTCTTAAGATGCCCCAGCCGCGGAATCCGTTACTGAATAAATCTCAATGCGTAAACGAAACATTAATCCCTGTGGTCAGCTGCACATCGTTCTGTTTCTTGCCCACCGGGGGATTAGTAACGTAAATGTCACCGAAAGCATTTTGCCATCCCAGCCATTTGCTGATTTTCGTGATCGTACCCAGATTGAACGTGCCGCGGTACTCGCCGGTGTCGCTGAGATTGGGGAAGAAGTACAGCTTCTCCGCCAACACCGTCGACGCGCCCAGCTTGTACATCAGTTCTTCGCCCAGGGTTAGCGCGGCGAAGTTGCGATCAAGCCCAATATAGCTTTCTTTGGTGTAGTTCAGACCACCGAGGAAATCCAACGTGGTACGGGGGGTGTTGATGGCGTGAAAGCCTAAACCTCCGCCCAGGACCGAGCGCAGGTTCAGGTTCTGCAGCGCGTCGGTCTGGAAGTCGCCGCTTCCGAAGCCAAATACGCGCTTCGTAAGATTGCGGTCATAGCGGGCGCCGCCCTGCGTTGCGTTGGCGGTCACGCTGGGTACGGCCCCGGCGGCATCGTTGGTGGCATAAATGGTGTTGGTGTACAACGCAATTTCATCGTGCGATGTCTTGCGGTCGGCGGTAAATGCCAGCGCCAGGTTCTTGGTTTCACTGTTGCCCCCGGTTAGCGCAAAGCCGACGTTGGCTCCGCCCACCCAGCCTTGCAGCAGCGTGGGATGCAGTGACTTCTCATACGCTGCCTGTTCTTGATCGTTGCGCAGCGCCATCACTTCGACCCTGGGAATGTCGACAGGTCCGCCCGGCGTGGTGCTCACAGCCAGATTGGTATCGGTAGTGGTCACCGCCCCGACAACTGTTTTGCTGGCGGTAACCACATGCAGCGGCGCAGCCGAAGTCAGCGATTGAACTGCCGTCCATTGAATCGTCACTTCGCCGGCGAATTCGGTCTTGATCACCAGCGTCTTGCCATCCGACTTGGTGATGGTTCCGGTCAGCCGGTCACCATTGCTTAGCACCACTTGATCGGCGAAAAGCAGAGAGCTCAGCCCGAATATCGACAACAATGCCAACACTTGCAGCTTGCGCATAAGGATCCTCCATTAAAATTGTTTTTGATTTCGAAGTGGCTGAAGCTCGAGCCAGCTAGCTCTTGGTATCGGGGTTTTTCACTTCGGTGCTGGCGGCCTTCGATTGGTCAGGAGGCGTTTCTTTCATGCCTTCCTTCAGAGCGCGAATGCCTTCGCCGAGCCCTTTGCCCAGCTCGGGAAGTTTCTTGGGGCCGAAGATCAGCAGGGCGATAAGAAAGATGACCAAAAGGTGCATCGGCTGAAATAGGCCTTCAAACATACAGAAACCTCCACGAGGAACGCTTTCTTTGTATCTCTAACGTTACTCAAGCCTGACTATTCCGTCAACCGCGTGGCCGGTCGGCAGGGTCGATTCCTGGGGGAAATCCGTGCCACTGGTCGTGCCCCGTTCAAGCTAAACAGGGCGAAGGCTTTAGGGGGTAGTAGGAACCTTCGGGCACCCTCCAGTATTGAACCACCGTGCTCTCGGCAGGGTTACCGTACCCACCCTACAATCGCTACATGAGTTCTACAGCAGCAGCGCCGGCAGCAAGCGCAAGGACGGTCGCACCCGCAATTCGCGATACCAACGCCAGACCCACGCCGGAGTCTGCGGCCGCCGCCGTCAGTCCCATGGCAACCCCCGCCGGACTTAAACCCGTAGGTTACGGGCTACCTTGTTTAAAGTGCCGAACCTACTACGCGGCCGATGTGAAAGTGTGTCCGGTGTGCCAGACCACGGAACGCGTTTCTCCGGTGGTGGCGCCCGTGCGCACCGTCGTTGCCCCGGCGGCGAGTGAGGAAACGCCTGACCTGGCCACCTTAGAAGCCGAGCGGGAGCGCTTCCTACGCGACTTCAAAGCCCAACTGCTCACTTCGCAGATGCAGGTGCGTTCGACGCCGCCGACAAACTGCACCCGTGCGGAAAACCACCAGGCTGGCCAGCAGACTGCGACCGTGTGCCAGGCTTGCGTCGACCATCTCCAGGAGCGTGTCGACATTCTGGAAGCCGCTCTCCACATCGACCTGAAAGAAGCATCGCAAATTGTCTATGAAGCGGTCTGGGCGGACACTTCCGATTCCACCAAGACATACGACAACGCGGCCCACGCCCTGCTCAATGAGTTGCGCAAGCGCGCCGGAGTTACACAGACCTTCGGGATATTGCAGCCGCTGAGCGACTAAGACCACTGCACAAACGCGGTCGGAACACAGAAGCAAATCGTCGCAGGGAAGTCCCTGCTTGAGCCTTACTTGCGGGGCTTCAGGCTCGCTGCAATCAGAGGCCTCAGCCGAGGCTTCGCAAATTGCTTGGCATCATGCGCGGGAGAAGGATGGCCTACGCGAGATAGTCGGCCATCGCTTACCAAGTGTTCGTATGCCTCCGGCCAGGACGGGACGGAAGTGCCGGTTGGGATCCAATGGGCATACGAGGCTTCGTCACACCATTCGACCAGACGCGGCATAACTTTGGCGTGTGCTGCGGCGCCACGAAACGCCTTCATGGCGCGCTCGCTTTCCCACGCAGTCAAGGTCCAGAAGGTGCGGTGAGCGTCTAACAGAAGACTTCCACCAAGAAACCCAGGTGCGCGCGAAGCTTGGCGTTGAGCAAGAAATGTTTCCCACATGAATGGTAGAAGGTATTTGACGGAACGAACGCGAAGGCGCGTCACGGACGCCAGCATGGCCCTCCATTCTACGCCAACTCCTGATGTTCGCAGGCAAAGGAAGACACGAAAGAGCAATCTTGCTCTGACCGCAAGATGCGGATAGCTCACCGCCTCGCCTCCAGCTAATCTTTCCTCACTATGACAACCAATGCGATACTCAACCTGAGCGAAACTGAAATAGGCGAAACCGAAATGACGAGCAGCAGCCAAAGCCGCTGGTGGCAGGCCGTCGAAGCCCGTGACGCCAGCCAGGATGGCAGCTTCGTATTTGCCGTGTCCTCGACCGGCGTGTATTGCCGGCCGTCGTGCCCATCACGCCGCCCGCGGCGGGAAAATGTCGCCTTCTTTCGCCGCCCCGATGAAGCCGAGAAAGCCGGCTACCGCGCCTGCCTGCGCTGCCGGCCCAAGTCTGCGGGCCATGGAGTTGCTGAAGAAGCCCGCGCCATCTGCCGCTACATCGAACAGCATCTCGACGAGCCGTTGACCCTGGCGCGTCTGGGAACCGAATTTCATCAAAGTCCGTTTCATCTGCAACGAAAATTCAAAGCCGTGCTAGGAATCACGCCCAAGGCCTACGCCGACTCCTGCCGCATGAACCAACTCAAGAGCAATCTGCGCGCCGGGCATTCAGTGACCCGTGCCGGTGAAACGAGAGCCCATGCTTCGCGAGTTCTGTGACGCCATCGAGGTATCCTCCAGCTTAGATGTCTGTTGTCATGTGCTTCCCCCGGCTCGGTATCTTCCTTATAGGTTAACGAAGTTACTTAACCATAAACTAAGCTACGGCACTCAATCAGTGAAGCGCAATCGATAAGATAGCCATTTCCGACGACGGAACCGCCCTGGTAAACGGCGGATTGTCCATGGGGCTGCGCGGCCTGGTCCCTTTTGGGCTTCCTGTCCATTTCGTCTTGATATGTCTCGCGATCTGTAGCAGAATGCCGTTGGGCGAGGCCCGCTGCGCCCTTGGA
>Ga0209517_10010214_pt1 | contig 10503 bp, 10 predicted proteins | sample PeaSoiMetSII2010_FD_187695 | JGI IMG/M metagenome (GOLD analysis project Ga0209517, IMG submission 187695) | Peat soil microbial communities from Weissenstadt, Germany - SII-2010 (SPAdes) (version 2) | ecosystem: Environmental > Terrestrial > Soil > Wetlands > Peat | place: Germany... | reverse complement strand
GCTCGAAGCGTCCTTCCGCCCAGCGATACTCTATCGCGATGTTGCGCCCCTCGACCCAGTCGAGTTCGTGCAGCCGCTGCACAAATGCGTCGGTCCATTGCCTCTGCGCCGCAGGCGTATTCGCGCCCAGGAACCCGATGGTCGGCAGCTTGCTTGTCTGCTCCGCACGCGCCGCGAGCGGCCATGTCGCAGCAGCACCGCTGAGAAGCGTGATGAACTCGCGCCGTTTCACTCGATCACCTCGTCGGCGCGGCCGAGGAGCGGTAGCGGAACGGTCAGGCCGAGGGTCTTTGCGGTTTTCAGATTGATGATGAATTCCATTTTCGTGGATTGCATCACAGGCAAATCGGCGGGCTTTTCGCCCTTGAGAATCCGGCCGGTGTAAATTCCAATTTGATGACGCGATTCGACAATGTTGGTCCCGTAGCTCATCAGACCGCCTGCCGCTGCAAAGTCGCGGTAGGCTGCGACGGCAGGCACATTGTGGCGTTCCACCAGATGCCCAAGTTTCTCGCCTTCTTCCGAAAATATATTGTCCGCAGCAATCGCCAGCGCGCCATCCGTCATTGGTCTAAATTCCATAAAGGCGGCATCGAAGTCATGTTCCGAACGGGCGTTTAGCACGTGCAGTCGGCGCCCAAGAGCTTTTGCGGCAACGTCCATGTCGTGCAATTTAATTTCGGTCGTTGCACTGTCGGGGTTCACGAGAACAGCGAGCGTGGTCGCTTGAGGAACGGCTTCCGCCAGCAACTCAAGTCTTTTTGATTCCAGTTGGGTGTTCAAAATGCTCACGCCGGTCATGTTGGTACCAGGCCGATTGAGGCTGGAAACAAGACCGATTTCGACCGGGTCGCTACCGATGTCGAATACGACCGGTATAGTTGAGGTCGCGGCCTTGGCGGCTCGGGCTGCAGCGTTCCCCGAGGCGACGATGACCTCGACTCGGCGGCTGACCAAATCTGTCGCCAAGACCAGCAGTCGATCATATTGATCTTCTGCCCAACGGTATTCGATCTTCACGTTCTGGCCTTCGATATATCCGGTTGCCTTCAGGCCATTCATAAAGGCAGCCGCGTACTGCAAATTCCGACTAGGCGAGCCGCCAGCCAGCCAGCCGACGACGGGCATCGCGGGTTGCTGCGCGCGTGCGGCGAGCGGCCACGCGACAGCCGTGCCGCCGAGAAGCGTGATGAACTCGCGCCGCCTCACTCGATCACCTCGTCGGCACGGCCGAGCAGTGTGAGCGGAATAGTGAGCCCAAGCGCTCTGGCGCTCTTGAGATTAATGATCAGTTCGACTTTCGTGGACTGCTGGACTGGTAAATCGGCCGGCTTTTCGCCCTTGAGAATTCGGCCAGTGTAGACGCCGACCAGATGATACGGTTCCGTAAAACTGCCCCCATAGCTCATCAGGCCGCCAGCCGCCGCGAATGCACGATACTGATAAATGGCCGGCATGTTGTAGCGGACCGTCTGTGCGGCAAGCTGTTCAATGCTCCTGATGAAAAACGCGTCGGTGGCAATAACAAGCGCGCCAATTCGCAATTGGTCCAAGTTTACAAAAACCGAGTCGAGGTCACGTTCGGTGCTCGCTTCCATGACATGAAGCTGCAGCCCCAGGGTACGGGCTGCCGACTGTATGTCTTTCGATAGGTCACCTGCATTGGGTCTGGTGGGGTTGACTAGGAGCGCAATGACGGCCGCCGTGGGGACCACTTGGTGCAGCAGTTCCAGACGCTTTGGCCCTACTTCCACGTTCAACGTGGTCACGCCCGTCAAGTTGCCGCCCGGTCGATTCAGGCTAGCTACCAGCCCTGCCCGGACCGGGTCGTCGCCCGTAAAGAAAACTATCGGGATCGTCGTGGCCGTCACCTTTGCCGCTAGAGCCGTGGAGATGCCACTTGCAACAATCACGGTCACGGGTCGGCGGTCTAGATCCGTCGCCAATGCTGCCAATCGAGATTCATCTTCGTCCGCCCAGCGAAATTCTATGGCGACGTTCTGGCCTTCGACATACCCGGTTTCGCTCAGCCCTTGGCGGAACGCGTGTAAACGGTCCGCAGACGACTCACGCGATCCGCCCCAGAGAAACCCAATCACCGGCATCGCTGATTGTTGCGCACGCGCCGCGAGCGGCCACGCGACAGCCGTGCCGCCGAGAAGCGTGATGAACTCGCGACGTTTCACTCAATCACCTCGTCGGCGGTGGCGAGCAGTGTTGCAGGCACGGTGAGACCGAGCGCCTTGGCGGTCTTGAGATTGATGACCAGTTCGAATTTGATGGGCTGTTGAACGGGTAGGTCCGCTGGCTTCTCACCGCGAAGGATGCGATCGATGTACGAGGCCGCGCGCCGAAATTGATCAATCCGCTCAGCGCCGTAATAAATGAGACCTCCACTTACGACAAGCGCACGGTCCGAGTAGATCGCTGGCAGGCGATGTCGGGCGGCCAACGCAGTTACCAGGTCACGATGAGCCAAAATTGTGATGTCCGGCGGAAACAACAAGCCGCCATTCTGTTCGCTTGCAAAGGCTTCGATTGAGCGCTGAATCTCATCGGCATTATGAACCGGAAATACAAAGGGTTGGACGGCGAATAAAGACGAAACGGAATCGAACGACCGCAAATACAGGCCAGTACTAGGATTTATGGGATTTGAGATTAGAGCAATCCGCGAAATATCTGGCGCGATCTGTTTGAGTGCCTCTAGCAGTTTTCCGATGACAGAAAACTCGATAAGAGTGAAACCTGTTATATTGGAACCCGGCCGCGCCAAGCTTTCTACGAAGCCCGCTGCGACTGGATCAGACACTCCCACGAATACTATTGGAATGGAGCGTGTCGCCTGTTGCAGCGGCGCAAGCGCCCGCGGAGAGTTGACGAGTATTACATCAGGTTTTGAGTCCACTAATTCCGTCGCATAGGCACGAATTTGATTTACATCATCCGAACCCGCCCAGCGTTCATCAAAGCGAATGCTAGTGTCCGTCCACCCAAGCTTGCCAAGTTCCTGGCGGAATGCTGCGATACGCGCCTGACCCTCCAAGTCGTTGGCCGGATAGGGCATCAGTACACCGACACGCCGTATCCGCTCCGCGTGCTGGGCGCGCGTAGCAAGCGGCAACGAGATTGCCACGCCGCCGAGACCGGCTATGAATTCGCGTCTTCCAATGCCGATTGCCATTTGACCCCTCGCCAAGGGGATCACGCCCGTCGCAATGCGGGCAAAGATATCGCGCCCTAAATTGGGGGCTTTTGATCTAGATCACGGCGCTCCAAGCGGCCGGGGGGACGACACCTAACGCTGAAAGGCGAAGGTTTCCGCAACTCTTTTGTTGCAGTGCATGAGTCCGCTTCTGGCCCAAAGCGGACATTCGCCACCATCAAATGACGCAATGCGAAAGGTTCATTCGATCACGTCGTCGGCGAGCGAGAGAAGGTTCGGTGGAACACTAAGACCAAGCGCTTTTGCGGTCTTAAGATTCAAGATGAACTCGAACTTTATCGGCTGTTGTACCGGAAGGTCGGCCGGGTGCGCACCCTTAAGAATGCGATCCACGTAGGAGGCTGCCTGGCGGAATATGTCCGCCGTGTCCGGCCCGTAGGACATGAGACCACCCGCAACGGCGAATGGTCGATAAACTGAGATTCCTAGGAGTCGGTTTGTTACCGCAAGCTGCGCAATCTTGTCGATGTGGACGATCATGAACGCGTCGGGTCCGATCATCAGCGAGCCGCCCGGCCTTTGCGCGAATGTAGCGATAGCGGACTCCAGCTCCACAGGGGTGTCGACAGGCATTGCCTCGAGAGAGATTAGGCCCGGCAGGTGCACGGTTTCGATTTGGCTCAAAAACTTCCGATAGAAGGGAGCGGTGACCGGATTGAACAGTAGTGCGGCACGGCTGAGATCGGGCGTTGCGTCTTTGAGCAACCCCATCCACTTACTGATCAGTTCGGGGTCGATGTACGTGAAACCCGTGATGTTGCCGCCTGGATGCGCAAGACTTTTGACGAAACCTAGACCGACCGGATCGTTCACCAGTGCACAAACGATAGGGATAGAGGTGGTAATTTTCTGTAGCGCAGCCACGACCGGAGTGCCGTTGGCGAGAATTAGGTCGGGATTGAGCGCCACCATTTCATGGGCGTATTGCTCGATGAGGTCCATTTTCCCAGCGGCCCAGCGGTATTCAATGTGTACGTTTTGGCCGTCCGTCCAGCCCAGCTCCTCGAGACCCTGACGGAACGCGGCAATGCGCGTTTGACTGTCGGCATCGCTTTCCACAATAGCCATGAGGACACCGACCGTGCGTGTGCCACGGGTCTGCTGCGCGCGAGCGGCAAGCGGCCATGCTGCTGCGCCGCCGACAAGGGTGATGAACTCGCGCCGTCTCATTCGATCACCTCGTCGGCGCGACCAAGTAGCGAGAGCGGCACTGTGATGCCGAGCGCCTTGGCGGTCTTGAGGTTCAGGAACATTTCAACTTTCGTGCCCTGCTGGACCGGCAGTTCGTCTGGCTTTTCGCCTTTGAGAATGCGGCCGACATCGACGCCGGCCAGACGGTACGAGTCGGCTAGGCTGCCGCCATAGCTCATCAGGCCGCCGGCGGCGACGAACTCGTGGGTTTCGAAGATCGCCGGCACCGAGTGGCGAAGCAACAGCGCAGCAAGCTGTTCTTCCCGGGCCATGAAGAATACATCGGGGGCGATCACGAGCCCGCCCGCTCGCAATTGGATCAGGTTTGCGAAGACTGCATTAAGGTCATCTTCCGTACTGGCGTTCAGGACATGGAGCTCCAGCCCGAGGCTGTGGGCCGCCGACAGCACTTCTCTCGATTGGGTCTTAGCTTGAACGGAATCGGCCGGGTTGACGAGGAGCGCAATGATGGTCGCGGTGGGGAGCAGCTCGTGCAGCAATTGCAGTCGCTTTGGCGTTTCCTGTTCGTTCAATTGGGTCACGCCCGTGACGTTGCCGCCCGGCCGGTTAAGGCTGGCAACAAGTCCCAACGCCACCGGATCGCCTCCTATGTGGAACACAATTGGAATGGTCGTGGTTGCCGCCTTTGCCGCAAGCGCAGCCGGAGTGGTAGTCGCGGCAATCACGGTCACCTGACGCTGAACCAGATCGGCCGCCATCGCCGGCAGCCGATCATTTCGGCCCTCCGCCCAGCGGTATTCAATCGCCACGTTGTGACCATCAACATAGCCGGCTTCGCTCAGGCCTCTGAGAAAGGCGGACAATTGGCCTGCGTAACCTTTAGCAGAAGCGGGGTTGAGAAATCCAATCACCGGCATTACGGGCTGCTGCGCACGCGCCGCGAGCGGCCACGTTAGCGCCGCGCCGCCGAGCACGGATATGAATTTCCGTCTGCCGATGCCGATTGCCATTCGCCCCGTGCCCAATGCGATCATGCCCGCTGCAATGTGGGGAAGAATACCACGCACCAATCAGCACGTCTGGCTCAACGTCGGTTGCCGTATTGGATCAAGGTCTACGCACTGTCCTCAACATCCGTCTCCGGCCGGTCCCTACCGAGAGCGACTTCGGTGCGCCACTTGCCCTTCTCGTCCTCGTATTCGATGGTCTCTGTGTGCCCGGGCTGGCGCTGCTCGGCGGCGGCGCGTCGCGCGGCGTCGAGGGCCTCCGCATGCGTGGGAAAGCTCTCCGAGAACGCGCCGTTGACCGTGTAGGCCCACCCGTCTTCGTGGCGAACGACTTTATAAGTGACATGGGTCATCGGTTTACCTTTCGCGCGTCTCCAATTTCGATTGCCATTTGACCCGTCCCCAAAGGGACACGCACCACTCGGCAGGTCTGGCCCGTTGCGTTGGTCACCGCAACGCAGCGGTTTGGTCGCTAACGGGGGTAAAGCGGAAGTCCGAATCCGCGGCCGAAATGACGCGGTTGACCCATAGCTGCCAATCGGCGGTCAAATTTGCTATGATGCAGCACAATTCTCATTCAACGATGTGATAAAGTGCGGCTATTAGTTTAGGGGCAGTCATGAGGCGCCGCGAGTTCATAGCCCTGATCTGTGGTGCAGCGGTTTGGCCGCATGGAACGCAAGCACAGGCCGGCGGCCCGCGGCGCGTCGGGTTGGTGATGGGCTACGACCAAGAAAGCGAGGAAGCGCAAAGTCTCGTCACGGCGTTTCGGGAGGGCTTGGAAAAGCTCGGCCTGCGCGACGGCCATGAAATCAAAATTGATTATCGCTGGACGGGAGCAACAAATCCCGCTCACATGCAGCAGGTGACAGAAGAACTGGTCGCTTTGCGACCCGATTTGATCGTTTCATCCGGCTCTCCGACGACCGTTTTGCTGCTGCGTGAAACGAAAACCATACCAATCATCTTTGTGCAGGTCGTCGATCCGGTTGCTCAAGGATTTGCCGCGAGCCTGTCGCGCCCGGGTGGCAACGCCACGGGGACTGCGAATTTTGAAGCTTCTATGACTGGCAAGTGGATAGAATTACTCAAAAGCGTTTCGCCGCAACTGACGAGACTTGCTATTCCATTCAACCCGGCATCAGCCCCTTATGCGGACATCTATCTCAAGTACTTTAGATCGGTTGCTCCGTCATTTGGCGTAGAGGTGGTCGCGCCGGCGATAGCGGACCTCGCCGCGCTCGACAGTTTTTGCGCAACGCAGGTGGGGGATGCCGCCACGGCTGTTATCCCAATGCCCAGCGGTTTTGTCAGCGGCCATGTGCGCGAGATCGCAACGATAATGGTCCAGCATCGGCTGGCTTCCCTTTACGTCCTTCGTGCCTATGCTCAAGCCGGCGGGTTATTATCTTACGGCAATGATATCAGTGAGAATTTTCGTACGGCGGCGACTTTTGTGGACAAGATTTTGAAAGGCGAGAAGCCCAGCGAACTTCCCATTCAGTTTCCGGTCAATTTTGAGTTAGCGGTCAACGTTAAAACGGCAAAACAGCTTGGCCTGCATATTCCGCAACAGTTGCTCGCCACCGCCGACGAGGTGATCGAATAGGTGCCGCCTTGCTGCCGCGCACTTTGTCGGCTAATGGCCCGGAGCGTTACTTAGGACGGCGTAGCGATACTTCCGCTTCCGAGAGAAGCGGACATTGAGCGGACATCGGATTTCGGTAGAAATTGACCCATAGCGTCACTTCGGCACCGTCAATTATCGCATTGCGAAAGGATTGGGTACCCGCTGCCAGCTTCCATCGCTGGCGGGGCAGGCGCACGGCCGGACCATTCCATTAGACGTTGTCATTTTTGATTTGAATCAACGCTCTTGCGCTTAATTTCAGAATTACTAAAAGCCAAATAAATATAGGTGTGGGTATGAAAGTCATTTCCCGACGTAATTTCGCATTTGGCGTGGCGTTGATGCCGTTTTTATCCAATATCGGCCACACACAGACGACCCCGCCCAAAATAATTGTCTCCAAAGACCCAAGCTGCAGCTGCTGTGGGTCATGGGTAAAATATCTAAGGAACAACAGCTTTGTCGCCGAGATTATCGAGACTGCGAACATGGAGCGCATCAAGGTAGGGCTCGGCGTGCCCGAGCCCTTGTGGTCGTGCCATACTGCCGAAATCGATGGCTACGTGATCGAAGGTCATGTGCCGGCCGACATCATACGCCGCTTGTTGGCGCAGCGCCCGCAAGCCACCGGAGTTGCAGTCGCCGGCATGCCGTCAAGCGCTCCGGGTATGAATATGCCTGGGGCCTCCGACATTTACGATGTCACGCTGTTCGGCACATCCGGGCAAGAGCGTTATGCGCGCTTCCAAGGTCTGCGTGAAATTTTGAACTGACGCCTACGCCCGATGCTAGCAAGGGTTTGAATCAATATCCGGTTCTCCGTCCCGCTATACCGGTAGCTTGATGCACGCGCGCAGGCCGCCGCCCTCCCGGTTGGCAAGGATGAGTTCGCCGCCATGGGCCTGCACGATGGATTGCGTAATCGCCAGCCCAAGTCCGCTTCCGCCGGTGTCACGGCTGCGCGAATCTTCAACACGGTAGAACGGTTGAAACACCCGCGGCAGTTCCACCTCGGGAATGCCAGGGCCGTCATCGTCGATGGTGATCTCGATAGCATTCCCCGCGGTATTGATCGCCGCCTTGGCGCGCTTTCCGTACTTCACGGCGTTGTCGAGCAGATTGGTGATCGCGCGCTTCAAGGCGCCCGGCTGACAGTCGCCGATCAGCGGCGTTCTCGGCTGCATGGTCACCGGCAGTCCGGCGTCGGCCATATCGTTCACCACGCTGGCGAGCAACGCGGCGATGTCGACCCGCCGGCGCGGCTCCGCGCGCACCTCGTCGCGGGCGAAAGCCAAGCTCGACCCGATCATTTCGTCCATCTCGCCGATGGTCGCCAGCATCTTATCGCGCTCGTTGGCGTCGGCCAGTTCCTCCGCGCGCAGGCGTAGCAGCGTCAGCGGCGTGCGCAGATCGTGCGACAAAGCAGCCAGTATCAAAGTGCGATTTTCGATCAGTCGACGCAGCCGTTCCTGCATCCGGTTGAACGCGCGTGCGGCATTCTGCATCTCGATCGTGCCGGCCTCGATCAGTGGCGCGGCCGTGACGTCATGGCCGAGGCGATCGGCGGCGGCCGACAGCAATCCCAGCGGCGCGGTGACGCGGCGCACCGCCCACACCGAGACGGCGAGCACGATCACGCCCATCAGCGCCATCGAGATGATAAATTGCCACGACACCGAGGGCGCGCCCTGCGGCAGCGTGCTGGCAAACGACAGCCATTGGCCATCGCTCAGCTTGACCGCCACTTGAAGGCCGCGTCCCACACCAAAATTCGGTCCCATCATGTCATGCATCATGCTGCCCATTCCACCCATCGGCCCCTGAAATGGCCGGCGATCGAACGGCGGGCCGAATGGCGCGCCGGGCGGCCGGTCCGTTGGCTCCATAACCGTCGCCCGTACTTGACGGTCGGGCTGCTTGGGAAGCTGCTGGCGCACATAATCCTCGATCACCTGGGCGGCGCCTTCGGCGGCAGTCGGCGGCAACTGGGGCGGCTGCGCCGAGAGCGCGACGCGGACGGTGGGATCGCTCAGCGCCTGCACGATGCGCGGACGCCATTCTGCCGGCGCTTCTTCGACCAGACGCGACAGGTTTGCGACGCGTTGCGCCGCCGCGAAGCCACCGATCGCGCGCACCGCCTGCTCGCGCGCGCCGGCATAAATCCAGGCGCCGATTGAATGCGAGACGACGAGCCCGGCCAGCAGGATCAGGAGCGTTTGGCCGAACAGGCTCTTTGGTAAGAAGCGGGTCATTCCCGGCTCACCTCGGGGGTGAAGACATAGCCGCCTCCCCACACGGTCTTGATGAGTTTGGGATCGCCCGGATCGTGCTCGATCTTCTTGCGGAGGCGGCTCACCTGTGTGTCCATGCTGCGGTCGAAGCTGTTGGCGGCGCGGTGGCGCGCGAGATCGAGCAACTGCTCGCGGCTTAGGGTGCGCTGCGGATGCTCGACCAGCGCCAGCAGCAGATCGAATTCGCCGGTGCTCAGCGGCACGGCGACCCCGTCAGCGCCAAGTAATTCGCGTTTGTCGACATCGAACGTCCAGCGTTCAAATCGGTAGCACTTGGGCTTGTCCTGATGGGTCGCGGGCTCGCGCGCGCGATTTCGCCGTAGTACGGCGCGGATACGCGCAATGAGCTCGCGGCTGCCGAACGGCTTGGGCAGATAATCGTCGGCGCCCATTTCCAGCCCGATCACCCGGTCGACCTCATCGCCCTTGGCGGTGAGCATGATGATCGGAATATCGGAATCGGCGCGTAACGAACGGCACAGCGACAGCCCGTCTTCGCCCGGCAACATCAAATCGAGCAGTATGAGGTCGATGCGCGCATCGGCGAGTAGCTTGCGCATGGCCTTGCCGTCGCCGGCGGTGCTGACGCGAAAGCCTTCCTTGGCCAGCGCGCGCGACACCAAATCGCGTATCTCGCGATGATCGTCGACGATCAGGATGTGCGGACCATCGTTCATGCGTGCAATTTAGTTCGGGCCGGGCAGTTTAGGGCAAATAGATTGTAACGATTTCTGCCGGATGGCCGATCTGACACACTTGGTTACAAAATCGCAGCCGGCCGACAAACTTGAGTGACAGGTCACGCTCCTAATGCCGTTCAGCGACGGGTAGCCGTTGCAAGCAAAAAGGAGCAATCCGATGAAATCGCGAAACGCTTTGATCGCCGTCGGCATTGCGGCCGCCCTTGCGGCCGCGGTGGGGGTTTACAACTTTACCGCCTCCGCGCAAGGCGGGCCCGATTACGGATGGGGCATGATGGGCAGCTACGGCCCGGGTAATCACATGCGCAGCTGGGGAGGCGGACCCAGTCCCGGATCGTGGAACTGCCCCGTCTTCGGGCAAAATGACGAGTCGGGTCCCGCTGGGCAAGGCGAGGGCTACGGCCCGGGCTATCACATGCGGGGTTGGGGCGGCGGATACGGCCCTGGCATGATGGGTGGCAACGGCCGCGGTTATGGCCCCGGCTACGGCCCGCGC
>Ga0209517_10010212_pt1 | contig 10504 bp, 7 predicted proteins | sample PeaSoiMetSII2010_FD_187695 | JGI IMG/M metagenome (GOLD analysis project Ga0209517, IMG submission 187695) | Peat soil microbial communities from Weissenstadt, Germany - SII-2010 (SPAdes) (version 2) | ecosystem: Environmental > Terrestrial > Soil > Wetlands > Peat | place: Germany: Weissenstadt... | reverse complement strand
CCCTCGTAGATGGAAGGCTTTTCTCCCGGCTTCTCGACGGTCACCCGGCCGTTGCTGATCTTCAGCTTCTCCACCGAGAAGCTGCCGCCTGCCGCGGACGTCGATGATTTATTTCCGCCCCCCAGGCTGGAGAAGTTCCACTGGCCGGAAGGCGCGTGTACCAGCGTGAGTTCCGGCTGGTCAATGGTGATGCCGGTCACCTGCACGGAGCGAGAGAAGATCAGCGGCAGCAGCTTGACCCCGACTTCCAGCTTTTTCGCCTTGAGGAAGGGACCTTTGCTGAACCCGGGATCATCGCTGATGGCGATGTCGCCGGCGGTGACGCCGCCCGCGAGCAACGACAGGCTCAGTCCTCCGATCGTGACTTGCCGTCCCAGCGACGACTGCAATTGCGATTGGATCGTGGGACGGAACGAGTCTGCGTTCACCAGAAAGGGAACGGCGACGATGATGACGACCAGCACGCCCAGAACGATGAGAACAACCAGGCGACCCTTCGACACACAGACCTCCTCGACCGCCTGAGGGAGAGCGGCAAAATGCTAGCACTGGGTCGGGAGAAGGAGCAAGGAACGGTGGGAGGCCTTCCGGCAAAGCACAGTCAACAGACGCACTTGGCGAAAGCGGCCGAGGGTGGGCACCCGAATCAACCGCCGCAGGCCGCCGCCGCGCGCGCCGCTCGCACCAGCGCCAGGGTGGTGACGTCGTTTTCCGTTTCCTTATGCCGCCACGAACTCTCGGTGAAGGTTTTCACCGCGCCCAGCACCTGGGTACAGAGGTCGTGGGCGTTCTGGAAGGAAGTCTTCGAGACGCATTCCGTCAGGCGCTCGATGCCGTATTCCTTGGAGCCCGCCTTCGACTCCACCAAGCCGCGGGAGACCAGCAGCAGGCCCGCTCCCGGCTCGATGGCGGTGATCAGCGCGTCGTGCGTGGCATGGGAGAACAGCCCCAGCGGGAAGCCGTTGGCCTCCAGGCGCGTGACCCCTTCGTTGTCCTTGAGCAGGGCAGGGGTGTGTCCGGCATTGATGTAGGTCAGGGTGCCGAACTCCTCCTCATAGCAGCCCAGGAACGCGGGCGCACAGCGCACCCCTCCCGCAGCCTGGATGATGACTCGGTTCAATTCGATCAGCAGCGTGGGCAGGGCATCGGCCTCATTGACGTCGTCGGCGCGCAGCAACTCCGCGGCCATGGGGTGCATGCGCTCCTGTACGGCGGCGGCGATGTCCAGCGCTTCCTCGCGTTTTCCCGCCACGTCCAGCAGCAGGAAGACGAGGCGCCGCGAATCGGTCACCAGGAAATCGTAGAAATCGCCGCCCACCCGGGCCGCGCGGTACAGGGCGGAGATCGACGAGCTCCCCAACTGGGGAACGGGCGTGGATTGGGGACGCCGAAGAGTACGTTGCGGAGCTGCATTGTGGAACGGCAGTTTCATGGCATGGGTGCCGGAAGAAGCCGAGAGTACCACAATTCGCGCCGCCTGCACCGGGTGAAAAGTGTGCGCGCACCCGGGTGAGCCTCCCTCGGGAAAGGTGACAAGACCGCCCTGCCTGGAGCATGCTAGGGCAGATGCGGGGTGCGCTTTTCACATCGGTTCTGCTGCTGGTCGTGAGCGCAACGACGGCGGCCGGAGTTCCGTCCGAGAATCCCGGCCCGGCGGTCACGCTCTACCGTCAACTGCGCGACCTGGGGCTGGACTCCGCGCGGGTGTACCAGATCCGCAACGCCGACTTGGACCGCGGCGAGATCCATATCACCCTGAACAGCGGAACCATTGCCTTCAGCCAGAGCGTGGAAGGGCGGGTGACCGGGGCGTTTTTCGACGGCGACGGCGAAATCCTGCTGGTCCCGCCCAACCCGGTGGAGCGCACCTCGATGGCGCTGTTCTTGGGCACGCCCATCCTCGAGGAAAGGTTCTCGACCGCGTTCTTTCGCTTCAGCGACGACACCTTCGAGCGCCTCCAGCCGTCGCTTCGTCCGGCCGAGGAAACGACAGAGTTCCTCGCCCGCTGGGAACCGATCTTCCGCGAGCTTTGCGTATCCGATGCCTTCGAGCTGCTGCACTTCCTGACGTGGCAGGGCGGACCCTCCGATGCGACTCCGGGGACCGTCTGGCACGCCCGCCTCGCCGGCCTGCACCTGGGACCGTTCGATGTCTTGTTCGACACCGAAAGTGCCGAGCAAATTTCGGTGGGGCAGAACAACTACGTGAACGGAGCGCAGATCTTCGACGTCTGGGCTTCGTTCGCCAGCCGGAACGCCCGCGCGGCTCCCTCCGGGGAACGTGATGCCACCAACGAACTGGGGCGGGGCAGCTTCCGCATCGCCGCTTCCAGGATACGTACCCACATTCTGCCGTCGCGAGAGCTGGAGGCGGAGGCGCAGCTCACGCTGGAGGCCACCCGCAGCGGCGCCCGCACCCTGGTGTTCGAGCTGTCGCGCTATCTCAAGATCAGCTCGGTCGAGGCTGACGACACGCCCGTGGAGTTCATCCAGAACGAATCGCTGGAGGGCGGCGACCTGGCCCGCCGCGGTAACGATCTGGTGGCGGTGATTCTGCCCCGCCCGCTGCGCACGCGGGAAAAACTGGGACTGCGCTTTCACTACAGCGGCTCGGTGTTGTCGGAGGCGGGCAGCGGGCTGATGTACGTGGGCGCGCGCGGTATCTGGTATCCCAACGTCGGCCCCGCCATGACGGATTTCGACCTGGAGTTCCGCCATCCCGCAGGCTGGACGCTGGTCGCGACCGGCAAACGGGTTTCGGCGGAGACCTCGGGCGGCGAGCAGGTGTCGCGCTGGGTTTCGGAGCGGCCCATCCCGCTGGCCGGCTTCAATCTCGGCAAGTACGTGGAGGTGCGTGCCAGGGCCGGGGAAACCGCGGTCGAGATCTTCGCCGCGCGCGGGGTGGAGAGCTCGTTCCCGGAAGCCGCGTCGAAGCCCATGGACGCGCCGCCCCTGCCACCCTTCCGGCGACGTGCTCCCAACATGATGGCCCCACCCCCGCCAACGCCTTCCGCCGAAGCTCAGGCGGTGGCCCAGCGCTCCGCTCGCTCCTTGGAATTCTTCTCGCGGCGCCTCGGCCCCTTCCCCTTCAGTTCGCTCGCGGTCACGCAAATGCCCGGCTCGCTCAGCCAGGGATGGCCGGGGCTGGTCTTCCTTTCCAGCTATGCCTTTCTCAATGCTGCGGAGCGGGAGCGCCTTCACCTCACCCGCTACGAGAAGCTGCTGTTTGGCGAAGTGGTGCAGGCGCATGAGACCGCACACCAGTGGTGGGGGGATGCGGTACTGTGGAAAGGCTACCGCGACTTGTGGCTCTCGGAAGCTCTTGCCAATTATTACGCCCTGCTGGCCCTGGAGCAGGAGAAGCCGGATGCCTTTCGCGCCGTCCTGGAACAGTACCGCCAGGACCTGGCGCGCAAATGGCACGACGGCTCTCCGATAAAGGACGCCGGACCGGTCACCCTCGGCCATCGCCTTACTTCGTCGCGGCTCCCCGAAGCCTACGAGGTGGTGGTCTATGGCCGCGGCACCTGGCTTCTCCACATGCTGCGGGAGATGTTTCGTGACGCCGACCCGGAGAGCGCCGATCCGGATGCACGCTTCTACCAGGTCCTGCGCGGCGTGCGCGAGCGCTTCGACGGCCGCGCGTTTTCCACCCAGGATTTCCAGAAAGCCTTTGAGGAGGCGCTGCCCGGCTCGCTGCGCTATGAGGGGAAGAAATCACTGGCCTGGTTCTTCGACGAATGGGTGAACGGCACGGCGCTGCCGCGCTTTCAACTGGCGGGCGTCAAGTTCTCGCGCAGGAACGGCAGCCTGATGGTGACCGGAACCGTGTTACAGAAAGATGCGCCCGACACACTGGTGACTTCAGTTCCGCTCTATGCCACCACGCCGGGCGGCAAGCCCGTCTACCTGGGACGCGTTTTTGCCGACGGACCCGAGACGGAGTTCCACCTGCCGGCGCCTGCCGGAGCGCACAGCTTGGTGATCGACCCGCGCCAGACCGTGCTCACGCGCCCTTAAAGCCCGGCTCTGCAGGTCGGTGGATTCCGGTATAATGGCGGTGCCCACGTTGGTGTCCGCACGCCGGAGAGGTGGCCGAGTGGCTGAAGGCGGCGGTTTGCTAATGTGTCCTTTTGCACGAGCAATTTCTCTTCCAAGCTCCGTAAAGTGTTGATTCCCCGTAAATCGATCTCACGAAACTAGGCCACATTCGACGTTCGGAGCCGACGTTTGCTCTGTCCCGTGCAGTAAACTGTGCAGTAAGAATTTGATGCCGTATTTCGCTTTTCTTGCGTCTTCACCGGAAGGTAGGCGCGTCGTTTCCGCGGTGGGGGATCGTACTTGCGCGGGCGAGTTCCGGCACAGGCCGGCCAGCCGGAATTTGACACCTTGCCTTGGGAACCATGCTCTGGAAGGTACCGGCCATGCCGCATCGCCGCGGTGTTCCTGGTAGTTTTACGGCAGTTTAAACTACCAAGCTACTGATTCTGCACAGTCTTGTTCCGCCATCGACGTCGCGGCAAGGACCCGAAAATGCCCGAAAATGCCCCCTGATCCCCCCTCGGCCGGGAAGGACGGCCGGTACACGACTTTCGACTTCAGTACATCGTTAGCAAATCGTTGGCTCCGTGAGGCTTAGTCGCCTGCAAGAGCCGAGATTCTTGCACTTTTTGGGAGCGGCGTGGGCCGGGGAAAGCAGGTTCTCAACCCTCCGTCCGTGCCGTCTCCCGGTCGCGAAATGTGAGAATCTGACCATGTAACCGCCTTCCGCGAGGAAATCCCCATCTCGGCGCTGCCCGTTGCTCCTGCGGCTTCAGAGCCACGAAGACAGGGGCTTTAAACGACCGCGGACGAGTTCCTGACCGACGAGATCAGCGTCCAGACGGTTCGTAGGGGGATCTGTCTGATGAGCCGTCCTTCGCCTTCGGGCTCTCCTAACGTCGGACTCCAGACTACGATTCGACTCTACCGGCGCAACCGGCTTCAGGATCGGCGACGACTCGGCGACCGACAGGATCGAATGACCAGCCTGCGAGGAAGATTGGGAAGACGTCACACCAGTCAGTGACCGGCAGCACAGACGTTTGGTCTGCGTTCTGACCTAATTGTGCGTCGCAAATTGCCCCACCGAAGTGAAGCTCTCCCACCCAGAGGAACGCACACACCCTGAAGAGGCGGGATCGTGTGTTCCGCGAATGAGGCAGGAGGAGGATGCCATGATCTTTGGTGAACCGCCGATTGGTACTGTTGAGTTGGCGGCGTTCGTCATCGTCCAAATCGAGAAGCGCGCTGCCGAGAGTATGGCCGCAGGGATGCCGGAATTAAAGAAACTGGCCGAGAGTAGGGAAGCATGGTCGCGGGCAGTACTCAACGACCTCGCTGAACTCGGCAAGAACTCGAAGTTCCGCGTATCGCCGGATCCTGCAACAGGTCAGGGCGAGTATATGCACGATCTGATCTGGCGACTCCAACTTCCACGCAGCGACATCGTGCTGGCCGTCGAGTCGGGATGGAGCTACATCGACGACGTACTGGACGGCTTAGAAAAGTTGATGCACATCAAATCGCCGCTGAAGCTGATGATCTCTGGCTTGTCTAAGCACGGCGGGCCAACTAATAACATCGCGCGACTACTTGGGCGGATCCAAGATGAACATCTCAGAACTTTCGAGCAGCACGTCTGTGGTGAGACCTACCTGCTGGTTAATTTTATCGACCTGACCGCTAACGCTGAGTGCTATCAGTTCGTCGCAGACCAAGATGGAAAAGACGTGAGGGCTTTATTCACTCGGCTTGTACTAGCGAGAGGCGCTACACCGTAGCGCGCCAAGCAGCGCGAAGCGACCATGCCCGACCTTGACGGCTGCACTGGAAGCGCATAATCTGTCCGCCTTGAGAATCAGGAGGAGGCGTGTATGCCGCACTTTGTAACGCTGATCCGTTACACTCAGCAAGGAATCTCCAAAATCAAGGAAAGTCCAAGCCGGCTCGACGCTGCCAAGAAAGCCGCCGAGAAGGCAGGAGGAAAGATTCACGGCTGGTACTTGACCATGGGAAAGTATGACGCTGTGTTGATCTCTGAATTTCCCAATGATGAAGCCGGTGCCCAATTCATGCTCTCCGTTGGCAAACAGGGCAATGTGACCACTCAAACTCTCAAGGCTTTCACCGAGGCTGAGTACCGCAAAATCATCAGCGGCCTCTCGTGATAAGTCGCAGTTCGCATATTCGTTGAACTCGCGCAGACGCTCGATCCAGCACGGAAGGGTTCGGGTTGGCATGCGCCGCTCCCGGCACGTTCCTAGAGTCGATTCCGGCCTTTCTGTGAGGCTTCTGTACGACTGTGGGCGGCTCAGGTCGATCTCCACGGAACGCCGTTGCAACAAGCAACGTCAAGCGCGTGCGGACGTGCGTCACGATCGGCTTGCAGACGGGCCGGCGCGAAGTCGCGGGAAGATCGGGCATCCAGCGAACCCATCCGAACCCCTATCGCCTCGTCCTGCACGCCCACAGGCCGTCGCCGGTAGGGGGACCCACGTTCAGGTCATTAACGGCAGGCAGGTTTGCTTTGCACCCATCGAACCTTTCCGCCAGCGTGAAGTTCAACAGCATCAGTCTTACCACCGACTAAATGCACTGTAGGGCGATGCGGAACAGTGTCCACTCCGAATGCGCCGGTAAGGTCAACGAGTCGAATGGCCTTCAACACATCACCATCGTCGCGCTTTCGGCGCATATCACGCTTGAGGTCGGCGTTCCATTTCTTGGCTCGTTCAGTGTTGCCAGCAATAAATTCGTCAAACACGTCCGCTTCACCAGCGACGTGGAACTGCATGGAATCGGAAAGAGTGACAATTTTGGTGGGATCAACAGCAATGTGTGGTATTTTGTTGATTATCTTCGCTCTAATCACTTGATGGGAGATATGAAGCTCTTGCGGTCCGGCGACGCCAATAAACACGCCGTCCACTAATATCTCATCATCGGAGAATGCCAGTCCCTCTTCCGGCTGAACGTTCTCTCCGATCTTTGCGGCTAGAAGCATTCCCCACCCATGTGCGACTTGATCAATAAAATCACCGTCAGATTCAGCAGCCAGCCTGTTGGTATTAGCAAACGCAGCTCGGGCTTCCCTTGTCGCATCCCACAAGATGATTTCACGTCGAGTGCTTCTGGCGCTCCCTAGAGCCGCAAAGACGAGATCCTCATTTAGCACTCCAATCTTACATGCTTCATCGCGATACTCACCTTTGTTGTCGCTTTCGCGACTGTCAGCAGCGATGACTGCCTTACTCTTGGAGTAGCCAAGAACGATTACGGTTCCCGACGACATCTGCGAATTTGCATTGGGCACGGTTAAGATGAAGGCGCAAGCGATCACTATTTTCACGGTTATTTCATGTGAGTAGCGCATCAACTTTGCTCGTCTGTCATCGCAATCCGTGTCCCGCGTGAGAGCAAATCAGACCGGCAGGTGTAAGGTGTTCCCATGCCAAGCCTCGAATCTATACCGAAGTTCGCTTTTCCGAAAGACCTCCGCAACCTGCCGGAAACTTCCCGCCTCTTGCATCCCCGATTCGATAGCGCCCATCTCGACAAGAGGCAGAGCCGATCAAAACGCCGGTGACAGCACGCGAATGGATCCGTCACTCGTTTCCTGTCACCGACGCAACCCATTCACCGCACGAGAGTTAAGCGCAAAAAGTGACAGGTGACAGCAAATTCCGCAAAATGCCCTCGCTTATACAGCAAGATCAATTATTCGACCGAACCCTCACGCACGAGGCGCGTACTTCTCTACTTCTACTGTCATCTGTCACTAAAAGTAAGTAAGTAGTAGTAGGTAGTAGGGTTAGCGTGGTGACAGCAAAGGTGACAGATGATTTTCGCACCTGTCACCTGTCACTGCTTGCCGCTGCGAACGCTACGACTCAGCCGGTTGCCGGGAATCACCGCCCGTGGCCGGCGGCGGCTGCGGGAGCGGTTTGGGTTCGTGAACCGGTCGTATTGGCGTTACAACCTTGAGAACCGGCGTTACCGCTGCTGCTGGCTCCGGTCTCGGCGGTGCGACTGGCTTGGCCGCAGCCGGTTTGACTGTCTCGTCGTCCGGCTCGAAGAACCCGATAAACCGCTGACTGTTCTTCCGCTTCAACTGCGGCAGTTCCGGTGCGTTGTTCTCGTGGAGTACCTTGAACGTACGCGACTTGAGACTTCTCACTCGCCTTCCCAAACCAACCGTATTCTTCGGGATGACCTTGCTGTGACGGTCTTGGGTGTGGAACCACTCCATCAACTGCTCGCAAGTCGTCACAGTTAGCCAGCCTTTCTGACCTTTGTGCTGCACCGAGTTCTCAGATTCCACGTATGTCTTCGGATCACGCGCCGTACCGTTCGTTCCCGGTATCGGTTCTTGCGCCAGAACGCGCAGGAACTGTTGGATGAGGGTCTCCAACTCGTCACCGGCTGCTTCGTGTGACTCAATCGTGATTGTCTCGATCCACTTCTCGATGATGCCTTCGCTCCAGTCGGCAGGTTTCTCGGCGATCACCGCATACGCTCGGAGCAGGTTACAGACGGCTGTGAAGTTCCCGCTGAAGCGTGCGAGCGACTCGGGCACCGGCGCCGTGCGTCCTTCCTGATTGATCTTCAGGAATTGCTGGAGCACCGGGACTAGTGCCGAAAGCATTCTGTGCCGGTTCTGCGTGATCGCCCTGCGGATCGCGTCCTGCGGGAACTTCGCACGTTCCAGTTCGTGCGCGTTGTACTCAACTTCAACGCAACGATCCTGCAACTCGGCCTTGTAGGCACCCTCGATGCTGGTGATGGCACCGATGGGACGATGACCATTTCCTTTCCGCACTCCATCTCCGGCGCAACGGCCTCGTGCAGCGCCAGTAGCGAGGAAAAGAAGGAAGTCGATGTAGCTTTGCCACATATTGGCCTGTTCACGGTTGTCCATAACCAGCAACCCGATGTCGCCCAATCTGTCGAGCGCCGGAACCGTCCAATCTCCCTTGACTTCACCGAGGCCATGCAGACGCGAGATGAACTCCGCGCCGGTCGTTTTCCCGCTACCAGCAGATCCGGTATGCACAGTGATGAAACGGGCGCTGAAGAGATCGCGAACGAACGGGAAGAGCGCCTCTACCATCGCCACAAACCACCGCATCTCAGGCACGCGACAGGCGAGGCTGTTCACGATCAGGTGCTCGAACTCGGCCAGTCCTGCTTTCAGATCAGTGGCGGCAAAGTCGAGCGGTTCGCCCTCTGGATGCTCGATCCACAGGCAGTCTTCGTTGGTGCCGTTTTCCACGACCACGGTGCCGTCTGTGGTCACTCGGAGCAGCTTCGTCGAGTCCTTCAGCGGGACATAAAGCCGCTTGCCGTCGTGCGACATCGCCGAGAACTTCCGCAACTTGAACTGACCGGCTTTGGAGCGCGCCCAATCGATGAGCCGGTCGATGACCAGCTTCGCCATGAATTCGTGCCTTGGTAAATCGCAGACCTTCAACAGAAGCGAAGCGAAGTCATAGTTGTCATCGTCGTGATTGATCGCGATACGCCGTCCTTCGAGCAACACACTGAACTCGCCATTCTCATCCTTCAGATACGTGCCGTCCTTCTTGTTGAGATAGGTGGTCAGCCGGACAGCGTACTTCTTCGACTCGGCCGAGTCTTTCTCCGTCTTAGTCGGCTTCGGCGGTTTAGCGGCCTTCGCGACAGGCTTCTTCTGTACAGCAGACGCCTTCGCAGATCCCCCTGCAGGAACAGCCGTAGCACTCTGAGTTTGAGCGGCCGGCGGTGACGTGCTGGACGACGTGGACGGATCGGCGTGATTAGCGGCGATGCTAACCGTAGCGGTAGTTTTCTGAGCATTCGTTGCAGGTTTAGGGTTGCTCATCTTGCACCCCCGGCCTGCGATTTCGCCTCAGCCTGCGATGCGGCCCACGCCTCGTAAGCCGGGATCACAGCAGCATCTATCGCCAGCCTCACTGGATTCGAAACGAAGACCAGTTGTGCGTGTGCGCCGTTGATGAATCGCGACGGGTAAGCAACCCAAAGCTCGCCATTTGAATTTTGGAGAATCCGCAGATCAGCGACGACGATGCGCTCGCCTTCGGCAAAATTCAATTCGATCTTGACCGCAGCCAGCGCGTTGTTCTTGGTTGGTGGTTCAATACTTCTGACTTTGACGTTCATTGCGTCACCTTCGTTCGTAACCCTGTTTCCTAAGCAGCGGTTACGTGAGATGGAAATGTCCAAAGACACTTCCAGAACAAAGCTGATTCGACTGCGCTAATCTGCGCGCTCTTGGTCGAACGGCTCCGTCCCTCGCGGTGACGCTCTAGCGGAGCATGCGGGAAGTTTTAGCTGATGTCACTGCTGTCCAAATTAGCCGGAATCGTAGCGCGGGGATGAAGGAAATCGCGGCATTTTAGGCTTGTGGTAGCGGTTCACGGGTTGAGGTTGGCCTGTCTGCTGTCCAAGTTAGTTGACCAAGAAA
>Ga0209517_10010211_pt1 | contig 10504 bp, 11 predicted proteins | sample PeaSoiMetSII2010_FD_187695 | JGI IMG/M metagenome (GOLD analysis project Ga0209517, IMG submission 187695) | Peat soil microbial communities from Weissenstadt, Germany - SII-2010 (SPAdes) (version 2) | ecosystem: Environmental > Terrestrial > Soil > Wetlands > Peat | place: Germany... | reverse complement strand
CTCGATGCGAGTTGGATCGGTCGAGATTGCGAGCTCGAGCTATTGCGCCGATCATCCATCATCCATGTGACTCTGCGGCCCATTGAGTTGCCCGCGCAGAGCGCGTGAAAACGCAGGAGTCCAGTCCATGAATCAGCCATCCCAGATTACCTTGGCAGTCCCGCCCGAGCCCACCGATCACAGCGAGGGGGCGGAGCATGCTCGCGTGACGGTGATCGAATACGGCGATTTCGAGTGCCCGAATTGCAAGATGGCGGCGCCGACTCCGAAGCTATTGCTGGACAGATTCCCAAGCAAGATCCGGTTCATATTCCGGCACTTTCCGCTCGAAGAGGCGCACCCCCACGCGTTGTTGGCCGCGGAAGCGTCAGAGGCCGCCGCCGCGCAGGGGAGATTCTGGCGGATGCATGATTTGCTGTTCCAGAACCAAGCTCATCTCAAGGCGAGTGACCTGCGCCGCTATGCGGCGGAGTCGGGTCTTGATCTGGTGCGGTATGCGGCTGAGATGGACGATCACATCTACCTGCAGAAGGTGCGCGAGCATATCGACGGCGCCCGCCGCAGTCACATTCGCGCCACGCCCGCGTTTTTCGTCAACGGGGTGATCCACGATGTTTCGTTCGGCATGCAGGGACTGCACGACGCGGTAACGGCCGCGCTGCATCGGGCGGGATAGCGGGAGGGGCGCCCCAGGGCGCCGATGCCATGGCCAATACCGCGCCCGCAGGCGCTGCTGCTCCGCGTCATTGCGTGTCGCTTACGATCGGGTGATGCAAAAAAGGTGATGCAAAAAAAAGGGCGCTCCGAAAGAGCGCCCTGTATCGCTTCGTTGACGCGGGGCGGCTACGACCAGTCGTCGCCCCCGCCGCCACCGCCGGAGTCGTCCCAGGAGCCCGAATCGTTGACGCCGAAATCGGATCCGCCCATATCGCTGTTCGATTGCCAATCGCTGTTCTCGGCGGCTGAGGCCGGGGGCACCACGCCGCCCTCGCGACTCGAGCCATCGAGGAAGTGATGCGCGAGTTCCTCGCCCGCCACGACACCTGCGCCCACGGCAAGCCCTGAGGCAAGGCCGCCGGCGATCCCGGATCCGATGCCGCCGCCACCCATCGGGGCGCCGCCGCCATATCCCGTGGGACCGTAAGTGCCGGGGCCGCCGCCCATGACGGGGCTACCACCGGCGGGATATTGCGAATAGGTAGGACGGCGGCGGAACATCATCCACACCAGGCCGACGACCAAGAGAACGATCAGCGTCGTACCCCAGGGGAAATGCGAGGGCGCGGGAGCGGTGCCGATAGCCGGGCTCTGCGTGGTACGAACACTCATTCCGAGTTGCGCCTTCAGCGCCTGCACCGAACGGGGATTTTCGTGCGGTAAGCCAGGATCCAATTCCTCCGCTTGACCGAGTTCCGCGCGGGCCAGAGCGGTTTTACCTTCCTTGGCGTAAAGCTCCGCTTGAACATAGTGCGCCTTTGCGCTCTTCGGATGATCGCGCAGCACCTGGTCCATCATCTGCTGAGCCTGATCGAGATGACCGGCTTCAGCGGCTTCGTAAATTTGATGAACGGTAGGATCGGCAGCGTCGGCGAGCACCGGTACGCTGAACGATACCGCCAACGTCAATGTAGTCGCGGCTAAGGATGCAACCAGGAACTTATGCATTACAGGCCCCCACATGGTCAATTTGACCGTTACGCCATTAGATATGGGCAAGTCCCGGAAGTTCAACGGGCCCGCCGGAGCACTGCAACGCACCGTGCCCGCCACGTGCGGGCTAGGCACCCGTCAAATCACGCCGCGGCGCTTCTGGTCCAATTCGATCGACTCGAACAGCACCTGGAAATTCCCCTCGCCGAACCCGTCGTTCCCCTTGCGTTGAATGATTTCGAAGAATATGGGACCGATTGCGTAGATCTGCAAGAGAATGCCCTTTAGGCCAGCTGCTCGATACCGTCCAACAAGCGGCGCACGTCGCCGTCGGTGCTGTACATCGAGATACCGGTTCGCAGCAACCCGCCGCGTTCGGCCAATCTCAAGCATTCCACCGCTCGCGCCGCATAGAAATGTCCGTCCCACACGTAGACGCCTTGCGCGCCCAGCGCGCGTGCCGCCTCGGCCGCCGTATGCTTGTCCAATGTGATCGAGATGGTCGGCGCGCGCGAGCGCGACGTGAAGTCGGGGCCGAATACGTGAATGCCCGGCAGGCGGCGCACACCGTCATGGTAGATGCCGGCCAATCGATGCTCGTAGGCGGAGATACCGTTCATCGCGTCGACGATGCGCTCGCGTAACGTCGTGCCCTTACCCCAACTCGCCAAGTAGTCGACCGCGGCGCGCATGCCGTCGATCGCTGCGTGATTGAGCGTGCCCGTCTCGATGCGATAAGGTGCAGCCGGATCTTGGACGCACAATCGCTCGGTCGGCAACCGGTCGAGTGCGCCGGGCTTCGAATACAAGACGCCCACGTGCGGCCCATAGAACTTGTAGCCGGAGCACAGTAAGAAGTCGGCGGCCATCGCTTGCACGTCGACGGGGAAATGCGGTGCGTAATGCACCGCGTCGACCACCAAGAGGGCGCCTACCGCGCTGGTCAACCGCCGCCCCAGCGCAATGTCGTTGACCGTACCGAGCGCGTTCGACGAGGCACCGATGGCGAAGACCTTCGTCCGGGACGTGATCTTCGACGCCATGTCGGACGGGTCCAATTCACCGGACTCTTTGAGCTTGACCTCTCGAATGATCACGCCTCGCTCCTGCAGGCGCAGCCACGGGCCGCGATTCGCCTCATGATCGAGCTGCGTAATGACCACCTCATCACCCGCTTGCAAGGTGCCGCCGATCGCGGCGCTCAGCGCGAAGTTCAGCGTGGTCATGTTTTGGCCGAACGATATGGTGTCCGGACCGGCGGCGCCCAAGAAGGCGGCCAACGTTTCGCGGGCTAGGGCCAAGCGCCGGTCGACTTCATGGGAAGGCGGGAAACACCCATGCGTGTTCACGTTGCAGGTCTGGTAAAAATCCACCATGGTTTCAATGACCACGGTTGGCACCTGACTGCCGCCGGGGCCATCCAGAAAAACGGCTTCACGGCCGCCATGCAGGCGCTGCAAGGATGGGAAATCCCTGCGGCAACGCGCGCTGTCTTGGGCAGTGAATGCCACTACAGTAGATCGTACGTGAAGTCATAGCCGGTGGGAGTGGCGTCCCGCGGATGCAGCTTCATACTGCCCTTGGCACCCGCATATTTACCGGTGCCGCCGGTGACGACGAACAGCGAATCGCCCTGATCGAAGAATGGTCCTTCGACGGTGATTTGACCCGATTTCAACGTCAACGTCCAAAAGCATTCCCAGCTCTTGCCGACGATGGTACGAACGCAATAACCCTGATCGGTACCGACCTGCGTCTTGTTTTCGGCATCGAACACGCCATTGGCGAACACCAACATGTCTCCCACGGAGTCGCCCTTGGCGGCGAGGTCGACGGTGGTTTCACCCACCGGCCGTTCCACGACCCTGATGTGTTCCGCGGCAAAAGCAGGAGCAGCCGCGAGCGCCGCGGTCAGCGCCGCCATCGTCAAGCAAGTCTTCATATAATATCCCCTTTGAGTTAACGCGTTACCCGCATTTCCCTGCAATAATACCAAGATGCATGAATTTTGCCCGAGAGGCTGCAGCGAGCTGCCGCCATGCTGAGCCGCGATGTATTGCCGTTGATCGATGAGGCCGCCGCGCGCGTGTACTCGGTCGTCACCGAGACGCCCTTGGTGTCCATGTCCCTTGGGTCCGGCGCGCACCAGGGTGCCGCATTCGCCAAACTCGAACAATTGCAGACCACCGGATCCTTCAAGCTGCGTGGTGCGACCAACAAGCTCATGAGTTTGAGCAAGGCTGAGGCTGCCGCCGGCGTGATTACCTCGTCCACCGGCAATCATGGGCTGGGCGTAGCGACCGCAGCACATCTATTGGGCATCGATGCGGAAGTCTTCTTGAGCGCCCAGGTCACGCCCCTCAAGCGCGATAAGATTCGCGAACGCGGCGCAAGGATCCGCATGGTCGGCGAGGATCCGCTCGCCGCGGAAGTTGCGGCGCGCGCCGCGGCCTTGGAATCGGGGCGCACCTATATTTCTCCCTATAATGATCCGTACGTCATCGCAGGCCAGGGCACCATCGCAGTCGAGTTGATGCGGCAGGCGCCGGATTTGGATGCCATATTCATCGCCACCGGCGGGGGCGGGCTCATCAGTGGGATCGGCACTTATCTACGGCGCGCGGCACCGCACGCCGAAATCATCGGGTGCTGGCCGGAGAACTCGCCGGTCTTGTACGAGTGCATCAAGGCTGGCCGGATATTCGATGCGCCGGAATCAGCGACCTTGAGCGAAAGTACCGCCGGCGGCGTGGAGAGCGGGTCCATCACCTTCGATCTGTGCCGCGAGGTCATGCATCGCGGCGTGCTGGTGACCGAAGATGAAATCCTGCGCGCGATGCGCTGGGGTCGCGCGCAGGGCTGGTCGGTGGAGGGCGCGAGTGGTGTGGCGCTCGCGGCGTACTTCAAGGAAGCAGCGCGCTATGCGAGCAAGAAGGTCGTGGTGTTGATCTGCGGCGGCAATCCTTCCCCGGCGATCGCAGCCCTGTTGGCGCCTAGCTAGGCTCCCAGGGCGTGAACTGCGCCGCCACGACTTCGATCAGCGTCGGCCCGGATCGGTTGAACGCCTCGCGCACGGCGTGCGTAAGCGCGCGCGCATCGCTGACGCGCGTGGCGGCCGCGCCATGGGCCTGCGCAAGCGCCGAAAAATCCGGATTGCGTGCGATCACTCCGGTCAGCGGAATGTGCGATGCCTGCATGTCGTCGCGGATCTGACCGAGCGCTGCATTGTTCCAGACGACGATCGGCAGACTCAAGCGCTCCTCGACGGCGGTCATGAGTTCGTTCACCGTGAATTGCAGGCCGAAATCGCCGGCGAGCGCCAGGACAGCGCGCGCCGGGCTCGAAATCTTTGCGCCCACCGCCGCCGGCAGGGCGTATCCCAGCGTGCCATAACCCGACGGGTGAAACCACTGCCCAGGGCCGTCGGTCGCGAAGGCGTAGTTGCCGAGGTAGGCAATTTGGGTCATGTCGCTGAACACCACGCCGTCCCGGGGGAGGGCGGCGCGAACGGCGCCGAGCGCATTCAATAGCGCACGCGCATTCCGGTCGAATGCGCCGTGGATCTGCATTCGGTAACCGGCCGCACCGCCTGACTGAGTTTTCCAGCCAGTGCGTGCGGTGAGACGTTCTTGGATCGACTGCAAACTGGCGCGCGCGTCGCCCCATAGGGGCACGTCGGCGCCATAGTGATCGGCGAGCTTGGCCGGATCGATATCGATACGAATCAGCAGTCCGCTCAAGGCCAATTTCAGCGCCGTGTAGATGTCCGTTTCGGACAGCTCCGTACCTACACCCACGACCACGTCGGCATCGGCGATCAACGTCTGGATAGGTCGGTAGGGAAGCGAGGCGCCGAGATTTGCCGGATGGTTTTCCGCGAGGATGCCCTTACCCGCCACCGTTGTCACGAGCGGACAATCCAGGGTGTCGAGCAGGCGGTGAAGTTCCGCGCCGGCATGGCGGGCGCCGCCGCCCGCGATGATGATGGGTCGCTCCGCCACGGCGAGAAGTCGTACGGCCGCGTCGATCTGTGCGTCCGGGGCCTGCGGCAAGGGCGTCGCGTCCGCAAAGCGGGTCGCCGGCAGCGTGGTGAGTTCGGCCAACACGTCGAGCGGCACTTCGAGATAGGCGGGCCTGGGACGTCCGGCGCGCAGCGACGCAAGGCAAACGCGCAAATGATCGCGCACGTCCTCTGCGCTCGCCGCGGTGCGCGCGACACCGAAAACGCCTGCGGCCAGCGCACATTGGTCGCGCAATTCATGCAGCACACCCCATTGCTTGCCGAGCGATGCCCGCACCGGCGTGGCTGCGACCACCAAGAGCGGTACTGAATCGGAGTACGCCTGCGCCGCGGCCGTCAATATATTGGTCAGTCCCGGACCCGAGATGGTGAAGGCAGCGGCGGGACGGCCGCTCAAGCGCGCGTAGCCGTCCGCGGCAAAGCCGGCGCCTTGTTCGTGGCGTACCAGTACATGCCGCACCTGGCACGCTGCCAATCCGCGATACAATTCCAAATTATGCACACCGGGAATACCGAACACGGTGTCGATGTCATTGGCTGCGAGCAATTCGACGAGATAACAGCCAACGGTTCGCGACATATGAAAAGTATGCGGTCCATCCCCGGGGTGTTGCAAGAAGCAAAGGGTTTTCGCGATGAAGTATTCCAGTCTGGTCGAACGAATCTCGGGTGATGGCGCCGATGCCTGGGACGTCCATTACCAGGCACGGAGGGCGCTCGAGCGCGGCGAAGACGTCATTCTCCTCAGCGTCGGTGATCCTGATCTGGATACACCGGCATCGGTGGTCCAACGCGCAATTCAAGCATTGCAGTCGGGCGACACGCACTACACGGCGGCAAGCGGTCGAGAGCCGCTGCGCGCGGCAATTGCCGCGCAGCACCGCGCACGCACCGGCCAGGCCGTCGACCCGGACAATGTGGTTTTTCTGGCGGGCGCACAGAATGCTCTGTTCGCCGCATCGCTGTGTGTGGCCGGACCGGGCGACGAAGTGATCGCCTTCGAGCCGCTATATCCTACGTATCCGGCGACAATCGAGGTGTCGGGAGCGCGCATGGTGCGGGCGCCCGCACCGGCGGCGTCGGGATTTCACGTCGATCTGGCGGCGCTCGAGGCCCTCATCACGCCGCGCACGCGAGCGCTGTTTTTTGCTACGCCGAACAATCCCAGCGGCGTCATCCTGAGTGAGGCGGATCTGGCGGTCATCGGCGAGTTGGCGCGCCGCCACGCGCTGTGGGTGGTCGTCGACGAAGTGTATGCGGGACTTGCACCGGGCGGCCACGTCCCGAGCCTCGCGGCCCGCCTGCCGGATCAAGTGATCACCATCAGTAGTTTGTCGAAGTCCCATGCCATGCCCGGTTGGCGAGCCGGTTGGCTGGTAGGGCCGAAGGTCCTGGTCAAGCACGTGGAAGCCTTGGCCATGTGCATGTTGTACGGGTTACCGGGCTTCGTTCAAGAAGCGGCATTGGCGGCATTGGGCATAGCGCCCGCCGCGGAATCGCGCATTCGCGATTTTTGTGCCCAGCGTCGCGATACCTTATTGGCGGGCCTCGCCGACACGCCCAAATTGCGTTGTTGTGTCCCGGATGCCGGCATGTTCATGTTGGTCGATGTGCAGGGTACCGGGCTCACGGGACACGAGTTCATGACCCAGCTGTATCGCGCCGAAGGCGTGTCGGTGATCGACGGCGGCGCATTCGGTAAGGAAACCAGCGGCTTCGTTCGCGTATGCTTCGCGGCGGACGAGGCTCAATTACGCGCGGCTTGCGGGCGCCTCCGCCGCTTCGTGCAATCGATGCACAATATTTGAGGGTGACACATGGCTGATATGGGTGTGGTGGTGCGCACGGCCGGCGGGCCTGAGGCATTGGAATGGACGGAACTCGACACCGCGGCGCCGGGTCCGGGCGAAGTACGGATTGCGCAGCGAGCCGTCGGCGTCAATTTCATCGATACCTACTTTCGCAGCGGCCTCTATCCGTGGCCGTCGACACCCTTGATCCCCGGCGCGGAAGCCGCCGGCGTGGTCGAGGACTTGGGCTCTGGAGTCACGGGGCTCAAGGCCGGCGATCGGGTCGCGTATACGATGCCGCTGGGAGCGTATCGCACGCGACGCGTGGTGCCGGCCGATCGGCTGGTGAAATTGCCCGAATCGATTACTTTCGAGACCGCCGCATCCGTGATGCTCAAGGGGTTGACCGCCCAATTTCTGCTGACCTCATGCTTTGCGGTCAAACAGGGTCATACCGTGCTGGTGCACGCGGCCGCCGGCGGCGTTGGCCTGCTGCTGGGTCAATGGTTGAAGCTGCTCGGCGCCACCGCCATCGGCACCGTGGGTTCCGCCGATAAAGTGGCGATCGCCGAGGCCAATGGATACGCGCACGTGATCAACAATAAGTCGGAAAATTTTGCGGCGCGCGTCGAGGAGATCACCGGCGGCAAACGCTGCGACGTGGTTTACGATTCGGTGGGCAACGATACGTGGCGCGGTTCGCTCAAATGCCTGAAGCTACGCGGCATGTTCGTTTGCTTCGGACAATCCTCCGGACCCATCGCCGACTTCAAGATATTGGACCTGGCGGCCGGTGGATCCTTGTACGCCTGCCGGCCCATGCTGTTCGATTACATCAAGACTCGGGACGAGCTGCAGGCGCGCGCCGACGACCTGTTCGCGCGGCTTGCGGCCGGCGAAATCCGGGCCCACGTTGGACAACAAATGTCGTTGCGCAACGCAGGCGACGCGCACCGTGCACTCGCCAGCCGCCGGACCATTGGAGCGACGGTGCTGCTGCCCTGAAGACGGTGCCGCAGGAGGAAGACCATATCTTCGGCGGTATCCATGAAGTATTGGCCGAACCGGCAGAGATCGATTCAACCGTGCACGCGGTCGCGGACCAATTCAAAGTCGACATGGTGGCGCTCGGACATTGTTCCGGCGAAGCGACGTTCGCTGCGTTTCGCAAGCGTTACGGGAAATCGTACGTGTATGCGGGCGTAGGCGAGGTGATCGCCATTTAGGCCGGGTCGAGCCTCACACACCCAGCGGCAGCGCGGTCGACTCCTTGATGACGGTCACCGCCACCGAGGAGTTCACGGACTGCACGTAGGGTATGCGCGACAGGTAATCCAGATAGAACGCCTCGTAGGCCTTGATGTTGCGCGTGACGATCTTCAACAGAAAATCCCATTCACCCGTCAGCGTGTAGCACTCGAGGACCTCGGCGCGATCGCGGATCGCCTCCTCGAATTTCGCAATCGCGTCGCGGCCCGTGGTCGCGAGTTTCACCTGCGCGAACATGGTCACGTCGAGGCCCAAGGCATTTCGATCCAGAAGCGCCACGCGCGCCTTGATAACGCCGTTCTGTTCCAGCTGCTGAATGCGCCGCCAGCAAGTCGTGGTCGACAGCCGCAATTGCGAGGCGACTTCCGCAACCGACAGGGCGCCTCGCCTCTGCAGGACATCCAGCAGCCTCAAATCCAGGCGGTCCAGCGGCGGACGGTTTAAATGTTCCATTTTTGATGATTTTTCGGCATGAAACTACCGAATTATCCGGTCAGGTGCTGATGAATGCAACATCGAGAGACGTCTGGACGTAAATTGACGAGTCGGGCGACCAACGGGGGGAAAACATGAAGAGCCGGTCTCGTTTGCACGTTCCAAAAGCACCCGCGCGTCCGGGTGAAGCGCCCGATTTCAGCTATGTGCATCTCTCGCCGGCAGGTGCGATCCAGCGGCCTGACATCAACGCCCGCTCGCGCGATATTGCGTTCCTATCCACCGAGCTCGTCCGCGTTCTCGACGATGCGGGTACGGCCGTGGGTCCGTGGCATCCCCATCTGGATCCTTTCGACCTGCAGATCGGCTTGCGGCACATGTTGCTCACGCGAATCTACGACGATCGCATGCAGCGCAATCAGCGCGCCGGCAAGATTTCCTTCTACATGCGTTCGTTGGGCGAAGAGGCGGTGTCGGTCGCGCAGTGCATGGCGCTGCGGCCGGGTGACATGCTGTTTCCGTCATACCGCAACCAAGGTTTGCAGATTGCGCGCGGCATTCCGTTGGTCGATCTTATGAACCAGACGTTGTCGAACACGCGTGACATGTGCAAGGGGCGCCAGCTGCCCGTGTGTTATCACTCCAAAGCCGGCAACATCTTTTCGATCTCCGGTAATTTGGCGACCCAGTTCCCGCAGGCCGTGGGCTGGGCGATGGCGGCGGCGATCAAGGGCGAAGACCATCTCGCCGCAAGCTGGATCGGCGAAGGCAGCAGCGCGGAGGCCGATTTCCACCATGCTCTGTTGTTCGCCTCGGTGTATCAGGCGCCGGTCATCCTCAACGTGGTGAACAACCAGTGGGCCATATCGACGTTCCAGGGATATGCCGGCGGCGAACAGCGATCCTTCGCCGCGCGCGGTCCGGGCTACGGCATCGCCGGCATCCGCGTCGACGGCAATGATTTCCTCGCCGTTTATGCCGTAACGCGGTGGGCGGCGGAACGCGCGCGCACCGGCGCCGGTCCGACGCTGATCGAACTGGTGACCTATCGCGCCGCCGCTCATTCGACCAGCGACGATCCGGCCCGCTATCGAGCCAAGGACGATCACGAGCATTGGCCGCTCGGCGACCCGGTGCAGCGCTTGAAGCAACACCTGATCGCGTTGGGCGAATGGTCCGAAGAACGTCATCAAGCGCTGACCGCTGAACTCGACGCCCTGGTGGTCGCCAGCTGGAAGGAGGCGGTGACCTTCGGCACGATGACCGACGGCCCCAAACTCAACGCTGATTTGATGTTCGAGGACGTATTCAACGAGATGCCGCAGAATCTCCTGCGGCA
>Ga0209517_10010208_pt1 | contig 10507 bp, 9 predicted proteins | sample PeaSoiMetSII2010_FD_187695 | JGI IMG/M metagenome (GOLD analysis project Ga0209517, IMG submission 187695) | Peat soil microbial communities from Weissenstadt, Germany - SII-2010 (SPAdes) (version 2) | ecosystem: Environmental > Terrestrial > Soil > Wetlands > Peat | place: Germany: Weissenstadt... | reverse complement strand
ATACAAAAGCCTTATCCTCGATTAAGTCACCCAGGTCCGACTCTCCGTCCTTCCCAATGGGCGTCCCCAAAGACATGGGCTGCTGCGCAACTTCCCTGGTGCTGCACACCTTTTCGACAGCTACCTCCAAGCGCTGGGCGATCTCTTCGGAGGTGGGCTCGCGGCCTAGCTCCTGCACGAGTTGTCGGCTGGTGCGAATCTGCTTATTGATCGTCTCGAACATGTGTACAGGCACTCGAATCGTGCGCGCTTTATCGGCGATCGCACGCGCGACCGCCTGACGAATCCACCATGAGGCATAGGTGGAGAACTTGTACCCTCGACGCCACTCGAACTTGTCAGCTCCTCTCATCAGGCCAATATTCCCTTCCTGGATCAAGTCGAGAAACTCCAGGCCCCTGTTCGCGTACTTCTTGGCGATGGACACAACGAGGCGAAGGTTTGCCTCAGTCAGCTCCTTCTTCGCTCGTTCGGCTTCGGCTTCGCCGCGACGGATCAGAACGAGCGAACGCTTCAGGGCGGTGAGCCCGACCTCGCTCGATTCCTCGATCTCTTTTAGCTGCGAGCGGCGCGAACGCAGATCCTTGCGTAATGCGGCGACCTTCCCGCGAGCGGCGCCGGCGCGCCGCTCAAGCCGGGCGGACTCGCGCCCCAACGAATCAATCCGCTCGACCGCGTGCCGCAACTTGTCAATCAGGCGCTTCTTTTCGAGCGGGTGGAACCTAATCGAGCGAGCCAGTCGCGACATCTGAACCCGCGTCCGCGACAACCGGCGACGAGCCCGCAGGTGAGCACGTTGGCTCGATCTCGGAATGTTATTTAGCCAAGCCGCCTGCTTAAGCCCCAGAGCGTAGAGCTTCTCAATCTTATCGATGATCCGCAGCGTGAGGCGGGTCTTCTTCTCGATTTTCTCTACAGTCAACTCTTCTTCATCGAACTGGACAACCTCTCTAATCGAACGCGTACCGTTGCGCACCTCCTTGCCAATTCCGATGAGCTCTTTGAGCACAAGCGGAGAACGAGAAATTGTCCTGAGCACCAGCCCGTGGCCGCGCTCCATGCGTCTGGCGATAGCCGCCTCACCTTCTCGCTTTAACAGCGGTACGCTGCCCATCTCGCGGAGATATAGCCGGACGGGATCGCTGGTCTTGTCCAGAAAGTGTGCTGTCTCGTCGATCTCAGTCTCTTCACCGCGGGCGGGATCTTCCCGCACTTCCAATTCCACGCGTTCAGTATCCCCGAGCACACCGCGTGCAGCCTTCGCCACAGAAGCGTCTTCGTAGACGTGGACGTTGTGGCGCTCGAACGCGGAGAACAGGCTGTCAATCTCCGCCGATGTGTGCGTCTCGCTTGGCAGGATGTCGTTCACCTCGTCATAAAAGACATAACCGCGTTCCTTGCCCAAGTTGATGAGGCTGCGGACCCGCTCATCCTGTTCCTGAAGCACAAGCGCCAAAGGTTTCTCCCCTGAAGGGACGGCTGGAATCAGCTGTCCGTTTCTTAAGACCCTACCATTACCGAGATGAGACCGTGGACGCCCCTATCGAAGGATCAAAACGACAATTCGTGGGAGTCGACCACAGTTGACCATGGGCGACAGTGCTTTTTGTGGTCTTAACGCTGAGGGTTGCAATGCTCGCCGGTCGCACGACACATATTGTTTAAGAACTGTGCTTATCTATTCTACATTAGTTGCTCGCGTCTCGATCTTATATTCTCAAAGCTGCGTCCAAGCCGATCGAGTGGGGAATTCGCACGCCGCTCAATATTCGGGCTAACGTCAGGTCCTTACCTGCGCTTGCAGGAATTCTCCTGGGAGCTGAACCATTCGGCGCTGGGAAGCCGATGGCATGCAATCAGTGCCACGCCGAACCCGACCCTTCTTTTGCAAATCGCGATCGCTTGTAATCTCTCCATCCGAATGCCGAGCGTACGTTCCAATTGGCACAGCTCTGTTCGTGGTTCTTCCATGATAGGAGTGGAGGCAACGCAGCGTTTGCTGGCTCGCCCGGTACTATTGGTTGCTCCTGGCGGAGAGCCATCTGACGCGGCGTCTCTTTGGAGCGATGCTCCAGCGGATCTCAGCGCTGCCATCGCCAGCGGGGTAGCGGCCCCTGGCGAAAGGCGAAAGATTACTGCAAAAGTAGAAAGTGATGGAGAGGTGTCCGAGAAATCGCTCGAAGCGGGGTAATTCCTGGTCGGCGGCTGCTTGGAAAGGCGTGGCGAAGTCTCCGATGGAATACTGACAGCGTGCAACCGAAAGAAGGTTGTCACAACAGAAGCGCTCGGGCGTATACTACTGCAATCCGGGTTGCCAAAATAGAAATCCGTGCTCAACTGCTTCCTGAAATCGGCCCGGCCACCTAACTCCGTGCACCGAGGCGAAAAGCAAATGAATATTCTTCTCTACAATCCCGACAATGAAACCACCCACAACTTCATGCCGCACCTCTGGATGTTTCTGCTGAAATCGCTCACGCCTCCGGGTCACGAGGTATTTCTCGTGGACGGAAACGCGCAGCGTCTGAGCACGACCGAACTGGCGCAGTACGTCCGGGAGAATCAGATCGGGCTGGTAGGGATTGGCGCCATGACTCGCATGATAAGAAAGGCCTACCAGATGGCGGATGCGGTGCGCGCGGTGGGCGTTCCAGTGGTGATGGGAGGTCCGCATGTCACCGAGGTGCCCGACGAAGCACTGGGGCGTGACGGCGGACCTCGCCATGCCGACTCGGTGGCCCTGGGGGAGGCAGACCAGCTTTGGTCGACCATCGTTGCGGATGCCGCGCGTGGCACGCTAAAAGACATTTATGCCCCTCTCGATGCCACCGGCAAGGAGGTCAAGCCCTCCCTGGCTGACTATCCAGTGATTCCCTGGGACCGCATAAACCTTGACCAGTTCAACCTGATCAGGCACTTCCCCAAGATGGCGCGGCGCATTCTCTCACTCGTCGGCATGACTTGGCAGAGCTTCCACCTGGTTCCGATTGAATCCGGCCGTGGCTGCCCCTACGGCTGTGATTTCTGCACCGTGACGGGTTTTTTCGGAGACTCGATCCGGTTCCGGTCGAATGAAAGCGTCGTCAACGAACTGTTGATGCTGAAGTCCTTGGAGAAGCGGCAAAAGGGAAAGATCGCGGTCTTTTTCATCGACGACAACTTTGCCATCAACTCCAGGCGCACCAAGTCCTTGCTGCGGGAGATCATCGCCCGGGAGGCACAAGTTCCCTGGGTGGCGCAAATCAGCATGAACCTGCTGCGAGATGAGGAACTGGTCTCCCTGATTGCTCAAAGCGGTGGTAAGTGGATCTTCATGGGCCTCGAGTCAATTGACCCCGAGAATCTCAAGAGTGTGACCAAAGGGTTCAACAAGCCGGACGAATATAAGGCTATTCTGGAGCGCCTCGCGCGACACGGACTTTATGCCATCACCTCCTTCATTTTCGGGATGGACAATGACCGCCCGGGTGTGGCCCAACGCACTCTGGAAGTGATTCGTGCCTGGCCGCCGGGGCTGCCCGTGTTCGGCGTGCTGAGTCCATTCCCCGCGACGCCGCTCTACGACCGGTTGGTTTCTTCCGGTCGGCTCACCCGCCCGAAACACTGGCTGGAGTTCAAGCCTTTCACCATGGTCTTCTCGCCTCTGGGGATTACGGCTGACCAGGCGGAGAAAGAGGTGAGACAAGCCTGGGAGTCGTCCTACAATCCGGCAGCGATCGCCTCCGCCATGGGGTGGCTGGAATCTAGATCCTTTGCGGACCGCCTGACGCATCTGCTGGGGTGCCTGGCTTTCCGGGGGATCTATTTCCCCCAGATGAAACGACGGGAGTGGATGCGGCTCCTTTTCGAGAATCGAGGTCCAATTCTCCGCCTGCTCGCCCAGGCACTGGGACTCAAATTCAAGCCGCAGCCGCGCGAGCCTTTCTCTCGCGACCCCCAACTACAGGTCGAGCGCCCAGCCTGAGCATCTGAACAGACGGGCTGGACACCGGCGCGGACGGAGCCGCCCCGCCTGCGTTGATCTCCCGACCAGCCTTGTGGGCAATCTCATCCTAAAGCAGTCGTGACCAGCTATGATGGTCAGCGCCGCAGTGAGGATTTGGACACGGAACGGAACAAGAGTGCTGTGGACTTTGCTATGCGGGACGCGCCTGCGCTTCTCGGCGGCTCAGAACGCTCTCGATGGCGCAGCGCACAACGTGGGTGAGCTGATAACCGGTGAGGGGAGCAACAATAAAGTCAAACGCGCCCCCCGTGATCGTTTGGAGGTAGATCCCGGTATTCTCCGGGCGCGCCACGACGATGACGTTCACGGGCTTGGGGGCCTTCAACGCCAGGCTCACCACGTCCGCCCAGATTCCGTCCGGGAGCTTGGGCTGGGTGAAAATCAGGTGCGGCGGGTTTGGTCCCGTCAGCAGAGGCAGAGCTTCCTGGAGACTCCGCAAGGAGCACACATTCACAGACTGAGCTTCTAGGGCCAATTTCAGCGCGTCCAGAGAGTCTCCGAGTTCGTGCAGGAGCAGTGTCGAGATTTCTTCGGACACAGGATGTGCTGTGGATCCCAGGGGCCAATACCCGCGGTTCTGGAAATGCTTTTCGGGCGGCGGTGATGCATGGGGAATCCTCGGCGCCCTGTCGGTTGCGCCCGCAAACTTTGTGCGTGGGTAATGCTGGGCTCGGTATTCCCGGACGTCCTGCTCTTCGATACACAGCTCGGCTTCCGCGCGCGACTCTTGTGTCTCTCCCTTCAATTCCCGCTGCAACCGGGCAGAACTGATGCCGGGGCCATCCTGGAATTTCAAGCGGTCCGCACTGAACTCCTCGGATCGGACTTTGACCGTGAACTCGCGGGCCTCCTGGGATGGATTGATGACTTGAAAAGTATATATACGAGAACCGACGGAATTATCTACCCCGACATACTGTATGTACATACCAGCCTCCTTTCGTGATCTCGGAGAGCGCGGAGCGATTGCATCCCTCCTGAGCAATCTGTGTGAAGGATTCGCGCTTGCGTGCTCGACTCACATTCACGGAGGGCGCAGCCTGGATGGCGGTGTTTAATCAGCGTGCGACGCTCATTTGAGTAAGCCTGAACAGGACTCGACGTTAACCCGGGGGCGGCAATCAGCCTCCGCGTCTTTTCAAGGCGACTTCATCCTCCACCACTTGGAAGACAGCCTCAGAGACCGTCAGCTTCCTCACCCCCACGCGGTAAAAATACACCGTCGTGTAATGGCGGTCGCACTCGAGGATCGTCCCCCATCCGTATTTGGAATGGCGAACGTATTGCCCATCCTTCAATTTCATTACTGGCCCCGCACTCTAGATACGCTTCCCACGATCGGAGCGGCCGTAGGAACCCCTGCCGCCGCCGTGGGATGGGCCAAAGCCCGTGCGCTGGGGCTGCGCCTCATTCACATTCAACGTGCGGCCCTCCAGCGCCTGGCCATTCAATCCGGCGATGGCCCGCTGGAGGTCTTCACCTTCCCCCAGCTCGACAAAGCCGAATCCCCGCGGCGTCCCCGTCAACTTGTCGCGAATCACGACCGCCGAGGCCACATCAAAGCCGGCGTTGATCACGAATTCGTTGAGTTGGGCGTCTGTAACACTGCGGGGCAGATTACCTACAAAGAGTTTAGTAGCCATTTGATCCTCCGATTAAAGCCGGTCCTGTAGGGATCCGCCGTGTTAAGTTCACTGACAAAGCTTGCCTGCGCAGGATGCCGCGGTCAGGGCTGCCCTTTCGGGCTAGTGCCGTTTCAACTTAATGAGGCTATGCCTTGCGCTTCTGTCTTGCACCGCATTGGCCCGCCAGCGGGCTTGCGCGGATTAGTCCCAAAAAGTTGGAACGGGACTAGGGGCGAAGATTCAGTTTGTTCGCCAGCTTGGCCTTCTCTTGCTCGGCCCAGTTCGCCTCGTCCTGTTTCTTCTGACGTTCGATTTCTCTCTGGGGAGCCTCTTGCGCATCCAGCCGGATGGCTTCTGCGGTCGCGGCCCGGGCCAGGGCATCCACCCGTTTCGAAAACGCGATCATTCCAAAAGTCGGTTGGTAACTGGAACGATACAGGTTTAACGAGTACTGGGAGTCTTCCCAACGCGCGATGATGCGTTCGCTATCGTTGTAAACTTGCGTCGAAGAAAAGACAATCGCGGTCGTCGCGGGCTTGGTGCCGGTTCCGTACTGGGCCGAAATCGCTTCGATCATGTCCTCTGTGCTCATCCCTTCGGTTTCATCCCGATCATAATCGACCACAATTCGAAAGAGCTCCCCGTTGTAAAAGCTGAACAGGATGGTCTTAACCGGGTCCGTTTGCAGTGAGGAACCGCTCGAGAGCCAGGGCTGCCATTCCAGTTCTTGAAGGACTGCCGGACTTTCATGGATAAGCTTGGCGTTAGACAGTTCCAGGCCCGCTTGTTTCGCGAGTGACGGCAGTTTTTCTCCAAACTGAAAATCCCGGTAACGAGAAAGATCCGGTGCGCCCATCGCAGGCGCCGAAAAAGGGACAGCTCGCAGCAAACCGTTGAGAACGCGTTGGGGCTGCAACCCCAGTTCTAGGATCGCCAGTCGCTGTGGAACGATCACCTGGGCCTCAGACGCCTTCACATCTTGCGAGCGAATCAAGGGCGCCGCTACCAGCACGGCCCCTAAAACTGACACCACCAGTCTGCGAGCGTTGATCATGGGAGTCCTCCTTCAGGGGACTTGATACTCTACGATTGCTAGACTCGTTCGACTTTTCGAACGCCAGCCTTCCCGACTTCAGCCAACTGGCTCGAGCGTGAGCAAAGGGGTGCCGTCTTACCCGGGCACGGCAATTGCTGTCCTTGTCGTTTTGCTTGCCATCGCGTCCCGCATTTCTCGGGAGCGCTTTCGCAGCAGAATCTTCCGCTTTCGTAATCTGTCGAATCTGGCTTTGTCGCCGTTTCTTACCGACATAATCTCCTCCTTTGCGAACTGTGCGTTTCTGTTCAGATGGTGGCCAACCTCGCTCGATCCCATTCGGCAAGGTGTTTGGCCCGAAAAAGGAATACACTTTCCTGAATATGTCGCGCATGGGCAGCGACTGTTACGTAAGGCAGCCCCAGGAAACGCTTCGCGGCCACTTGCGAAATTTCCAGGCAGTTGAATCTGTCCACTTTCATGTTGGCACTGACCTTCTTAACTGCCCTGCGGGTCGTTGTTTCTGAATCAGAACCGAAGGCAATCTCATTGACCTCGCCCGCCATGTAGAAAAAGGTCCACCCCGCCTCACGGAGTTTGCGATCCAGCCCAGAGCTAGCCAGATTCTTGACCAGTCCCCAGCCCTTCAAATAGGGCTCGCATTCGAACCGCAAGGATTCCGGCAAAATCGTACCTTCCTTGATCAGAATAGTGCCGGTGTTGATTTTCTCTGCCATCAGCCTTACCCCTTCAATTACACTTGCGCTCAGGGCCATCACGCTTACGGCATCACAGCGACTCGCTTCCTGGGCGGAGATGTGTCAACGACGTCCCAGAGAGTAGCGCCCCTTCATCCGCCGCGCCACCGAAGTTCGTTACGATGCCGTGACTTTCAGCCATCCAAGTGGCGGCTTCCGCGCGTTGGTCTCCGGTGGGCGGGTAAACCAGAGCCAGGCCATCGCGGCAAGCATCAGCACGACGCGTGAATTGATCCTGGTTCTTCATGATGAAGTCCACGGTCTGACCCAACCCGTCAGAGTGGTATCCATTCGTGAAGCGCCCTCCGCTTGGATGGGCGGGCGAGGTCCATGTCCAGTAGTCGCAAACCAGATGCCGGTAACCCCTACCTCTATCCGACCAGATCCTCAGATAATCCAAAGAGGTTCCGGGTTCACCTTGGTATTCAACCCGGATTGAGACAGGGCTCGCTACCTCTCGTCAAATCCTCCCAAGCTTGAACCACTGTAAACTGAAAGGCCTTGTCGAGTTGCATATTGAGCCTTCTCATGAACAAATCCCTTCGACGATTGGAACCACATGGCGCCGATGCAATGAATCCAGCCAGGTGCTTAGAGGCTCGCTTTCGGCCGAAGAACCGCAAGCAGCGAGTTCGCCGAATTTGAATTCTCATATTCCACCTCGCGCGAAACTAGTGTGTAACCGTCCTCCTTATGATTACTTACCTGCGCGGCGGGCCTGAGTGGCCGAGATAGTCGCTGCACAAATCACAAATCCCACCAGTAGAATCCGCTGGCCTGCGGACGAGGGCCAGAACAGCGCCGGCAAGCGGACGTACGTCGGAAACCCGTTCTTGCCGACAACTGACTAGCGTCGGCCGCCTCTTAGTACATCCCTCCGCCCATGCCTCCCGGAGATCCTGCCGAAGTCTTATCCTCCTTGTCCGGGTACTCGCTGACCAACGCCTCGGTGGTGAGTAGCAGGGAGGCAATGGACGCAGAGTTCTGGAGCGCCGCGCGGGTGACCTTAGTAGGGTCGATCACGCCCTCCGCGACGAGGTCGCCGAACCTCTCGGTCTCCGCGTTGAAGCCGAAGTTGACTTCGTGGTTCAACCGCACTTTCTCGATCACCACCGCGCCTTCGTGACCGGCGTTGGCGGCAATCATGCGTAGAGGCTCTTCGAGCGCGCGCGTAACGATGTTGATGCCAATCTGCGCATCGCCCTCGGCCTTCAGCTTGTGGAGGGCGGGGATGCAGCGCACCAGGGCCACGCCGCCGCCGGGCACGATGCCCTCCTCGACGGCCGCCTTGGTGGCGTGCATAGCATCCTCGACGCGAGCTTTCTTTTCGTTCATCTCGGTCTCGGTCGCGGCACCCACTTTAATCTGGGCCACGCCGCCGACCAGCTTCGCCAAACGCTCCTGCAGCTTTTCACGATCGTAGTCGGACGTGGTCTCCTCGACCTGAGTACGAAGCTGCTTGACGCGCCCTTCGATGTCAGCACTCTTGCCGGCGCCCTCGATGATGGTAGTGTTGTCCTTGTCGATGGTGATCTTCTTAGCCTTGCCGAGGTCGGCCAGGTCCACTTTCTCGAGCTTGATGCCCAGGTCTTCGGAAATGGCCTTGCCGTCCGTCAGGATGGCGATGTCTTCGAGCATGGCCTTGCGGCGATCGCCAAAGCCCGGCGCCTTCACCGCGCAGCACTGCAGGGTGCCGCGCAGCTTGTTCATCACCAGCGTGGCCAGGGCTTCGCCCTCGACTTCCTCGGCGATGATCAACAGCGGCTTGCCGGACTTGGCAATCTGCTCGAGCAGGGGCAGGATATCCTTCATGGAGTTGATCTTCTTCTCATGGATCAGGATCAGCGCGTTCTCCAGCACGCACTCCATCCGCTGGGGGTCGGTAACGAAATAAGGTGAGAGATAGCCACGATCGAACCGCATGCCCTCGACAACCTCCAGCGTGGTCTCCATGGTCTTTGATTCCTCGACCGTGATGACGCCGTCCTTGCCCACCTTTTTCATGGCCTCAGCGATGATGTTGCCAATGGTGTAATCGTTGTTGGCGGAAACCGCGCCCACTTGCGCGATCATCGCGCCCTCGACCGGCTTCGAGATCTTGTCGAGCTCGCCCTTGACGTGCTTCTTGTTACCGTCCTTGCCGGTCTCATCGTAACCGCAAATGGTGCGAACCGCGCTTTCGATGCCGCGCTTCACGTCCATCGGGTTGGCGCCGGCGGCCACTGTCTTCGCCCCCTCGCGGAAGATTGCCTGGGCGAGAACGGTGGCGGTGGTGGTGCCGTCGCCCGCAACGTCGGAGGTCTTGGAAGCGACCTCGCGCACCATCTGTGCCCCCATGTTTTCGAGCGGGTCCTGCAGCTCGATTTCCTTCGCCACCGTCACCCCGTCCTTGGTGATCGTCGGGGACCCGAATTTCCTATCCAGCACCACGTTGCGGCCCCTCGGACCCAACGTAATCCTCACGACTTCTGCCAGTTGATTGACGCCGCGGAGAATCGCCTGACGGCTCTCTTCACCGTGTACAATTTGCTTTGCGTTTGCCATATTCAATTCCTCCCAGACTTCGTTGATGTCTTACTTTGTCTGTGCTCTATTGGGGCACCTCTCCGCGAAACTACGCCCGGCGGCGGCGACCGAGTACCGATTACCGGCCTACTTCTTCCCACCTGCGGCGGCTGCCTTGCCTTCCAAGACGCCCTGCACTTCTTCCTCCTTCAAGATCAGATACTCTTCGTTGTCGATCTTGATTTCTGTGCCGGAGTACTTGCCGAAGAGGATGCGATCGCCCGCCTTCACATCCAGCGGCACAACTTTCCCATCCTCATCTCTCTTGCCACTGCCGACGGCGATCACTTCGCCTTCTTGCGGTTTCTCTTTGGCCGTGTCTGGAATGATGATTCCGCCCTTCGCTGTCTCCTTCTCTTCAATTCGCTTTATCAGGATTCGATCATGCAGCGGTCTAAAATTCATTTTGTGTCTCCTCTCACGTTTAGTTCAGCATCGAATAATGGGTCTGGTACCAGTGATTCGGCTCGACAAGCGATGCTGTTTTCTTTGCGAGCGGCTTGCGCGGGTAGTGCCCTTC
>Ga0209517_10010207_pt1 | contig 10508 bp, 12 predicted proteins | sample PeaSoiMetSII2010_FD_187695 | JGI IMG/M metagenome (GOLD analysis project Ga0209517, IMG submission 187695) | Peat soil microbial communities from Weissenstadt, Germany - SII-2010 (SPAdes) (version 2) | ecosystem: Environmental > Terrestrial > Soil > Wetlands > Peat | place: Germany... | reverse complement strand
TCACTAGTACATTCCGCAGCCCATCCAAAACTGAGATTGAATTCGAAGCCGAATTCGTAACATACACTAAGTGTGTAGCTTGATCAACAGCCACGTCCAAAGGACCATTGCCAACAGCAATGGTCGCATTCACGACGTCAGTTGATCCGTTAATGGCGTAGGTTACATTTGTCCGTACATCGGTAACGTATATTCGGTTCAAGGTAGGGTCAACGGCTATGCCGGTGGGAGCCCCACCTGGAAGGAAGATCGTATCACGGAGCGTATCGCTTGTACCATTGAAAACAGAGACCGACCCGAACCAGCTATTTGTAGCGTAAATTGTGCTCGTCACGTTGTTTACTGCAATCCCATAAGTATTCGGTCTCAAATAACCCGTGAATGGATTAGATTCAACAGTCGCACTCAGGCTGTGCGTTGTGGCCGCTGCCGGTTTGACTGCAAAACCTGAAAGGGCGACGGACATTAGAAGTCCGAAAAACAGAATCCGCAGGGCGCGCAATCTAGCATCTCTCAGAGTAGGGCTCCGGCTTTGCTATTGATAGTGCCGAGGGTGAGAAGATTGCTCTTGAACCGTTGGAACATTTAGTTTCCCCGATTAGTAAGGTGCATGAAGGATTGGATAAAAGACTTGTCGCTGGGGATGGAAGTTCTCGGAACATGGTGCGAGCGTGTTCCGCAAATTCTGCTAATCTGCGCGCTGGCCGTATTTTCACATTTCTTTTTGGATGCTGAGGGTTACAATATTTTCCCGTAGTCTTTTTTCATTTCTTGACCTGATGGTTTCGTTTTTTCTAAAGCTTTATCGAAATCTTTCGACGTAACCTTGACTTCTCCAGTATGCTTGGCGACCTCTTCTGGGGTCTTGTATTTTCCTACATGTTGTTCTATCGCGATCATTACTGCGGTAGAGGCTACTCCTGCAAGGTCGGCTCCAGTATAACCGTCGGTTCGTTCGGCAATTCGTTCTAAATCTACATCTGGGGCGAGAGGGTTGTGCGCGGTATGTAGCTTCAAAATTTCTAACCGCGCTTTCTTGTCTGGAGTAGGAACTTTCAGCACTCTGTCGAATCGCCCCGGTCTTAACAGTGCAGGATCAACCATGTCAGGCCTATTGCTAGCTGCTAGAACGAAGACTCTCTGAAGCTCCTCAAGTCCGTCTAGTTCTGTGAGAAGTTGACTTACGACTCTTTCTGTCACGTTGGAATCTCCTAATCCACTTCCTCGGACAGGGGCTATGGAGTCGATCTCGTCGAAGAATACAATGGTAGGTGCGGCTTGTTTTGCTTTCCTGAAGATCTCCCTTACGCCGCTTTCAGATTCACCTACCCATTTCGAGAGAAGTTCGGGACCTTTGATGCTGATGAAGTTGGCCTCGCTTTCGTTCGCTAGCGCTTTGGCGAGCATCGTCTTTCCAGTTCCAGGTGGCCCGTAGAGTAGGATTCCTTTCGGAGGGCTTGCTCCGGTTTTCTCGAAGAGATCTGGATATTTTAAGGGCCATTCAACGGCCTGCTGGAGTTCTGCTTTAACTTCTTCTAGTCCCCCGATGTCGCTCCATTTTGCGTTTGGAACTTCAACCAGGACTTCTCGTAATGCGGAGGGCTGTATATCTTTGAGCGCTTCTTCGAAATCTTTCATTCCTACGACCAGTTTGCTGAGAACTGTCGCGGGAATACTTTCTGCCTCTAAATCCACTTCGGGCAGGATGCGTCTGAGAGCTCGCATTGCTGCCTCCTTGCACAGGGCCTCGAGATCGGCGCCAACAAATCCATGTGTTCTGGCGGCTAAGCTTTCCAGGTTGACTTCTTTTTCGAGAGGCATGCCTCTGGTGTGAATTTGCAGAACCTCGAGTCTAGCAGCTCTTCCCGGAACACCAATTTCGATTTCTCGATCAAACCTGCCAGGTCTCCGTAGGGCGGGGTCAAGTGCATTGACCCTGTTCGTGATACCTATAACAACAACTTTCCCTCGGGCTTGCATGCCGTCCATTAGTGAGAGTAACTGAGCGACAATACGCTTCTCGACGTCCCCCGTAACTTCTTCGCGCTTAGGTGCAATGGAGTCAATTTCATCAATCATAATTATACTCGGGGCCTTCTCTTGAGCCTGTTTGAAGATATCACGTAATCGTTCTTCACTCTCGCCGTAGAACTTGCTTACTATTTCAGGTCCACCAATAGTGTAGAAGTTAGCGTTACTCTCATTCGCCACGGCCTTTGCGAGCAACGTCTTCCCTGTGCCAGGTGGTCCATGGAGGAGTACACCTTTTGGCGCTTCCACTCCGAGTCTGACGAACAATTCTGGATGACGCAGCGGGAGTTCGATAATCTCGCGCACCTTTTGGACTTCTTCGTGGAGACCACCAATGTCTTCGTAGGTTACACGCTGGATACCTTTTGGAGCTTCTTTCGCAACTTCTTCGCTGACCTGAACCTCTGTTCCTTCGCCCACAATTACGGCTTGGGCAGCTGGCTTGACATCGGTTACAATTAGTTCGACACGTGTGCCCATGATGTTAAGCGGAATGGAATCGCCACGAGTCAGTACTCGTCCTTGTAGAAACTCGAACAAGTAAGATTCAATTCCCATAACTCTGATCGGTTCCGTGAAACCTAACACAATACGCTCCGCGACCTTCACAACTATCTTTTTCACAGTTACTTGGTCGTCTATGCCTACGCCCGCATTGTTTCTAGTGTAGCCGTCCATTCGGATCAGGCCTTTTCCTACATCCGTTTCATATCCTGGCCAGACGAGGCTTACAGTTTTCTTCGTTCCAGTAATTTCAATCGCATCTCCAGAGGTTAAACTGAGTTCACGCATCACATCTGAATCAATACGTACGATTCCTCGGTTCGCGTCCCTCGCTCGCGCCTCTGCAACACGGACTGTCTTTACACTCATAGAGATCACCAAAGTGTTCTGGCGAATCCCCCCTTAAGCATAGCTGATACTCGTATCTCGGGAGTAAGCAGCAATTCACGCCGTCCGTAGCTGGGGAACGTCGTAATGCGACTAGGATTTCCTGTGAAAGCATGTCGGTTCATGAGGAAAATAACATAGGTTGAGAAACTTGCGGCAAAAAGCAAGTAGCCAATTACCTGATTCACGCATATCTCCCCTCGTACGATTGTTAATTAGGTGGTACTGAGGATGCGGAAGTGTGAATGGTAATGGTATCCGAGAAAGTAGTACGTTTTCAAGGTAAAAATAAAGACCTCAACCAGTTGACTCAACAAATTGTCGACTACATGAAAAAAGACGGGTATAAGGTGCAATCTACAACCGCCCCGATGGGCTACGTAATTCAAGCTCAGAAGGCAGGAATCCTTCGAGACATAATAACAGCGGACAGGTGCTTCACTATCGGCGTTGCCGGTCAACCCAATGATTTCACCATACATGTTGGAATCGGAAAACTCGTACAAAACCTCGCTGTGGCGGCAGTTGAAACATTGCTACTCTCCGCATTATTCCTTGCAGTTGACGTCCCCGAGATGCTTTGGACGCGCCACGTAGAAGGGGAAATCCTGAAAGGAATAACACAACTGGTAGGCTAACAATCCTACCGTTGCTTTACCTAATGGGTTCTGAAAGTAAAGGCTAGTGCGCACACATAATGTGTGCGTCTCGGCCCTAACGTAGGGCTGTAATTTGGGCACAAGTATAATTCTTCGTAAGCTAAGTTAACTCCCCGAGGTTACATGCGGCTCATAGCGGCTTTTCTCATTGCTTTGTTAACGGTATTTGTTGCTCCTGTGAGCCTCGCAACAGTCAGGTCAGCGGCCGTGATTTACTTGAGCCCCGCGAGTGGGCCAGTGGGTGCAGATGTTTCGGTTAGCGGTGCCGGCTTTTTGCCGACCGATAAGACCTGCTCGCTATCTAGCGATTCTAGCGCAGTCACGTCTGCTGCTTGCGTGATAAGTGCCGGAGTACTGACGGGCGGATTCATAGTAGGAAACGTGTTGCCGGGTGCCTACGTGATCGAGGCTACCGGCGATCAAGGAGACCTTGCGCAAGTTCTCTTGAATGTAAATGGCGCGCCTCAACTCGGCTTGAGTCCCGCAACGGGGCAACCTGGAACTCAGATTGCGATTCAAGCGAGCGGATTCATGCCAACGGACACTGCTTGTTCGATTTCCAGCCCATCCTCTACTAATGTGATACTTACGAGTAGTGATGCTTGTGTACTCCAAAGTGGTAGCGGAGCTCCGATGGGCGGATTTATGATCGGGAACGCTTCTCCTGGGCAGTACGTGATTGAAGTTACCGGAAATCAGGGGGATTCAGCGCAAGCGATATTGGACGTAAAGTAAACAAATTTATCCTGATAGGTGAATCTGAAACCAATGACAATATTTCTTGACGGAGCTCCAGTAAGCCATGCCGCTTGCTTGACACGAAATCGTCAAAGATAACAGATGAAACGTATTCTTACACGTATACGTAAATTTTCGATTCAGAGAGGCAGCTAGAGTCAATATATCGACGAACAGGACTTAACTAACTACCCGAAGCAATCATGGGTAGATTTCGGCAATCTGAAAAACGGTCAGTTTACCTTGGCAAGGACTGGTCAAAGGCCCTGTTGAAAATTAACGAACCGAAACCGTATTACTACGTACCAGCTTCCGCCGTCGAATCGTTAACGAATCATGCGCGCCAATCTAATCGGCCTAAGACCACTGTGTTAACCCATTAAGCGTGATCAACGGAAACTTGACCATGGGTTTTACTAGGTGTTTTGCGTCGTTTTTGGTATTCGGCCCTAACATCACCAAAGAAGCAGGGCTCGTAGGCAGAGAGTAAATGAAATAATTCTAGGCATCTAAACTGTAGCGTGTTTTTCGGGCAATTAGACACGTTCCAATTGCCGACAGAATCACGAATGTTAGGGGAGCGTGGAGTTCTGGAACTGGAAGAACTTGTTGCAATTGAAAATTCATTATCGTTGTCGTTCCATTTGGAATCATTAACGTCGTACTGTAATTCAAGTAACTTGGATCTACAGGCACGTTAACGGTAATGTTGTATGTTCCGCCTGGCAGGTATATTTGATAGAATCCGGTTATGCCGGAAAATACTTGGAACGATTGTTGTTCGTTCTTGAGCTTGATTAGGGCCCAGTCGACAGGTCGAATTCCTGCTGATCCCGAACCTAGGACATATCCTTGAAGCGCAGTATTTTGCAGATTTTGCTGGGGTAGGGATTGAGCTGAAACAATTCTACTGCTAAGCAAGACCAGCAGTACCATTAAAACTAAGGCGGTCAGACTTCGCGGGAACATCATTCGAGTCCTCCGCGGTTTCAGTGTCTTCATGTGGATTAATGTTTTGCAGGTTGCAGTTCCGGTGTCCTAGTTTTTCTTGAAGACGAAGAGTCTCTTCCTCCAGAGATAGTAGATCGGTAGAATCCCCAAAGAGTTGACGATTGCAATTCCTAGAAACCACCACTTACTTGTCCTAGCGGAGTACCATAATCCGGCTAGTTTCCAGAACGCATCCCAAATTTCCAGTATGACGATGGCAGGCAGAAACCAGACTAACCAGGAGAGCATAGTAGTCACGGGATGCGCATGTTTTGGAGATCAATATTTGGAGTAGTCCCAACTGATCTTCTCGGTAGGAGTTATTTCTATGACCGTATCATCTAGTTCTGCGAGCTTTTTCGCAATTGGATGATCTGTGCTACCAAGATACTTGATTTTGATTTTCGCATCGACATCGCGCGCGAGCTTTGGATCGGTCACAATTTGAGCGGTTCCTGAGCCGACAACCGCTTTCACGTCAGCGAATGATTCTCCGACGTCGAGTGAGAAGGCGACGTTTTTGTTTCTCTGCAAATTCTTGACTTTACGCGTCTTGCTGGAAGTGGAGACGTAGAATTTGCCGTTTTCATACACATACCAGATTGGGGTAACGTGTGGTTTGTTGTCTCCGATTGAGGCAATTTTAAGCATGCGACCATTCTTGAGAAATTCATCGATCTCCTTCTCGCTCATTGTCACGGAGTTTCACCTGGTTACGGATAGGTGACGTCAATGTTGAACTTTGTCGTCTCACCGGCCACATTGACTATTACGGTATAGCTGCCAGGAGCGAACATTATGTTATTTCCGAAGTTTGTATCTGACGGCCCAATCTTCAGATCATACATGACGATGACCGGAACAGTTAGAGTTTGATTTGTAGTGTTATCGATTATCTGAATTGTAACGTTTCGGTTCGTTACAACTGCCCCGTTCGTGAGGTTGTATACGTGCACTTCAAGATGGTATGTGCCGGTCATGTTTACTGAGGCAGAATTGGGCATTTGCCCGCTCACAATGACCTCTCCGGTCGTGGCAGTTGCGGTTTGATTCATAGGCAGCATCTGTACAGGTGGACCTAGCCGTAGTGTTACACGGTAATTTTGCGTTGTCGCATTCTGTTGAATGACGGAGAAGTTGGTTGTGGTATTGGTTGAAGTGTTTAGGCTTGTCACATTAGCGCTGGTCGAAGCGGTCATGTTTTCTAAAGACGTCGCTGCACCTGGTGTCATCGTCATGTTAGCTGACGCATTGGTGGAATTGGTTGACATGGTCGAGTTCTGACTTGTGGTGTAAAAATACGATGCGCCGCCGGCCAGTATAATCAAGATAATGGCGCCGATCAAAATTAAACTCTTATTGATCCCGTTGTTCTGCTCCGTCATAGCGACCAAGCGCTCTTCGGTCCCCGATCCAAAGATAAGCATTTCTCGCTGGATTTTTGGTAAGTAGAACTTCGTTAATAGTGCGCAAATCAAGATAATCAGAGTTTGATACTAATGGTACGAAGAGATAGTGTTTGGAAATCAAGGAGATTAAGCAAGTCGTTTTTGGCAAACATTCGCGGGGGCATTCCGTTTGCAGGTGTTCAAATTGATATCATGATGAGGCTGATTCAAGGTTCGAAACATCCCATTGGGATGTTTATGGACGTTGGATGTGGGAACGGCGTACTTGCAGGAGCAATTCTGCAAAAGTATCCGCGAGCGGGAGGAGTGTTGGTCGATTTCTCGAAGCCGATGTTGTCCGAGGCAAAGCGGAATCTGCATGAACATGGATCCCAACTTCGGTTCGTTACGGCAGATTTCTCAAATAAGAGATGGGTCATTGCGTCGGAAGGCGAATGTTTTGATGCGATCGTATCGGGATACGCAATACACCACCAGCCAGATCGACGGAAAAAGGAGATTTTCAACGAAATATTCAGACTTCTTAATCCTGGAAGCGTATTTGTGAACGTGGAACACGTTGCGCCTGAAACGAGATGGATCGCTGGGTTGAATGATGAAGTATTCGCTGACTCACTCTATGAATATCATTCGGAAAAGGGTTCAAGCAAGAGTCGTGAGCAGATTCTGAAGGAGTTCGTGCATCGGAAGGACAAGGCTGCGAACATACTTGCTCCCGTAGAGGTACAATGCGAATGGTTGACCAAGTGTGGCTATGTTGACGTGGGTTGTTACTTCAAGATTTTCGAACTCGCCGTATTCGGCGGCCGGAAACCAACTACATGAGCTGACGTCGGAACGCGCCCGGTGAATCCCTTTTCCGGTGATCTTTAGGGTGCGGATTGCCCAGCGAATGCTCCTCGATAAGCGGTCGCGCCCTCAGCTTCCTCAAGAATGACTTGACAGATTGCGGTGCCTGGATGAAGGGCTAGTGGCAATGGTGATACGTTCAGGATCTCCAAGACCACTCTTCCCGTGCTTCCAGGTTGAATGAATCCGCTGCTGAGATGGATAAGTAGCCCGAGCCTTGCGAATCGTGATCGTCCTTCTATACGGCCGCTTAAGGTAGCAGGAAGAGTGAGAGTCTCTTGGGTTATTCCCTGCACCAATTCGTTCGGCATAATCAGAAAATACGCGTTCGGTTCGACCATTACAGTTCGAGTTATCTGTTTGTAATCGGCGTTTTCGCGTATGTGAAATATATCCCTCGTTTTCTCAAAGACTCGAAACATGTTCCCTAGGTGCAAATCAATCGAAGCGGGGCCGACTCGTTCCTTTTGAAATGGCTCGATCCTCACTACTCCATCATCGATAAGCTTGAGAATTTTCGCTTTTCCAAGAGTCCCCATATGTCAACCAACCCGTGAATGTTGCATCTAGCATTTGAGGATCGTGTCGGGCCGCCATGATGGCCCTTGCGATTGACGAACTGAACGTTCATTACTCTTGCAGGTATAGCGATGGTGGGTGCTCTTCATGAGGATTCGAGTCGGACATAGCCCCGACCCCGACGACGCGTTCATGTTTTACGGTTTCGTGAAGGGTGCTGTGAAGCTTGACGGCTATGAGTTCGTTGAAGTCGTAGAGGATATTGAAAGTCTGAATACGCGTGCGATGAAGGGCGAACTTGAAGTAACTGCTCTTTCAGCCCATGCATACGCGTTGGTGTCTGAGAAGTATTATGTGCTGAGTTCTGGAGCGAGCATGGGGCGCGGCTATGGACCTATGGTCGTCGCTCGGAAATCGATTCGAGCTGATGAGCTGAAAGAGAAGTTGATCGCTATTCCGGGTAAGCTGACGACGGCGTACCTTCTCTTGCGAGCAGCATTAGGAGACTTTAGAGCGGTTGAAATAAAGTTCGACCAGATTATGGACGCGGTGGTTCGCGGTGAGGTGGACGCGGGCTTGTTGATTCATGAAGGCCAACTTACGTATCACGCCAAGAATTTAGTGAACGTGCTCGATCTGTGGGCTTGGTGGGAGAAGGAAAGTGGAGGGCTACCGTTGCCGTTGGGGTTGGATGCTGTGAGGAGAGATCTTGGTCTAGGGTTTACACGTAAATTTGGTCAGTTGTTGAGGGATTCGATAGATTATGGGATGAAGGAGAAGGTTGAAGCCATGAAGTTCGCGGGCAAATATGCGCGAGGTGCGCCGGTAGATTTGGTTGACAAATTCGTTTTGATGTATGTTAACGATTTAACCTTGGACATGGGGGAAGAAGGGAGGAGGGCTTTGGAGTTTCTCTACACGCGTGCGGTTGACGTTGGGGTCGTTGATCGGATCGATCTACAAATCGTGTAAACTTGATTCAAGAGTATTCACAAGATATTCGTAGCCTTTCTCAACATGTTGTGTATAGTCCAGTCGTAGGTGTCTGAAATATTCTGCCAAGAGAGTCGGTTGGAATCCAGACTGTTTGGCGGTGTGATCTATGATTCGCCCGAGATTCGCGTAACCATATTCAAGCGATTCTTTGACTAGGCTGACGATCCTATCTACGTCGACTTGGTGCTCTAGGAGACTCGTGCGTACTGCTGAGACTGCGAAGACGGCGGGCTGTTTAGTGATTGACCACCATTCTTCACCCAAATCGAAGATTTTTCGTCGGTCGTTTGCGGCGGATGCTGCCAGCGCTTCGTTTCCTATAACCAAAGCATAGGGGGCTTCCTGGAGTAGTTGGTCGATTGATGTGAAATTGGATTGAATGAATTCAGCGTTGATTTTCTTTTTTCGAAGGATAACATCAAGCATCCGTGCCGAAGTTTCTGTGTAGTTTGTGATTGAGATTTGATCGCCGTCACGGATTTCGTGATCTTTTCTGGCTATTACTATTGTGCTCAGTGCGGGTCCTTCGCTGTGGACGGATAAAGCAGGAACGGGTGTTAGTTGGTCTCGGTGATGTTGTATGGCTATTGATGAAATGGGAGCGAAGTCCAGTTCTTCGCGGAGTAGGGAGTTGAGGAGTTCTCGTGGTGTTGCGGACGTCAGCCGTACGTCGTTCGGAGGCTTGTGTTCGAGGTAGTAGAAGGCAGGGTCGTTATGTATGAATGATATTCGTCCGATCTTGAGCAATAATTGTTGTTGCACCTAGAATCGTTGTCTTAAGTTGTAGAAGGTGTCGCGTTCGGCTGGTTTACGCCCTATTTCTCTGACCATCTCAATCAATTCCTCTGTTGTTGTAGTTCCCTCTACGCCTGTTGCTTTGAAGATTTTCTCTTGGTAGGCAGTTCCAACCAGATCGTTTCCTCCATAAGTTAGTGCTGCTTGGGCTACATGTTTTCCTAACGAGACCCAGTAGACTGAGATGTTGTTTATGCTCCCGGCCAAGAGCAATCGTGAGACGGCGATGACTCGCAGATCGTCTAACGGCGAGCTTGGACCTTGAACGCCACCTGAGCTGAGTAGTTCGGTGTTTTCGGGACTATACTTTAGAGGAATGAATGACAGGAATCCTGGTGCTCTATCTTGGAGGTCTCCGAGTTTCAGGATGTGGTCGACACGATGTTCCGGGGTTTCGACGTGTCCGTAGAGCATAGTTGAGTTGCCAGGTATGCCGAGTCTGTGGGCTTCTTCCGCTACCTGAAGCCATTCTTCTCCGCTGCACTTCGGCTTTGTACTGATTTTGGATCGCGCCTCTTCAGCGAAAATTTCTGCTCCACCACCGGTGCTGGCGTCCAATCCTGCTTCCTTCAGGCGACTCAATACTTCTTTGGTGCTGTTCCGAGTTATCTTGGCGATGAAATGAATCTCG
>Ga0209517_10010202_pt1 | contig 10512 bp, 14 predicted proteins | sample PeaSoiMetSII2010_FD_187695 | JGI IMG/M metagenome (GOLD analysis project Ga0209517, IMG submission 187695) | Peat soil microbial communities from Weissenstadt, Germany - SII-2010 (SPAdes) (version 2) | ecosystem: Environmental > Terrestrial > Soil > Wetlands > Peat | place: Germany... | reverse complement strand
CGGCCAAGTCGCTGCCGAAATTCGCAGCTACTACCCGCCTGAGCCTTACAAAGGCAAAGGCGTGCGTTATTCCGATGAACGGGTCATCCGCAAGGAAGGCAAGACCGTCCAGTAACCAAGGACCTACGACCCATGAGAACCGAGCAGAAACACCGATTGGCCCAACGCCGGCGCTTGCGCATTCGTCGCAAAATCAGCGGCACCAAGGCGCGCCCGCGCATGAGCGTGTGCTTCACCAACAAGAACATCCACGTGCAGTTTATCGATGACACGGCGCGGATCACCCTCGCGGCGACTTCCACGACGAGCAAAACCACGCCCGAGCGCGAGAAATTGGCAGCTAACGCCGTCAGCGCCAAGAAGCTCGGCGCTTTGGCCGCTCAAGCTGCCCTCGCCAAGGGCATCAAACAAGTCATCTTCGACCGCAACGGCGCGCGTTACCATGGCAAGGTAAAGGCCCTGGCCGACGCGGCCCGCGAGGCCGGACTGGTGTTTTAACCACTATGGAGACTACTACTGTGCCAGAGCCCATCAAACCAGAGAGCCACGAACCACGGCCTAGCCGTCCCAATCGCTCCCGGCGAAACCGGCCCGAGCCTGAGCCAATGCTGGATGCCGAATCGGGACATGAATTAACCGAAAAGGTCGTGTTCATTAACCGCTCAGCCAAAGTCGTCAAAGGCGGCCGCCGCTTTAATTTCAGCGCCCTCATTGTCGGCGGAGACAAAAATGGCCGCGTGGGCGTCGGTCTGGGCAAGGCTGGTGAGGTGGCCGATGCCATCCGCAAGGGCGGCGATTTGGCCCGTTCCCAGATGGTCGGCGTTTCCTTGAAAGACGCTACCATCCCGCACGAAGTCTTTTCCCATTACTGTGGCGCTAAAGTCCTCCTGCGCCCCGCCTCTCCCGGCACCGGCGTTATCGCCGGGCCTACCGTCCGAGCTGTTCTTGAATCTGCCGGTGTGAAAGACGTCCTGACCAAGTCCCTGGGCTCCAAAAATGCCGCCAACGTGGTCAAGGCCACCCTGGAGGCCCTCTTAAGCCTGCGCTTGCGCGAGGACATTTACAAAGGGCGCGGGCTTGAGATTAAACGGGTTCCCCCGCCGCGACCGCCCCAAGCCGCGCCCGCCGAGCCGCCCGCTCCTCCTCCGCCGGCCTCTGGGGAGCCCCCTCCACCGCCACCTTAATCTTTATGCGATTACACGATCTCAAACCCCGTCCCGGAGCCAAACACCGTCGCAAGCGCCTCGGCCAGGGTGAAGCCAGCGGCCACGGCAAGACCAGCGGCCGCGGCGGCAAGGGCCAAACCGCCCGCTCGGGCAGTTCCATCCGGATTGGCTTCGAAGGCGGCCAGATGCCCTTGATCCGGCGCATTCCCAAGCGCGGCTTCAACAATGCCCGCCACACCACCCGCTACCTGCCTGTCAACCTCGAGGCCCTCAACCGCTTCGAAGACGGCGCGCGCGTGGACGAAACGGTGCTGCGCACCGCAGGCTTGGCCAAAGGCTCGGCTGCCGGAGTCAAGATTTTGGGTGATGGTGAATTGACCCGCAAACTGAGCGTGAGTGCCCATGCATTTAGCGCTTCGGCGCGAACTAAAATCGAGGCCAAAGGCGGGACTTGCGAGGTCGTCGTGGCCAAGCAGACGCCGGCCTCCAAAGTCTAAGAGGGTCAGTTATGCTCGCCGCTATTGCCAATACTTTCAGTAATTGCTTCAAAATTCCCGAGCTTAAGTCGCGGATCATTTTTACGCTCCTCATGCTGGCCATCTGCCGGTTGGAGGCGGTGGTGCGTATTCCTGGCCTCAACGGGGCGGCCTTGGCTGATTTCTTCGCTCGGAACACGGGCGCGGGCGGAGTGCTGGGGATGTACAGTATGTTCACCGGAGGGGCCCTCGAACATTGCGCGGTGGGCGCGCTGGGCATCATGCCCTACATCAGCGCCACGATCATCATCCAGTTGCTCACGGCCGTTGTCCCTACTTTGAGCAAGCTCGCACGCGAGGAAGGCGGGCGCACCAAGATCGTCCAGTATGGCCGTTATCTTACCGTGTTGCTCTGCCTTGGCCAGGGCCTCTTCATGGCCATCACCTGGGAGAATCCTGCCCGCATCTTTGGCGAAGGCATCGGCCGCTTGGTGCTCTACGACCCATCGCACATCTGGTTCTATCGCATCCAAACCGTGATCATTCTTACCACGGGCACCATGCTCTTGATGTGGCTTGGTGAGCAAATCACCGAACGGGGCATTGGCAACGGGGTCTCCTTAATCATCACGATTGGCATTCTGGCGCGCCTCCCCCAAGCCGGCGTGGCGCTCAAAGACATGTTCTTCCCCGGACAGGGCATCGACGCGAAGTTCAACCTGGGTCACGCAGTTGCCTTGCTGCTCCTGCTGGCCGGTGTAATTGCCGGCGTCATCGCGATCACTCAAGCCCAACGCAAGGTCCCGGTCCAATACGCCCAGCGCGCGGTGGGGCGCAAAGTCTATCAGGGCACTACCTCTTTCATGCCCTTGCGGGTGAATTATTCGGGCGTGATGCCCATCATCTTTGCCTCGGCCGTCCTCATGTTTCCCCAAAAGATCCTCCTTTTCGGCGGCAACGCCTTCGCCGGAACGCATACTCCTTCAGCCCAATTTCTTTCCAAGACCATGATCAGCCTCGCGACCGCCCTGGCTGAACGCTCGTTCTGGTACCTGTTTTTGTACTCCCTGATGATTCTCTTCTTCTCTTACTTTTGGGTCGCCACGCAATTTAACGAGTTGCAGATTGCCGACGATTTGAAGAAAAACGGCGGCTATATTCCTGGCGTGCGCCCGGGTCAAGCCACCAGTGATTACTTGCACAATGCGATGAGCCGGATTACGTTAGCGGGCGCGGTCTTCCTGACGATCATCGCGGTCATCCCGCTGATTCTGGCCAACCAGATGCTCATTCCGCAACAGGTGGCCACTTTCTTTGGGGGTACTAGCATGCTGATCCTGGTGGGCGTCCTCCTGGATACTATGCGCCAGATGGAAACTCATTTGCTCATGCGCCATTACGATGGGTTTTTGAAGAAAGGCAAGCTGCGCGGCCGGTTTTAGGGACCTGGGGTTCCTCGCGTCAGGCGCAGGCAGCTTAACCGGACAAGACCACTATTTGCGTTAGAGCAAGAAAGCTGAGAAAGACGGCCAAAGCCGATGATCATTTTAAAGACCGAGCGGGATATGGAAGCTATGCGACCCGCTTGCATAGTCGCCAGCACGGTGCTCCAGGACGTCGCGGCTTTTGTCCGCCCAGGCGTGACCACCCAGCAGGTGGACGATTTCGCGGCTGCCCGGATGAAGCACTATGGCGGCCGGAGCGCGTTTCTGGGTTATCGCAAGTTCCCGCGGCAAATATGCATCTCGGTCAACGACCAGGTGGTCCATGGCCTGGGTGGGCCCCGTGTGTTGTGCTTTGGTGATATCGTGAGCCTGGACGTGGGTGTCGTTTATAACGGGTACATCGGTGACACCGCCCGGACGGTCGCCGTGGGCGGGTGTGGGCTGGCCGCCCAGAGGCTCATGGATGTCACCGAACAGGCTCTTTATGAAGGGATTGCCCAGGCGGTGCCTGGCAAACGGGTGGTGGATATTTCTTCCGCCATCCAGAACTACGTCGAGGGAAACGGAATGACCGTCGTCCGCGAGTTTGTCGGCCACGGCGTCGGCCGAACGATGCATGAAGAGCCGCAGGTGCCCAACTTTGTGGACGGCAAAGGATCGCCGAAGCTGCGACCGGGAATGACGCTGGCCATCGAACCGATGGTCAATGCGGGCTTAGCGGCCGTAAAGATTTTAAATGATGGCTGGACAGTCGTAACGCAGGATGGTTCACTATCTGCCCATTTTGAACATTCGGTGCTGATCACCGAGGGGGAACCGGAGATCTTGACATGGCCGGAGAAGGTGCCTTCGAAGTTGAAGGTGTCATAGTCGAGGTCATGGGCAACCGGACCTTCCGGGTCGAGTTGGCTAATGGCCACCGGCCTTTGGGCTTTGTGGCGGGCCGGAAGAGTTTGCCCGCCCTGGGCGCGGGGGACAAGGTCCGACTGGTGCTGTCGCCTTACGATTTGTCGCAAGGCCGCATCCTGGTGGGACAGGTTCCCAGCCCGTCTCCGGACGAATAGGCAGGTAAAACGTAGAGTTAACGGAAAATAAGATTATGAAAGTGCGAGCATCAGTGAAAAAGCTCTGTGAGAATTGCAAAATCATCCGGCGCAAAGGCGTCATCCGGGTGATTTGCACTAATGCCCGGCACAAACAGCGCCAAGGTTAACCTCCCGCAAAAATCTGATTTATGGCACGCATTATCGGGGTAGAAGTTCCCCCCAACAAACGCATCGACATCGCTTTGCGCTATATCTACGGCGTTGGCCCCAGCAACGCCCGGGTCATCCTGGCCAAAGCCAATATCGACCCTGGCATTCGGGCCAAGGACTTGACGGAGCAGCAGCTCTCGCAAATTGTTCACGCCATCCAGGACGGCAAATACGTCATCGAAGGCGACCTGCGCCGCGAGATCGGCATGAACCTCAAACGGCTGCAGGGCATTAAATGCTACCGCGGCATCCGTCACCTGCGCGGCCTCCCGGTGCGCGGCCAGCGTACCCAAACCAATGCTCGCACGCGAAAAGGCCCCCGCAAAACCGTGGGCGTTGTGCGCAGCCCCACCGCCAAGACCGGCATTCATTGAGCCCTGTTCGTTACACAAGCTGTTAAACCTCCTATGCCCGAAGAGCAAAAAAAGAAGACTCCCCCTCCTAAGAAGGAGGGCAAACCGGAAGCCGCGGCCGACAAGCCCGCCGGCAAACCTGCCCCCGAGGCGCCCCCGGGCAAAGGCCCGAAAAAGGCACCCGGCCCCACTGCGCCAGCCCCAGAAGGCGCCCCTGTCGGCGCCGAAGCCGCCAAGCCCGCCGAGGGGACTGGCGCACCGCCCACGGTCGCCGCGCCGACGGCTGCCGAGTTGCTCGCTGATGATTTGGCCGGCAAGAAGATCGTCCGCGCTAAAGGTGCCAAGAACATCGTCAGCGGCGTCGCCAACATCCTGGCTACGTTCAATAACACCTTGGTTAGCATCACCGATATGCAGGGCCATGTCATCGGTTGGTCCAGCGCCGGCCGGGTCGGCTTCAAAGGCTCGCGCAAGAGCACGGCCTACGCAGCCCAGCAAGTTGCCCAGGATGCCGCCCGCCAGGCCATGTCCCACGGCATGCGCGAAATCGAGGTGCGCGTCAAAGGGCCCGGTTCTGGCCGCGAGTCCGCCATCCGTGCCTTGCAAGCTATCGGTTTGGAAATCACCACCATCAAGGACGTCACCCCGGTGCCCCACAACGGTTGCCGGCCGCGCAAAAAGCGCCGCGTTTAAGCCCATGCCCTCTCAACCTCTAACTCGAATTCTCTAGCCCATGGCTCGTTACACTGGTCCTCGCGTTCGCATCAGCCGCCGCTTCGGCGTCCCTATCTTTGGTCCCTCGAAGTACCTCGAACGGCGTAATTACGGCCCCGGCGTGCACGGCCCTAAGTCGCGCCGCAAGCACACCGATTACGGGCTCGGTTTGATCGAGAAGCAAAAGCTGCGCTACTATTATGGCCTGCTCGAGCGTCAGTTCCGGGGCGTTTATAACCGCGCCCTTAAGCGCCGTGGTGTCACCGGCGAGCAAATGCTCCAAATCCTCGAAACGCGCCTCGACAACGTCTGCTACCACTTGGGCTTCGCCAATACTCGAGCCGCCGCTCGCCAACTAGTCGCCCACGGCCATGTGCGCGTCAATGGCCGCAAGGTCAACATCCCTTCCTTCGGCCTGAAAGTGAATGATGTGGTCGAGATCAAGAATTCCAACGCGGCGCGCCAGTTGGCTACCAAAAACCTGGAAATCGCCGGCAGCCGCATGGTCCCTGATTGGCTCTCGCTCAACAAAGAGGCTCTCAAAGGCGTCGTCATGCGCATCCCCAGCCGCGATGAAATTCAGCCCATTGCCAATGAGCAAGCCGTCGTCGAATTTTATTCCCGCTAATTAAACATAAAAAAACAATTACATGGACGCAGCCGGCACGCGGGAATAACCGCCGGCGGCGTCAGATTAAAATTGTGGAAAGGAAAGTATGCCAGTTCGTTTAGGACGTTTCGAAATGCCGAAGCGGTTGACCCGGGAGGATTCTACCGCAAGCGAGACCTATGCCAAATTCATCGCCGAGCCGTTTGAAACCGGCTACGGCCACACCATCGGCAACTCGTTGCGCCGCGTGTTGCTCTCGTCCTTGGAAGGGGCCGCTATTGCCTCCATCAAGGTGGACGGCGCCATGCATGAGTTCGCCACCATCGAAGGCGTCGTGGAAGACGTCACGGACATCGTTTTGAACCTCAAGCGGGTCCTCCTAAAGTCCCATAGTCGCGACCCGCAGACACTTCTACTCTCGGCCAACAAAGAGGGCGAAGTCACCGCCGCCGACATCCAGCTCAACCAAAACATTGAGCTAGTTAATCCAACCCAGCACATCTGCACGCTCGACAAGAAGAAAAAGTTCGAGATGGAGCTCGAGGTCAAGGTTGGCCGCGGATTCCTGCCCGGCGACGAAAATAAAAAACCCAACCAGCCCATCGGCGTCATCGCCATTGATTCGCTCTTTTCACCGGTCACCCGCGTCCGCTATGCCGTGGAGAATGCTCGCGTCGGCCAACGCACCGACTACGACCGCCTGCTCCTCGAAATTTGGACCGACGGACGCATTTCGCCCGATGATGCGCTGACGCAGGCGTCCGCCATCCTGCAGCACCATCTCGACGTATTTGTCGGCTACGACAAGAACGCCGTCGAATTCGAGGAAGTCGTGGACAAGCAGGACGAAGAAAAGACCAAGCTCAAGAAGCTCCTCAACATGAGCGTCAACGAGATCGAATTGAGCGTCCGTGCCGCCAACTGCTTGAACAACGCCAACATTACCACCGTGGGTCAATTGGCCATGAAGAGCGAGCAGGAGATGCTCAAGTACCGAAACTTCGGTAAAAAGTCGCTCAACGAAATAAAAGAGAAACTTCAGGGCCTGGGCCTGACGCTGGGCATGACCTTCGAGCAGGACCTGCTCGAGGCTCCGGTTGAGGATAATTCACTGCAGCTCACACGCTAAGCGACGGGCCGCTACCCACCCAGCAATTCCTAGCTGCCTGCTACCCAACACCGACATGCGACATCTCAAACGAACCGCCAAGTTAGGCCGCACCGGCCAGCACCGCAATGCGATGCTGGCCAACCTGGTTTGCAGCCTCATCAAACACCGCCGCGTCACCACCACCCTCGCCAAGGCCAAAGCAGCCCGTTCCGTAGCCGAAAAAATGGTCACCCTGGGCAAACGCGGCTCCATCCACCATCGGCGCTTGGCCGCAGCGCGCCTCCACCAGGAAGATGCCGTCAAACTGCTGTTCGACGAAATTGCGCCCGCGCACAAAGAGCGGCACGGAGGCTATACGCGCATCGTAAGGCTGGGGTTGCGCCGCGGCGACGCCGCCCAAGAGGCCATCCTGGAATGGGTGGACCAGCCCGTCCCGGCGCCGGCCGAAGCCCCGCCCGCCGAGGCCAAAGCTGAAGCTGCCAAACCCTAGCGCCACCGTGCGTGAATGCCGCCGGAACGCGCGCACTGGGTGCGGTTGATTTGGAGCGTCTTTTGAAAATAGACCGCCCGAGATATTTTCAGAACACGCTCTTAGACCGCCCATGCGCGCTGTCATTCAGCGGGTTACCGAAGCCGAAGTTACCATTCACGGCGACATCAAAGGCGCTATCCAACAGGGGTTGGTAGTACTGGTGGCGGTCGAGGGCGAGGACATGGCCGCCGACATCGAGTGGCTGAGCGGAAAAATTGTCCGCTTGCGAATTTTTGACGATGAAAACGGGGTAATGAATCGCTCGGTGCTGGACGTCCAAGGCGGCATTCTAGCCATTAGCCAATTTACGCTCTTCGCCAGCACCAAAAAGGGAAATCGCCCCTCCTACTCTCGCTCTGCCCAGCCCGGCATCGCCCAATCGCTTTACGAGCAATTTGTCGCGCGCCTCGCGTTGGATCTCGGGCGCCCCATCCAAACCGGAGAATTTGGCGCACACATGCTCGTAAGCCTGGCGAATGACGGACCGGTCACGATCATCATCGATTCCAAGGCGCGGGAGTAGCATTTACTAACGGCGTCCTCCTCCGCGGCCGCCTCCAAATCCGCCCCCAAAACCCCTGCCCCGAAAACCGCCCCCGCCATGGAAACCTCTGGGTGGGGTATGTCCCCATGGGGGAACAGGTTAGCTTGAGGTAAGATCTCTTTGCGCCTGGAAAGGGGGCGCTTGCAAAATGAAGGCACGGTTTTGGCTAAGGAGATTCGATGCGGCAGCGGCTGCCGTTTTTTTGCTGGCGGCCGCCGGAAGCCGGGCGGCACCAGACGAAGGCCAGGAGACAACCAATGCTCCAGCCTCCAACCCGCTGCCAACTTCGTCAGCTACGGCGACTCGGCGCGCCCATATCGTCCTGCGTCCCGAGTTGACGGAGATCGTACGCTTGGCCGAATCTCACGTGGGAGACAGCGCCATTCGCCCCTACATCAAGCGTACCGGCGTGCGTCCGGTGACCGCAGACGAGTTGGTTTATTTGCATGATCTAGGCATCTCGCCGGGCATCCTCACAGCACTGGCTGAGCAATCCGCCCCCGCACAGCAAGCCGCACAAAGCTGGGGCTGGCCAACCGCCACTGAGCCGGAGCCGCCAAGCGTCGTGCCTCCCGAGATGAGCGAGGATACCAACGTGCCCACCGGCTACTATGACCCGGGAGCCTACGGTCAATTCTACTCCGCTCTGGCGCCGTACGGTGACTGGCTGAATTTGCCCGGCCACGGCTGGTGCTGGCAGCCCAAAGCCTGCTCGGTCGATCAGGCCTGGCAGCCGTATTGCGATGGAGGCCACTGGGTGTGGTCCGATCGTGGTTGGTATTGGAATTCAGAGTATTCCTGGGGTTGGGCTCCCTTCCATTATGGCCGCTGGTGGCGTCAAGGGGGAAACGGATGGGTTTGGGCTCCCGACCGGAATTGGGGGCCGGCATGGGTGTGCTGGCGCCAAGGCCCAGCTAGTTGCGGCTGGGCCCCTCTGCCCCCGGGCGCCGGCTTGGTTTCAGGCCTCGGCTGGCAATTCAACGGCCAGTTCGTAGGAAACGACTTCGGGTTCCGGCTTCCAGCTTCAGCCTTTACGTTCGTCCGCTTCGATGAGTTCAGCGCGCGTTATTTGTCCCAGACTCGTTTGCCCCCCGCCGAGGTGCGGGCCATTTTCCAGCAGACCAGCGTAAACGACAACTTGGATTTTGGCACGGGCTTCGATAGTCCATTTCGTAACCGCGGCATCGACTATCGACGAATCGAAGCCGCCACTGGCAAGACTTTGGTCCAAGCCAATGTCGGCGATTTGGAACGAGGGAACTGTCCCCTGGTCTTGGCTGGCGGCGGAGGTTTAGCTGAAGACCGCTCTGCCAGACAGGGGATCGTTCCCTCGTGGATGCAGGCCGGAGTAAACGCGCGCCCCATCAGTGCCGGTTCGTCGGCCGCCAGCCCCGCTAACGGGAACAGCGCCTCCGCAACCCCCGCACAGTCCTCACCCAGGTTGCTGGCTTCTGTGGCTTCTCCCGCAGCGCTCCCCTGGTGGATGAAGCCGGTCGCCGCAGAATCCATCTCCACGTCTGTCACCACCCGCGAGCAGCCGACGGAAACGAGCGATTCAGTTGGTCCGAAGACCGTGTCGAAACCTTCCCCTAACGCGAACGCCCACTCGTCCCCAGCGTCCGACGCTTCCAGAGCCCAGGGCGTTTCCCGCATTCCGCCGGGCTCGAACCTCGTGGGCGGCAGGCGCGGGCGTTGACGAGTTGACGTCGATGCGCTGATCCACTGTAAAGTTTTGCCTTTCAATCTGGCTCCTGGGCGTGTTTCATCCGTGCGTTTTGAAGTATGCCCAAGCGCACGGATATTCATTCGATCCTGATCATCGGCGCTGGTCCGATCGTCATCGGCCAAGCCTGTGAGTTCGATTACTCGGGCACCCAGGCCTGCAAAGCTCTCAAAGAGGAGGGCTACCGCGTCATCCTGGTGAATTCCAACCCGGCCACGATCATGACGGATCCGGAGTTTGCCCACCGCACCTACATCGAGCCGATAACGCCTGAATGTGTCGAGAAGGTCATTGCGCGCGAGGTGCAGGAGATGAAACGCTTGGGAGTGCACGCGCCAACGGCTGCTGGAGAAGCCGCGGGAGCTGCGCACAAGTTGGTGTTGCTGCCGACCCTGGGTGGCCAGACTGCCCTCAATACCGCCATGGCCTTGCATCGCCGGGGTGTCCTGGAACAATACGGCGTCGAAATGATCGGCGCCAACGCCAAAGCCATCGAGCGCGGCGAAGACCGCCAGGTGTTCAAAGACCTCATGATCTCCATCGGCCTCGATGTGCCCATCAGTGGCACGGCCCATAATTTGG
>Ga0209517_10010200_pt1 | contig 10515 bp, 12 predicted proteins | sample PeaSoiMetSII2010_FD_187695 | JGI IMG/M metagenome (GOLD analysis project Ga0209517, IMG submission 187695) | Peat soil microbial communities from Weissenstadt, Germany - SII-2010 (SPAdes) (version 2) | ecosystem: Environmental > Terrestrial > Soil > Wetlands > Peat | place: Germany... | reverse complement strand
CACACTCCAGTAGCGGTGCTCCTTGCCGTCCTTGCATCGACGTTTGCTGCGCAGAAACATCGTCAGCGCGCATCCTGACAGCTTCCTGCAGCATTTGTAAAGAGGGTAGGTCGGCACTACAACGGCTTTCTGAAAAGCCTGCTTTGATGGAAAAGAGGTTAGACCGATAGGGAGGTCAACCTCCCCCTCATAAATGTGCGGAACTGCGAACGTGAGGTTAGCCCTCCTTATGCGATTCAGGTTGTTTGATTCAATGATCAGCGCGCCCGTGTCCCCCTCCGGCGGAAGACGTAGGGCGCGCCTCCTGGGTGCCCCGAAACGGGCAGGCACAAGACCTGCCCTACGCCTGCTACGCCGGGCGAATGTTCTGATTTATGTGGAAAAGGTTTTTCGGGTCGTAAGTAGCCTTGATCTGCGCCAGTCGCGCGTAGTTATTGCCATATGCTGCTTTGACCAAGTCCTCGCCCTCGTCCATAACCATGTTGACGTAGGCCCCGCCCGCCGAGTGGGCGTGCAGCGCCAGCCAGTAATCCTTGGCCCACGCGATCATCCGCGCGTTCTGGGAGGGGTCGGGGTGTACCCCAACGATCACCTGGGCAAAGTTGACGTCGCGAAAGTTAAATGCGGTGTCGCCTGTGCCGACCTTTTGCGCCGCGCCGTTAATTGGGTAGATATGCATGGTCGAGTGCATCGTCGGAAGTTGCGCGCCGTACTTGACGTGCAAATCGATCGCCCGGTCATTCAATTCACGGAAGAAGTCGGCCTTCCAATACCATTGCAGACCAGCCGGGTATAGCGCGTCGAAAATGCTCTGCAGCGCCGGAAAGGGAATCGGTCCGGTGAAGTCCACCGCGGGTGGTCCAAAAGCACGGACGGCTTTGAAGCGCTCCTCCGCCTGGTCCATGGGGCCGGTGTAGCACCATACGACGGCGCACATCTTCTTCATGTGGAACTGCTCTGGAAATGGTGGAGCGGGCGGGACCGTGATGAACGCGAACCAGCCGTTGATATCCTCCGGCGCAGTCATGATGAAGTCGCGCCAGAATTTCAGCAGATCGGATGCCTGCTCCAGGGGCCAGATCATAGGACCGCCGTAGACTGTACTGATCGGGTGGAGTTTGAACAGGAAGGAGGTAACAACACCGAAGTTGCCGCCGCCCCCGCGCACGGCCCAAAACAGGTCAGGGTTTTCCGTCGCATTTGCCGTCACGAAGCGACCGTCCGCCAGCACCATATCTACCTCAAGAAGATTGTCAATCGTCAGTCCAAACGTTCGAGAGAGATAGCCAATGCCGCCGCCCAGCGTCAGCCCGCCTACGCCGGTGCTGGAGATAAAGCCGCTCGGTGTAGCCAGCCCGAAGGCGTGCGTCGCGTGGTCGACGCTGCCCCACGTGGTGCCACCCTCGACCCGCACGGTGCGGGCGGCCGGGTCGACACGGATACCTTTCATTAGCGATAAGTCGAGCACTAAACCGTCGTCGCAGACGCCGAGACCCGGGCCGTTGTGCCCGCCTCCGCGCACCGCCAGGGCCAACCCGCAGTCGCGTGCAAAGTTGACGCCGGCCATGACGTCTGCCACATCGGCGCAGCGTGCAATCAACGCCGGATGTTTATCGATCATGGCGTTATACACCTTGCGCGCGGAGTCGTAGCTTGCATCACTCGGCTGGATCAGTTCGCCCCGCAGGCGTGATGCAAAACCCTGAACCGCCGCTGCGGTCAGTTTGCTTGTAGTCTGTTGCTTTGAAACCATCATTTTCCTCCTGTCAGTGTGGATATGGGATACCAATCCGTCGATTGGCGCATTTGTTGAACAAGCTATCAGAGCTCAACCCACTCTTCGAAGAAAGCAGCCACCTTGAAGCGCCGGGACGCTATCGAGTCGTAGTAGTCGGACCACCGGGTTACTCTTCCATTCTGGATTTGCACGATCGACGTTCCTCGTACGGAAATTGGCTTGCGGAGCTGCCTTGGACCAAACGGCACAGTCTCCGTTGCGTTGAGCTTCCATTCAGCAACGACGCGGTCTCCGCATTCGAAGATTGAAATCACTTCCACTGCTGCGTCCGGGAAATATTCGCGGCACTTCTCAAAGAATTCGGTCAAGCGCCCCTTATCGGTAAAATCCAGGCCGAGCGCGTGGTCGTTGAATGCAAGATCGTCGTCAAACTGATCCACGGCTTGTGAGATCCTGCCTTGGCTGAGCGCCTCCAGGACGGACTGCAAGATCCGCTGAGGAGCGCCCATTCTCAATAATCCGTTGTCCCGTTCGGTACAGGTGCTTATCATCATTTGATCTCCTCCATCTTTGTTTCGCACGCGCCGCAATTGCCCTCTTGCGTACGCGGGTGGAATCACGTTTCACTCCTAATGCTGCCGCGGCGCCAGTCGGCAAAAGGAGTCTCAATCAGCTTACCGAGTTAAAGATAACAAGCGCGGTGTTACCAAAGCGTTCGTGCGAGCGGGAATACAAAAATATTTTTAACAAAAACGGGTGGCAGAAGGCAGAAAAGCGTTAGTTAGGCGTTATGCCGGCATCGACACTTCACTTAGACTTGGCGAGCACTGAGGCGGCGGCTTGGAGGTCGGGTGAGTCCAAGCCTTCGGTAAACCAGGAATAAAGGTCCTGCAGCAGGTGCAATGCTTTCCCGGCACGACGCTGCCCGGAATGCTGACGCACGAGGCTCGTCGCGGCGCGCAACTCCAGAGCGCGCGCCTGCTGGCTGCGGGCGATTTCAATGGCGCGGCGATAGGCCGCTTCGATGTCGCTCGAGTCCGCGCCTCCGGCAAGTAGTAGCTCGCCTCGGAGACGGTGCAGTTCGGCGTCCCACCAGCGCTCGTTGTGTGCGCGTGATGCGGCCATGCCCTCGTCAACAGCAACGAGCCCCTCTTCGACACGCCCGGCATGGCCGCACACCTGCGCCAGAAGCCCGAAATAGTAAGGCAACCGCAGTCGGGCGCCGCTTGCTTTGAACGACTCGATCGACTCACGCAGGCTGGCAATCGTCGTTGGCCCGGGCTGTTCCCGGGCCTCGGCGTTGAAGACCAGAATGGAGGACCAGGCGCGATAGTAAGGCGTCTTATACTCGGTCGTGAGCGCCAGGGCCTTCTCCGCGCTCGCTTTAGCGGTCGCTTCATCCGCGCATAACTGTTGCAACATCGCCAGATAGGTTGCGGCCAAGGCCTGGTTGAAGGGCTGGCCCAGATCGTTTGCCAGTTTTACGCCTTCAAGAGCGCGGCGCAATGCTGATTGCGGGTAGCCCAGTAACCATAACGCGTGCGCCTGCCAAGCGCGTCCGTGCACGGCGAAGTTCCAGCCTTGCTCCTCGGTAATGCGATGAGGCTGCGAGGGGTTGGCGGCGTCCAGGATGCGCTCCATCGCCTCGTTCGCGTCAGCAATGCGCCCGAGGTGTAATCGGGAGCCAATCAGCATCATGTCAGCTTCTAACGGCGTTGGTGTGGCTTGCGCCCGCTGGTAGAGCTTGTGCAACTCATCCGAGGCCAACTGCACTTTTTCAAGCTTGGCCTGAACCACGTACAGCGACTCCAGCCCGTAGAACATCTGCGCGCGCTGGGCGTCGTCCCCAACCTTGTCGCATAACTCCATGGTGCGATCGAGCGATTGTTCCACCTCGGGCGATGTCCACCCCTTCGTCATCCGGTAGAGCGGCGCCAGCGCCAGTTGAAGGTTCAATTCCTGGCCGTCGCGTTTCGCACCAGGCAGCAAGTGCTCCAGCAACACCAAGCCGCGCGAAAGCAGGTTCACCGCGTCTTCGTTCGCATAAAGTCGCTGTGCTGCGGCGGCGGCACGTTGGTAATTCGCGATGGCCCGGTCGAATACGGCCGCGCGCTCATATTGCCACGCGATTTGGCCGCTAATCGGGGAGAGATCGTCAGCGTTCATGACCTCCAGTGCCTGAGCTATGCGACGGTGCAACAGCCACCGCTGGGGCCCGCTGATCTCCGTGTAAGCGATCTCGCGTAGCTTGTCGTGGGTGAAGTCATAGTTGTTCGGAGAATGCTCCTGCACGATGCGCTTTTGACAGATTTCCTCGAGCACGCGGACAATACTTTCGTCGTCCGTGTGACCGGCTTGAATCAGCAGATCGAGACTGAAAGCGCGTCCAATGGCTGCCGCCAGGTACGCCAGTTCCCGGGCGGGCGCTGACAATTGCGCCAGACGGCCCGAAATGACCGCCTGGACTTTGCTGGGGATGGGAATTACCGGTTCTGAAGCACCCGACTGGCCCCCTTCCTCGTTTCCTGAAGCTCCCTCCCCCTGTGACCGAATAGTCTCGACGACAAAAAGTGGGTTCCCTTCCGTTTCGCGGTAGAGTCGCATCACCGCGTCCACATCCAGCTCACGGCCAGCCACCTGGGCGGCTAGCTTCGCTGTTTCCGCCGCATCGAACGGCTGCAACGTCAACTCTGTGACTTGAACGGTGCTTCGCAGATGGAGAAGCAGGGAGCGCAGAGGATGCTGTGGCGGCACCTCTTCCCACCTCGCGGTGCCAAGGATCAACATCTTAGTCTCCCGGCCGTAGCGTAAGAGAAAATGCAGTCACTCGAGGGTCTCCTGATCGCACCACTGCAGGTCGTCGATCAGCAACAGCAGCGGCTGCGGTGCGGCAAGCACCGCGCGGGCGAGTGCTTCGAAGAACCGCTGCCGTTGCCCGTACTCCGTCATCGGCTCGTGAGGCGGTAGTTCCGGGTACTCGGACACCAATTCGGGGAGGATGCGCGACACTTCGGTGCGCCACACCGGATCGAGCTTGGCAAGGTTTTTCCGTAGGACATCACTGCGTAGCCAATCAGCCGCCGGTGCAAGTGAAAGCTGACCCTCAGCCGCATACGAACGCGTCCTCGCAACCGTGATGCTTTGGCCGTCGGCCCAGCTCAGCAGTTCCTCCGCCAACCGTGATTTCCCGATCCCCGCTTCACCCGTTACGAGAACGAAACCGGGCGAGCCCTCTACGGCCTGGAGCCATGCCGCCTGAAGCCGCTCCCACTCCCGCCCGCGTCCGACAAGAGGAGGTGTGGTCTCGGTCGCGGGCTGCCGCGCCGCCACCCGCATGGGTCGCGATTCCATGCGCAGCAGGCCCTCGTACAATTCGCGTGTGGTCCGGCTCGGCTCCGCTTCCAGCTCGCGCTGCAAATTAGCGACGCAACTCTGATAAGCGCGCATTGCACCTGTGCGATCGCCGTTGAGCGCCAGCAGCCGCATCAGGCGGCAATAAGCATCCTCGTCCACTGGCTCGTCGCGGACCAGGCGTTGTGCATGGTGAATGGCTTGGGCGTAATCGCGTCGCGCCTCGAGGAGATCCACGAGACGCACGAGAGCCTGTCGATGGCGCTGGCGCAGGCGGTCGCGCTCCGCGCTGATCCATTCGTCATAACAGCTCGGCAGCAGGTCGGCGCGGTATAGATCCGCGGCACGCTCTAAGGCTGCCCGCTTGTCGTCCGCCCGTTCTGCCGTATCAGCCAATGCCAAAGCGCGCTCAAATTCGTCAACATCGAGAAAGAACGTCGCGTCACTTCGCCAGCCTACCGTGCGGGCGTCAACATGCAGAAATCGATCGGAGTCTGGCAGTGCGTAGCGAAGTTGGTGCAGCACCTGGCGCAAATTGTTGCGGGCTTGGGCTTCGCTCGTCTCCGGCCAGAACACAAACGCGACGTGCTGGCGAAGCTGTGGGGCGGCACGATGCAACAACAGGTAGGCGAAGAGCGAATGTAAGCGTGGAGTGTTGATGCCGGTGACCGTCTCGTCACGGTATGTCAGGCTGAAGTCACCAAGCAATCGTATATGCAGCATCGGTGATATGTTTGCGTCCTTGGCGCCTGGTAAGTTCAATGATTGCTGTTCAAACGCGCTTTTGGGTAGGCACTGGATTATGTGGCGCTCGCCAAGTCAGTGCACAATACCGGCGCGTTTTCGGGCGTCAATTTCTTGTTCCAACGCTACCGGAAACTGGCTCGGGAACGGTTTCCACACAGGAACTTGCTCGCCGGCCGAAATCACCCTGGGGCAGTACCCCGAAGCGTAAGACGTAAGTCCGTGCATGCTCCAGAAATTCGTCAGACTGAGTCTTGAACTCTGTGGCGCTTGCGTAGGGAGCGTACCCCTCCAACAGTTCGGCGATCTTAGAGTCCCTTCCCACAAGATCCGTCGTGAAGGCGAACATCAAAGTGTTTTTCGCACTACCGTCCCGACGGGCCTTGATTACGTACGACTCGAGTATTCCCCAGCCAGGCTCAAGGTACTGCTCTGTAAGCTGATGGTAGATGGATTTAGATTCAGTGAGCTGAACTTTGATCTTGGTGAGGTACTCGTTAAGCAGGCGCTGGTTTTCTGTTTCCTGTCGGCGGCTCGCTTCCTGGACCGCTCGCACGCGAATCTCGTGCTGTTCGAACCCCATCGCGCCGCCCCACCAATAGCGGGCGACGCGGCCACTATGATAGGAATCCATACCGCCGCTATGGATTTTGATGGGTCACCTTTAGAATTACCAGGGGCTGAAGACTCAGCCGCCGCATGTCCCTGGCCGAGACCGGCTTTAATCGGTCCCTTTTTCCCACGCATCGCAACCAGCTCCTCTCAATCAGGATCGAATGCTCGGAATCCATACACACCGGCAACTCCGTTTTCATTGGCCATCCGTTCTCTTTACGAGTTTCACGGCAGCGTTTCTCCAATCAGGCAGATAAGGTCCCAGCACATGTAGACAAAGCCCGCCGCGACAAATGCCGTGACGATCAGCACAGTCAGCCCAAACTCAACGTCCTGCTGGATTGGCGCCTTCATGGTTTCCCTTTGAGCCTTCTTCATCTACCGTTAGGGTCGGGCCTCAAATACGATATTGAAAGGTGTCTCAGCAGCGCGCTTGAAGCGTTTGAACCCTCCTTGCATCACTACGTCGCGCAGCCGGGCTTCGCCCGCCTGAGCGCCCATTGCCACGCCCACTTCTTGCGCGCGTGACGCAGGCGTGCAGATCATTGTCGAAGCGGAGTAATATACCCGTCCCACGGGATTCAGATTCTCCTCCACCCGATCGTGTGCGAAGGGCTCCACGATCATCCACGTCCCATTCGGCGCCAGAGCTTGCCGCACATGCCTCGCCGCCCCGGCGGGATCACCCATGTCGTGCAGGCAGTCGAAAAAAGCCACCAGGTCATAGCCCTTTCCTGGAAATTCCTTCGCCCAGGCCACCTGGAACCCCACCTGGTCGTGCAGTCCTGCCTCTACAGCGGCTTTCCAAGCACGTTCGATGGACGGTGCGTGATAGTCAAAGCCCACAATCTTCGATTTCGGATATGCCTTCGCCATCAGCACGGTCGAGGCGCCGCACCCGCAGCCTACGTCCGCGACCTTGGCTCCGGATTTGAGCTTGGCCTCCACGCCGTCGAGCGCCGGTATCCACGAACTCACCAGGTTGGCGGCATAACTCGGCCGAAAGAAACGCTCGGTACCCTGAAACAGGTCGGCACAGTGTTCATGCCAGCCAACACCCGCCGCCGTCCGGAAGGCCTCCGTGATGCGTGGTTCATCCTTAAGAACAGAGGCGACGATTTGATAGGCTCCGGGCAAGTACGCAGGACTGTCCTCGACTGCCAGTGCAAAGGCTTGCCCGTTCGGCAGGGTATAGCGTTGCGTGCCCGCGTCGTACGTCACAAATCCCCCCGCTGCCTGGGCGTTCAGCCACTCTCGCACGTACCGTTCGGCGGTGCCTGTCTTCTGTGCCAACTCAGTGGACGACATCGGCCCGGCGCCTGCCATTGCTTTGTAGAGCCCCAGCTTGTCCCCGATAATCACAAGCGCCGCATTCATGCTTGCGCCCAATTCCTCCAGAGCTTGCCCCATGAATCTCTCGAGCTTGGCCTGGTCAATCTGCATACTCCCTCCTGTGCAGAGACGTGGGATTACGAAGGAAAGGGGTCAAACCCATCCACGCCGCATCCCGGAGATTGAAGAATGAGATGATGCTGCACAATCTTTGGCCCATTACTACGGAAGTCACTTGCATCGCGGTCCGGAGGAGCCAGCGCGCGGCCGCGAACCTCGGGCCGAACTGGATCTTCCTTCAGTCCGGCCCGAGGTGAGCAGTTGCTGACGTCGCGCGGCAATGAGCTGGCAGAGGAGTTGATTGCGCTCTCTGGTGGAAATCGCGAGATCCCGAATGCGAGCGTTTCGACCATGGGAGTGAGACTTCAGAAAAGCTTCCAAGTGGGGAAAACTTCGAATTAAGTCTGAGACTTTCTCCTGCACGGATGCGGAGACGACCGGCGACTGGCGTGCGTGGTCTTCGCTGAGGTCCGGCCGACCACTGTAATGATGGGCGCCGCGCAAGACAGTCGCGTCAACGAGTCGGCTTCGTATCCAACTGCCGGAATTCGGAAATCTGCGTTCCTTTAACATTCACCTTACCTCCATCCGGGTTTTCATCCGCCGCTTTTGCAGGGCCGGGGCAAGCCTTGATAGCTCCAGTTTCCGAGAAGTGGCGTCGGCCGAGAGCCCGCAACGCGCTGAGCCGGGAGACGATGACCAGGGTATTCAGTAGGCCGCCGGACTAGGACCAGAACCGATCCTCCCGCTGCTCGTCGCCCTGATACTCGCGGAACTCGGTCGCTTTTCCGTTTTTCAGTCGCCAGACATGCACTTCCGGAAACGACGCAGAAATTCCGTTTCGTGCAGCATTGACAGTAGCCAAGACGACGACCAGATCGTCGTCAGTAAGTACGTTGTGCACATCGATGCTGAACGCGCTTCCGGAAAGTTCCATCGTGCGCTGAAAAAAGCCTCCAATCTGCTCATGGCCCGTAAAGTCGCCTGAGAGCGGACTATGACCGGGAACGTGCCAGGTGATAGCTGGGTCGAACGCGGCAAACACCGCGGGAATGTTTCTGCAGGCAAAGTCTTCGTAAGCCCTACGAATGATCTCACCATTCGACATAGTTCGTGTCCTTCCAGAATTCAGAGATATCAACCGGAATCTCCTTTTAGACTTGAATGCGGCAATGACGGTACGCCCACAAGTAAAGGCAATGCCGAAACCCGTCACTCAGCTATTGGGGATGTCCTGTTTGGATAGATGAGGACGAGACCATCTTTCAACCCCCGGAGCCGAATCTTCGTTATCACCCGTCCCCCATCAACCTCGTCGTAATGGACTTCCGTGTGGTTGCACTTCACCGCTTCCTTGGTTAATTTCGCTCGGGCCGCCGCTGCCAAGTCGCCTCCTTGGAAGAAGAGCACTTCAGGGGAATCCTGGTTCTTCTCGACCTCAACTCGATAGGTACCGGCTTGCAACTCGGTATCCTCTGCGACGAATGCCCGACGCGTGATAGTCACTTCGTGGGCCGAGGTGATGGAGACAAAGACGAGCGTGCAGACCAGGTTGAGTAGAATCCGACTCCCCATTCTTTTGGACATGCTTTAACCCCCCCTTCGGAGATATTTCCCACTGAGGTTAGGAGGCGGAGGGATGGTCGGGCGCCCCGCTGGGAGCAGGAGTGAAAGCGCCTGGCAATCTTGCAGGCCATCCCTCCGATGACCTACCTACCACCTTGCAACAGGCAGGTCTGGTTCCAAACCTCCCGCGGGCACTCGCCCTTTGAAATCAGGGTGATGGGCAGATACAAGCCATGCAGATGGTCAAACTTTTTGGACAAACCGGACCCTGATTGTCCGAGGTTTTGGACGCCGATCAGGGAATCCACCGGGGTAGTCTGCATAAGTCATTGTCGCGCAAGCGATCGGGCGAATCCGGGCGATTGGAACTGGCGCTGCATATGGGTGACGGTGGAAGGCGCTAGCTATTCAGCGGACTCGTTGCAAGACGAGCGGAAGGGATTTCATCATGTTCCATCTTTCCCCCGCCTGGAACGGATTGCACTCATTCGTCGTGCACTTCCCGATCATGCTTTTGTTAATCGCCCCGCTCTTGGTGATTGTGGGCGCCGCCTTCCCTACTGCCAAGAGGGGGCCATTTCTGGGATCGGCTCTAATACTCATGGTGCTGGGGACAAGTATGACTTATTTGGCCGTTGCGACAGGGGAGTTGGCGATCAAAGCCGTTGCCTCTCCACCATCTCTCAACGGTCTACTCGAGGAACACCGGTCTTTGGCCCAATCGACCCGGGGGCTGTTCTCGGTGCTCACGGTGGTCTTCACTGCTCTGCTCTTTGCCCACAGGCTGCTAAGGCGCGAGCTCGATTCGTGGGTCAAGACATCTCTGTTCGGTGCTTTCCTTCTTTTCTATGGAAGCGGAGTGGTCTTATTAGTCGACACTGCCCTCAAAGGAGGCCAGCTCATGCATGTGCTTGGCGCGAAGACGGCGGTAACTTGTAATCTGCCAAGTAAGGGAGGACGCTAAATGAATACTGCAACCGTGCTAGCCCGCATAATTCATGATTTTGGAGACAAGAAAAGCCTCCTGTGGTACAAACACGTTCAGATGACGATGTTTGAAGCACCAAAGGAGGCTTTTGCTTGGGTCACGATATCACAACAGAGTGTCT
>Ga0209517_10010199_pt1 | contig 10515 bp, 8 predicted proteins | sample PeaSoiMetSII2010_FD_187695 | JGI IMG/M metagenome (GOLD analysis project Ga0209517, IMG submission 187695) | Peat soil microbial communities from Weissenstadt, Germany - SII-2010 (SPAdes) (version 2) | ecosystem: Environmental > Terrestrial > Soil > Wetlands > Peat | place: Germany: Weissenstadt... | reverse complement strand
CGCTGATTCCACCCCGAATCGCGAGCTAATGCCCGAGTGGAAAAGGAAAAGGCTGAAAAGCACGACGGACGCCCCGCCCGCGACCCCGCCCAGGAAACCGTAAGCGGCAAACCGTCTGAGTTCCATAAAAACACCCCCTTTGACGGCAGCATTGCCGGCCGGAAATTATTATCCGGCCTATCTATAATTTCGATTGCGTGGAGAAAAAGTCAATACAGCTCCGGACATCTTAGAACACCACGGGGTTTTTGCCGTAAATTTGGGAATTTCAATCTTTCAATCCTTTTTCAAACCCCGTGGTCAGTCACCTGTAAAGTAGTAATTTCAATACTCGCCGTCATCTTCCCAATCGCGACTTCTTTGTCTGTAGTAATTTCTTTCGGTTTCCACGCTATATGACCGGTACTGACAGGATGGGTGGTAATAATAATATACGCTTGGGCTCCGCACTAAAACAGCAGGTTCTTCATAGACGACGTAGGGCCGGCCTCGTTCCACCACTACCGGAGGAGGAGGTGGCGTCCTTTCGAATACCACGGGCGGCGGTCTCCGCTCAACCACTACCGGAGGAGACGGTGGTCTGCGCTCAACCACTACAGGGGCCGGGTACACTTCCGGAGGAGCTACGGCATAACCCGGTCCTGGAACATCAACTCCAAACCCCAAATAAACACCCCCGGCATACGCATCCGATGACATCGCGCAGGCAGCAAGACCTAAAGCGATGGAAAACACCAGGATATAACGGCATCTAGATTTCCTTCGATTTCCCATAAGCATCCTCCTCTTATTAAAAGCCGACATAGTCTTTGTTCTCCTTCAAAAAGTTTGCCCGTTTCCATGCAACCGTTCACCGCAGAAACCTGTGAACTGTTACGGGCAGAAGAGCAAACTATATGCCACTGACGATCCGCGTGGGGCCGGATACCCACAGCTACAATCCCATGCCTGCATTTGTCGCCATTTTGCTGAGGGAATCGAAATTTCACGATATTTCATCGCCCGATCGGCACAAAGAGAAGCAAAAAATGGGAAAAACTCTTCAACCGATGGCCTGGGGGTTATTCCTCTGTGTCTCTGTGGTGGAATTGCGAGTACGAATGAAGACTTTTAACCGGTCTTAACACCGTTCGAGTATTTTCTCAAAAAGAATGCCGAGCTTCTTTCCTGATTCGTTTGCGGTTTCAATAACTTGTTCGATCTCAGCCGGTTTGTAGCAGTCGGGCAGGTTGATGTTTGTTATCACCGATATTGCAAGTACTTCCATGCCTGAGTGAACCGCTGTTATAACCTCCATAATAGTGGACATCCCTACGGCATCCGCCCCGGCGATCCTTAAGAAGCGCGTTTCAGCGGCGGTTTCCAGGCTAGGACCCAGGACCCCGGCGTAGACACCTCTGCAAAGCGCAATACCCTCTTCGAGCGCCGTTTTCCCGGCAAGCGCAATCAAGCTCCTGCTATAGGGCTCGACCATGTCCGGAAACCGCAAACCCCAATCATCCACATTCGGTCCTGCCAGCGGGTTTTGACCGGTAAAATTTATATGGTCCGTGATAACCATCAGGTCACCGGCCTGGAAATCAGGGTTCAACCCGCCGGCAGCGTTGGAAATCACCAGCGTTTTCGTTCCGAGTGCTCGAAGCACCCTGATTGGAAAAGAAATCATCACAGGCGAATAGCCCTCATATAGGTGAAACCGGCCGTCCATGGCAATAACCGGCTTTCCAGCCCACTTGCCGATTACAAGCTGCCCCTGATGACCCGGGGCGGTACAGACCGGGTGATGGGGTATACTGCTGTAAGGAACCAAAACAGCTTTATCGATAGCATTGACAATGCCGCCGAGGCCGGTCCCAAGGACCAACCCTATTGCCGGTTCACTCGTCAGAAACGGCCTTACCGAATCGGCTGCTTCCCGCACCCTGGCCCTGAACTCAATCATTTGCGTCCTTCCGTGCCTGTTGAAAAATAAATCCGAATTATTTTCAATGCGATTATAATTAAACGATGACACAATTCGCATCCAAGAGAAAATATTCTCATACTTCTGCCATCCCGCCGGATTTTGTGCCTTCCTACCCATCGGATCTGCCCATCACTCAATGGAGGGAAAAGATCGTCAGCGCAATCCGTGAGCATCAGGTCCTCATAATTACGGGCGAGACAGGATCGGGGAAGAGCACGCAGATTCCCAAATTCTGCATAGAGGCCGGAAGAGGCCGCTCGGGCCTCATTGGATGCACACAGCCGCGCCGGATCGCAGCGATCACTTTAGCGGCGCGCGTAAGCGAGGAAATCGGACTCAACGGGGCAAACCTGGTCGGTTACAAAATACGCTTTCAGGACCGCACGGCGCGCACGACCAGAATAAAATTGATGACGGACGGCATCTTGCTTGCTGAAGCGCAAAGGGACAGAAATTTCAGTTCCTATGACACAATAATCGTGGACGAAGCGCACGAGCGAACCCTCAACATTGACTTTCTCATAGGCATCTTAAAGCAGACGCTCCCCAAAAGAACTGATCTGAAGGTGATCATAACGTCCGCGACAATAGATCCGGAAAAATTCTCGAACGCATTCGGCGGAGCGCCCATCATCGAAGTTTCCGGCAGGACCTGGCCGGTTGAAGTATGGTACCGGCCCGCCGATGAGACCGGGGATGAGGACACCGGCGATCTCACTTACATCGATCAGGCAGTAGCAGCGGTTGACCTGCTAAAGCTCGGCCCCGCCGGTAAAAGGGGCGACATCCTCATATTCATGCCTACCGAGAGCGATATAATGGAGACGGTCCAGCGGCTCGAGGATAAATGCTATCGGAGCACTGTGGTGATGCCCATCTTCGGCAGAATGGCGGCGTCCGATCAGCAAAAGATCTTCGCCGGTATCCCCGAGGAGAAGATTGTCGTTGCCACAAATATCGCCGAAACATCCATCACCATTCCACGCATAAAGTACGTAATAGACACCGGACTGGCCAGGACAGCGTGGTACAACGCACGATCAAAGACCCGCAGCCTCCCGGTTGCACCGATCTCCAGGGCGAGCGCCGACCAAAGGAAAGGCCGGTGCGGGCGCGTGGAGGCAGGCATCTGCGTAAGGCTTTTTTCCGAAACAGAATACCTCGACCGGCCCCTGTATACCCCACCGGAGATACAAAGGTCCAATCTTGCCGAGGTTATACTGCGGATGCTCCATCTAAAGCTGGGCAGAATTCAGGATTTCCCCTTCCTTGACCCTCCGTCCGATTCCGCAATAAAGGACGGCTTTGCGGTTCTGCGCGAACTGGGCGCGGTAGACGATCACCACCGCCTGACCACTATCGGCAAAATGATGGCCCGATTGCCACTCGATCCACGCATCTCCAGGATGCTGATCGAGGCAAAGAGGGAGAACGCGCTCCGCGAGCTTATGATCATCGGAGCCGCGCTGAGCATCCAGGACCCGCGCGAGAGGCCCCTGGATCAGGAAGCCGAAGCTCAACAGGCACAGGCTGGTTTTCGCGATAATCGCTCTGATTTTATATCTCTTTTGAAAATGTGGCAGGCCTGCTGGCAGGAAGAAGAGCAGCGATCCTCCCGCAGGACCTCGAGCCAGCTTAGAAAGTTCTGCCGCGAACACTTCCTCTCTTTTCGAAGAATCCGCGAGTGGCGCGACATTCAGGATGAAATTCGCTCTATTCTCAGCGAACTTGGCGATTTCTCCGAAAACTCCCAGCCGGCGGACTATGACGCCATCCATCGCTCGATTTTGAGCGGATATCTCAGCCAGGTGGCTTTGCGCAAAGACAAAAACATCTACTCGGCTGCAAGAGGCCGGCAGGCCATGTTATTTCCGGGATCGAACATTTTCAACAAAGGCGGCCAATGGATCGTTGCATCCGAACTGGTGCAGACCTCCCGCCTTTTTGCCAGAACGACTGCAAATATCGATTCGGCATGGATAGAAGAAATCGGGCGTGACCTGTTGAAGTATAGCTGGTCAGAGCCTCACTGGGAAAAAAAACGCGGCCAGGTGACAGCTTTCGAAAAGGGCACTCTTTACGGCCTGACCGTGGTGGACCGGCGCAAGGTCAACTTCGCGCGAATAAATCCCGCTGAGGCACGCGAGATTTTCATCCGTTCAGCCCTTGTCGAAGGAGACCTTCCCGCCAAATATGGCTTTCGAGAACACAACCAGGCACTGCTCTCGCAAATCGACCAACTCGAGAGCAAAACCCGCCGAAGGGACCTTCTTGTCGATGAAGAAACTATTTTTGCGTTCTATGACGCGCACATTCCGCTAATCTCCGATATCAGGTCCTTTGACCAATTCATCAAGGAACTGGGAGGAGACGGTCTATTGAGAATGAAGAAGGAAGACCTTCTTCGAACAGGGCCTGATGTCTGTGCGATTGAGCAATTTCCCGACACTCTGCGGGTAAATGGGAGCGAGCTTCCCCTTCGATACGCGTTCCGGCCCGGTGAGGACGATGACGGCATCACGCTCATTGTACCCGTTCATAACCTGCCGGCTCTGTCTGCCGAGCCCTTCGAGTGGCTTGTGCCCGGCATGCTCCCGGAAAAAGTGACCCTTTTGCTCAAAGGCCTGCCTAAAGCTATCCGGAAGCATCTTGTTCCAGTTAACGAAACTGCCCGGCGCATATGGCCGGACCTCCATTTCGGAAACGGAGATTTCTATGGCCGGCTTAGCGAGTCCGTGTTCAATCTAGCAGGGGTCAGGATTTCCCCCGGGCAGTGGGACCCGGAGCAGTTGCCCGGTCACCTCAGAATGCGCTTTGAGGTGGTCGGACCTCTGGGAAACGTTCTGGCCTGCGGGCGCGACATCGAAGCCCTGAGACCCCTTGCTGTTGAAAAGCACGAAGACGAGCTGTGGCATAAGGCAAAAAAAACATGGGAAAGAGATAAAGTGGCCGTCCACGACTTCGCCGACATTCCGCAGAGCATCCAAATTGGAACGGACGCGTTGGGAATCGCACGATTTGCATACCCCGGCCTGGCTGAGGAGGAAGGCAGCGTGGCCGTTCGTCTTTTTGCCCAGCCTGGCCGCGCACGTCAATCGAGCCTCGCGGGGCTTATGAGCCTCTACAAAGATATATTTACCGCCGAGCTCAAAGATCTGCGCAAAACCTGGGCCTTCCCCGATTCATTCGCACCGTGTGTTTTTTTCATGGGCGGCGTAAGAAAGGCTTCTTCGATTCTATATGATTATATCCTGCGATGCCTGTTCGGACTGCAAGCAGTGCAACATCCCTACCGCACCGCTCTTCTTGAAAATATCAAAATCTTGAAAGGCCGCCTTGGAATTCTCGGCAACGAGATTCGAACACCTGTTGTCGAAGCCATGCAGCAAAGACATGATACGCGCGCCGTGATCGAGCGGTTTATACGCATGGCCGGGAAAAACCGGGCTGTCACCGGCCGCCTTTCCGTGATCGCCTCGGAGCTTGAAGAACTCATCCCGGCAGATTTTCTCTCTTGCTTCCCTCAAGGCCGTGTGAGACTTTTACACCGTTATTTGAAAGGGCTTGGAATTCGGGCGGAACGAGCCTATGTTTACCCGGAAAAGGACCAGGCCAAAGAGGCCCGCTACATTATGTATCGGGCTCGACTCGATGAGATCGAAAAACGGGTCCTTTCAAGGCCCAACCAGGAAGGACTCGATTTCTTGGAGCATGTCTCCCAAATGATCGAAGAATTCAAGATCAGCCTGTTTGCTCCTGAAATAAAGACCTTGTTCCCTGTTTCGGAAAAACGAATAGAAAAAGAACTGAGTCCTTGGGATATCCGCACATGAACAGCCTGCCGGAAAACCTGGCATTCGACGCCGCTGCATTACGGGAACGTGTGGCCGAGGTACTCTCGGAGAACTGCGACCTTGAAGACATTTATCCCAACGAAGAAGGCCCCTCTGACGAGCGCATGTCGAGTGTGCTGCTGCTGCTGGGGGAGATTTTGTCCGGGGAAGACGGGGTTCCGGAGGTCTGCATTATCCTTAATAAACGCTCAAAAGAGGTCAAACAGCCTGGAGACCTTTGCTGCCCTGGCGGGGCTGTCGAGAAAATCGACCATTTTTTTGCCCGTTTTTTGTCATTTCGGGGTTCAATCCTTTCGAGGTGGCCCTATTGGAGCGAATTGAAAAGAGGAAGCCCTGAAAATGCCCGGTTCCTCTCATTGCTTTATGCAGCCGGCCTGCGGGAGGCATGGGAAGAAATGGGCGTTAATCCTTTCCGGCTGGTTTTCCTTGGCCCCCTTCCCACGCATTATCTCGCTCTGTTTCGCCGGTCAATTCATCCGATGGTTGCCTGGGTTTCACATCAGGAACGATTTCGCTTGAGTTGGGAAGTTGAAAGAATCGTGAAGTTTCCCCTGCGGGCACTTCTCAACCCGTTCAACTACGCCCATTACAGGATGTACGTTCCTGATCATCTGGAGTGGAGGTTCAAAGAAGCGGGGACTGTGGATTTCCCATGTTTCGTCTATAGGACAGGGGGGCGGGCCGACCTTCTTTGGGGGGTAACCTTCAAGATCGTAACCAGGCTCCTGGAGATGATCTTCGGGTTCCAAGTCCCGGATATCGAAAAGCTGCCCCTGGTCCCGGCAAGCTTGAACGACCAGTACGTGAGGTAAAGAGAATGGAGCGAGAAGCGGGAAGCAGGAATTAAAGAACCTCTGCTTTTCTTCTCGCTTCCCGCTCCTTGCTTCCTGCTCCATATACCTGAAGAGTGAGGTACTAATGACCGACGTCGGAGACATTGTTCTGATCTACGTGGATAATAACCCGGCCTTTTTCGCCAGGATCGAGGAAATATCGGCCGACGTGAAGCCGGACTGGTTTCAGGTGAAATTGCTCGTGCTCAAGGTCCCTTTGCTTACGATAACCTGGATTCTACGCCAGGCATATTACAACGGCCAGGAATTCACGATGGATGGACGCCCCATGAGACTTGAAAAGGTAACCGCTCCCGCCTTGGAGACTGCTGGACCCGGTCCCGAGGACACAGCAAAAACCCCGGGAAAGCCCGAACTGGTCGCGCCCCAAAAGCAAAAAGACGGAAAACCCGGCAGGCATGGCAAAGTAATATCCATATCCGATCGCAGGAAAAAAGACCCGGAGTAGATTCTTCACCCCTCGGCTCTCACTGCTCCCCCTTCCCTGCCTTTCCCCACCACTCATCATGTCCCTTGAACCACCAGTCCGTTGAATCCGTCGAAAGGATCTCTTCGGCGATCTTTTTGGCTGTCGAAGTAACCAGGCGTTGCCTGGCAAAATATATCCATTTTACCGCATACGAATTTCCCAGATCGTTTTGTTCCTTGAGTTCCAAGATGAGCTCAAGCTGGTCGGCATCGTGAACGAGTGCCGCTTCAGGAGTCTTCGAGTCCCTGTACTCTTTTAGAAGCTCCTTGAATTCGTCGCCGAAAGGAAGCGGGGTGGCCATATCGCCTATGGCTGATGCTTCGTCCACTGCGACATATCTTTTGTTTACATAGTTCTGGTCGCCCGTGCGCGCCTCTGCCACGTCGTGAAGCAGGCACATGCAAACGACCTTGAATGCATCGACCTTAGGGTCCAGGCGCGCGAGGGCGAATCCGATCATTGCCACCCGGAACGAATGCTCCGCAACGGATTGGCGGCCGGACCCAAGAAACTGAAAGCCGGAGCGCGGGGTCTTTTCAAGCATTCCCAGTTCAAAAAAGAAGTTTACAATATCACGGTAACCCAATTGAACCTCCTGATTCTTCTTGCCGCCGCCTAAGGTTTGAGTGGCGAACCTGGCCGGCAGTCCCATCGCCATTTCTCCCGCACGAGTTTATTGCGCTTTTAATCGCCGGTCAATATTGCTATATTTCTCCGAAACCGTGTAAATTCAATATGCTTCAAAAACTCAACCGGAGGTTTTGAGATAAATGGATAAACACACGCTTTCTGTACTGGTTGAGAATGCTCCGGGGGTTCTGACCCGAGTTGCAGGCCTGTTTGCCCGGCGTGGCTTCAATATCGACAGCCTGGCTGTAGGCCGCACCGATAGAGATGATGTCTCACGGATGACCATCGTCGTGGAAGGAGACAAACCTCTCATCGAGCAGGTTACTAAGCAACTCCATAAGCTCATAGATGTTATCAAGATCAGCAATATAACGGAAGACGAATATGTCGACCGGGAGCTTGTCATGATCAAGGTCTCGGCCGAACCGAATCAGCGCGTCGAGATCATGCACATTGCGGGCATATTCCGGGCCCGTGTCATTGACCTCGGCAGGAAGACCATGACGTTTGAATGCACGGGGACTGAGGGCAAAATCAACGCTTTCGAGGAATCCCTTCGCCCATACGGAATCAAGGAACTCGTTCGCACTGGTAAGATAGCCATGCTGCGCGGGAGCAAATCGGTGGCATTGGGCGGCGCATCGGCGCGGGAATTGGAAGATTAATAGTAAAGGCGGAGGTGTTTTGTGGAAATGACAGTTGCCGAGGCCTTGGTTGAGTGCCTCGAAAGAGAAAACGTGAAAGTCGTGTTCGGCTATCCGGGCGGGGCGATTCTTCCGGTCTACGATGCCTTGTATCATTCCACAAAAATCAAGCACGTGCTCGTGCGGCACGAACAGGGGGCTGTGCACGCCGCAGACGGATATGCCCGGGTTACAGGCGGCGTCGGTGTGTGCATTGCGACTTCCGGCCCGGGGGCCACCAATCTCGTCACAGGCATTGCGAATGCTTACATGGATTCAGTCCCGATCGTCCTGTTCACCGGGCAGGTCCCGACGATGCAGATTGGAACGGACGCCTTTCAGGAAGTGGATATATTCGGCATCACAATACCGATCACCAAGCACAATTATCTTCTGAAGGACCCGCAGAAACTGCCGGTCGTAGTAAAAAATGCTTTCCACATTGCTTCAACCGGCAGGCCCGGACCTGTGCTTATAGATATCCCAAAGGACGTGGCGCAGGCCACAATCAGCTTCAAATACCCCTCGACTGTTAAGCTGAGGGGATACAGGCCGACTTATAAAGGGCATCCGTCCAAAATAAAAGAGATCGCCAAGCTTATCTCAAAAGCCAAAAGGCCGGTTATTTATGCGGGAGGAGGTATCCTGGCCTCGAACGCATCGGATGAGCTTTTGAAGTTCGCCGAGGCGATTTCGGCTCCGGTAACCAATACTTTCATGGGCCTTGCCGGCTTTCCGGGCGACCATCCGCTTTTTCTCGGAATGCTTGGCTTGCACGGAACACGCTACGCCAATCTGGCAGTCACCGAATGTGACCTCCTGATCGGCCTCGGCGCACGATTCGACGACCGGGTGGTAATGAACATCAACAGCTTCGCCCCCAACGCCACCGTTATCCACGTTGACATCGATCCGGCAGAAATCGGAAAGGTGGTCACCACAAATGTGCCCCTGGTCGGCGATGTAAAGCTCATTTTAGAGGAACTCCTGCCGCTGCTGGAAAAGATCGACCGTTCCGTATGGCTTGAGCGCATCGAGGCCCTCAAGGCTCAATACCCTTTGAGCTTCAATCGCAAAAACGGCCTGAAGCCCCAGTTCATCATAGAGCAGCTTTGGAACTGCACCAGGGGCGATGCCATCATAGTGACCGACGTCGGCCAGCACCAGATGTGGGTAGCTCAGTACTATCATTTCAAAAAACCGCGGACGCTGATTTCCTCGGGCGGCCTGGGGTGCATGGGATTCGGCCTGCCCGCCGCCATTGGCGCATCCATGGGCTCCCCCGGAAGCAATGTCATTCTGGTGACCGGGGACGGCAGTATCCAGATGACCATGCAGGAACTTGGCACGATGATGGAGCAGGGCCTCAGCGTTAAAATCATCATCATGAACAATTCAGCATTGGGCATGGTGCGCCAGCTCCAGCAATTCTATTGCCAGGGGCGCTATATGGCGACAAACTTCTCATTCCATCCGGATTTCGAAATCCTTGCAAAGGCCTACGGCATCGCGGGATATACATTCAGGACAGAAGAAGACGTTATCAAAGGGCTGCCCGAAGCGCTGCAAAAACCCGGGCCGGCAATTATCAACTGCATCGTTCCTTCCGAAGAAAATGTCCTGCCGATGGTTTTAGCCGGCAAGGGAATAAGCGAGGCCATGGACTGTGAATGATGTCTGAATGATGCGAACAATATAGGTCATATAGGTCCGACAGGACCTATATGGCCTTGTCCCACGTTCATTCAAAAAATCCGTTTCAATTCTATATCCAAAATTTTTGCCTTAATTTTTGCCTTTTGCCTTTTGCCTTCACCGGTATATAGTGCGCTCTCTTGAATTTTAAGGAGACGATTGAAAATGAAAACTCTGCTTTTAAATCCTCCGTCGTTCGAAAAATTTGACGGGGGCGCGGGCGCCAGGTGGCCTGCCCGTCGCGAAATCGCATCCTATTGGTATCCTGTCTGGCTCGCATATCCAGCCGGTTTAATAAAGGAGAGCAGGCTTCTGGACGCCTCGCCGCACGGAATCGGGCCTGACGAGGCAATCCGTATCGCAA
>Ga0209517_10010198_pt1 | contig 10516 bp, 9 predicted proteins | sample PeaSoiMetSII2010_FD_187695 | JGI IMG/M metagenome (GOLD analysis project Ga0209517, IMG submission 187695) | Peat soil microbial communities from Weissenstadt, Germany - SII-2010 (SPAdes) (version 2) | ecosystem: Environmental > Terrestrial > Soil > Wetlands > Peat | place: Germany: Weissenstadt... | reverse complement strand
TGCGGTGCTCGCCTTCGTGCCGTATCCGTTCTTCGTCGAGCATGCGGCTCAACTGCATCTGATGCCGCTCGTGCAGGCGGACGTGACGGATATTGGTCCACAGCAGCGATGGACGCTGATTGCAAAAGCGGGCCGTATCACCGGGCCGGCGTCGATGGCGGGGTACACCATACTCAGCGTCGCGGGTTACGCCCCCGATTTCGTTCGGCACAGCGCTCTCGAGGGCTGGGCGCTGCCGCCGGACGTCAAGATCGAGGCGACGGGACAGATACTCAGCGCCTTGAGAAGGATTGCGGCGGGCGAACCGGTTGCGGCATTGCTCGATCAGACTCAGGCGGCGGCGCTTCCGAGCCTGCCGTTCGCCACCGAGCTCACGGCGGTGATGCAGTCTCCGGAGTTGCCTGTCGCCATCATTGCCGTGGTCAACTCTCGTGTGGCCGCGGCTCGTGCACGCTCCCTGCAAGCGGGGCTACTTAAGATGGGTCACGCGTCCGCGAGCGATGACACATTGGAGCCGCTTCGTTTGCACGGCTTCGTGCTGCCCAAGCTGCCATCCAGCGCGCCGACGCCGTGACCAAGCGGTTCTGGTGCGTTTTGCTGATGCTCGCAGTCGCCGCATGCGTGACGCGACCGCCACCAGCGCCACCGGTAGCGAGCGAGGAGCCCTCCTCGGTCGCCGCCCTGGCTGTGGTCATCGCGGTGGATGCAAGGCGCAGCGGGCATGAGCCTGACTCGAAGATTCGCGGCGCGCTGGCGGCAGACGCCGGCCGCGCAGCGCAAGCCTGCCTCGCGCGCGAGCCTCAAGCAGCAGCCTGTCTATACGGGCGCGCGGTCGCGCTCGGACTGCAGGCGCGGGCACAGCCCATGCGCGCGCTCGAGCTCTTGAACGACATGCTCGATGTTTTGGCGCGCGCCGAATCAGCGGATCCCAACTACGACGAGGCAGGGCCGGCGCGCGTGCGGGCGCTGGTGTTTGTCCGGGCGCCAGGATGGCCGTTGGGGCCCGGCGACGCCGAGGCGGGATTGGCTGCCGCGCGTCGTGCAGTAGCGCTGCGGCCGCTGTACCCACCGAACCTGCTGGCGCTGGCGGAGGCGCTGGCGAAGACGGGAGACGGAAGCGGTGCACGCGAAACCTTTGTGCGCGCACACGATGCGGCGCTGGCGCTGCCCGCCGCGACCGATCGGGACGATTGGTTGCGTGAAGCCGATCAGGAGCTGCAGCGCAGATAGACCGCCATCATGAAGTCCAGATACCCGGCCATGTCGCGGATACCTGCGTCGAAAACAACGAATGTGCTCGTCCTGCAATCATCAGTTGTTCGCGACCGAAACAGCCGGGTCATTGGTCACTAGCTCGACTTCACCTTCAACCTCAACAGGAATATTGAACGGCAGTTCGGCGAGGCCGACAGCACTACGGCAGTGCGCTCCGATGATTGGACCGAATACTTCGAGAATAAGGTCGGAAAAGCCGTTGATAACGCTCGGTTGCTGATTGAAACCTGGAGCCGAGTTGACCATGCCGAACACTCGAGACCAAGCGGCAATTCTATCCAGCTCGCCGAGGGCGCGTTTCAGGCTTCCGAGAATGGATAGGGCCGTCAGACGAGCGGCGACGTAGCCTTGTTCAACCGTGAGTTCACGCCCCAGCTTGCCCAACGGAAGAGCGAATGATCCGTCTGGCGCCTGTGGTCCGTGACCGGAGATGAGCGCTCTTCGGCCGACGACGTGGACGAACTGAAATGGAAGAACCACTCCAGGGGGCGGCCGTGTTGGAGGTGGCAGCGACAGTCCGAGGGCACGAAGCCTACTCTCGATGATCGACATTTGAATTCCTTTGATTGCTCGAACCTTGCATGGACTCGCTGTGTGGCCTCTATCGTTGAATTCGCGTTCGGCCGGAAATAGGGCCGTTGCGGGTCGCATCTCGCTGTACGTCTGGCGGGCCTGTCACCACACGCGGCAACGGTTCGCCGCGACCATCGGTTGCCCTGCCTTGCAGGCAAAGGCCCGCTCGAACTCGGGCATGTTGACCACGAGACCATTGACGCGATAGCGGCCCGGTGAGTGCGGGTCCGTCTTCGCACGCAGGCGCAGATTTTCGGGTCGATCGTTCTCGCACGCCCACTGCGCATAACCGACAAAGAATCGCTGCTCGGGCGTGAGGCCATCCCGCTCCTGCAGCGTCTGACCGGCGGTCTGCGCGATCCAGGCCATGTGCGCCAGAATAAGACCGCCCAGATCCGCCACGTCCTCACCCAAAGTGAGCCGGCTGTTGATGTGGATGTCATCGACGACCACGTATTGGGCATACTGATCGACGATGCATTGGGCTCGCTGCTTGAACTTCTGTGCATCGGCAATAGTCCACCAGTCCGCCAGGTTGCCAGCCGCGTCGTATTGCCGACCCTCATCGTCGAAAGCATGGGTCAGCTCATGGCCAATGGTACCGCCAGTGTTGCCGTAGTTTGGAGCGTCATCCATCGCCGGATCGTACAGCGGTGGCTGCAGCACACCGGCGGGAAAATTGATGTCGTTCATTTGTGGGTCGAAGTAGGCATTCACGGTCGGGGGCGTGATGCCCCACTCCGAGCGATCGAGCGGCTTGCCGATCTTAGCGAGCTGGCGTCGCGACTCGAATTCCGTGGCACGCACGACGTTGCCATAGAAATCGTCGCGATGGATGGCGATGGCGCTGTAGTCGCGCCACCGATCCGGATAGCCGATCTTGTTGACGATCGCGTCGAGCTTCGCGAGCGCCTGATGCTTGGTCGGCGCGCTCATCCAGGGCAGATTCTCGATGTCCGCGCGCATCGCCTGTTCAATCTGCGTCGTCATCTTAAGCGTTGAGGCCTTGAGTTCCGGTCCAAAGGCGCGGGCGACGAACTCTTGGCCCAGTGCTTCACCGAGCAGCCTGTCGACCTGCCTGACGCAACGCTTCCAGCGTGGCTGCTGCACCGACACACCGCGCAGCGTGTGGTCATAAAATGCGAAGCGCTCATCCTCGAATGCCGAGGACAGGAAGGGGGCGGCGCTGTGAGCGGCATGCCAGCGCAGATAGATCTTGAGATCAGCGAGGTTGGTATCGCTCAGCAGACGCCCAAGCGCCGCGTAAAACTTCGGCTCAGCCACGTTCACTTTGGCGATGTCGGCCAGCCCCAGCGGCTGCAGATAGGCCGCCCAGACGAATTCTGGCGTCAGGCGCTGCAGGGCGGCCCGATCAAGCTTGTGGAACAGCTTATGGGGGTCGCGGCGGTCAACGCGCTTGAGCGATGCCTGCGCCAGCTTGGTCTCGAGCTGCAGCACGATCGTCGCGTTGCGCGCCGCCGTCGCTGGCGAATCGCCGAGCAGCTCAAACATGCGCGCAACGTGCCCTTTGTATTGCGTTCGCAGCTGCGCCGCATGTGCGTCGGTGTCGGTGTAGTAGTCGCGATCGGGCAGACCAAGGCCGCCGGCTTCGGCGAATGCGATGACTTGCGAGGAATCGGCGTAATCCTGATTCGAACCAAAGCCGAACAGGAAGCCCGAATCGGGTGTCTGCAGGTGCACATCGGCAAGCAGGCCTGGCAGCTCACGTTTGGATTGTAGGTTAGCAATGCGCGTGAGCAGCGGAGCTAGGGGTTGGGCGCCGAGTTTTTCAATCGCCGATTCGTCCATACAGGCGGCAAAGTAGTCACCGATCTTCTGCTGACTTTCCGAGCGACTCGTAGTGGTGTGCGCAAGGTTTTCGAGGATTCCCCAGAGAAAACGCTGATTGTCCTGATACAGTTTGCCGTACACGCTCCAGCTTGCCTGGTCAGGCGGAATAGGGTTGCGGCTTCTCCAGCCACCGCACGAATACCGATAGAAGTCGATGCAGGGATCGGCCGTGCGATCCATGTCGGTGACATCCAGGCTTGGAGTGTGCGGAAGCGCGTCCAGCGGCCCAAGTGTAGCGCTTGCAGCAGGCTCTGTGGCCGGTGATTGGGCATCACAGGGTGTGCCAAGCAGCGCCCCAGTCAAGCTTAGAACGACTGCAAAGACTAAGCGTGAACGCATGGGTTGGTTCATCGATTTCTTATAATGCAGAGTATATCGCAGCCCTGGGAACGACGCGGGCCTCGCGCCGACCTTGACTGCGGTTCGGTAGCAGGATCAGGCTGAGCTAGGCGCCTCCTTTGGAGCACCTCATGAACCTCACAAAATCATCAGCGCACTTTATCAGAGGTTTGCTGCCACGAGGCGGTGGCAACTACGAATTGCGGACGCGGAGTGGACGTCTACTGTCTGTGCGTTGCCGCTTGTCGTGCGCGCAGACGTTCGCCAGGGGACCAGGAGCAAAGCCATGGCAACCTATGCGTCCGGCTTATGGCTGCTCAGCTATAAAGAAGCCGCGCAATGAAAACGAAACTATTGGTTAGACACTGGGTGGCCGTCGGCATAGCCGTGTTCATTTGTGTTGGCGCGTACCTCGGCATAAGTGAGACGGTGCACGAACGGGAAGAATCGCGGCAGGTAGAGATTGCGCGCAGTCAGGATCGGGCCATCGATCACGTGTGCGAGCAGTGGAGAGCCGATAGTGCCCAGTTCAGCGATTGCGGGAGAGCCTATCGAATCTACGAGCAGTGCGCAGCGGCGATGTCTCGCATGATGAATCGCGAGGGGATTATGGACGCTGCGGGAGTTAGCTGCGAGCATCCGCTCTACCGATTCCACGCCCGTGAACAGAAGGAAATCGAAGACGCGATGCGAGGCCAGCATTAGAGGGCCGCCCAGCTGCGGCGCGACCGGCCGCTTCATAACGTCCAAATGAGCAATTGACCCTTGAGATCGACCGACTCCGCCAGTGAGGCAGCGCCATGGAAGAAGAACTAAAGCAAGCCGCTCTCGATTACCACCGGCTACCGAGGCCGGGCAAGATTAGCCTGACCCCCACCAAGGCGCTGGCCAACCAGCGCGACCTGTCACTGGCCTATTCGCCGGGCGTGGCCTACGCGAGTCTGGCCATCAAGGACGATCCGCTGCAAGCGGCCACGATGACTGCGCGGGCCAACCTGGTCGGTGTGATCACCAACGGCACAGCCGTGCTGGGGCTCGGCAACATCGGGCCGCTGGCGGGCAAACCAGTGATGGAAGGCAAGGGCTGCCTGTTCAAGAAATTCGCCGGCATCGATGTGTTTGACATTGAGGTAAGCGAGTCTGACCCGGACAAGTTAGTGGCCATCGTGGCGGCGCTGGAGCCGACCTTCGGCGGCATCAATCTGGAGGACATCAAGGCGCCAGAGTGCTTCTACATCGAACGGCAGCTGCGCGAGCGCATGAAGATCCCAGTGTTCCACGACGATCAGCACGGTACCGCGATCATCGTCACCGCTGCTGTGCTCAATGGCCTCAAAGTCGTTGGCAAGGACATCAGCCAGGTGAAGGTCGCAGCCTCCGGCGCGGGAGCGGCGGCGATCGCTTGCCTCGATTTGCTCGTCGCCGTAGGCCTGAAGCGTGAGAACGTGCTGATCGCTGACCGCGGCGGCGTCGTCTATCAGGGCCGCGCCGGCACAACTGATCCTGACAAGCTGCGCTACGCGCAGCGCACCAGCGCGCGCACGCTCGGGGACATCACGACCGGTGCCGATATTTTTCTCGGTCTGTCAGGCCCCGGCGTGCTCAAGCCCGAGATGCTCATGCAGATGGCGGCGCGTCCGCTGATTCTGGCGCTGGCCAATCCCGAGCCGGAAATCCGCCCGGAGCTGGCCAAGGCCGCGCGGCCCGATTGCATCGTGTGCACCGGGCGCTCCGATTACGCCAATCAGGTCAACAATTCACTGTGCTTCCCGTTCATATTCCGCGGCGCACTCGACGTGGGTGCGACCACGATCAACGAGTCAATGAAGCTCGCGACGGTCTATGCGCTGGCCGAGCTGGCGCAGGCCGAGCAATCGGACCTGGCCACTGCCGCCTACGGCTCCGCCAGCGAAGGCTTTGGACCAGAATTTCTCATTCCGCGCGCGTTCGATCCGCGGCTGATCGTGCGCATAGCCCCAGCGGTCGCCCAGGCCGCAATGGACAGCGGCGTGGCAACTCGGCCGATTGCCGACCTTGAGGCCTATCGCCGACGCCTGACCCAGTTTGTCTACCAGTCGGCCTCGGCGATGCAGCCGATCTTTGCTGCCGCCAAGCACCGGCCCAAGAAAGTCATCTTCGCCGAGGGTGAAGACTATCGGGTCCTGCAGGCCGCGCAGGAAGTGGTCGATGAAGGCTTGGCGCGCCCGGTACTCGTCGGGCGCACAGAGCTGATCGGGACGCGCATCGCCAAGCTTGGTCTGCGCCTGAAGCTTGGCGAGAACGCCGATGCGGTCAACGTGCTGAGCGATCCACGATACGGCGAGGTCTGGAAGGAGTACTACCAACTGGTCAAGCGCGAGGGCGTCTCTAGAGCCCAGGCCATGGAGGAGATGCGCACCCGCACGACGCTGATCGGCGCGATCCTGGTTCGTCGCGGCGATGCGGACGCAATGCTGTGCGGCACGGTGGGCAATTACTTGGATCATCTGCGCTACGTCAAGCGCCTGATCGGCCTGCGTGCGGGGGCCCATACGCTGGCGACGATGCAAATGTTGATCCTGCCGAACCGGCAGCTGTTTATCTGCGACACGCACGTCAACCATGATCCGGATGCGGGGCAGATTGCCGAAATGACGCTGCTCGCCGCCGAGCAGGTGCGCCGGCTCGGCCTGACACCGAGTGTCGCTCTGGTCTCTCATTCGAGCTTCGGCAGCTCGGATGCCCCGTCGGCGCAAAAGATGCGCGCGGCCCTGCAGTTGATCATCGCTCGGGCGCCGGACCTGGCCGTCGAGGGCGAGATGCGGGCCGATTCGGCGCTGTCGGCGGGGGTGCGCGGCAACGAACTTCCGGACGCACGGCTCACCTGCGACGCGAACCTGCTGATCATGCCCAACGTGGATGCCGCCAACATTACTTACAACGCATTGCGGATGGTGAGTGGCGAAGGGGTCACGGTGGGTGGCTTCCTGCTCGGTCTAGCTCAGCCCGTGCACATCCTGACACCATCCTCCACGGTTCGGCGAATCGTCAACATGGCCGCCGTTGCGGTGGCCGATGCTGGATCTCAGCGCGCGCACCACTGATCTTAGACATATTGAAGGCAGGCTAAGGCCGATCCCGCTGGGGCTAATCTCGACGGGATTTAGTGAAGTCACCTTCGACGAGAAGACGCAAGACCGGCGTCCGAGCAACCCAGTCTCGCACCCTATGTCGCATTCAGGAAAACCTTCTGATCTAAGCGGCGCAGCTAGACTGCTTTGAAATTTAGCGCCTTCAGGCGCCGCAATATCGGCGTTGTCATGGGCACCGTCAGCATCGTGCTGCCCACGGCCATCAGCAGCAATGCCGTGAACGTGGTGCTGGTTATGATGCCCTTATCGAGCAACACATTGACGAAGATGATCATGATCAGCGCCTTGGTTTGCAGCAGCCAGCCGATCAAGGAGCTCTCGCCCGGTTGCCACCGAAGGATGGCCCCGGCCAACCGCGTACCGAGCAATTTGCCGCTGACTGAGGCAATCAGCAGTACAGCAGCTGCCAGCAACACCGCCGGTCCGCCCATCGTCCAATTGGTGCGCAGACCCGTGCTGAGGAAAAACACCGGCATGATCAGCATCAGTACATTCTGCCTCAGCGTATCCATCTGCTTCCGATCAAACCAGTGACTGTCCATGATGGCGCCGGACAGGAAGGCACCCACCATAAAATGCAGGCCCGACCAGTCGGCACCCAGGCCGCACAGCGCCAGCCAAATCAGGCCGACATGCCACCGATCACGCTCCGGCAATCGGACCATGAACCAGCGAAAAGCCCAGGCTGCGATCGCAAATGTGATCAGGAAGCTCAGCTGCCTACCGATCCGGTGCCAGTCCATCAGGATCAACGCAAGCACACCCCAGATGGCCACGTCGTCCATGCTGGCGTAACGCAAAATGCGCTGACCGATGGGCTGGCGCAAAATCTCTAGTTTCTCCATAAATAGGATCAATATCGGTAGCGCGGTCACCGCGCAGGCCATACCGATGCCCAGCACAAATTGCCAAGCCGCCGCAGTAGCGCCAATCCAGCCGCTGAATCGAACTAGCCCGACCGCCGCCGCGCAACCCAACAGGAAGGGTACGCCCAGTGCCAGCCCGGCGGTAATGCCACTCTCTTTCCGCTGCTCCCAGACTCCGACCAGATCAAGCTCCACTCCGGCAATCCACACAAAACTCATGACCGCCCACCACGCGATGCCATTGAGTGCCTGGACAACGGCTGAATTGAAGATGAAGGCGTAATAGTGAGGATATAGGGCGCCCAGTATTCCCGGGCCGAGCAGGATTCCTGTGACGATCTGGACCACTACCAACGGTGCATAATACTCAGTGTTCCCCACGCGCCAGATCAGATAAGGCGCGAAGAAAATAATCCCCATGGCGATTAGAAATATCTCACTGGTGCTCATCGGTTCGTAGATTTAACTTGCCGATGAACGGCCAGAGATGGGCAGGTTCCGTGCTCATCCTGCTTCCTTGTTCGACTAGCCTACCGGAAGCTGTGGACGCTCGCCTCCTGACCTCCTGCGGCCGTTCAGGACTGGCCCCTTTGCGGTAGCCAACTAGACCGATCAGCGGGTGCTGGGCGAACCGGCCTGCAGGGCGATCTTCACGATGCTTCAAGAGCCCAGCGCTGCACCCGAGCAAGCGGGTGAGCGCCTAGTCTAGTGTGATTCTACTGTTTGTCGAAAACCAAGACGTTGTCGTATGACATGCCTTTGGCGTCCGTCCCCTTGGATGACAGTGTCAGCACCTTGCCGTGCGCCGAGATTGTGCGGGTTGTCGTTCCCACGACCTTGCCCGCCTTTTTCTGTGTGCTCTTGACGGTACTGCCGTTGATCCGCTTCAACGACAGCGTGTCGAAGTCGGGCGAGCCCGTGATCGGGTAGTCCTTGCCGTCATATTTAAAAGTCGACTGCCCGGAAACCGCTGATCCGTCCGCAGCGACTCCATTGAACGTGAGAGCCGTGCCCTGCGCGGTCTGCGCATACGTTCGCGTCTGAGACTTGGGTGCCGGGCCAGGGTTGAATTTGGAGTTCGCCAGATTCAGTGTCCAAGTGCCAACGACCGGATTCGGTGCCTCAGCAGCCAAAGCCACTGCGCCACCACCGACAGCGAGAACTGTTCCCATAAGAAGCGTCCGTATGATTCTGTTCATGGTACTTCCCTTGCTAACCTTTGATCCATGTAGTTGGCTTGCGACCGACGAGGCGAAAGATCCTCTATGCCGATCGAGCGGCGAGTATGCGCTCGGGGCCCGCCCGCCTCAACAATGGAACGGCATCATGCAGGCGAAATCCTGCCGAGCCGCGATGCGGCCGAGTCTGCGCGGATCACTGATCCATAGTTCCGGGCGCGTCTACGATTTCGGCGGGCAGATCGGTCAGGGCACGGGATTCGCACCCGCCCTCCGCCAACTGCTGCTGCATCTCCCGGGGGGACGCCGCAAGCTTGTCTGCCGACAGCGGTACTTGACCGAGCTCGGCCTGCGCCGCGGCGCAAAGCTCCAATTTGGAGGCGATTACGACTTGAATTGCGCGCCGCCGCAAACCTGTCCAGGAAAAGCGTTGCGGCATCGGCACAAGTAGGTACTTGCAGTCGCCGCTTGCGGCCCGAAGTAACACGCGGATAAACGACTTAGCGCATATCGGCAGTAGAATGTGCCGGCGACTCCGCACCCTGATTGTGCCAAGGCCATGACATTCCCGTCGCTACGAAGCGATGCGTGACGCGGACCGGGTATTCTCCGACGGAGGCTGACGAATGTTGAATAGCAACGACGCTCAGACCGACCACACCGACACTCGGGACAAGGCTGGTCTCCTCGCAGACTCCGATCCGCGCCTTCGCCTACTGCTCGACGGGATCAAGGACTTCGCGATTTTCATGATGGACACTGATGGCCGTGTGTCGAGCTGGAACGCCGGCGCGGAGCGTCTGAAGGGATACCGCGCAGAAGAGATCATCGGCAAACACTTCTCGTGTTTCTATCCGAGCAGAGACATCGACATCGGAACGCCCAGGCGCGAGCTTGAGCTCGCAATGACCAAAGGCCGCCACGAGCAGGAAGGCTGGAGGGTGCGCAAGGGCGGCGCCGAATTCCGGGCGAACGCCAGCATCACCGCGCTCTGCGGCCCGCACGGCGAGCTGCTCGGCTTCGGGGCCGTCGTGCGGGATATTACCGAGCGCCACGTTGCCACGCAAAAATTGGACGCGCTGCACGAGCGTTTTGAGCGCGCAGTAGACGCGACGCGCGACGGCTTGTTTGAAGGAAGCGCTTTTGGCAGCGGCGACAGTCTCTGGGTCTCGCCGCGGTGGTGGAAACTTCTCGGCTACGATCGGCGCGACACACCCCAAACCATCGCTGCAGCGGCGATTTCCGAGATGATTCATCCGGATGATCGCGCAGCCGTCGCGCAGGCTAGATCGGACTCTGCTTC
>Ga0209517_10010197_pt1 | contig 10516 bp, 6 predicted proteins | sample PeaSoiMetSII2010_FD_187695 | JGI IMG/M metagenome (GOLD analysis project Ga0209517, IMG submission 187695) | Peat soil microbial communities from Weissenstadt, Germany - SII-2010 (SPAdes) (version 2) | ecosystem: Environmental > Terrestrial > Soil > Wetlands > Peat | place: Germany: Weissenstadt... | reverse complement strand
GGTCAAGGCTTCGAGCCGGCTTGCGGCGTTTACGGTCGAACCGATCACCGCAAATTCAAGACAAGTCACCCCAATGTCGCCGAGTACGACCGGCCCGTAGTGCAAACCAAAACTGACGCGGATCGGAGCCTCGCCGGCCGCTTTGCGTTGGCCGTTCCACCTGTCCGCCGCCGCTATCATAGCCTGCGCACAGCGTAGCGCGTTGCTAGCGTCGGCCGTTCCGACGAACGGCGTGCCGAAAGTCGCCATCAGCCCGTCGCCGAGATATTTGTCCAGGGTGCCGCAGTGTCGGAAAACTTCCTGCTCCATCAGCGCGTGGAACTCGCGTAGGGTATACACAACTTCTTCCGGCGTGCGCGCGTCGGCAAAGGCGGTGAAGCCGACGATGTCAACGAACAGCACGGCAACGTTTTGCGATCGGACCTGTTTCAAAGGCTCGTCGGTCTTGGACAATTCCTCCACCACGTTGGGCGAGAAATAGCGCGCGAGATTGCCTCGTTCGCGTTCCACTGCAGCATGGCGGATCAGGAGATCATTACCACGGCGCACCGCGACGGCGAGTGTCACTGCGACAATCATGAACACGACGATCTCTTGGATGCGCGCGCCGAACACGATCGAGTTGGGCGAGATCAGCTGGAACACCCTTTGATCGCTGCCTATCGCTGCTGCGATACGGGCGGTCAGCGCAGGATCGCGATCGGGCTGCCACCATACCCAGACCATGCCGACAATCCAAAGAGCGGAGGTCCACGTTCCGACCGCGATGACAGTGCGCCAAGTATAGGCCAGTGTCGCGCCCGACAGCAGCACGAAGAAATAGATAAAGTTGCCGAAATGGTATTGCATCGCCACCGGCCAGTGCGTGGAGCTGAAGGGATTCGGTACGACGGTGATGAACGTCAGCAGTGCGAGGTCGCAGAACAACAGCGCAAGCTCTGGCCTCGACACGCCGACCCGCCCCACCCTGACCTGACCCCAGCCAATCAGCGCGAACAGGCCAAGCAGCACCACGTAGTAAAGCTGGTCCCATGTGGGATTGATAATCGGCAACAGGCAGGCGATTACGGCGAGCGCGATATACCGCGCCCGCACCGCAAGTTGCAGGCCTTCCTGCTTGGCCGCGGCGAGCGCGGCCTGCGCGAACTGAACGGTCTCAGTTTCGGTGTCGCGCCGACTGCGCGCGGGCGGAAATACGGCGGGCAAGTCGAGGCGCTCGATAAGCGTGGTCACGGGGCCGTCTCCTCGAGTGGGCGGTTGCCGCACAGTAACGGATGTCAGCAGCCGCGACCAAAAATTAGCCTAGCGCGGCCCTTCGGGTCGTGATCATACGCTAAAGTAGCCGCGCACAGCCTTGATGATCCGTTCCTGGGTCGGCTCATCGAGATAGGCGTGCATCGGCAAGCTGATAACGTCCGAAGACAGCCGTTCGCTTACCGCTAGCCCCCCGTCCGCGACCGGAAAATCCCGGTACGCGGTCTGCTGATGCATCGACTTCGGGTAGTAGACCGCCGTCGGGATGCCCTGGGCCTTCAGGGCTGAAGCGAATCCGTCGCGGTCGGTGCCCTCGGGCAAGCGGATGGTGTATTGCGCCCAGACCGAGGTTGCGCCACTGGCAAGACAGGGGACGGTCACGACATTGCCGAGACCTTGCGCATAACGCTCGGCGACCTTGTTTCGCGCCGCGATCTCGTCTTCGAATATTTTCAGTTTTTCGATCAGTACCGCAGCCTGTACGGTATCGAGCCGCGCGGTCAGGCCGATGCGCACATTGTCGTATTTGTCCGAGCCCTGGCCGTGGACGCGGACGCTGCGCAGCAACTCTGCAAATCCGGCATCGTCGGTAAAGATCGCGCCACCGTCGCCGAAGCAGCCGAGCGGTTTTGCCGGGAAGAAACTGGTGGCGGTGATGACGCCGAAGCCGCCAAGGCGACGGCCTTTATAGCTTGCGCCAAATGCCTGCGCCGCGTCATCCAGCACGAACAGGCCCTCGGCCGCAGCGACCGCGCCGATGGCGTCATGGTCGGCGCTTTGGCCGAACAAATCGACCGGGATTATTCCGCGCGGCTTGAGGCCGAGGCGTCTCGCGGTCGCGATGCCGCGCTTGAGCGAAGCCGCGTCAATGTTGAAGCTCGCCTCGTCGACATCGACGAACACCGGCACAGCACCGGTCAGCGCCACGACCTCCCCGGTCGCGCAGAATGTAAAGGACGGACACAATACCGCGTCGCCGCGGCCGACGCCTTTCGCCATCAGCACCATCAGTAGCGCGTCGGTGCCACTGGCACAGGCCACCACATGCTTGGCCCCGCAGAAGGCTGCGAGCGCGGCCTCGAGCTCCGCCACTTCCGGACCGTTGATGAACTGGCAATGGGCAAGCACACGGGCCACCGCCTCGTCGACGGCGCGACCCAGCCGGCGTCGCTGCGCGGCGATGTCGATGAAGGGAATGGGATCGCCGCGCAGGTGCTGGTTCATGGAGTCTTGCGAAGATTGAGAGCGGGACATCAGGGCGAAGCGGGTTAACCGACGACGCGCCGCGGTCCCTTGCGGGCGGGAGAGGCCGCGGAAGAATTCACAGCGGGTCTGGCCGGACTTTCGAGGCAGCGGATCGCGATTTCGAGGCTGGCCACGCCTTCATCGCCGGTCACCGCCGGCACGCAGCCGCTACGCACGGCACGCAGGAACGCGATCAGCTCGGCGCGCAACGGCTCGTCATGGCCGACCGGCAGATGGCGCATCGAATAGCTGCCGTCCTGCTTGAAGCCGAAGCACTCGGTCACCTGACGGGTGAGCAGATCGCCCATGACGTATTTGCCGCGGGTCGCAACCGTGACGTTGCGCGCCTTGAACGGCGTCAGCCAGTTGGTGTTGATGTGGGCGAGCACGCCGGAGGCGGTTCGAAACTGCAGCAGCGCAATGTCCTCGCGCTCGGCGACCGCGCTGGAGAGCTGCGGCTGAACTTCAACGATGTCCGATTCGGTGAACCAGCGGATCAGGTCGATGTCATGCACGGCAAGATCGATGACCACACCGACATTCGACATCCGCGGCGGGAACGGCCCGACGCGGGTGATCGCGATCGAAAGGATGTCCTCGCCCGAGATCGCCTGCTTGATGGCGGCCACGGCCGGATTGAACCGCTCGACATGACCCACCATCAATGTCACGCCGGCGCGGCGGGCGGCGGCCACGATCTCATGCCCCTCCTCCACCGTGGACGCGATCGGCTTTTCGACCAGGACGTGGATGTTGCGTTCGATGCAGGCGAGCGAGATCTCGTGATGGAGATGGGTCGGCGCCGCAACGGTGACGGCATCGACGCCCTCGGCGATCAATTCATCGAGGCTTGCGAAAGCGCGGCAGCCGGCAAGCTCGGTGGCGCGCGTGCGATGCTCCGGCAGGGGGTCGACGATGCCGACCAGCGTCGTATTGGGGAGACCCGCCAGCACGCGGGCGTGATTGCTGCCCATGATGCCTGCGCCGATGACGCCGATACGAAGCTCAGGCTTTGCCTCGGCCTTGTGACCGGACGCGGATACTTTGGAAACCATTCAATTCAACCCCAATGTCCCCTCGGCGCCGGAACTTTGGCGCCTCACGCCGTGGCGTTCTCTAGCACGTCGCCACAGGTGTGGCGAATGATTGGCCGAATGAACCCAAACACGTTTTGATTCAAACAATTACACCCCCCGCCCACGACGGGGAAATATCGATTCAAGTTAAATGATGTAGCGGCCGGCGCGAATTTGCGCGCCACCCGGGCGTTCGGGCCCTCACGAGCGCTGGTAATCGTCCTCGATGCGGATGATGTCGTCCTCGCCGAGATAGCTGCCGGTCTGAACCTCGATCAGTTCCAGCAATATCTTGCCCGGGTTTTCCAACCGGTGGACGGCGCCGATCGGAATATAGATCGATTCGTTCTCGTGCACGATCTTGACGGCCTCGTTGACCGTCACGCGCGCGGTGCCGTGCACCACGATCCAGTGCTCGGAACGATGATGATGTTTTTGCAGCGAGAGCCGGCCGCCGGGTTTCACGATGATGCGCTTGACCTGGTGGCGGTCTCCCATATCAACCGACTGATAAGAGCCCCAGGGACGATGCACCTTGAGGTGATCCTCCGTCACCTGCGGCGCGACGGTCTTCAGCCTCGCGACCAGCCGCTTCAACCCGTTGGCATCCTTTTGCCGCGACACCAGCACGGCGTCCTGGGTTGCCACCACCACCAGATCGTCGACGCCTTCCAGCGCGACCAGCGCCTTGTCGGTCGAAACGTTGCAGTTTCGGGAATCCTCGAACACAGCCGTGCCCTGCGCGGCGTTGCCCTGACTGTCCTTGTCCGACAATTCCCAAACCGCGTGCCAGGAGCCGACATCGGACCATCCGCAGGCGACCGGCACCACCGCGGCGCGCGCGGTCTTTTCCATCACGGCGTAATCGATCGAGATGGCCTTCGCCGATCCGAACGAGGCCGCATCGAGCGTCACGAAACCGAGATCGCGCCCCGCCTTGGTGACGGCGTCGGAGACCGCCTGCACGCTTTCGGCATCGACGTTGCGGTATTCGTCAAGCAGGACGGCGGCGCGAAACATGAAATTGCCGCTGTTCCACAAATAACCGGCCTTGATATATCCCGCGGCCGTTGCGGGATCGGGCTTCTCGACGAATTTCTTCACCGCCTGGACCTTGCCGGACACCGCATCGCCCGGACTGATATAGCCGTATTCGGTGGCAGCACGCTCCGGCTTGACCCCGAATGTCACGATGCGCCCCGCATCCGCCGCGACAAGTCCCTCCCGGCAGGCGGCGACGAAGGCCGCGGTATCGCGGACGACGTGATCGGCGGCGAGTGCCAGAACAACGGCGTCGCCGTCGCGCATTTGCGCAAACACCGCGCCGGCCGCGATCGCAGGTCCGGAATCCCGACGCATCGGCTCAAGAAGAATATCGGCTTCAAACCCGGTCTCGGCCAGTTGCTCCAGCACCATGAATCGGTATGCGGCGTTGGTGATGACGATCGGACGCTCAAACAGCGTCGCATCCGACACCCGCAGGATCGTGTCCTGGAAGGTCGAGCGCGTCCCGAACAGCGGCAGAAATTGCTTTGGCCGAACCTCGCGCGAGGCCGGCCACAACCGCGTCCCGGCTCCGCCGCACATGATCAGTGGAACAATTTTTTTGCCCATCAACGCCTCACATATGGTCGCCGCCACGAATTGACGGGACCCGCGTCCGATTCGCCTCTTTAGCCGCCCTGTTGCGGGGGCCGCAATACCCAGTTATGCGCCTATTGCCAGATCGGCTTTAAAACCATACCAAGGCGCCGAAATTCGGCGCGGCATCGCGTTGCGCTGTCCCTCTTGAATTCCTCCAGACTTGGCGAATGCGGGCGAAATGCGCCAGATTCTGTTTTCAGCGATAAAGGTCCTGGTCTCGGTGGCGCTGCTTTATTTTGCGCTTCGCAAGGCCAATTTCTCCGATCTCGCCTCGCGCATCGACGTTGCGAGCCTGGGCTGGATCGGCCTTGCGATCGCCGTGACTTTCTTGCAGATTTTTATCGGCGTTTTGCGATGGCGCATCGTCAGCGCGGAATGCGGGGCGCCGCTGCCGACCAGGCAGGCGATGCGCTACAATCTGATCGGGACCTTCTTCAACCAAACGCTGCCGTCCTCGATCGGAGGCGACGCGGTACGGCTCTGGCTGGTCGCGCGCAGCGGCGCCGGATGGCGCGCGGCGACCTATTCCATCTTCGTCGACCGCGCCATCGGCCTGATCGCGCTGGCCGTCATCATCGTGGCGAGCCTGCCGTGGAGCTATCACCTGATCGGCGACGCCTACGGCCGGTCGGCATTGCTGCTGATCGATCTCGCAGCACTCGCCGGCGGAGCGGGCTTTCTCCTCGTTGGCGTATTGCCGTGGCCCTGGCTGAAACGCTGGTGGGGAACGCACCACATTCATGCCTGCGCTGTCATTGCGAACCGGGTCATTTTCAGCAAGCGATCAGGCCCCTCGATTGCGGTGCTATCGCTATTGGTTCACGTTCTGGCCGTGGTTATCGCCTGGTGCGTCGTTCAATCGATCACGGCGCCGGTGACGTTCGGCCAGACCTTCCTGCTGATTCCACCGGTGATGCTGATCACGATGCTGCCGATCTCGATTGCCGGTTGGGGCGTGCGCGAGGCGACGATGGGACTGGCCTTCGGATATGCCGGGCTGATGACCTATGAGGGCATCAATATCTCGCTGCTGTACGGCGCGGTATCGTTCATCGTCGGCGGCTTCGGCGGATTGGTGTGGATCTTCTCCGCCGAAAAGGCAGCGAAGGGCGCAGTGCCGATCGAAGTGCCGGAGTAACGGCGACATTGGACAGAATGAACATTTCCGAAACGTGGCTGATGCTTTTGGCGGCCGTTGCCGCGGCGGTGCTGTCGGCGGGCCTGATCTGGGCCATCCGGCCGTTGCTCTTGAAGCACACGCTCGCCAGACCCAATGCGCGGTCTTCGCATCGCGTCCCGACCCCGCAAGGCGCGGGCATTGCGGTGATCGCGGCGACGCTGGTGATCGCTGGCGCCGTCCTTACCGGCATCGAGACATTCGATTCGAATTTGCCGCTCGCGGTTTTCGGGGCCACGCTGTTCATTGCGGCAGTGGGCTTCGCCGACGACCTCAAATCCATCCCGGTGCTGCCTCGGCTGTTGCTGCAGGCCATCGCGGTGGGTGCGATCCTGGTTGCAGCTCCAGGTGAACTTCGGATCCTTCCCGAAATGCCGCTCTGGATCGAACGCGGCCTGCTTCTGCTGGCGGGGCTCTGGTTCGTCAATCTCGTCAATTTCATGGACGGGCTCGACTGGATGACGGTGGCCGAAATCGTGCCCGTCACCGCTGCGATGATCGCGCTTGGATGGCTCGGCGAATTTCCACAAGTGCCCGCGATCATGACCGCGGCGCTTTGCGGCGCGATGATCGGGTTTGCGCCCTTCAACCGCCCGGTCGCGACAATCTTTCTCGGCGACGTCGGCAGCCTGCCGATCGGCTTGCTGCTCGGCTGGTGCCTGCTGGAACTGGCCTGGCACCAGCATCTCGCCGCCGCGTTGTTGCTGCCGCTCTATTATTTGTCGGATGCCACCGTCACCCTGTTGCGCCGGATGATCCGCAGCGAGCCGTTCTGGGCGGCGCATCGCTCGCACTTCTATCAGCGCGCGACCGAAAATGGTTTTACGGTGCTCCGCGTCGTGAGCGAGGTGTTTCTCCTCAATCTCGTTCTCGCCGCGCTCGCGATTGCGTCGACCAAATTGCAATCGACGGCCATCGACGTCGCGCTCATCCTCGCCGGCGCCGCCGCGGTGGCATTTTCGATGTACCGGTTTTCGAGGCCGCGATAGCGACAACAACTTGCTTAGAGCATGATCCGGACCCGAAGGGCCGCGCCAGCGCAAAGTGGACACCGGTTTTCCCTCGCGACAAACGCGAAGCGTTTGCGCGGAGATCATGCTCTAACAAAAAGATAGAGCGAGATGGCGATTCAACGAAAAGTCATCTCGCTCTAGGCGGCGTTCGACCCGAATTCCGGGACGGCATCCTTCAACACGGCCTTGATGGTGGCCCGGTCGTCCCTCGCGATCGCCTGCTCGAGGGCGGCGATCCACTTCCGCAGCGACTGCATCGGCGGTTCGTTGGGCTTGGCCGCCATGATGCCGGCGACGCCGATCTCGACGGCCGGCTCCTCGTTCGCAAACAGGATTTCGTTCAGCCGCTCGCCCGGCCGCATTCCCGTAAAAACAATATCGATATCGTGGCCGGGTTCGAGGCCCGAAAGCCGGATCATGCGCTCGGCAAGATCGACGATTTTGACCGGCTGTCCCATGTTGAGCACATAGACTGAAACGTCCGGACGCACCGGCGCGAGCGCATGCGCGGCTGCCGTAATCACGAGGTCGCAGGCTTCGCGGATGGTCATGAAATAGCGGACCATGTCGGGATGGGTGACCGTCACCGGACCGCCCGCCTCGATCTGGGCCTTGAACTTCGGCACCACCGATCCGTTCGACGCCAGCACATTGCCGAATCTCACAGAGATAAGCCGCATCTGCGGCCTGCCGCCCGGCGACGCCGCGAGGTCGTGATCGAGCGCCTGGCAATACATCTCGGCGAACCGCTTGGTCAGACCCAGCATTGACACCGGCTCGATCGCCTTGTCGGTCGAGATCATCACCATCGCCTCGGCGCCCGCCGCCAGTGCCGCATCGGCGACATTCACCGATCCGAAAATATTGGTTTTGACGCCCTCGCTCCAGTCGCGTTCGAGGATCGGCACATGCTTGAGCGCCGCGGCGTGAAAGACGATGTTCGGCTTGAATTCGTTCATCAGCCGCAGGATGCGATCGCGATCGCGGATATCGGCAACCCGCCCCTCGATCACGGCGTTGGTTCCGTGCGCCGCGAGTGCTTCGGTGACGGCATAGAGCGCCGGTTCCGAATTCTCGATCACGAGCAGCCGCGCGGCCCCGAACGTCACGATGCGCTCGCAAATCTCCGAACCGATCGAACCGCCCCCGCCGGTGACGATGACCGCCTTGTTCTTCACCAGCGCTTCGAGACGCGCATAGTCGATCTTTTCGCTCGGCCGCAGCAACAGGTCCTCTACCGCAACCGTCGTCAAGCGCGGCGCATCGCCGCCTTCCAGCGACGGCAGACGGCTGACGATCAGTCCGAGCCGGCGCGCGCGCATCAGAACGGATTCAGGTCGCGCCTCGGGATCGAATGCCGACGGCATCAAGACGATCCGGGCAATCGGCCTGTTGCGCCTTTTGAAATCAGCGATCACGTCCTCGACATCGTCGATGCCGCCGAGCACGGGAATGTTCCGGATCAACTGGCCGCGGTCGGCCGGCGACGGCGACAACATGCCGACCGGCCAGATCCGCTTGACGGCGCCGCTTTCGATTGCACGCAGCAGGATCTCGGCGTCCGCGGCACGGCCGACCAGAAGCGTCGGCGCCGCGTCTTCGGTGCGGGCGTGATGCCGCACGCGCGCATAACGGAAATAGCGGTAGGCGAAGCGCAAGGCGCCGAGAAAGGACACCTCGAGAAACCAGAAGAGGATGATCGTCACCTTGCCGAAAAAGAACGCGCCCTGAACACGCGGCGCCACCGGCGTGCCGTGAATATTCGGCGCGACAAAAATGTAATCCAGCACCAGCAGCGTGACGGCCAGCACGGTGGCCGCGCGCAATATGTTCAACGCGTCGGGGAGCGAAATGAACCGCCATTTCGTGGTGGTCAGATTGAAGACATAACAAACGACCACGCTGAAGGCGATGAACCAGGGCAGGATCTGCAACAACAGCGGCAGACGATCGGTCAGAAGGTCGCCTTCGAAGTGCAGATAAAAACTCGCCAGCAACGCGGCCGCGGTCGCCAACGCATCATGCGCAGCAATCAGGGCGTTGCGCGGGGTCAGATTTCGAAGGCGCGTCATGTCGCTGACCGGTCACCAAAAATGTCGGGCGTGGCCCGTTTTCGAGTATGCTGATACCTGATCCGGCGAGGGCATTCCAGCCGTCACGGGTCAACGGAATTTGAAGTCGAAGCCGGCGCCTCGCGCGGGCCCGGTCTTAGCAACGCCCCGCCCGCGATACCCACGCCGAGAACATACATCCACCCCTCGTTGAAATCGAAAATATGGGAATTGAACAGCGAGGTGAAAAAATTCTGCACCACCACCATCAGCCCGATCCAGGCCATCAGGCCCTCGCCGCGAAACAGCGAGAGGTGCAGCCACCACATCACGTACAAAACCAGGATACCGGGTACACCCCATTGGATCGCAACACTCAGGGTCTGGTTGTGGGGATTGCTCACCACCTTGCCCGCAGCCAGCACGGCGGGACCGCTGACGGCTTGCTCGAAAAGCCCACGTGTCGACCCGGTGCCGTGGCCGATGATCGGAGCTTCGCCGATAAATCCCAGCGACTTCTTCCAGAACTCCAGCCGTTCACCGATTGAAGTGGATGTACCCCGTTCCATGTAGAGCTGATAGTCCCGCGTGAAAGACTTAACCTTCCACTCCAGCTGCGGCGACACCGTCCAGGCGATCACGACTGCTCCAATCATCAGGCAGAGGATCATGAGATTGGTCCGCCATCGCAAATGCAATAGACCAAATACTGCGACCATGACCGGCATCGTCACCAACGCGGTGCGCGATACGTTCACAAACAGCATGTTGACGACAAAGCTCAGAGAAATCGCAATCAGCAAAGCGGCCAGCCAGGTTCTTTTCGCCCGCAACATCACGATTACGGGATAGTCCAGCACCACGGCGCACAGCGCGAATTCCTGGCTCTGGTCGATATAGTTCTTGACCGCCACGCCGTATTCGGCGCCTGATTTCAGCGCAAACCGGGGATCGTAGGCGACGAGCCAGGACATCCCCATCAGGGCAATGCACGACACCAGGAAGGCCGCGAACACCTGCACGCCACGCGTCGAGCGCTCGAAATGATAGAACAAT
>Ga0209517_10010196_pt1 | contig 10516 bp, 9 predicted proteins | sample PeaSoiMetSII2010_FD_187695 | JGI IMG/M metagenome (GOLD analysis project Ga0209517, IMG submission 187695) | Peat soil microbial communities from Weissenstadt, Germany - SII-2010 (SPAdes) (version 2) | ecosystem: Environmental > Terrestrial > Soil > Wetlands > Peat | place: Germany: Weissenstadt... | reverse complement strand
CTCGAGGGTATAGCGATAGATCTCACCGCCGGGACCTGCGACCGGATCAAGCGATGGCGCCGCCCCGGGCGGCAGCACCGCTTGATTGATGCGTTCGATCAAGCGCTGCCGCGCCCAATAATCCTCATAGCCATCGCGAAACAGGACGGTAATCAGTGACAAGCCGAAAGTGCTCGAGGAACGCATGAGCAACAATCCGGGGGTTCCGTTGATTTGCCGCTCGAGCGGCACCGTGATCAGCTGTTCCACTTCCTCGGCGGCGAGGCCGGGAATCTGGGTCGTGACCTGCGCTGCGACATCGCCGAGTTCCGGGTACGCCTCGACCGACAACGTTTCCCAGGCATAAATGCCATATCCGGCCAGCAATACCGCCAGAATGATGATGGCGACGCGCCGATGCAGGCAGAAGCCTACAAATTGATCAATCATTGAGCAAGATTCCGCCTTTCACGACGACCTGCTCACCGGCTTTCACGCCGGCACGAATGGCGACCATCGACCCCTCTTCGAGCTGCGGATCGACCGTGCGGCGCTCGAAGGTCCACGGCGCAGTCGCGACGAACACGCTGGTTCGGTCGTTATTCATGAGTAACGCCGAACTCGGCAGCACCACTTGCGACTGCGCGGGGCCGGCGAGGACGACGGTCGCAAACATATTGGGCTTGAGCGCATAGTCGCGGTTTGCAAAGGCAATGCGGATTTTGTTGCGGCGTGAATCCGTCTCGATCACGTCGGAGACGAACAAGACTTTGCCGTGCAGCACTCGATCAGGATAGGCGACGAGACTGACTTCGGCATCTTGGTTCTTGGAGACTGCCGCCACGTCCTTCTCGGGAACCAGCGCCGTCACCCAAACGGTGCTGAGGTCAGCGATGGTCATCATGGGTTGGGTGGGATCGTTGATCATGTTGCCCGGGGCAACCGCGAGCGTCGTCACGCTGCCAGCCACCGGCGCGGTCACCGTCAACAGGCGGGAGGAGGGTCTCTTCTCAAGCGACACACCGAGCATTGTCAGGCGCGCCTGCGTGCGGGCATATTCAGCGGCGGCCTGCGCGTGATCGCTCTTGGCCTGATCGAGATCCCGGTCCGATGCGACGCCCAGTTTGTTTTGCGCCTCTTGGCGACCCAGATTCTTTTCGGTCAGCTTGAGAACGTCGGCGGCTTTGTCGTCATCATCGTAGGCTTGCCCCAGATCCGGCGAATCGATCACCGCCAGCACCTGACCTCGCGTCACACGGTCACCCAATGCGACTTTGAGCGCGATCAGCCGGCCGCTCAGTGGAGTCAGCACGACGGCGGTGCGCGCAGGATCCGATTCGACGACCGCGGGCAGCAACACCTTGGCACTGACCACCTGCACCGACGCCGGCATCACGCTCAGCCGACCGCGCAGTGCCGAGTCCTCGGGCACGAGGATCTTGTCCCCTTGGCGCGTCATGAGATCCGGCTCCCCGGCGCCCTTTTCGGGTCCACCCAGCAAGCCAAATCCGTGGGTAAAGACGCCAACCAGAAACAACAGCCCGAGGCCAATGCCGCCCCAAAGAAAAGCGCGACCCCGTGATGAAGGCTCATGGTCGTGTATCGGCATGACTTATCCCTAAAAGACTTATCCGAAAAGCGTGGCGCGGTGAGTTCGATATACACGCGGGATATGGCCATCGCCCTACCGCAGGAATTACCCAAAATCAGCGAAAAAGCACGGGATTTACCGCGGTCGACATTTTCCTCGCGAAGCGCATCGTACTACATCCAAGGCCCGCGTAAAGGTTGCGGCGTGGATCGGCGTGGGCCTTCGCAGCCGGGTGCCAGAATAAGTGCGAGCAGTTGTGTTTTGTCGCCAAGTTCGCCGACGGCAACCGAGGCGGCGGAGATCGTAAACGCTTCCCCAGGACCAGGCATGCGTCAAAGGTCTCGCCAGACCGGCTGGTTGAACGCGCCATGGTCAAACGACCAAGTACGTTGACGCGTTCCCTCCACGATGAAGGGCGGCTACTCCCCAATGAACACTATTAGCCAACGAACATTCTGCGATGGCCCACCAAAGCAACTTTTGCGCGACACCCAAGAACGTGCCGGGATAAGGCCCGCGCCTCGTTCGGCTTGTATAGGGTGGGCGGGTATGCCATAATATTGGACATGAGTCATACCATTCGCAATCAACAGAAGTTACTGGCGCGCGTCCGTCGAATCCGCGGACAGGTTGAGGGCATTGAACGCGCCCTAGCTACCGAGGCGAGGTGTGAACAGGTCATGCATCTAATCGCGGGCGTACGCGGCGCCATGGCCGGCCTGATGGCCGAAGTCGTCCAAGACCATGTGCGCTCACATCTAGTCGACGCTGGAAAACATCCGGGCGCGCTCAATACCGAGGCGGCGGAGCAACTGCTGGACGTCGTCCGCACCTATTTGAAGTGAGGTCTGCCATGACAGTCGACGCAAGGGCCGCCGGGCCAACATTTCATCAGCACGCCTTCCTCGGCGAGGGCCACGAGCGGAGTGAGCGCAAGACCTGGGCAGTTATCTGGCTTTGCGGCGCGATGATGTGTGCCGAGATTGTCGGCGGTCTCCTGTTTGGATCGATCGCGCTCGTGGCGGACGGTCTGCACATGAGTACCCATGCCGGCGCGCTGCTCCTTGCGGCGCTTGCCTACACTTACGCCCGCCGGCACGCCAAGGATACGAACTTCACCTTCGGCACCGGCAAACTCGGCGATCTTGCCGGTTTCACCAGCGCGATTGTTCTGGCCATGATCGCGGTCTTGATCGGTTACGAATCCGTGACCCGCATTCTGGCGCCTGTCCAGATTCATTTCGCGGAAGCAATCCCGATTGCCTGTGTCGGCCTGGCCGTCAATATCGCGAGCGCGTGGCTGCTGAGCGGCGGTGGCCATCATCACGCTCACAGCCATGGTGACGCGCACGGCGATCACGGCCACGACGAGGCGCACCAGATCACGACGCCTTCCGGCGATCTCATCCTTGAAGTTTTCGAGGATGGGGTGCCGCCGCGGTTTCGCCTGCGCGCGGCGAATGGGCCGGATCCATCCGCCGACACGACGCGCATCACGACGGTACGGCCTGACGGCACAACGCAGGAATTCACCATGGCCGCGCGGGGTGATTTTCTCGAGTCGGTTGCGGCGATTCCGGAGCCGCACGCATTTACCGCGCATCTCAGGATTGGCACCGATGCTTACACAGCCGTGTTCGAGGAACATGCGCACCGACACGGTGCGACAGGGCATGACAACAATATGCGCGCTGCGGTCATCCACGTGATCGCGGACGCGGCCGTTTCAGTCCTGGTGATTGTTGGGCTGCTCCTCGCTCGTGCATTCGGGTGGCTCTGGATGGACCCATTAGCCGGTATTATCGGGGCATGCGTGATCGCCAGTTGGTCCTATGGACTCATTCGCGACACCAGCGCCATCCTGCTCGATAGGATTCCTGACAGCCGGTTAGCCAACGATCTCCGGCAGACGATCGAGAGCGACGGCAGCACGCTTGCCGACCTGCATCTCTGGCGCCTCGGTCCTGGTCATTTGGCGGCCATTTTATCGGTGTGCCCGAAGGAGCGCCGCAGCTCTGACTATTACCGGGCAAAATTGGCGCGTTTCAGCTCACTCTCGCACCTCACCATCGAGATTCAGGAATCATAGTTGCGTGTTGACGCGATCCGTCATGGCGTCGTGCTCTGCGCGAAGCGAAACCCAGCATGCAGCAGGATTTTTATGGACGCTTGGTTGTCGCAGTGCGTTGCCGATCAAGCAGCGTTCAGCGACTGTCAACACATTGATCTTTTAGACGCTCTCCCTGATGGTTGATCTCGGTTTGAGCATTTAAGGGACGGCAAAGAATATCCCAGCAGTCAGGGCCACCGATTTCTTGTCGCCATTGCCAAGGGCCACGCCATAGCTTGGCTCCAAGTACCAACCGAGCCGCTTGCTGCGCCAGAAGAAGAAGTCGATCACTGCCTCGGCGCCCCACACGCTCGACCGCACGCCGGGCTGTGTTGTATGCGCCCACGTTGGACCCAAACCTGGCATCACTTCGATTGTGCTGGAGAGCCGGAAGGGCTTCTTGAACGGTAGCTCAAGCTCCCAATTCGTAGCACCCTGGCTCCTATAGGTCGAAGCTCCGAGTTCGACCTCAAGCCAATTCTCCACTGGTTCGATTTCGATCCCGACCGTCGGGCCGAGGTGCGAGGTCCGCTCGGATATTTCCCGCTCACCCGTGGCTCCGAACTCGAGAACGGCAACGTGATCCTTTTCCTCAGTGTCCTCAGCAATGGCGCGCACTGAGGCCAATGGGAGTAGCCCGCCGAGCGCGATCACGACCGTGACGAACCGCGCCGGCGAGGGATGTTCGCGCATGCAGAAAGCCGTAGATAGACCCACCAACGTCATTCGATATCGGACCCTAGGAATTCGATCCGAGAAACTGCCCCTGACCCCTTACCGCTCGCGCTTCTGGGAGGGCTTTTCGGGCGACGATGACAGCTTTAAAGTTGCAAACGACATCAATGGCGGCGCAGCAATGGCGGCGCAGAGAATGTCAATAATCTAGGATGCCGACACCTATTTTTGCCATTCCTTACAGTCGGTGCCTGTTGGCTCTGCTTTGTTCATGAAGCCGGTTGACGATGTCATCAATGCTGGCACCTCTATTTGCCATAAAGATGGCAGTAATATCAGCGGTATCGAGGTCGGTTGCATTTGAAATTTTCTTGATAGCTTCTTGGGTGGCCTTCTTAAGCTGCGCCACATCGACCTCTTCAATAATGTGCAACACTTCTTGCACTGAAAGTCTAGTTAACTTCCCTACCGACTCGAAGGCTTCTTCAACGAACTTGCCGAGTTTTTTTTTAATTTCTTGGTCGGCAGCCTCTTCTTCGGCAGGACTAAGGTGGGTTTGGTGAGATTTGTAGGATTGCATGATTTGTCTCCACTTTTAATGAATGATAATCATTTCTCTTCCCTCAGGTACGTTAGCATGTTTGTGTCCCTGCGGCGACCCAAACTCCTCCAGCTGTGGCCGCCGGGGGGCCTCAGGCAATACAGGAAAAATTACCAACGGCGCCGGTAACTTGGCCACTTTCCGCGTTCGTATACTTGGCATTTTAGGTGCCGTAGATCGACGTTTCGTTAAGCTTGCGCCTTCCGGCTAACGTGCCGCCGCGCTGCGGACATTACTCGCGCAGTCTTCCTGCACGTAAATCACCGCGACTGATTGGCGGTTGCTGCGACTAATCCGAGAAGCTTATTGACACGCTCTGGATGAGACACGATGAATTCCTGCGTAGCCTCCGCCAGCCGCACCGGCGACGGTAGCTAGGGTCTTGCCGCTGCCGCCGCCGACCTTTTCCTGTCGGGGAATCTTGACCGTTCGAATCAACGGTTTGGCGCTGAGAACCTTGGCCGAATGGCCGTCTCATACATGTGATAACAAGCAACTGCACTACGGGCGGTCACTACGACGGCTCCGGCAATCGCGCCAGTCAAAAAGGATACTTTCAACGACAGCAGTTCCTCATTATTTTCTTCGCGGTTTTTTTTATCGCGATCGTCATGAGGAGTACATAGCTGTCGGCTGTACTCGCCACCGGACACCTCTAACGGATTTCGCCGGCGTATTTGGTGGGATTATGCATCGAAATTTATTCGATTTGGATGCTCCGCAAATATTCGGTCAGGCGCGCAATGAGATCATCGGTGCGGCGCTGCGGGTCCGGATACCCGGCATTCTGACTTTCTAGATAGAACTGGAAACCCCACACCGGCATTTCCCGCGATCCATGGGGCGGCAGAGTCGTGCGGCCGTCGATGATCTTACGGATCTGCTCGGCCGGAAAAACGCCGCCATGACGGTGAGCGATGCGTGTGAGGTCGGGCACCTCGATCTTAAGACTTTTGGCCACGGTCCCATCGCCACGCGCGTAGTCGCCATGGCAGCTGGAGCAAAAGCGCTTGTATAGCTGAGCACCCGTGTAACTGGAGAAATCCTGCGCACGGGCCGGGACGGATGCCAGGACGAGCAGAATCATGGCAACGATGATCGCCAAGAACCTATGTCGGACATGAGCAATCATTTGAGCCTCCAATGATCCACGCTAGCGTCGTCGATGGGTTGCTCAAGTCAATCCGTATTCCTACGCATTACCCCATCCCTATCTCGCACTCCGTTCGCGTCTAAGGCCTCAAGCATCGAACCGCTCGGCCAGCACACCATGGCGCAGGCCGCGATCGCTCACGGTGAGGGTCTCCTTGCCCAGCTTCTCCATGACCGTCCGGACGATGCACGCACCCGCGAGGATGACCTCCGCCCGTTTCGACTGGAGACCGATAATGGTGCGGCGGTCATCGGCATCCCGCGCCCGGTAGAGGTCGATCTGGCGATCGACCTCGGCGCGGTCGAGCACGGTGCCTTGGACGACCGTCGGATCATAGTGGGCGAGCCCGTGCTGGACCGCGGTGATGTTGGTCACCGCGCCACCCATCCCCACCAGCGCGGCGGGAACCGGGCGTCCCTCGATACGCGACAGGTCGGCCGAAATTGCCGCCATCGCCTCTTGCAGCACGGCGGGTGACACGGCGCCGTCAAGCTTGTAGCGCTCGGTGTAACGCACGGCGCCGACGTCGACGCTGAAGCGCTCGTCCACGCATGAGTCGTGCCCGAATGTGAACTGCGTACTGCCGCCGCCGGCGTCGAACACCACGAGCGAGCCCGCGGTCATCCCGAGTCCGGACCTGGCCGCCAGGTAGGCAAGTCGGCCTTCCTCTTCGCCCGAAATCACTTCGATGCGCAAGCCGGTGCGCGCCTCGATGACGGCGATGACCTCATTGCGGTTGGACGCAATTCGCAAGCCGGCGGTGCCCACCGCGGCGATTGCCAGCACGCCCAGCCGCTTCGCTTGATCGGCCATGCTAGCGATCGCAGCGGCCGTTCGCTCGAGCGCGGCGTCGACGATCACGCGATGCTGTTCGAGTCCTTCACCGAGGCGGGTCAGCTCCGCGCGGTCGACGACGGTGCGCCACCTTCCATCAAGGGTGCGCTCGCCGATGTGGAGCTTGACCGAATTGGTACCGACGTCGATCACCGCGTAGCGCGCCGGTTCATCATCGATCAGGGCCGTCAGGCCACGTGGATAGCTGGTGTTCGTGTAGCCGCCCAGGCCGAGCTCTTCGACAGCACGGATGACCCTGGCCGCATCCTCCGACTCGACGGCGATCGTGCGGGTGGATTTGCCATTGGCAACCACGTCGCAGAGTTCAGCCATGCAGCCGCCGACCGTGTAGCGGGTCCGCCCCTTGTGGACCTTCACCTCGCGAATCGCACAACCCAGCGCGGCGAACTCTTTGATGAGCTCGTCGAGCGTGTAGCTCGCGCGGGACAGGGAAGGCACCGGGAGCCGGAGCGCCTCGAACACCTTCGCCGCTTCGGTCGCCGGCAACGGAAACCCCGCCTTCATGACCGGCGTCCATTGCTCGAGGCCGTCTGCATTGACCTGCCTCAGCACCTTGATGTCCATCAGCGCGTCGCGGACCTTCACATTGCCGCCTGCGCCGGAAAGCAGATAGATCTCGTCGCTTTCCTGCACCCCACCCGGTGTCAGCGCCGCCAACCGCGTCTCCGCCTCCCCGAAGCGTCGACCAAACGACCGCCACTCCCAGCGTGGGATGATTTCAGCCATGGTTCATCATGCGCTCGCGAAAAAGTATTGGGAACTATGGGCCGACCGGACCGAGAGCGACTTCCATTCGCGCTCCGAACGCGGGTAACGCCTCCATGAAGGCGGCGAGGACCACGTAGACGCGCATATCGTCTTAACTCATCGTCCGGCAGACGCCCGTGAGCCGGGAACACAAAACTACTGCGCCGTGGACTGCAGCTCGCGCATCTTCATGCGCTCGGCGGGAATGCGCCACTCGGCGTGATCAAGATCGACGGTCCTGATGCGTTGACGCGGATGACACCGGAGGAGTATCGATTTTCGAATTATGAGAATGTCATTCGGCGAATTGTCGCTGGCCCTTCCTGAGCACCACCCTTTGGGTCAGCGCGATCGTCGAGGGCTCCTTCGACAAATCAATATGAATTGCACTTCACTTCTCAACATATACGAGATTTGGTAGTGTCATTCGACCTAAAATCGTGCTGACTGAACGTTAGGTCCGCGAATTAACCTGTACGGGAACCGCCTCCCTCACAAGGGCTGCAAATTTCAACGCCTCCAAATCGTGCACAGCTGGCAAATATCCACCTATGACCTTCGGGAAGAAGGTCCGGTAGTTCGAGAAGATCGGAAATCCGATCGAGAAATACCTTCATTGAGGGCGTTCATGTTTCCTATCCCCACTTTCCGGCGATGCTTCTGTGGAGCGCTCTGATCCTGGTGATGACCGTCATCGGCTATGCGCCGCTGCTTCGGCGGGCTGCTGCTGATCGCCCCCTGCACGTGCACGCCTCCTGGCATGCCTATCGCGACTTGATCCGCTAGCACAGGCAAAGGGCCGCCGGCATGCTACCGTGGCGGCAGTGGATGAAAATCAACGTGACAAGGGGCTGGTCCGCGAAGTAGGACCGTGGGCGCTGGCGGCCAGCATCATGAGCATGGTAGTGGGCGCCAGCATTTTCGTGGTGCCGGCGGCCCTGGCCGCGGCGATCGGCCCGTATGCACCGATCGCTTTTTTCGGCTGCGCGCTCGCGGTCGGTTCGGTGGCCATCTGCTTCGCCGTGGGAGGCAGCCGCATGCCCACCAGCGGCGGAATCTACGGGTACATCGCGGCCACCTTCGGGCCGCTCACGGGCTACGTGGCCGGCACCCTGTTCTGGGTGGGCGATCTGCTGGCCTGCGGCGGCATCGCCGCGGCCCTCGCCGAAGTGGCTAGTAGCGTGGTGCCTGCATCGCTGGCAGCGGCCGTGCATGCCGCCACCATCGTCGGCGCCATCGGCGGCATCGCCCTGGTCAACATCGGCGGCGTGGCGCACGGCGCGCGCCTGGTGAATGCGGCGACCGCGCTGAAGCTGCTGCCCCTGGTGATCTTCGTCGTGGTGGGCGCCTTCTTCGTGAAGGGCGCGAATTTCGCGCAGCCGGGAGCGCCGGGCATCGCGGGGGTGGGCCGCGCCATGATTCTCGGTGTATTCGCATTCATGGGGATGGAGACATCGCTGTGCGCGAGCGGCGAAGTGGTCCGCCCGAACTGGACCATTCCGCGGGCGCTCGCCATCGCCATGCTCGCCACGACCCTGATGTACGTGGGGATCCAGACGGTTGCGCAGGGCATGCTCGGGCCCGCACTCGCCGCCTCGACGGTGCCGCTGGCGGACGCGATGACACCGATCAGTCCGGTGCTCAAATTTATCATGGTGGCCGGCGCGGGGATGTCCATGTTCGGCTACCTCGGCAGCGATATCCTCGGCAGTCCGCGCCTGCTGTTCGCCATTGCGCGCGACGGTCTGCTGCCGCGGGTGCTGGGACGGCTGCATCCGCGCACGCGCGCGCCCCACATCGCCATCGGGGTCTACGCAACCCTCGCCATCGTCCTCGCCTTGACCGGCACGTTTGCCGAGCTCGCCGTGCTGTCGGCGCTCACCACCGCGGCACTTTACGTCCTCGGGTGCGCGGCCGCGTGGCGGCTCACGCGCCGCGGCGTGGCGCTCGCCGGCGAGCCGCTGCGTTTCCGCTGGCTCGGCGCGGCGATGTTCATCGGCATCACGAGCATGCTGTTGGTGATTGCGATGGCCTCGCGCGCGGAAATCCTCGGATTGGTCGTCCTGTTGGGCGTGAGCGCCGGCGTCTACCTGCTGCAAACCCGGGCGCTCGCCGCATCCGGCGCGCCCCGCGCCCCCTGACGCGCTCCGTCACCGAGGAGAGGTCGCATGATTCCAGTTAATGTTCATCTTGAAGTTGGTTCGCTCCTATTTGACGAATTGGACCAGATTGATCTGACCGGCCCTTTCGAAGTGTTGTCGCGAATCCCAAATGCGACGTATCGCATTTACGGAAAGACACTCGATCCCGTTCGTGACATTCGTGGACTTCAGTTGTCGGCAGACGCATCCTTGAATGACGCGCCACAACTCGACGTCTTACACATACCGGGCGGCTATGGGCAAGAGGCATTAATGGAGGACGAAGCAGTTCTCGCCTGGATTCGCCAGCAAGCCGCTGGAGCACGGTGCGTATTTTCCGTGTGTACCGGCGCGCTGATCTGCGGCGCGGCCGGGCTTCTCCGAGGGCGGCGCGGGAGCAGTGGAACTCGGTAGCGCTGGAGCTTGGTTCTTTGCGGTGAATTATTACCAAGGGTGGTGGGGACCGCCTCTTAGTGCCTTCGGGATGCTGTGTGCATGCTTAGGCACGTGGGTCATCGGCGGAGCAAAAAGCCGAATCTAGGTTTCTTTCAGGACTGTTGATGCGCTGGTTGAATATTTCATCTACCCTGCGGTCGGGACCCTCTCACACTAACTAAAAGCCGGAGAACTAAAGTGAAGAACTATCTGACGGTCATTCATGAAT
>Ga0209517_10010195_pt1 | contig 10517 bp, 8 predicted proteins | sample PeaSoiMetSII2010_FD_187695 | JGI IMG/M metagenome (GOLD analysis project Ga0209517, IMG submission 187695) | Peat soil microbial communities from Weissenstadt, Germany - SII-2010 (SPAdes) (version 2) | ecosystem: Environmental > Terrestrial > Soil > Wetlands > Peat | place: Germany: Weissenstadt... | reverse complement strand
TGGCTCCTTTTCAGGGGAGGCTTCGCTTGCCATTGTGATGTCCAGCGCCGCTCTGCTGTGGAAATCGTTCCGGGCTGATCGCGAAAGCCATTCCGGGATTGGGCGAAAACCGTTCGCCTTCCCGCCGGAATCACTGTTCGTTTTCAGCCCGGAATCGTGTTCGTCTTCACCCCGGAACGCTTTTCCGCGTTCACCCCGGAATCCCGTTCGCCTTCGCCCGGAATTCGCAGAGGCGGAAGGTAAGAAGCAGAAAGCTCAATTAGAACACTCCAAGGGCGAATTCTGTTCATCGATCTGCTGGCCAATCGTATAGTCCGCCAAGCGAAAAGCCACGCCAAACGCCGTATCGCCGGCTCGTGGGACCACCCGCACGACCTCGGCCCGGCACCGCAAGACCATGTCGGGTTCTAGGGGCTGTCGAAGCTCCGCGCTGAGAATTACGAGTTCACATTCCAGAAACTCGCGCAGAGAAAACAAACGATCAGTAACGCAGAAGAAGCCCTCGCAGCTGATATCTTCCGTTCTCGTCTCAATCCGAGATGCTTCCCCTGGGCGGTGGAGACGCAAAGGATACGTCAGCCTCAAGCGCGGGCGACGGCGACGATCCGACAGTTCGGCATTCACAAATATTGGCAGCAACATAGCTGGAGCACCATCTCGGGAGATCAATAGAATTCCATTCTCGCGGTAGCTTTTACGCGGGCACGAAGTAAATCTTACGCGGTTGAACGTCTATGCTGATTGCGCCAGGAAAGGTGCTGTAGAGTTTGGCAATCTAAATGCTAACTGCCAATCGGCGCCAAACGCAGGATTCTAGAGATCCACTTCTGTGGATAATGTGTGGAAAAGGATTCTGTCTGCCATTCCCGTTCGGGATCGACTCAAAGTTGGGAAACTCTTCCGGAAGCGAGCCGCCTCTCGCTAAAGGTCTTCCGCGTGACAGCAATCTCCGCCGGGCGAAGCACGTCAGTCGTCGAAAGCTGTGTTCTCAGCGGTTCCGGCCACGGAGAACTGGACTCCAACTTATTCATTGCCCCGAATCCGTCCGGCCAAGGTTCTCTTGCAGTGAGCTACGCAACACGCTCTAGGGACGACTGGCTCCGTGCGTTGACGCCAAGTTGGCGGGACCTTGGCCCCGCCCGAGACAGCCCCGGCTGTGCCGGGGTCGCTTACGTTCTTCAAGTTAACTGCCGCGTTGCACCGGGTTATGCGACGATCAAGGTAACGTTCGGAACTGGCACGAGCCCTATGGAGGTTATTCTGGTTATTAGGTGAGCGTAAGCCAAAGACACTAATGGGGATAATCTGATTGGCGTAGACCCTCCGATCTGCACCTAGTACCTAAAGAGTGCCATGACGCGTGCCGATCACTCAGATGAGTACTTTCTGAGGGGAAGTACTGAATTCGGCCCGCGAAATGCTCGGCATGAGCCTTCCTATCGGCTCAAAGGGAGTGGAATTTACATGCAATCGGTTCGTGACAACGGTCGTGGCAGGAAGTATCGAGGCGCGGTTCTTGTCGGGGTCCTCTGCTTCTCTTCAATTGCGGAAGCCCAGATCAGCTTGGTGAATGTGACGAGTTGTGGTCCGGGAGCATTTCCGGGAACCACCTGCACTATCCCAGCTACAGGGGGTGGACACCTGCTCGTTGTCGGCTGGCAGATTGCAGGGAGCGCGACCACTTCGACTACGATCAGCGGTATCAGCGATAACGCGGGAAACCCGTATGTCGAGGCCGGCGCAGCCCGCGCGATCGACTCAGCAGCGGGCACGCTGGTTGACATTTGGTATGCAAAGAATATCGTCGCCGGCGCAACGGCAGTCACGATCACGCCCAGTGTGAGTGTTGCGCGGGCTGGCGTCGTAATCTGGGAATTCTCCGGCGCCAGCCTTACGGCGCCCCTTGATGCCGTAGCGGTGCTCAACAGTCAGGCTGCTACAACGACTCCGAGCGGAGCCTCAGTTACAACAAGCGCGGCCAACGACGTAATCGTTTCCATTGCGGAGGTCGCGAACAGTGTCTCAGGCATCAGTTCTGGAAACAGCTTTGTGAGCGACTCCTCGATTATGAGCAACGGGTGGGCACACCTGATCGCTTCCTCGGCGGGCGCGTACTCCGCACAGTGGAATCAAAGTTCGTCTGGCACCTATGCAAGTAGCACGGCTGCGTTTATAGCCGCGAGCTCAGGCACGGGTTCAGGTGGTGGTACAGGTACTGGCAGCTTTAGCCCCTGTGATCTCAATCAGGACGGTGTGGTTAACAGTACGGACGTGACCCTCGCTGTAAACATGGCTCTCGGAACGACAGCCTGTACCGCCGGACTTGAGGGACCTAGCATGTGCACGGTTGTTACGGTGCAGCGTATCATCAACGCTTCCGAGGGCCAGGTATGCATCACCTACAACACCCACGCATCCGCCCTCACTTGGGTCTCTAGCAGTTCATTGAACGTCGCCGGGTACAACGTCTACCGGGGTACGATCTCCGGCGGGCCGTACACGAAGGTCAACTCTTCGCTGATCACTACGGGCACGAGCTTCACCGACAACTCGGTTCAAGCGGGCCTGACATATTACTACGTCGTGACTACGGTGGATACCAGCGGCAACGAGAGTGGGTATTCGAGTCCGGTTACCGCGACCATACCGAACCCTTGATCAATTCCGTTGAGTGGATATCTTTTTCAGGGCTTCTTTCGCATCAGATGCGTAGATGAAGTTCGGCGTGCGCTGCAGGGCCTGTTGCAGAAACTGCTTTGCAGATTGAGAATTGCCGGCGACCGTGTAAGCCATTCCGAGGTGGTACAAGTAGATAGGATTATTCGGTTCCTTTCTTACCGACTGCTGCAGTTGTACAATAGCGAGCCCAGGCGATCCAAGTTTGTAGTATGCCCACCCAAGCGTGTCGGCAGCGGGCGCGGAGTCCGGCATCGCCCGCTTGGCGGTCTGGGCAAGCGACAGCGCAACATTCACATCTCCACCATGTTCGAGATAGAGAAAGGCGAGCTGGCCAGCCGCGACGGCAGAATCGGGATCGATCTGGTGCGCCTTTTCCCAAAGCTTACGTGCCTCGTCCCAATTCCCGTCTCGCGCATACCAAGTGCCGAGAGCCAAGTAGTTCGCCACGCTGTGCGGATTCGACTCAATCGCAGTACGCAAGTCGGACTTAGCCTTTTCGACAGAACCTTTCGCGTAATCGATGTCTGCCAATAGCGCGTATGCGTCGGGAGTCTTGGGGTTTAGTTTAATGGCCTGGTAGACGCTAGCCTCGGCCTTCGCCAGATCCCGCAGATTGAGGTAGCTTATCGCCAGCAGTAAGTGCAAACCGGCATTCTGGGGCTGTTGGGACAATAAGTTTGAGATCCGCGCCACTGCCTCATTCGTTCTTCCTTGCTGCGCGTATAGTTTCACCAGCACAGCGAGGGCGGGTAGAGATGCTGGGCTGCGTTTCAGCGCATCCTGGAGCAAGGCTTCTGCATGGTGTGTGTCGCCCTGTGCTAGAACAGCTTTCGCGTTGGAGACGTAAGCTGCCGCCGAGTCTGGATTTGTCTTAAGCGCGTCACTAGCCAGACGAGCTGCTTCCTCGTTGGCGCCACGCTTATCTGCCAGATTGGCGAGGGCCACAGTAGCCTCAGTCATTCCAGGATGAAGTTCCAATGCGTGACTGAACGAAGATTTCGCGACACCCGACAGACCGAGCGATCGCTGGGATACACCCAAGAAGTAGAATGCCGCGGCAGAGCGAGGGTCAGCTTTCGTGGCTTTATCGAGCTCACTCGCGGCATCCTGATACTTGCCCTGGGCGATCAGGATACGGCCATGCGCCAGAAGGCCACGGGGCTCGCTGGGGTTTGATTTCAAAAGATCTTGATTGACGGCTGAAGCCTCATCTATCCGATTCAAATCAATCAAGAGCTCAGTGAGGCGGGCTTTGATTGAATCGTCCTTGGGTCTAGAGGCCAGTACTGACTTGAACTCGTTTGCAGCCTTCTCCTTTTGGCCGCTGGAAATGTAGAACAGACCTAGCGCTTGATAAGCGCGAGGATCGTCTGGGGCAACGGCCTTCAGCTCGCGGTTGACGTTCTCGGCGTCCGCCAGCTTCCCCATCGCCGAATATGTGCGAGCCAACAGAAGACGCGGAAGCACAGCATGGGAATCGAGTTGCGAGGCAGCCTGCATCTGCGCCTCTGCTTCACCTAACTTACGCTGAGAAAAATAGTATTCGCCCAAGCCCATTCGTGCCTCGATGGATTTAGGGTTCCGCTCGATGGCCTGCCGGTAGGTAGCCTCGGCTGCACCAAGTTCGCCCAGCGAAACCCGCAGGGCGGCCAGGATGCTATAGTACTCGACGCGCGCCGGATCTAGCTCGATGGCTTTCTGAAATTCAAGGACTGCATTCTGTGAGTCATGCGTCCCAGCGTACTTCTCACCCAGTGTTGCATGAGCCTGAGCGTTTTTCGGATCGCGCTTGAGGACCTTGTCGGTCGCCGTCTGCGCCTGAGTGTATTCTTTACGAGCGATCAAAAGCGATGCGAGCTGCAGCTGCGCGTCGGAATTGTCCGGGTCCAGGGAGACTGTCTGCTGAAACTCACCGAATGCCGAATCGCGATTGCCCAGACTCAGATAGGCGCGGGCGAGCTGATAGTGCGCCTCTGGATACTTCGGATCCAGTTGCAGCGCGTTACGGAATTGAATCACGGCTGCCTGGTACTTGCCCTGTTTGAAGTACTGTTCTCCGCTACTCAAATACTTGAGCTTTTGCTTGTTCGGGTCTGCCGAACACGCCGCTAATAGGAGCAGACACGCGAGGGAGATTCTCTTCAAAATCGCGCTCTTCACAGATCGATTCCAGTCTTCATTTTTAATGATTTCTTTTACGGTAACAGGCGAAATTGCAGTACTACAATAGAGAGACTGGCGGCTCAGTTCCAGGACCGAACGGTAGGCTATTGGATTGCCACATGCCCTTCAGCTCCACCCAACTTAAAAGGTTTAAGATCCTTGGTAACGGCGTCCACTCGATCGACCTTGAGAGTGGACGTTCCCGCGTGCGCCTCCGCGCGAATCCTGAAACGAAAAACCGCCACTGACCCATTCGCAATCGGCTTCTGTCCACCCGCGAGGAGGCAGACGTACAGGTATGGGTGCCGCAGCGCGCATGTCAGCGATTTTCCCGACTCCTTTGCCGCGCTACCGACTTCGGGTCCCTCGCCGTCCACTTCAAGAAGCCCAGCTGGGAAAATAGTCTCCCAGCTCAAAGCGGTCGCCGCCTGTGTCGAGGTCGACTCCAGTGACACGTGGATTGAAATCCTCTCGCCCGGAGCGCCCGACATCGAAGAAACGCGCAGCGTTTGCCCAAACGCAGGCAGCGCGCAAAGAAACACAGAACCGCTTATCGAACGCCATTTCGCTCCCACTACTCTACAGTCGCACAATCTTATCCGAGGTGAACCCCTTGAGCGCGTTGCGTGTGTCGACTACCAATCGGGAGCGTTCGACGATCGCTGCGTAGTCGAATTTCTTGTGGTCGGTAACGATCACGACGCAGTCGGCCTCGGCTGATCCTTCAAGTGGATCGACCGCTTCCATTGCCTTCGATACAAACCCGTCGGGGCGGAGCTTGGGCACGAATGGATCACTGTATGTAACGATAGCGCTACGCTTGCCGAGAAGGTGGATCACATCGAGCGCGGGCGATTCTCGGACATCGTCGATGTCGCGTTTATAAGCGACTCCCAGCACATGCACTCGGGAGCCCTTGAGCGGCTTCTCGTAGTCGTTCAGCGCATTCTGGATTTTGTCGACAACAAAATGTGGCATCTGGCCGTTGATGTACCCGGCTAGCTCGATAAACCGGGCTTCGATACCTGCTTGCTTGGTTTTCCAAGACAGGTAGAACGGATCGATCGGAATGCAATGGCCACCCAAGCCAGGACCAGGATAGAACGGCATGAACCCGAATGGCTTGGTCGCCGCGGCGTCGATAACTTCCCATACGTTGATTCCGATTCGATCGCACATCAAAGCGATTTCGTTCACTAGGCCGATGTTGATCAGGCGGAACGTGTTTTCGAGCAACTTCACCATTTCGGCCACGCGCGTCGAGCCTACCGGAACAACGTTCTCGATTGCCTTACCGTAGAAGAGTGCCCCGATTTCCGTACAGGCAGGTGTGATTCCGCCCACTACCTTGGGAATGTTGCTGGTCTGGAAGTTCGGGTTGCCAGGATCGACTCGCTCCGGCGAAAAACATAGAAAGAAATGTTCACCGACTTTGAGGTCCGGACGCTCGAACATCGGCAGCATGAGCTCGTCCGTCGTACCTGGATAGGTAGTCGACTCGAGGATCGCCAACATTCCAGGATGGAAGTACTTGGCGATCTGTTCGCAGGCGCTGACAATGTAACTCATGTCCGGGTCTTTGGTCTTACGCAGGGGGGTTGGCACGGCGATGTTGACGGTGTCCATCTCGGCGATCGCGGAGAAGTCGGTCGTCGCCCGCATCTTGCCGACCTTGACCAGCGGCGCCAGTACGGATGTAGGTACGTCTTGTATGTAGGATTTTCCGCCATTGAGTGCTTCAACCTTTGCGGGATCGATATCGATACCCGTCACGTTGAAGCCGGCGCGTGCGAACTCGACCGCCAGCGGTAGTCCTACGTAGCCCAAGCCAACGACGCACACCTTCGCCCGACGTGTTTCGATCTTTTTCCGCAGTTGCTCGAAGCAATTTACTTCAATCTCGATATTTGTGTCTTTATAGTCAAGAACCTGCATGATTGCTTACCTTTATCTCGCTCCCGGTGTGGGAAGCGGTTGTGTGGTTAAATGGCGGTCACTCAAAGAACCGCCCGATTCCGATAGTTTGGTTCGGCCGCGTCTTTCGATTTTCATCAGCAAGAGGAGCACCGGCACCAATAAAGCCAAGGCTAAAAGAGAGAACGGCAAGCCGCCGTTCCGATGGAGCCGGCCGTGCAGAAAGCCAGGGTCGACGTAGACGCCCAGCGACGAAATTGTCACAATGCGCACAGCGTTTTTGAAGATCACGATCGGAATGCTCGCCAGAGCTAGAAACGTCCTGGTCCTACTCGACCTGAGAAACAGATAACCCGCCGCAATACTACAGATGAACAGCGACAGGCTCGAACGTATGCCGCTACATTCTTGTGCGACTTCAATGGTGACCCCCGGCAACGAGAACTTACAGGGACCTTCCCTGAAAACCGGGACGCCCACCAGTTTGAACAGCACGTAGGCCACTTCAGCCGATCCTCTCTGCAATGCATTGACAATGTGCTCCAAGACGCTGGCCGGTATCGGAATCATCAGGATCAGAAACGCGAGGGGGAAGATGGCGCCTTTCGTCACGCGCGTCCCGTAACACCAGACAAATGCGCCCGCCCAGACGGCTAGCGCAGCGAAGATGTCAATTGAGAGAACATAATCCGCGCGAGAGTGTGGTGACAGTTGGGTGACCGCGAAAAGCGATGTTCCGCCTAGCACTAACAGAAGCCCGATGAGCGGGCAATATCGCGCTTTGGCGAAGCTGTTTCGCCCTTTCAGCCAAACCAAGCCTAGGCTAATAAGTGGAATCGCGAGCGTTACACTGTAGCGGTCATCGTTGAGGGCAAGCCGCAACAACTTCTCCATGGGAGAACGAAAAAGAATGAGCGCAACTGTGCAAATGCAAAGGAATAGCAGATGCCGATTCATGTTTCGGCCGGATCCCGTATCCGGCCTTCTGAACCATAAAGAACTTGTCTCGTGCATCGGCTGGTGAATCATCGACTTTCGGTCGTACGCCGTGCATACGAACGCCCCTGGATGACTTCGCTCACGAGATTTACGCCGATAACTCTTGTGAGCCGATGAACGGCGTGAAACAGACTCACCACGCCCCGGTCCAACCGCCGAGGGTTTATAAGATACGGTTCAAGTCGACAGCGCGTGTTGGGAGGTTGAGACACGAATTTGTACACCGGGCCGTCAGCTCTTCCCATAAGCGCCGTAGTACTGGGAGTAAAGCTGACTGAGGCCTTCGGCGCCATTCAGGACGATTCCCAGCACATGCTTTTTGCCAATCAACGTAACAGCCTTTTCAATGGCTTCGCGGGAGGTGCGATCTGCACGGGCCACAAGCAGGGCTGCATCGGCTTGTCGAGAGAGTGTCAGCGCATCAGTCAGGGGGAGGACCGGTGGTGTGTCGATCAATATCCAATCGAAGTAGGGTGAGACTTGTTGCATCGCGGTCTGGAGAGCCTCCGATTGCAGGAGATCCGTGGGGTTGGTTCGCGTCTTGCCGGCCTGAAGCAAATACCAGCCTAATGGTTCCACCTTTACAATCTGGTCCATCGGGCCTAAGCCATCTTCGACGCACTCAGCAAGGCCTGGCCGCGACCGGAGACCCAGGTTCTTCGCGATACCGGGACGATGCAGGTCAGCTTCTATCAAAAGCGTAGGGCGCTTTCCGCCTTCGGCCAATGCTGTTGCAAGACACATCGCGATCGTCGATTTTCCATCCTCAGGCAGAGGACTTGTGATCATGAGAGTTCGCAACTTTGCCAATTCCCTGAGCTCACGAAGGCGCATTCGAATGAACCGGAAGACATCCGCGCTAACGCTTCGGGGCTCGGTAAGCAATGCGACTCTGTTTCCGGCGGATAGTGTTGCTTCCTCAACTGACACATGCTCGAGTCCGGAGACGGCTTCGATCTCCTCAGACACTTGAGACGGAGCAGTCCTAAGCCCTCGATCTCTTGTCCGGCCCGGTTTCCAAAGTAATTCAGAGAAATTAATCATGAGGCAATTGCCTGGACATCTGGAATTAACCCTTCTTGAAGACGTAGAATTCAGCAGCGAACATCGTCAGGGTCATCAAGCTTCCAGCCACCCATTCGAATACCATCTTTCCTTTACGCGCACGAGTCTCGGCGGGCGTGAGCACCAGGGGCACACCCAGAACTAGAGGTAGAGCAAAACTTTGAGATAGGGCCTTTTCGCTATGAAACGAATCGTCTCGAGCGTCCATCAGAAACGCCAGAACGAGACCCAACAAGATCCCTCCAGCCATGCCGCCCAAGCAAATCTTCAGACGCTTCGGACTTGACGGCTTCACGGGCAGAGTCGGTGGGTCCACAAGGCGAAATTGCTGGCCTTGCTGATTTTCTTCCAAGCTAACAGTAAGTTGAGACTCAATCTTCTTGTTCAGGAGGCTCGTATAGTCCTGCCTGAAGAGCTCATAGTCGCGAAGTATCGCGGCAAGCTGCTGTTCGCGGACAGGCGTCAGATTGAGACGAGTCTGGTACTGTTCGCTTTCTACATTCAATTTCTGCTGCTGCTTCGAGAAATTCTCAATCTCGGCCGCGTTGGCTTCGGCCTGTTTCCTGATATCCGCAAGGGCGATCTCGTCCGGAGACTCCGCGCCCTCCCCTGCAACCGGCTTACCGCTCTTCAAGGCGTCTAGCATGGCTTGCGCTTTTTCGATTTCGTGATCTTTCTCCACGACATCTGGATAGCGCGACGTATAACGCGTCAAGAGCTGCGCCCGTTCCGATTGAAGACGCGTGAGACGCTCATAGAGGGACGCTTCTATGCGAGTAAGGCGTTCATTGAGGGACGACTGTATAAATGTCTGTTGCTGCCGGGCCTGTGAAAGACTCAAGGACACGGCGTTCAGCCGAGTTCGCACATCCATGAGCGCCGCTAAATTTACCGATTGTTGTTCGGGAAGTTCCCCTAAATTACTACTCTTAAATGCTTGCAGGCGTTGCTCTTGTTCAGCAAGTCTCTGCTTCGCGGCCTCGAGCTGACTACTCAGAAATTGAGTTGTGCCGGTCGCCTGCTCTCCGCGGGTCCTCTGGTTCTGCTCGATGAACAGTGAAGTCAGCCGGCTGGTCACCTCTTGAGCCAATTGGGGCGTCCCCGCCGTGAATGAGATCGTGAGCGCGTTAAAATCGATCCGTCCAGGAGCTGTCTCTAGGGGTTGAATATCGACGTCTTGACGCATTCTGTCGACGAGTAATTCGGGTGTTGAACGCTCCTTGTCAGACGGGTACAATCCGAGGTCTTTGATAATCCCGAGTAATGGGCCGGCCGACAGCACCTCAAGCTTAATGGCCTGGATCGCGGCCGGAATTGTCGTAGTGCTATCCGGCTCAACATACCGTTGCGAAACCTTTTGTTGAACAACAAGCAAAGTCGCTCGCGACACGTAACGGTCCGGCAGCCTCATGGCGACAGCGACGACTGCAATCGGGATACAAAATGAAGCGCCCAAAATCCACCAGCGTCGCCGGGTTACGATTCCAAAAATCCCCTCTATAGTAGTGGTTAGATTGCCTTCAGGCTCGGGCATAGTTGTTTCCTCTTGCTGGTTGCTGTCAACAGCTCGCCGATCAGTTCAGCGGGAGCCTCGGAACTCTGCCCCACGACGTATACTATGTGGTCATCTTCAATGGAGGCAAATGCTAATCGCGCCCGCTCTCGACCGGGTCCTTTGATGCACCAGGTGCCGTCTT
>Ga0209517_10010194_pt1 | contig 10518 bp, 5 predicted proteins | sample PeaSoiMetSII2010_FD_187695 | JGI IMG/M metagenome (GOLD analysis project Ga0209517, IMG submission 187695) | Peat soil microbial communities from Weissenstadt, Germany - SII-2010 (SPAdes) (version 2) | ecosystem: Environmental > Terrestrial > Soil > Wetlands > Peat | place: Germany: Weissenstadt... | reverse complement strand
GACGAATCCGATCCCGCGATACGCAACAATCAAGGTGCAGTGATGTATCACCTGTTGTTCTTCTCCCATGACAAAGCTGGATTGACAATCTGGAAGGGGATCAAAAGGATAGCCCCCACCGGTCAACGCGAGTTCCGATTCTGAGCCGTACTCCGCGGTCTGCCGGGCGAGCCCATTCGCCCTGACCACGCGCTCGCACAATTGAGGCGCGTCGCCGTGAGTTGCGACCGGTGCTAGCATGCCGGAAATGGTCAGGTTGCGGGATGCGGATGCGGCCTAACGGCGAGCACGCGATCGCGTCTGCGTGAATGGTGACGAAGCCCGCAGCTGGCGTAGCAGCCTCGAGTCTGGCGGCGACACCGCGCAGGCTATATCCCGAAGCCGCGGGGCTCTTGCTGCTGGCGCTGGCGCTCGTTTTCGGTGCAATTTTGCTCGCGCCTGAGGCGCGGATCGAGCGCGTCCCGGTAAACGACTTGCCCTTTCAGATCGGGGCCTCCCAGCGGCTTGGGGAAAGCCTCGCGCACGCTGAGCCGTTCCTCGATCCTTGGGTCTCCCAATGGTCGCTCGGGTTTCCGCTCTGGCGCATCTATCAGCCGCTGCCCCATCTTGTCGCCGCGGCGGTAATCGCGGTCTGCCGGCCGTTCGCCTCACCGGCTGCGAGCTTCGCCGCCTTCTACTACCTGCTGTTGGTATTGTTTCCCGCCAGCGTTTATCTCGGCGCGCGCCTGATGGGTCTCAACCCAATAGCTGCCGGGCTCGCCTCGATCCTGATTATTGCGCCCAACGAAGCGGGAGACTTCGGCCGCTACGGCCTGAGCTACGGCGCGTTCGTCTGGCGCGGTTCAGGCCTCTTTACGGAATTGGTCGCCCTGGAGGTGATGCTGCCGGCGCTCGGCCTGGCGGCGCGCGCGATCGACACCGGCAGAAGGCAGACCGTTGCCGCGCTGGGACTGGCGCTGACCGCGCTCTCGCACATATTTTTCGGCTACGTCGCGTTCGTCTCGGCGATTGTGTGGGCGCTGGTCACGCCGCGCGCTGATCGTCCGCAAAGCATCGCGCGGGCGGCATCGATAGCTGCCAGAGCAATGCTGCTCCTGGCCTGGTTCGTGGTGCCGATGATGCTGGCCGGCGGGGAGATCAACCGCAGCCGATGGGACCCTGCGTACAAGTTCGATTCCTATGGCGCGCCGGTAATTCTGCGCGAGCTGTTTTCAGGCAGGTTGCTCGATTTCGGGCGTGCCCCGGTGCTTTCCTTGATGGTCGCGCTCGGAACCCTGGCCGCCGCATTCCATCTCAGGGATTCGCTGCCCAGGCGCTTACTCGTCCTAACCGCCGTATGGCTCGGACTTTTTTTTGGGCGCGAGACCTGGGGCCACCTGCTGGTCCTCGCGGGAATCCCCGGCCAGTTCCATCTGCATCGCCTGGAGGCCGCTTTCGAACTGTTCGCGGTGTTGCTCGCCGCATGGGGACTCGAGCGGGTGATTGCGGCGGCGCGGCGCGGTCCGGGGCTTGTCACGGTTGCGGCCGGCGTGGCGCTGGGCGCGGCAATCCTGATGCTCGCGGTTGACCGCGCCGAGTTTCTGAAGATCAACACGCTCTGGGGCGAAGCGAATCTGGCGGCGTTCCAGTCCGAGCGTGGCGACCTGGAAGCAGCGCTTGCCGACGTGCGGGCAATCGTTGCCGAACGCCCCGGCCGGGTCTCGGCCGGGAAAGCCGCGGAATGGGGAGGGAGCTTCAAGATTGGCGACGCCTGGGTCTACTCTTTTCTCAGCCGCTACGGCTTTGACGAGGCGAGTTTCCTCTACCACTCAATATCGCTGAGTTCGGACTACATGGTGCTGCGCGACGAGAACGATCCCGTACACGAAGATCTCTTTGGGATTCGGGCGGTGGTCGCGCCGGTTACGTTGGAGGTGCCGTCCTATTTTCGCAGGCGCTCGGTACACGGCCGCTTCGCTGTATACGAGGCCTCGGCGGAAGGTTACTTCAGTCTGGTCGATATGGGCGCAAGCTACCTCGGGCGGTCCTCGACCTGGTTCGATCCGATCTCCACATGGCTGCACAGCTCGATGATGCGTGCCGGCGAGGTGATCGCACTCGACTCGCGACCCTTGCCCGGAGTCCCGGTTATCCAGCGATGGCAACCGCTTCCCGACCCGGCCGTGCAGTTCATGACACCGCGCGGGCGAATCCTGGCGGAATCCAAGGCAGGCGAGAGCTATCGCGCGACGATAGACGTCCAACGGCCGTGCTACGCGTTGATCAAGATCACTTACTTCCCAAGCCTCGTAGCGCAGGTCGACGGCGAGCGGGCACCTCTAGTTCGCGTCTCTCCCGATTTCGGAGCAGTCCCGCTAACCGCGGGGCATCATGAGGTCGAAGTTCATTACCAACCCGGGCCGCTGAAGCCTCTTCTATTCTTGGCCGGGATCATCCTCTTTGTTCTGCTCGCCCGACCGTCGCTCGGGACAACTTGGGAGCGGGGCGAGATGTGGCTCGGGCGGCGGCTCATGCTGTGGGGCGAGTGGCTGGCGACCGATCGCGCAAGGACCGCCCTCGCGATGGCTTTGTTGATCCTTCTGTTCACGCGAGGGCTTTTCAGAGGTCAGCTCATCGACGGCCATGACTCGACCTGTTATCCGCCGCGGCTGACGGAATTCGCCCGAGTGATTGGCGATCGTCAATTTCCGCCGGTGTGGGCGCCGGACTTGAGCAACGGGCATGGCCAGCCGCTTTTTGAATTCCAACCGCCGTTGATTTACGCGGTGGCGCTGCCCCTTTTCGAATGCGGGATGAATCTGGCCGATTCTTTTCAGCTCGCGCTGGCGGTGCTGTTCGCGATCGGAGCGGTCTGCGTATACCTGATCGGGCGAAATCTGTCGTTCTCCAGGGCCGCCTCGATCGGGGCCGCGGCGGCGTGGCTTTTCGCGCCCTACCAGGCGATAGATGTCTACGTGTCCGCCCGCTTCGCCGAAGCCAGCGCGCTGGCGGTGACTCCGATCGCATTACTCGCTCTGCTGGCCGTGCTCAGGCGCCCGACGCTCCCCAACGTCACGCTCGGCTCGTTCGCGATCGCATTGGTGCCGCTGGCGCACAACGTGATCGCGCTGCTGGTGTTTCCCGTCTTCGCGGCGATCGTCATCGCACGCGCTGCGATCTCGAAGACCCGCTTGCGGACTGCCGCGGCCGGCGCTGCTGCGATCGCGGGCGGGCTCGCGCTGAGCGCCTTCTTCTGGATTCCGGCGTTGCTCGAAAAGGACTACGTCAAGGTCGAGCTTCTGCTGCAAGGGCTATTGAATTGGCGGGTCCACATAATCTCGCCGATGCGGTTGCTGTGGGGACGATGGGCCTTCGGTTACTCTCCGGACGGGATGTCCTTTGCGCTCGGTCCGGCTCATATTGCGCTCGCGATAGCTGGAGTCGCGATCGGCATCCGCGCAGTGAACCGCAGGCGGCGCCTCGACGCGTGGGTCTTCGCCGGCGCGGCGCTGGCCGGCGCGCTGATGGCCACCGAATGGACCGCGCCGATTTGGGCGCGAATCCATACGCTTCAGTACCTGCAATTCCCGTGGCGCACGCTTTTTCTGCCCGCGCTGTTCATACCGATCCTCGCGCTCGGCGTCTTCGAGCGGATCGGCGCCAAGGCGACCGCGGCGGTGATCGTGATCATGGTGTTGTTCAACCTCAATCACACCCAACCCAAGAGCTACCTGACCTACGACGAGGAGTACTACTACCCTGCCTACATAGCCCGGAACGGCTTGAATACCACCACGCGCGAGGAGAATGAGTCGCGATGGGTCACCACGCGGATGTCTTACGCCGGCGAGGGTCTGTTCGACGGGCAAACCAGGCTGCCGGCGACTGAGTTGTCATCAACTTCGACGCGGCATGTGTATCGGCTTGAGACCGCCGCCGCGATTAGTGTGATGGAGCCGACATCCTACTATCCCGATTGGACCGTGCTGGTCGATGGGCGCGAAACCCCGATCACGCCGGCGTCAGGCATCGGAACCATCACCTTTCCGGTCCCGCCGGGACAGCATGTCATCACGGTGGAGTTGCGGCCGACCAGGATCCGCCGTTTCGCGCTTATGGTTTCGATTGTGGGACTGGTGATGCTGCTTCTAGCGCCGCGGCCGTCCGCGTACGGCCTGTGGGCAATGTTGCGCCCTGACGAATCCGGTCGAATTAAAGCACGTCGCGGTACGCTGTGACCGATGATAGCATCCTGGACATGGTCAGGGTGCGGGATGCGGATGCTGCCGGGCGGCGCGATCGGATCGCGCTATGGCTTGGAAGCCTCGCATTCGTCGCGGGTTCGCTCGCCCTGCCCTGCCCCCACTCATCGGCCTACGCGCAGACCGCCCCGAGCGCGTCGCCGTCGCCGGTTCCGATCATCGATCACATCACGATCGTCCGCCAGAACGTCTTCGACGCTGAAGAGAGGCGGGTGGGAATCATGGGCGACTCGCGCCTGTTCATCGCGCATCCGTGGGGCGTGAAGCTCGCGACTCTGACCGGCCCCGATGACCTGGATATCGCGGGATGGGCGAATCGGATCCACATAAAAACCCGCCCCTGGCTGATTCAGTCGGACCTTCTCTTCAGAACCGGCCAGCCCTTGGACTACTCCCTTTTGCAAGAGACCGAGCGCAATCTCCGCGCGCTGGATTTTCTGCGCGACGCTTCGGTGACCGGCCAGTTGACCAGTCCGGGACACGCCGACGTTACGGTACTGACCCAGGACGCGTGGACGCTGGTCCCGGTGGTGGCGGTTTCCGATGTCGGCGGCACTCATATCATCGGCGCGATTGGGATAAGCGAGACCAACCTGTTCGGATTCGGCAAGTACGCGGAGTACTACTTCAGCGGCGAGCACTACCGCAATGTGAACTACGCCGGTTATGAGGATCCCGGGATTTGGGGTACGCATTGGCATCTGGCGGCTCAGGGCAGCGAGGACAGCGACGGGGAGACTCGCGGCGCGCTGCTCGAATATCCGTTCTGGTCGCTCGGGATTCCAGATTCGGTGGGCGCCTCAGTTGAGCATATTTCGGATCAAGAACACCTGTTCTCGCAGGACGGCGATCAGTTCCGCCGCTGGCAGACCGGTGCCGGCTTCGACGCCCAGCACGCATTCGAGGCCGATCAGGAGTTGGTGCGCCGAATCGGACTGCGTTACCAGTACTGGACCGACAGCTTCGCGAATCCGCCGGCTCCCGCCTCCAATCCTGCCTTGGGATTGGAGCCCCGGCGCACTTCAGCGCTCGAACTGTCGCTGACCGAATGGCATCCCGATTTCGTCAAGGCTTTCTACCTCGACGAGCTGGGCCATCCCGAGGATCGCGACGTGGGATGGGCTTTGCAGACGCGGCTTGGATACTCTCCGTCGGTTCTGGGCGCGAGCCGCAGCGAGTTGGTGATGGGCAGCTCGGCCAGCCTGGGAGGGCACCTCCGCGACGAGACTTACGGATGGCTCTGGCTGCAAACTTCGGGACGCGAGGGCGGTGGAAAAGTGCGCGACGGCTTGGTCACGCTCGAGGGTATCGGATACCAGCGGCTCGCCGATTTTTTCCATCATGACCAGACGCTGGTCGCCGACGCACGGGCGGACTTGTCCAGCGGGCTCTACCGGGACCATGAATTCGTAATCGGCAGCGGGGACGGCTATCTGCGCGGCTATCCAGTCAACTATCTGGCGGGTACGCGCCGGATGCTGTTCCATGTGGAGGATCGCGTGGAACTGGTCGAGGATCTGCTGCACCTGGTCTCGCTGGGGGTGGCCGCATTCGGAGACGCCGGTGAAGTATGGGGGCGCGGCCGCTCGCTCTCCGGCTCGAGCATGCTGGCGTCGGTGGGAATCGGACTGCGTTTCTCCTCGACGCGCCTGGGAACTCAGATTCCATTGCGGCTCGACTTCGCGATACCGCTGTTTCATCACGCCGGCGTCAGTCCGGCGGATTTCTCTACCGGCGGCGGCCAGGAGTTCGGAATTTTCGGACAGCCTTACGCAAATGACGAGAACTCGATCGCCGACCCGGAACATCTCGCCCCCGATTCGGAAGCCTCGCCCTATCCCAACGCTTCTCCATTCGCACTCCGAGGCAGCAGTCTCTCCAACTACTAAGCGGCGCACTCTGCCCTCGACCGGGGGCAAAGTGTCGCTCTGCATCGACGTGTATGAAAAACTTAAGAGTGCCTTCAAGGCCGGTCGGGCAAAGGAGTTCACGCAATGAAACTCGGGATGATAGGACTCGGCAGGATGGGCGCGAACATGGCGCTGCGCCTGATGAAGGCCGGCCATGATTGCGTGGCCTTCGATCTCAGCGCGGAGGCCGTCAAGGGTCTGGCCAAAGCGGGCGCGATTGGCGCGTCTTCATGGGACGACCTCGCGGCCAAACTCAGCAAGCCGCGCGTTGCCTGGATGATGGTCCCGGCCGCGGCCGTCGAGCAGACGCTGGCGAATCTCGGCAGCCGGTTCGAACCCGGCGACATCATCGTCGACGGCGGCAACTCCTACTACGTCGATGATATCCGGCGCGCCAAGGCGCTCAAGGCGAAGGGAATCCATTACGTCGATTCCGGCACCAGCGGCGGCGTATGGGGCTTGGAACGCGGCTTCTGCCAGATGATCGGCGGCGAGACCGAAATCGTAAAGCATCTCGATCCGATCTTTGCCGCGCTCGCGCCGCCTTTCGAGTCGGCGCCGCGCACGCCGGGCCGCGAGAAGGCCTCCGCCGGGACCGCCGAGCACGGCTATCTCCATTGCGGACCCAACGGCGCCGGCCACTTCGTCAAGATGATCCACAACGGGATCGAGTACGGGATCATGGCCGCCTATGCGGAAGGCCTCAACATCCTGCGCCACGCCAATGTCGGCAAGCAGCAAGGCGCCGCCGATGCCGAGACCACGCCGCTGCGCCAGCCGGAGCTGTATCAGTACGAATTCAACTTGACCGATATCGCGGAGGTCTGGCGCCGCGGCAGCGTGATCGCGTCGTGGCTCCTGGACCTCACGGCCAGCGCGCTGTTCGAGGATCCGGAGCTCAAGAAGTTCGCCGGCCGCGTGTCGGATTCGGGTGAGGGCCGCTGGACGATCGACGCCGCCATCGATGAAGGCGTGCCGGCCCACGTGCTCACCGCCGCGCTCTACGAGCGCTTCAGCTCGCGCGGCGCGGCAGACTTCGCCGACAAGCTGCTGTCCGCGATGCGTTACGGATTCGGCGGCCACGTCGAGCGCCCGAAAGGCGGCTGAAGCCGGCACGCGAGGACGGCGCCGGAAAGTAACCGGGGCGGAGCCTACGCCCGGAACATCTTATCTGAGCACCAATGGCAGCCGAGGACTAATCGATGGCGAGCGCAGAGCCCCAAGATCAGAAACAGGATCAGAAAACTGATACCCAGACCGCTGAAACCGGAGAGCGCGCCTGCGATCCGTGCGTGATGGTGATTTTCGGAGCCGCCGGTGATTTGACCAAGCGCCTGCTGATCCCGTCGCTCTACAATCTGGCGCGCGGCAAGCTGCTCGCCAAACAGTTCGCGGTGGTCGGGGTTTCGGTCGAGCCGTTCAGCACGCCCGAATTCCGCGCCCGGATCTCCGCCGACATCCAGGAGTTCGCCAGCACCACCGTCGAGAAGGAGTTGTGGGAATGGCTCTCCAATCGGCTCTACTACCACGCCGGCGACTTCCGCGATCCCAAACTTTATAAGCAACTGACCGAGCGGCTGCCGGCGGTCGACAAGGAACAGGGCACTCCAGGCAACTACCTGTTCTATCTCGCCACGGCGCCGGCGTTCTTCGGCGAGATCGTGAAGCAGCTCGGCGCCGTGGGTCTGACCAACGAGGAACAGAACCATTGGCGGCGGGTGATTATCGAGAAGCCATTCGGGCACGATCTCGATTCGGCCCACGCGCTGAATAAGGAGATCAAAAGCGTTCTCGACGAGCGTCAGATCTATCGGATCGATCACTACCTCGGAAAAGAGACCGTCCAGAACATGATGGTGTTCCGGTTCGGCAACGGGATCTTCGAGCCGATCTGGAACCGCCGCTATATCGATCACGTCCAGATCACCGCCGCCGAGACCGTCGGCGTCGAGCAACGCGGCTCCTACTACGAGGGATCAGGCGCGCTGCGCGACATGGTGCCGAATCATACGCTGCAACTGCTCTCGATGATCGCGATGGAGCCGCCGATCTCGTTCGACTCCGAAGCGTTCCGCGATGAGAAGGCCAAGGTCCTGCACGCTATCCAGCCGCTCAGCCCCGAGGATGTTCTGACCCGGGCGGTGCGCGGACAATACGGCGCCGGCACGATCGATAATCAACCGGTCCCGGCCTATCGCGCCGAACCGAACGTCAAGCCCGATTCTTTCACCGAGACCTACGCCGCAGTCGAGTTGCATATCGACAACTGGCGATGGGCGGACGTGCCCTTCTATATCCGCACCGGCAAGCGCATGGCGCGCCGCGTGACCGAGATCGCGATTCACTTCAAGCGCGCCCCGATGCTGCTCTTCCGCAAGACCCAAGCCGCGGACGAGCTGTCGTCGAATCTGCTGGTCGTCCACGTGCAGCCGGATGAAGGTATCTCGCTCCGCTTCAGCGCCAAGATTCCGGGCCCCACGGTACGGCTGGGACCGGTCGATATGAACTTCAAGTACTCCGAGTATTTCTCGACGGCGCCGCAAACCGGGTACGAAACGTTGCTGCTCGACTGCATGATCGGCGACCCGACGCTGTTCCAGCGCGACGACATGGTCGAGGCGGGTTGGACCGTCGTGATGCCGATCCTCGATGTCTGGAAGGCCCTGCCTCCGCGCAACTTCCCAAATTACGCATCCGGGAGCTGGGGTCCGAAAGAATCCGACGAGATGCTCGCACGGAGCGGACGCCACTGGCGGGTAATCCATTAAATGATTCTGGCCGGTGATATCGGTGGGACCAACGCAAGGCTCGCGTTCTTCACGGTCGAAGATGGCCGGCTGAGATTGTCGATCGAGCACGCCTATCCGAGCCGCGAGCATCGCAACCTCGAGTCCGTAGTCGGCAGATTCGTTGGTGACCACGCGCTTCGGCCCGCGCATGCGTGCTTCGGGATCGCCGGTCCCGTGACGCGTGGGCGCGCCACGATGCCCAACCTGGGATGGGTCGTCGAGTCCGCGTCGCTCGCCAAGTTGCTCGGAATCACGCGGGTGACGTTAATCAACGACCTCGAAGCCAACGCCTACGGCATCGGCGCGCTGAGTCCCGCCGACTTCGAGACCATCAACGCGGGCGCTCCCGGCGCTGGCGGCAACGCCGCGGTTATCGCGGCCGGGACCGGCCTTGGCGAGGCCGGACTCTACTGGGACGGCGCACGGCATCATCCGTTCGCTTGCGAAGGCGGTCACGCGGGCTTCGCCCCCAATGACGACCTGCAATGCGAGCTGCTCCATCAGATGCGGGGCGAGTTCGGCCACGTCAGCCGCGAACGCGTGCTCTCGGGCCCCGGCCTGTTCAGCATCTACCGGTTCCTGCGCGACAGCGGGCGCGGCGATGAACCGCCCTGGCTGGCCGAAGAGTTGTCACAAGGAGATCCCGCGGCGCGGATCTCGATTGCCGCGCTCGAGGGCAAGAGCGCGCTATGCACGCAGGCGCTCGACCTCTTCGTCTCCGTCTATGGCAGCGAAGCCGGAAATCTGGCGCTCGAGATGATGGCGACGGCGGGCGTTTACCTCGGCGGAGGTATCGCGCCGAAAATAATCGGCAAGCTCAAAGAACCGGGCTTCATGAGCGCGTTCACCGCCAAGGGCAGATTGAGCGAGCTGCTCGCGGCGATGCCGGTGAAGGTGATCATGAACGACCGGGCCGCGCTGCTCGGCGCGGCCCGCTGCGCCGCGCTGCAAGCTTCGCTGCTATAGGGGGCGATGCCAACTTGTATGGAAATTCGTCGCCAGGAAGGATGGGCCTTCGCTTCTGGCAGGCAATGCTGCAAGAGCTATTCGAGTGCGACCCTGGGGATGAAGCCTTCCAGCCCGTCTTTCATCCTGATCTTCATATACTCCAGCGCTATCCCAACCACATGGACGGCGTGGTTCTTGTGCACCTCCGAAAGTTTTCGGCCCCATCGATTCGGACGGTCATACACCGGCGAGTTCGAGGTCAGAAAGAAGGTCCGATCCATCGGGCGTACCAACTCCACCGTCTCCGGAGTGATGTAACCCACCTTTCCGTTCTTTAACTTCACTCGCAGGTAGTAGTGAGTCGAGCCGGTCACGTTGATGAACTTGTCGATGTGGACCTGCCCCACATTGTGACTCCACTTGTTGGGCCGCGAGTATACCCAGGTGTTCTCCTTGAGCTTCACCAGGGCCTGAGCGGGCTCCACTTCGTCGCTGTTCTCGAGGACTATGTGATGCTTGGGTTTGGGTTTCGGCCTGGCCGGTGTCGCGACTGTAGCCGGAGCTTCCATCGGCGCGGCGACCGCAGCGGGCGCTGCGACGGGAGCCGGAGCAGGAGCGGCGGCCGGTGCG